>Ga0335076_10002677_pt1 | contig 17730 bp, 18 predicted proteins | sample Lox_Sample_25_FD_206717 | JGI IMG/M metagenome (GOLD analysis project Ga0335076, IMG submission 206717) | Soil microbial communities from Loxahatchee National Wildlife Refuge, Florida, United States - Lox_Sample_2.5 | ecosystem: Environmental > Terrestrial > Soil > Wetlands | place: USA... | reverse complement strand
TCGCCGAGAGCGCCGCGAGCCGCCAGCCAGGCGACGACGGCCACCGGAACCGCCGCTCCGCACGCGATGGCCAGCGCGGCGGCCTTGAACATGTTGCGACGGGAGCCCGCTCCGACTGCCACCGCCTCGACAAGGATCGCCGCGACGGGCACGCCCTGGATCGAGAGCAGCGATTCGAGACCGCCGAGGAAACCCACCAGGGCCGCTCGCCCCAGGTTGGGCTGCAGGCGGTCGACCGCCCACAGTGACACGACCAGCGGCAATACGGCGAATGATTCGGTCAGGCCGCCACCGAAGGCGAGCGGGTGAGCGGCTATTCCCACGGCGCAGACGGCGCTGACCAGGTACGACCCGACGGCGGGGAGGCGGCGGCGAAGGAGCAGGTCGATGATCACGACGGTCGTCCCGGTGAAGGCCAGGGTCAGGATCCAGGTAACGATCCAGGGCTGCAGCCAGGACAGGAGCGCCCCGCCGAAGGCGTTGACCATGTAGAGGCCCGGAGGCTTGTTGTCGAACAGGTTCGTGTATGGCATCCGGCCCTGATCGATCACCACACCCGCCAGCGTGTAGACGGAGGCGTCGAAGCTGGGGCCGAGCCACAACCCGGGAGCCAGCAGCAGGCCGCACAGGGCCACGAGGGTCGCGGGCCGAAGGAACGCGAGCGCTCGGCGCAACCTGGAGACTCTCCTCGAGCGGGTTCGTTCGGGTCCAGTCTCCCACAGGGCGCCACTGACCTCGACCACGGACCCGCTGACGGTCAATAGGCGCGAGCGAAGAGCACCCTTCGTTCCGACGGAGCGCCGCAGACGAGGCAGTTACCGGCCTCGTCGGGCGAATCGAACGGGATGCACCGGATCGTGATCCCGGTCTCCTCGTTGACCTGCTTCTCGCACTTCGGGTCACCGCACCAGGGCGCCATGAAGAACCCGCCCTGGGCCTCCATGCCGTCCTTGAGCTGCCGGTACGTGTCGACCTGATGCGTGTTTGCCGCACGGTAATCGACGGCGCGCTTGAACAGCTCGGCCTGGTAGGCGCGCAGCCTGGCCGGCAGCTCGGCCGCGAGCTGCGTGAGCGGCACGGCCTCCTTCGAGCGGTCGACGCGTTTGACCAGCATCGCCTGACCGGCGGCCACGTCGCGCGGACCGACCTCGACCCGGAACGGCACGCCCCGCAGCTCCCAGTGGTTGTACTTGAAGCCCGGCGAATCCTCCCGCCAGTCCACCTTGACCCGGACGGCCTTGCCTTCGGGCGTCTCTGACAGGGCGGTGACGAGCCGCTCGATCGCCCCTGCTACCGCCGCCCGCTCCTCGTCGGAGCGGAAGATCGGCACCACGGCCACCTGGACCGGGGCGACGTTGGGCGGCAGGACCAGCCCCGAATCGTCGCCGTGGGCCATGATCGTGGCCCCGACCATGCGGGTCGAGAAGCCCCACGACGTCCCGTACGGGTTCTTGCGGACGTTGTCGCGGTCGAGGAACTCGATGCCGGCCGCGCGGGCGAAGTTGGTCCCGAGCATGTGGCTGGTCCCCGCCTGGAGGGCCTTCTTGTCGCGCATCATCGCTTCGATGCACCAGGTCCAGTCGGCGCCGGGGAACTTCTCGCTGTCCGTCTTGCGGCCCTTGATGACCGGGATCGCCAGCCAGTCCTCGGACACCTGCCGGTACCCCTCGAGGCCGATGGCCACTTCGTCGGCCGCCTCCTTCTCGCTGGCGTGGAAGGTGTGGGCCTCCTGCCACAGGAACTCCGCGGTGCGCAGGAAGAGCCGGGTCCGCAGCTCCCAGCGGACGACGTTGTTCCAGATGTTCATCAGCAGCGGCAGGTCGCGGTAGGACTGGATCCAATCCTTCACGCTGTCGGCGATGATCGCCTCGCTGGTGGGCCGGATCGCCAGCCACTCGTCCAGCGGCTTGCCGCCGGCGTGCGTCACCCAGGCGACCTGGGGATTGAAGCCCTCGACGTGCTCGGCTTCCTTCTCGAGGAGCGATTTCGGCACGAACAGCGGGAAGTAGACGTTGCTGTGGCCGGTGGCCTTGATGTACGCGTCCAGCTCGGCCTGCATCGACTCCCAGATGGCGTAGCCGTAGGGCCGGATGATCATGCAGCCGCGAACCGGGGAATAGTCGGCCAGCTCAGCCTTGAGAACGACGTCGTTGTACCACTCCGGGAAGTTGTCGGACTGGTGGGTGATGCTGGTGACGAAACCCTCTTTGGGCACGAATTCCTCCTCGGGGCTCACGGGCGGTGGCCGTGGAAATGAATCCTAACCGCTGCGGCGGTGTGGTGGCGAGCCTGCGCGCCGGGGCGTCCGCGCCGAAGCCCGGTGCCGGCCCGAGCTACGACCGGGCCGACCCTAGGCCCGATTCGCCGCGCCGGCCGCCGGGAACCGCCGATCGACGTATTCGTCCAGGATCGCCTTGAACTCGTCGACGATGTGGTCGCCGCGCAGGGTCCGGTCGAGCGCGCCGTCGATGAAGACCGGCGCCACCGGTTCCTCGAACGTGCCCGGCAGGCTGATCCCAATATCGGCATGCTTGGACTCACCCGGGCCGTTGACGACACAGCCCATGACCGCCACGCGGAGGTCCTCGACGCCGGGGTGACGCTCGCGCCAGACCGGCATCTGGTCGCGCAGATAGGTCTGGACGTCCTGGGCGAGCTCCTGGAAGTAGGTGCTGGTGGTCCGGCCGCAGCCGGGGCAGGAGGTCACCTGAGGCAGGAACGATCGAATACCGAGCGACTGGAGGACCTGCTGCGCAACGGCCACCTCTTCGGTCCGGTCGCCACCCGGCTCGGGCGTGATCGAGACGCGGATGGTGTCCCCTATACCCGCGCTCAGCAGCAGCGACAGGGCCGCGGACGACGCCACGATACCCTTCATGCCCATCCCCGCCTCGGTCAGTCCCAGATGGAGGGCGTAGTCGCCGCGGTCGGCCAGGAGGCGGTAGACCTCGGCCAGATCGCGAACGCCCGAAACCTTGGCCGAAAGGATGATCCGGTCATGAGCCAGCCCCGTGGCCTCGGCCAGCTCGGCCGAGCGCATGGCGCTCTCGACCATCGCTTCGATCATCACCTCGCGGGCTTCGCGGGGCGCGGCCAGGCGGGAGTTGGCGTCCATCATCTCGGCCAGTACGGCCTGGTCGAGCGAGCCCCAGTTGACGCCGATCCGGACCGGCTTGCCGTTCTCGATGGCCACCCGGACGATCGCCTCGAAGTGGTCGTCGTGGTGGCGGCCGGAACCCACGTTGCCCGGGTTGATCCGGTACTTGGCCAGCGCCCGGGCCGTCGCGGGATACTCGATCAGGAGCTTGTGGCCGTTGTAGTGGAAGTCTCCGACGATCGGCACCCCGACGCCCAGACCGCGGACCTTGCGGACCATCTCCGGCACGGCGGCCGCCGCCGCCTCGGTGTTGACCGTGACCCTGACGAGCTCCGAACCGGCGTGGGCGAGCCTCGCCACCTGGATGGCCGTCGCGTCGGCATCGGCGGTGTCCGTGTTGGTCATCGACTGGACCACGACCGGATGACCGCCTCCGACGACGACCCCGCCGACGTCGACGGCGGTGGAATGACGCCGGCTCGAGAACGCGGACGGATCCATCGCTACGGCGCGCCGCCCCGGACGATGTCGAAGTAGGTTATCCAGCCGATAAAGGCCAGCAGGAAGGCAAAGCCGGCGACGTAGGCCCACTGCTCGACCGCGCCGACGCCATGCACGCCGAAGATGCGCTTGAGGACCATGATCAAGATCTTGCCGCCGTCGAGAGCCGGCAAGGGTAGGATGTTCACCAGGGCCAGATTCGCCGATATGACGCCCATGAACAGCAGGAAGAGCATCAAGGCGTTTGGCTGCGCGACCACGTGACCGACGTCGCTGGCGATGCCTACCGGCCCCTGAACTCCGGCCGGAGCCTGGGTCGGGTTCGAGGCGAAGCCCGCGACGATGCTGCCGAGCGTGTCCGCGATCAGGCTCATCGCCCTGAGCGTGCCTCCGACGGCGAGGCCGGCCGCCTGGACCGGATTGCCCGGGGTGTTGACCACGGACCCGACGGCGACGCCGAGCGCGCCAGGGTGGGTCGCGTCGGGGATCCGCAGCTGGACGTCTACGGTTCGCTCCTTGCCGCTCGTGTCTGCGACGACGAGCTCGACCTTCTGGCCGGCGCGGCTGAGCAGCTGATCCCGCCAGGTCGCGCTTGGGTCGGTCGTAGAGAAGTCCAGGATCGACTGCGTCTGGAACGGCTGGCCGTCGATCGAGATGAGCGTCTCGCCGTCCTGAAGACCGGCCGCTCTGGCCGGGGTGTTCAGGTCGTTCGGGTCGTTGGAGAGCGAGATGGTAGGCGAGGTGATCGGATTGAAGGCCCAGCCGACGATGAACAGGAGCAGCACCGCCGAGAGGAGGTTCATCGTCACTCCCGCCAGGAGGACCAGGACCTGCTTGTATAGCGGGGCGTTGCTGAAGGCCCGCGGATCGTCCGATTCGGCCTCCTCGCCTTCGAGTCGGACGAAACCGCCGATCGGCAGGAAGTTGAGCGTGTACTCGGTTTCGTGATCGTGGCCGAGGACCTTCGCTCGCGGCGGAAAGCCGAGCCCGAACTCCAGGACGCGGATGCCGACCAGACGGGCCGTGACGAAATGGCCCAGCTCATGAATCAGAACGAGCGGCACCAGGATCACGAGCAGGAGTGGGATCGCTCCACCCCAGAACAGCAGGCCGTCCAGGCTCATCGATAGGTCTCCGCGAACGAACGAACTTCGGCGTCCAGGGCTACGAGGTCCTCGAGACCGGGCTCCGCGGGGACGCCCCGGCCGAATCGGTCGACGGCGGCGCCCAGGAGCCTGGGGATGCCGTTGAAGTCGAGGCTGCCGGCCAGGAAGCGGGCCACGGCCACCTCGTCGGCCGAGATCAGGGCCGCGCTTGCCCGCGCACCCGCCAGACCGGCCTCTCGGGCGATCCGAAGCGACGGGAAGCGAGTCTCGTCGGGTGCCCGGAAGTCGAGACGGCCGGCAGTGATCAGGTCGACCGCGGACGCCGGAGAGGCGATCCGATCCGGATAGGTGAGCGCGTATTGGATCGGGAGACGCATGTCGGGGGTTCCCAGCTGGGCCTTCACAGAGCCGTCCACGAACTGCACTGCCGAGTGGACGACGCTCTGTGGGTGAATTACGACTGAAATAGCTTCGATGGGCACATCGTACAGCCAGCGTGCCTCGATGACCTCCAGGCCCTTGTTGGCCAGCGTCGCCGAGTCGATGGTGATCTTGGCCCCCATCCGCCAGGTCGGATGTTTGAGGGCCGCCTCGGGAGTGACCGTCGCGAGGTCCGCGACGCTGGCGTCGAGGAAGGGACCGCCCGAAGCAGTCAGAAGCAGCCTCTCGACGGCCGCGTGGGGCTCGCCGACCAGGCACTGCCAGATGGCGGAGTGCTCCGAGTCGATCGGCCTCAACCAGCCAAGCGGACTTGCCAGCGGCCGGCTCGCGTCGCCCTCGGCTGCCACGGCGGCGGCCAGCCGGCGAACCACCGGCATGACCAGGTGTCCGCCGGCGACCAATGTCTCCTTGTTGGCCGTGGCCACGACCTTGCCGGCCTCCAGCGCGGCCAGGACCGAGCGGAGCGCCACCAGCCCGCCGGTCGCGACCACCACGACATCCACGTCGGACCTGGTCACCAGCCGGCTCAGGGCGTCGGGGCCCGCGACGAACTCCGTCCCGGCGGGCAGGTCCAGCCTGGCGGCGCCCTGGCCGGCTGCCAGCGACACGACCGCCGGTCGCAGAGCCCGAGCCTGCTCCTGGAGCACCTCTCGCTGGGACCCGGTCGCGATGGCCATGACACGGAAGAGCTCGGGATGACGCGTCAGGACGTCGACCGTCTGGCGGCCGATCGAACCGCCCGAACCGAGCAGCGCGACCCTGATCTGGCCGCCGGTCTCGACGGCTCGGGCTCTCCCCTGCCCTGCCGGAGGCGTCACGTTAGCGGACCACCGCGGCGACGAAGAGAGCCACGACCGGCGCCGCAAAGATGAACGAATCCACTCGATCCAAAATGCCACCGTGGCCGGGGATGAGGCCGCCCGAATCCTTGGCCCCGGCCGCGCGCTTGAGCATCGACTCGGCCAGGTCTCCGGCCTGGGCGACGGCGCCTACGATGGGCCCGAGCAGGAGCCCGACGGCGGCCGGCTGGCCAAGGGCCCAGAGCCCGATCACGGCCACGGCGGTCGAGGCCGCCAGCCCGCCGGCCAGGCCCCAGTAGCTCTTCGACGGGGAGATGTGAGCCAGGAACTTGCGCTTGCCAAGGGCGATGCCCAAGAAATACGCCCCGGTGTCGTACGCCCAGACCAGCAGGACGGCCAGCAGAACCCAGCCGCGAGCGGCCCCGAACCACGCCAGGGGCGCGCCGGCCGGCAGCGGCGGGGCAATCTGATCGAGGCGAACGAGGCCGCCGAGCAGGCCGACATAGACTGCCGCGAAGGCGGTCCCGATCCAGCTCGCGAAACCAACGCGGGTATCTCTCTCCGGGAAAGCCGCCACGCCGGCCACGATCAGGACCGCGGCGACGGCGAGATCGGCGTAGGGCCGGAACTGCGGGACCGAAGCGACCTCGGCGGCTACCGCCAGAGCCCCGGCCACGGCCACGACCGGGACGGCCGGGTAGCCCGCTCCACGGAGCAGCCGGACGGCCTCCCAGGCGGCTATGGCGACGAAGACGGCCATCAGGGCGCCGAACCAGGGCTCTCCGAGGGCGAGCACGACGAGCAGCGGTGGGACGAAGATTGAGGCGCTGAGCGCCCGCCGACGCACCGGCTACCGCCCGAACCGGCGCTGCCGGGAAGCGAACTCGATGAGCGCGGCGTCGAAGGCGTCGCGGCCGAAGTCCGGCCACAGGATCGGGCTGAAGTAGAACTCTGCGTAGGCCGCCTGCCAGATCAGGAAGTTCGACAGCCGCTCGTCCCCGCCGGTTCGGATCACGATGTCCGGGTCGGGCTGGCCGGCCGTGTAGAGCGCGCTCGCGACCGCCTCTTCGTCGATCTCGTCGGGGCGCAAACCGCGCCCGACCAGAACCCGGGCGGCGTCCACGAGCTCGGTCCGGCCCGAGTAGTTGAAGGCGATGTTGACCTGCAGCCGCTGGCCGCCGGCCGTCTCGTCGAGCGCCTGCCGGATCGAAGCGGCCGTGTCCGGCGGCAGCTCCTCGATGCGGCCGAGGACCCGGACTCGAGCGCCCTGGGCCTTGAGCTCGGCGGTCTCGTTGCGGATCGCCTTCTCCAGGAGCATGAACAGGCCGGCCACTTCCTCGTCCGAGCGGGCCCAGTTCTCACGGCTGAAGGCGTACAGCGACAGGACCTCGACGCCCCTGCGGACGGAGTGGCGGATGATCTCGCGGATGTTCTCGACGCCCGCGGCGTGGCCGTCCATCTCGCTCTTGCCCTGGGCTTTGGCCCAGCGCCGGTTGCCGTCCATGATGATGGCGACATGGCGCGGCAGCTCTTCGCGAGGGACTTCGAACGGCTCGGTCGGAGAGGCCTCTGGAGAGCCGATCGTTCCCGCAGCCGCAGGCACCGCCGGCTGGGCCTCGCGATGGACCAGCGCGGGCGAGTCCGTGGGTCGGGAGATCCGGCCGGCCACTAGACCTCCAGGATCTCCTGCTCCTTGACCGCACCGACCCGGTCGACGTCGGCGACGTGCTTGTCGGTGATCTTCTGCAAGTGCTCCAGGTCGCGTCGGGCGTCGTCGGCGCCGAGAGTGCCCTCGTGCTCCTCTTTCTTGAACTGCTCGGCGGCGTCGCGACGAAGATTCCGGATCTCCACGCGGGCGTCTTCCATGCGTTTGTGGATCTGCTTGACCAGGTCCCTGCGTCGTTCTTCCGTCAGGGGCGGGATGTTCAGCCGGATGACGGATCCGTCGACATTCGGGACCAGCCCGATGTCGCTCTTGATGATCGCTTTCTCGATGGCCCCGAGGAGCCCCCGATCCCAGGGCTGGATGACGATCTGGTGAGCCTCGGGCACGCTGATCCCGGCCAGCTGGTTGATGGCCATCGGCGATCCGTACGCCTCGGCGGTTATGTGGTCGACGATCTGCGTCGACGCGCGGCCAGTCCGAATGCCTTGCAGGTCACGCTCGAGCACCTCCACCGCCCGAATCATCTTGTGCTCGGTGGCCGACAACGTCTCGCTGCTCATGCGGGGCTGCCTCCGGTGATCAGGGTGCCGACGGCTTCGCCGGCGGCGACACGGGTGATGTTCTCGGGCTCGTTGAGGTCGAAGACGACGATCGGGGTGTCGTTCTCCATGCAGAGCGAAACCGCCGTGGCATCGAGGACGCGGAGCTGCTGGGCCAGGACCTGGGAGTAGGTCAGCCGCTCGTACCGCTTCGCGCCCGGGTTCGTGAGCGGATCGGCGTCATAGACCCCGTCCACCTTGGTGGCCTTGAGGATGATCTCGGCCCCGATCTCAACGGCCCGCAGGGCGGCCGCGGTATCGGTGGTGAAGTAGGGATTGCCGGTGCCCGCGGCGAGGATGATCACGCGGCCTTTCTCGAGGTGGCGGACCGCCCGCCGCCGGATGTACGGCTCGGCTACCTCGTTCATGCCGATCGCGCTCATGACCCGGGTCTGGACGCCGGCCTTCTCGATCGCGTCCTGGAGCGCCAGGGCGTTCATGACCGTGGCCAGCATGCCGATGTAGTCGCCGGTGGCCCGATCCATGCCCTTGGCAGCGGCTGCCATGCCCCGGAAGATGTTCCCCCCGCCGACGACTATGCCGATCTCGATGCCAGCGCGATGGACCTCCGCGACCTGAGCGGCGATGAAGGCGCAGAAGTTCGGATCGACGCCGTACTGCCGGCTGCCGAGGAGGGCTTCCCCGGAAAGCTTCAGCAGGATGCGCCGATAGCGCGTTCTGTTCGCCGAGCCTGTGGCCGGTTCGGGTTCGACCGAACCGGCTGCGTCGCCTTTGGCCGCGGTGGCCTCGCTCATCTATTCCCCCAGCTCGAACCGGACGAAGCGTCGGACCTTGATATTCTCGCCTGTCTTGGCAATCGCGGCGGCGATCAGTTGACCGACCGTTATGTCCTGGTCGCGGAAGGGCTGCTCGAGCAGGACGACCTCGGCAAACCACTTCTTCAGCTGGCCGTCGACGATCTGGGCCCGAATACCCTCCGGTTTGCCGGTGACCGTCGGCGAGGCGGCCAGATCCGCCTTCTTGGCTTCGAGCGCGGCGGCCGGGATCGACTCGACCGTGGGGTAGAGCGGCCGCAGACCCGCGACCTGCATCGCCAGATCACGAACCAGCTTCTGGAACTCGTCGGTGCGGGCGACGAAGTCCGTCTCGCAGTTCACCTCGATCAGGACGCCGATCTTGCCGCCCATGTGGATGTAGCTGCCGACCTGGCCCTCGTTGGCCTCGCGGCCGGAGCGCTTGTCGGCGGCCGCCTGGCCGCGCTCCTTGAGGATTGCTGCGGCCTTCTCGATGTCCCCGCCTGTCTCCTCGAGTGCCCGCTTGCACTCCATGATGCCGGCGCCGCTCTGCTCGCGGAGCGTCTTTACGGTCTCGGCAGTGATGGTCGCCATGTCGTCTCATGTCTCCTGTGGTCGGCGCTCGCCGACGGCCCGCGGTAGGCGCGGCCGCGGCGGGCGGATGTCGGATGGTCAGTGGCCGCGGGGTGCGTCTTCGGCTTCGGAGTCGCGGGGGTGCGGCGCGGTATGCCCGCCGGGCAGGAGCACGTCCTCCTCGAGATCGGGCTCGAAGGTCAGGGCAGCGCCGCCGGCCAGAGCCGCGACCAGCTCCTCGGTGGCGGTCTCCTCGATCTCGACCTCGGGCTGGGCCTCGGGCGCCTCGGGTTCGGCGCTGGTCCGGGCGCCACGCTCGCGCTGGCCTTCGAGGCAGGCGTCGGCGACCAGGGAGCAGAGCAGCCTTATCGCCCGAATGGCGTCGTCGTTGGCCGGGATGATGTAGTCGAGCTCGTCCGGATCGACGTTGGTGTCGCCGGTGCCGATGATCGGGATCTCGAGCTTGCGAGCTTCCGTGACCGCGATCCGCTCGCGGTGCGGATCGACAATGAAGACCATCCCGGGCAGGCGCTTCATCTTGCGGATGCCGCCGAACGCGTCGCGCAGATGGTCCATCTCCTCGACGAGCTTGGAGACTTCCTTCTTGGTGAGGCGCTCGAAGTCGCCGCTGGCCTGGCGGGCCTCGAGCTGGTCGAGCAGAGCGATGCGCTTCTTGATGGTGATGAAGTTGGTCAGCATCCCGCCCAGCCAGCGGCGGTTGACGTACGGCTGACCGGCCCGGATCGCTTCCTGCGCAACCGGTTCCTGGGCCTGCTTCTTCGTGCCGATGAAGAGGACGCTGTCGCCCCGGGCTACGGTTTCTCGCGCCGCATCGAGGGCCACGTCGAGGCGCTTGACAGTCTGGGCGAGGTCGATGATGTGGATCCCGTTGCGCTCCGCGAAGATGAAGGGCTTCATCTTGGGATTCCAGCGGCGGGTCTGGTGGCCGAAGTGGATACCGGCCTCCAGCAGGTCTCGCATCGAAGCGGACGGCATGAGACGAACCTCCTGCGGTTGATTCCTCCGCAGCGCTCCCGTCGAGAACCGGGGCCACAGGGGCCGTCCGGCACCGCTCTCGACGCGGCGAGTCTGCGTGTGATCTCCGTCGCCGGCCGCCTGGCGGCTACCGGCCACGTGGGCCGTCGCAACGCGACGACCGGCGCGGAGTGTAGCACAGGCGCCGCTCGCGGCCGACCGGCAGAATCCGCTCCGCCCGCCGACTTCACCATCATGTACGCTCGCCGCATGATCTTCCCCGGCCGCACCCGACCCGGCAGGCGCGCTCTGGCAGGCTCGACGGCGCTGGCCGGCCTGGCCGTCGCGGCCGTCGTGGCGGGTCTGGTCATGATCGAGCCGGTGCCCACAGGCGGCGACTCGGCTTTCGTCGGTGGGGTCGAGGTTGCGCCGACCGCGGTCCCCACTCGGGCCGCCTCGCCCTCACCTTCGCCCACTCCCACGCCGGCCCGGCCGGTGGCTTCGGCCCTCGTGCCCGTCGTCTCGTTCTGGTCCACGCGCCGCGACATCAGCCGCGCCGACGTTGCGGCGCTGTGGGACGGCCAGCCCGGTGCGGCGGTACGGACCGGCTTTACCAGGCTGCTCGCTCCGGCCGGGGACGAGGCCGAGCTGCGCGCCGTCTTCGGCGCCGCTCACGCCACCGCGGTGAGCTTCCAGAGCCCCGGCCAGATCAAGGAGGCGGTGAAGGCCTCGGCCGCGACCCTCGGTTTGATCCCGGCCGAGGACGTGACCCCCGACGTCCTGGCGCTGTCGATGGACGGCGTCTCACTCTTCGATTCCGAGCGGATCGATGACGTGACTGCCTGGCCGCTCGACGTCCTGTCGATGACGCCCTCGTCCTTCGACCCGGCGTCGGTCTGGACACTCGCCGCGGGGGGCGACGTCAACCTCGCCCGCGAGGTCTACGTCATGTCGGTCACCAGGCAGCGCGGACCGGACTACCCATGGTCGGCTGGGTACGCGGTTATCCATGGCCACGATTGCTGCACCGTGACCGGCGGACCGCTCCTGGCTGCCCAACCGACCGGCCCGGGCGGCGCTCTCCGCAGCCTCCTGTCCGACGCCAACCTGGCCGTCGTCAACCTCGAGGGCCCGGCCCCGGACAGCTACGTCAACTCCCGGGACAGCCTCAACTTCACCTTCGACCCCGCCCTGCTGAAGGGCCTCAAGGACGCCGGCATCGACGCCGTCTCGCTGGCCAACAATCACATCAAGAACGGTGGGGCCACGGGCGTCGTCCAGACCTGCCAGAACCTCGACGCCATCGGGCTGGCCCACGCCGGAGCGGGAGCCACCGCCACAGCCGCCCGCCAGCCGGTCTGGCTCTCCGCCGACGGCCTCAAGATCGCCTTCCTGGCCTATTCCGCGGTCGGAACACAGAACTGGGCCAGCGCGACTACGCCGGGCGCCGCCCCGCTCCGCCTGGCCGACGTCCAGGCCGACATCAGGGCAGCCCGCGCCAACGGCGCCAACATCGTCATCGTCATGCCCCACTGGGGCGAGGAATACAGCTACGCCCTGAACGCCACCCAGAAGGGCGACGCTGCCGCGTTCGTGGCGGCGGGCGCGGACCTCGTCCTGGGCAGCCACTCCCACTGGGTCGGCGGCATCGAGTCCATCCCCGGCCCCGACGGCCCGGCGTTCATCGAGTACTCGCTGGGCGACTTCCTGTTCGATCTCAACCACGACACCGAATCGCAGGAGGGCGTGCTCGAGACGATGACCTTCTCCGGGACGCGGCTGGTCCAGGTCTCGCTCCAGCCGACCATCATGATCTCGGGAGCTCGGGTCGGGCTTTTGTCCCCCGCCGGGGACGGCAAGACGGTCCTGGACGCAATTCACAAGGCATCCCGCCGCCTGCCGGGTTTCTAGCCGGGCGGCCACACAGCCGGGCTAATCGGCGAGCGCGTCGCGATACAGCCGAACCGACGGCGGGCCGACGAGCCTGGGCTCGACGACGGCTAGGTCGAGCGCCAGCGGCAGGCGCGGCAGGGGTGTCCCGTCGGGAAGCTCGCCAGCTTCGAGGAGGCGCGCCAGCGCCGCCCGAAGGTTGGCCCGTTTACGCCAATCGAAGCTCTCCTCGGCACCGCCGAAGGCGCGCGACGATCGCCACCGGACCTCCACGGCCACCAGTCGCGGCGGCGGACCGGGGTCGACGGCAAGGATGTCGAGCTCGCCCCGCCCGGCATGCACGTTCCGAGCCAGAACCCGCCAGCCGCGACCGACCAGCAGCCCGACGACCAGCGCTTCGCCGGCGTCGCCGGTTCTCTGCCGGTCGGTTCTCGACCCGCCTGTCCCAGCCACTCCCGCCTCCCGACCGCGGCCGTCAGTCGAGCGGCTCCACGTCCTCGAACGGGTCCGGGTCCGGGATGGTGGCGTCGTCTCTATCGCCCGCCCCGTCATCGTCCCACAGGGCCATTTGCTGCCGATTGCGGCAAGGAGCGAACGACAGCCGGTGGATCGGACTCAGCCCAAGAAGCTCGAGGCCGGCGCGGTGCTCCGGGGCGGCATAGCCCTTGTTCTGGGCCAGTCCGTAGCCAGGATAGATGTCGTCGTATTCCTCCATGAGCCGGTCGCGGGCCACCTTGGCGATCACGGAGGCGGCCGCGACGGAGGCGCACAGCCGATCCGCCGAGACCAGGACCCTCTGGTGGACGGGCACCTCGGGCAGCGAGACGGCGTCGAGCAGGAGCGCATCGGGGCGGACCGGCAGCCGGGCGGCGGCCAGCGTGCTGGCCAGCAATGTAGCCTGGAGGATGTTGATCCGGTCGATCAGCTCGGGGGCCACGAAGGCGATCGACCAGGCCAGGGCATGGGTCCTGATCTCGGCCTCGAGCCGGCGGCGATCCTCGGGTCGCATCAGCTTCGAGTCGCGCAGCCCGCGAGGCAGCCAATCTGGCGGCAGGATCACCGCCGCCGCGGTCACCGGTCCGGCCAGGCAGCCACGCCCGACCTCGTCGATTCCGGCCACGTACCGGTAGCCGCGCGACCAAAGGACGCGTTCTTCAGCGAAGTCCGGGTCCAGCCTGGCCCGATGCCAGGGCTCGATCCGGAGTCTGCCGCCGGCCGAGCCGGGGGAGGATACGGAAAGACCCCGCCGCGCCCCTGAGGGCGGCAGGACGGGGTCCTCGGCAGAGACCTGGGAGCGACGGGCGTCTCGCATGTCGCTCCGGCTCGCTAGCTGTTGACGCGCCGCTCGCGGAGTGTGGCGGCCTTACCGATCCGCTTGCGCAGGAAGTAAAGCTGGGCCCGACGGGTCTGGCCGTGCCGGACCACCTCGATCTTGTCGATCCTCGGGCTGTTGACCTTGAAGGTCCGCTCCACGCCCACGCCGCTGGCGATCCGGCGAACGGTGATCGAGCGCTGGATACCGCCCGAGCGGAGCCGCATGATCGTGCCCTCGAAGACCTGGATCCGCTCCCGGTTGCCTTCGACGACGCGGGCTGAGACCTTGACGGTATCTCCCGCGGCGAGCTCGGGAAGGTCCGTCCGGATCTGTTCCTGGGTGATCTCTTCGAGCACGTTCACGATGGATCCCTACTTCTGACGGCGGCGCGGCGGCGCTGCGCTGGCTATATGGCCCGCAGCGAAGCTGCGATCGAGGCACTCACGAAACGGCCTACTCGGCGGCCGACGGCGAAGGATATCACAACCCGTCGCGGCCCTCAGCGGCCGATCGCTCCTCGCCACTGATCTCGGCCAGGAGCTTCGACTCCTCTCGAGTCAGCTCACGGCCATCGAGCAGATCCGGACGGCGGCGCCAGGTTCGGCGGAGGGCCTCCTTGAGCCGCCACCTCCGGACGGCCTCGTGGTGGCCGCTGGTGAGAACGGCCGGTACCGGCCGGCCCTCGAACTCGGCCGGGCGCGTGTACTGCGGATACTCGAGCAGCCCCACCGTGAAGGATTCCTCCACCGTCGACTCCGCGTCGATGGCACCTGGCAGGAGCCGCAGGACGGCGTCGACGAAGACCAGGGCCGCGATCTCGCCCCCGGACAGCACGTAGTCGCCGATCGACAGCTCCAGGTCGACCATCGACCGGATGCGCTCGTCGACGCCCTCGTAGCGCGGACACAGGACGATCAGGTGAGGCCTGTTCGACAGATCGCGGGCCCGCCGCTGACCAAAGACCTCGCCGCCGGGGTCGGGCAGGATCACCGTGCTGTCCGGGCGGCGGAGCGCCGCCAGCGCAGCGGCCACGACCTCGGGCCTCAGGACCATCCCCGCTCCCCCGCCGTAGGTGTAGTCATCCACCGTCTTGTGGCGTCCCAGGCCCCACTGGCGCAGGTCGTGGACTCGGACCGTCGCCAGACCGCGGGTCTGGACGCGACCGGGAATGCTCTCCGCCAGCGGACCGGTCAGCATCCCGGGGAAGAGCGTAAGGACGTCGATCTCGAGCGGCCGAGGCGCCGAGTCGGCCTGCGCGGCAGCCGCGGGCTCGCCGCCGGTCTCGGTCACGCCGGGCGGGCCGGCGACGTCCTCGCCCATCAGGCCGGGTCGGCCGGATCGACCGCCTCGGGCTCGCCGTCCGCCTCGTCGTTGTCGCGCAGCCCCAGGGCGTCGCCGTCGACCACGATCTCGCCTCGGGCCGGGGCGAAGATGCGGACGACCGCACGTACGACCGGGACGTCGATCTCGCCGCGGGTACCCCGAACCACCATCACCTCGGCGCCGCCGGCGCGGTACATGTCGACGACCTCCCCCAGGTCGCTGCCGTCGACGTCCGATACTCGGGCGCCGATGATCTCGTGCCAGTAGAACTCACCGCGCGGCAGCTCCTCGCCGGGCGCCACAACGGCTTCCAGATATGCGTCGCGGAGCGATTCGGCCGCGGTCCGGTCGGGGACCTCGGCAAAGCGAAGCCGCCAGCCGAGCGTGTCGGGACTGGCGTCCACGATCGTCAGGGCCGCCGCCGCGCCCTCGCGATAGAGGGTCCGGCCGACGGCGAAGCGGTCCTCCGGTCGATCGGTCAGCGATTCCACGCGCACGGTTCCGCGCAGCCCGTGGAAGCCACGGACCTGCCCGACGACCAGCCGCTCTCCGGCGGTCACCGGGTTCTCAGCCGATTTCGAGCGATACGGACTCGCCGTCGCGGGCGGACATGACCTTGAGCAGGGTTCGGAGCGCCTTGGCGACGCTGCCGTTCCGCCCGATGACCTTGCCCATGTCCTCCTCGGCGACGTGAAGCTCGATGACTGTCCCGTCGGGACCGGTAGTCACTTCGACCACGACTGCGTCGGGGTTATCGACCAGGTTCTTGGCGACGTACTCGACCAGATCCTTGGCTGCCATTGGCCTCCTCGTTGGTGTTCTTCGGGTCGTGCCCGACGCGCCGGCCGGCGCGAAGCTACTTGGCGGCCGGGGCGGCCTTACGCTCGACCTTCGGGATGATGCCCGCGTTCTGGAGAAGCCTCGACACCGTGTCGGACGGCAAGGCGCCCTGGGCGAGCCACTTCTTGGTCTTCTCGGCGTCGACCGAGAACTCGACCGGATTCGTCCGGGGGTTGTAGTGCCCGAGGGTCTCGATGGCGCGGCTGTCGCGAGCGCCGCGGCTGTCCATGACGACTACACGGTAGGCCGGCTGTTTGGTTGCCCCGACGCGGCTGAGACGAATTCGAACTGCCATATGCGAGCGTGATCCTCCTGAAGCGTGAGTGGCGGCTTGCCCGGCGCGCTATCTGGCCGTGACGATGAACCGCAGGATAACCGTATTGCCGTCGGTCACGGCATACCCGACTCCACCGAGGTGATCGAAGTAGGGCTTGTAGTCGAGCGTCCATCGGGACGGCGAGACGTCGAAGAGCTGCTGACCGAGCTGATCCTCCAGAGCCGGGATGTTGACGTAGAACGACTGGGCGTTGCTCGACCCGGCCGCGGCGATGACGGTCGAGTAATCCGACTGGGCCGCCAGCGACGTGCCCGACGTGGTGTCGATCACGGACTTGACGAAGGCGTCGTCGGCGCCGGCCACGATCAGATTGCCGTGGGCGGCCAGGGCTACGTCCAGGGCCCCGACCGTCGAGTCGGGGGTCGAGGGCACGTGGATGATCGTGATGTCCGTGCCGTGGTACGTCTCGCTCCGGCTGGTCAGGCTGCTGCCCGCCAGCACCAGGAGGTTGTGGACCAGGCCCACCTTCGCGGCCGCCGTAGTCGCGTCGGTGGCCTCGACCACCAAACCGCCGTCGAAGGTCGAGCCGGTCTTGGTCACCGCGGCGGCGCCGTCGCCCAGCCAGCCGAGCCCGCCGACCAGGTTCAGACCGGCCTCGACCTGACCGAGTGTCGAGTCCTGCGGGACCGCCGACGTAAGCTCCGACAGGGCGGCGTCGGCCCGCTTGCCCAGGTCGTGGAACTCGCTGACCAGGACAGTCGAGCCCGGCAGAGACGAGGCCAGACGGCTCGAGTGGTCGTCGCTGGTCGAGGTGGAGCGCGGCATGACGACGTCGACCTGGAGACGCCCGGAATCCGCCCGGACGTTGCCGGCCACCCAGGCCGGCACGGTCGAAGCCGGCGTCGCCGGAGACGCGGACGGCGCGGCCGAGCCCCAGGCGGCGCCGAAGGCGCTCGCCAGCGAGCCCAGGCTGCCGAGCTCCGCGGTCGCGATCGACTTGGGGTCGATGTAGAAGCGAGCCAGGCTGTCGCCCGAGAGGCTGTTCATGGCCGCCTGGTAGTTCGCGTTGTCGGCCAGCGAGCCCTGGGTCGCGGAGTCAAGCGTCGCCTCAACGCCCCTGGTGGTGCCCATGATCAAGTCCTGGCTCGTCAGGGCGTAGGCGCCGGCGTCGGTTCCGGAGCCGAAGGTGTAGATGGTGGAGCCGTCGTAGGTGCTCGCGGTCGTCGAGAGTCCCTCGCGAGTCAGCTCGGAGGCGACCCAGGCCTGCGCGGCGTCGTGGTCGCTGAGGGCCACGATCGCCACCACGTCGGCCGGCGACGAAGGCCCGCTCGGACCCACTCCACCGGCGTGGACCAGGCCCGGGCCGATCGCCCCGACGTCGGTCAGCGCGACAGATACCTCGCCCTCCATCCACGGCTTGAAGGCCGAGGTGTAGTTGAGATCGGGCGAGACGGCGTCGGTCAGCCGGTTGAGGATCTCGTCGAGGGCGTTGTCGAACTGCGAGCGGTCCATGAAGCCCGGGAAATGGCTCATGAAATCGGCCAGGTTGGCGTGCTGATCGCCCGGCAGATC
>Ga0335076_10002676_pt1 | contig 17730 bp, 15 predicted proteins | sample Lox_Sample_25_FD_206717 | JGI IMG/M metagenome (GOLD analysis project Ga0335076, IMG submission 206717) | Soil microbial communities from Loxahatchee National Wildlife Refuge, Florida, United States - Lox_Sample_2.5 | ecosystem: Environmental > Terrestrial > Soil > Wetlands | place: USA... | reverse complement strand
CCTCAGTTCCAAAGTCGATCAGGATATTCGCCGGCATTCACCAGTTGATTGAGGCTTTGCTCCACTTCGGGAGCGTCTTCTTTATAGGTCACTCCAAACCATTTTGCAGGCGTGGGTATGACCCTGATCCTGCCTACTCCATCATTGATAAACCGGTCCCCAATAATAGGAATAAAAAATTCTGCTTTCGGATTATTTCCGTTCTGATGCAGGAATTCGGAAAATATTTTCTTTATAAAAGAAAAAACAGAGGGATCAAAACACCAGAAATTCATGGACACTTTTGAATCATCGGCAACTCCAATTTTTTTGTTCCCTTCTTCATACACTATTCTCCCATCAGTATCTCGATATATTTTGGTCCGCTCGGCAATAGACACCAGATTATTATTGTCATCAACCTGGCAAACTCCCCGGCTGACTGACCCATTATCCGACAATGTTTTTGCCAGATCGTAGCCGATGATGCTGTAGAGCTTTTCGTTGCACTGCTCGTTCAAAAAAATAAAGGCTTTTTTGAATGCATCCCGACCATAAAAATCATCTGCGTTGATCACTGCAAAAGGTTCTTTAATCGCATTCATGGCTGACAATACTGCATGCGCAGTACCCCATGGTTTTGTACGCTCGGGCGGGACAGTAAAACCGTTCACAAAACCATGCAGATCCTGGAAAACATAATCCGTCTCAATCCGGCCCTTTAATTTCGGCTCAAAAATGTTTTTAAAATCATCTGCAAAATCTTCCCGGATAATAAAAACTACTTTTTTAAAACCGCTGCGTATGGCATCGTAAATTGAATAATCCATAATCGTTTCCCCACCCGGACCAAATTCCTGTATCTGCTTCATGCTGCCATATCTTGATGCCATTCCTGCCGCCAGTATTAAAAGTGTTGGTTGCATTTACCTTAATTTTATTTAAGTGTACGAAAATAAAAAATTATACCAAGAAATCGTCTTATGCATTTTGCAGAACGAATATTGCATACAAAAACAATTTTAATAGATCGTCTTGATTTGCCCGAATGCAGAGATAAAAGAATTGAAGTGGATGTGCTACGCCTGGATATGATACATCCGGTTATCTCGGGAAACAAATGGTTCAAACTAAAATACTACCTGAAAGAAGCGATTGAAAAGAACCATAAAACCATTCTGAGCTTCGGCGGTGCTTATTCTAATCATATCGTGGCAACAGCCTGTGCAGCAAAGATGGAAGGGCTCCATTCTATTGGCATTATCCGGGGCGAAAAACCCGCAGAGCTGTCACAAACTTTGCAAACAGCGCAACAATACGGCATGGAGTTTTTATTTCTGAGCCGTGCAGAATATAAAAGAAAAAGCTCGGCCGACTTTCATGCCTTATTGCCTGACCGGTTTCAGGGATCCTATATCATCCCTGAAGGAGGATCAGGAATATTAGGTATCAAGGGCAGTGAAGAAATATTATCATTAGCAGGCGGGACGCGGTATGAGCATATTTTTTGTGCCACAGGAACGGGAACCACGCTAATTGGCCTGGCAAATGCATCGTCAGCCCAACAATATATTTCAGGGATAAGCGTATTAAAAGGGACAGCCGGTGCCTGGCAAAAAGATATACAGCCACTTATTCATCCTGAAAAAAGGGATTATTGCAAGATGTATCACAATTATCATTTTGGAGGATATGCCAAAAAAGCTCCAGAGCTGATTCATTTCATGAACTGGTTATACGATCAATCCAGTATACCCTCAGATTTCGTGTACACTGCAAAATTGTTTTATGCAGTGATCGACCTGGTCCGGAAAAATTATTTTGCCACCGGAACAAAAATATTGCTGATCCACAGCGGAGGTCTGCAGGGAAATCTGTCACTGGCCCCGGGAACACTCAACTTTTAACATAAGTGAAAAATTTAGTCTTCCCCTTATCTTTGCTGATTAAAAAGTCTAAAAGACACTTCAAAGTGCCATGCGTTTGATTTTCGTACAGCTGATGCTGTCTATCTTTTTCGTACTCGAGGCCACGGGGCAGGACACCCTCCCCAGGTTTTCGGCTGTACTGAAAGACAATGGCAAAGTGCTTATCAGCTGGAAAAACAATTATACAGTCGTTAATCAAATCAGCATCCAGCGTTCTTCCGACAGCCTTCGCAACTTCACTACCCTGCTTACGGTGCCTGATCCAACCATACCCGAAAACGGTTTTGTTGATACAAAGGCCAAAGGAACTGCAATGTATTACAGGTTATTTATTTTACTCGATAACAGTAAATATCTTTTTTCAAAATCAAAACGCGCATTGCCCGAAACAGTAGCCACAGCTCAGAAAGCAGTTTCCGAAGAGGATCAGGAAATCGTGCTGCCCAGAATAGATAACCAGCGGATTTTTTATCAGCAGGACCTGAGCAATAAACCCAGGCCTTCAGTGAATGCTCCTGTCAAAGCAAGCGCACTCACCACGGTAACAGTAGAAAAAACAGTGTTTATTAAAAGAAGGGATTCTGTCATTGGACAGCTTTCGGGAAGAATGCTTGGTCATTTCAGAGACTCCTTGCTGGCCAAAACAAAAGATACTATTTTGTTCGTGCACGCGGATACTGTTTTGATCAAACCCTATGTCCCACCAGTAGCCGAAGTGAAAGAAGTATATAAAATTTCAACCTTTGTGTATACCGGAAAAGACGGGAACGTGAACATATCTCTTCCTGACGCCAATAGAAGAAAGTACATGGTGAAATTTTTTGAACAGGATAATACTCCTCTCCTAGAAGTCAGGGAAATAAAAGATCAGTTGCTGATCGTTGATAAAACCAATTTCGTTCATTCAGGCTGGTTCCGTTTTGAATTGTATGAAGATGGCAGATTGAAGGAAAAGAACAAACTGTTTATTCCAAAAGATTTCTGATCCTATAGACCGACAAATCATTCCCTCATTGTCATTGACGAAACTTTCGCAAAATCATTATCAACTATTTCCACGTCAAAGACCCGCTCAAAATTCTGCTTCAGTTTTTGCTTGACTGATTCAATCGGAATTTTATGGCCCAGCTCTTTTTCAAGAGAAGTGACCTGCTTATGCTGGATACCGCAGGGGATGATATGATTAAAATAATTCAAATCAGTATTTATATTAAACGCAAAACCATGCATAGTGATCCAACGGCTGCAACGCACGCCCATGGCTGCAATCTTGCGTTCCACACCGGGGGAACCCGGTTTAATCCAAACCCCCGTCTCGCCCTGTGAACGGCATCCTTTGACGCCATATTCTGCGAGTGTAAGAATAATTGTTTCTTCGAGGTTACGCATGTATTTGCCGATATCCGTATCAAATTTTTCAAGATCGAGAATAGGATATCCAACGATCTGCTCCTGGCCGTGAAAAGTAATGTCTCCCCCACGATTGGTTTTGAAGAACTGTATTCCCCTTGATTGCATTTCCTCTGCTGTAATCAGTATATTTTCCATATGCCCGCTTTTTCCCAGGGTGTACACCGGAGGATGTTCGACGAAGAGCAGGTAGTGCTTCGTATACAGGTGATGGTTAGTATCAGACTGTCGGCTGATTGCTGACTTGATCGAGAGGTTCTCCTGCATCAGTTTTTCCTGGTAATCCCAGGCTTGCTGATAGTCCATTTTACCCAGGTCTTCAAATATGATTTTCTGCCTCGCCATCATGCAAATTTAAAGCGCTATCTGCAATGAACAATAGGCAACCGACAATGGGGCAATATCCTCCCTGGTGGCTTCACCGGGACTTTTCGTCTTGTTCCTCCGGCGAAATCTTTTCATATCGCAGTGGTTTTCCGATTAATTGAATCCTAATCGCATGCAATCACGGGAAACGCTCTATTTCTTATTTTTGTGAAAACCAGCGATATGGATAAGGAATTCAGGCATGATGAGGATATTGATGAAATGAGTGAAGTATCGGATGAGTTGTATGAGCGAATGAGTATTAAGGTTGATAAGGGACAAGAGCCATTCAGGCTGGATAAATTTCTGGCCAGTCGGATTGAAAACGCATCGCGCAATAAAATTCAGCAGGCCATTGAAGCCGGAAGAGTGCTCGTCAACAATAAAATGGTTCAGTCGAATTATAAGATCCGTCCGTCTGACCAAATCATTATTTATTCTGAAAAGCAGGCACAGGGAGAAGAAATCATTCCTGAAAAAATTCCACTGAACATCGAATATGAAGATGAGGATATTTTGATCATCAATAAACCCGCAGGGCTGGTAGTACATCCTGCTTCAGGAAATTATACGGGCACATTGATCAACGGAGTCGCATATTACCTTCAGCAGAAAAACAGTGCCATCAACGAGGAAACACTTCCTCGTTTTGGGTTGGTTCACCGGATTGATAAGAACACCAGTGGACTGATGGTGCTTGCAAAAACTGAAAAAGCCATTGCCAGCCTGGCCAAACAATTTTTTGAACATACTGTAAAACGCCAATACATTGCTTTGGTGTGGGGAGATGTTGCGGAAGAATCAGGAACAATTAGAGCGCATATCGGGAGGCACAAACGTTTCCGGAAAATATTTGACGCCTATCCCGATGGTGAACAGGGAAAGGAAGCCATTTCGCACTATAAGGTATTGGAGCGATTCGGATATGTAACACTCGTTCAATGTACATTGGAAACCGGCCGCACTCACCAGATCAGGGTGCACATGAAATTTATCGGTCACCCGTTGTTTAATGATGAAACCTATGGCGGCGACAAAATTGTAAAAGGAACTGTGTTCAGCAAATACAGGCAATTCGTGGAAAATTGTTTTGCGATCTGTCCCCGTCATGCCTTACATGCCAAAACAATCGGCTTTATTCACCCCAGTACACGCAAGGAAATGTTGTTTGAAAGCGAACTTCCGGACGACATGAAAAAACTAATTGCCAGGTGGAGAAGTTATATCAATCCCTGATTATTTTGGGAAGACCATCCTGTAGTCCACGCTGATCTTTCCCTTGGAAATATCATCCAGCTTATTCTTCATCAGTTTCCTTTTCAGGGGCTTCAGGTAATCGATAAATAATTTCCCTTCGATATGATCATATTCATGGAGAATGACCCTTGCCGTGATCCCGTTAAATGTGCTTACCTGTTTCTGGAAAAATTCATTCACATATTCCAGTGTAACTTCTTCATTGCGCATGATATCTTCCCTGATCTTGGGAATACTAAGGCAACCTTCATTATAGATCCATTCTTCCCCGTTCAGGTTCTTAATATGCGCATTAATAAATACCTGCTTAATGCCAGGACCATCGGGATATTTTCCTTTGTCTTCCTCATCCAGGTTGGTAAATACCTGCGTACTATCTACAATGAATAACCGAATATCGCGGTTCACCTGGGGAGCGGCCAAACCCACTCCACTACTGGAATACATGGTTTCCCACATATCTTCAATCAGTTTGGCCATGTCGGGATAATCGGGATCAATATCCTTGCACTTCACTCGTAAAATGGAAGATCCATAGGCCACAATAGGTAAGACCATAATGTTATAATTGCCGCAAAATTAGTAGAAATTTATCAATCGACGGAGAAGCAAAAAGTGGGTAGTGGCGCAGTTTGATTTTTTTATTTAAATACAATAAATAGTATAATGGATACAATCATAATTACTAAAAATAATTTCAATTTTCGGTTTTTAAATTTTCTTTTTGCCGATAATATATAACTGATTATAAGGATACTAAAGAAAACAAGCGCTATTATCGCCATTTAAACCCCAGTCCAATTATAAAGTGTGTTTGAAGAATCTTCAATTTCTCAAAAATTTTAGTAGGGGGTCTACTTCAAAATTTATTCAGGAAAATATTTTATAATTAAATTTTCGATCGCTAGGATCTCTGACGCAAAATCAGACCGGATACTATCAACCCTTACCTCTCATCCAGGCTTCGCATGTATTCCTGCAACATGATCGTTGCTGCAATTTTATCGATCATGGCTTTATCCTGCCTTTTCTTTTTCTTCATGCCCATCTTGTGCATGGCGCGGGAAGCCATTAAGGAGGTAAATCTTTCATCGATGGTTTTGACCGGAATAGAAGGAAATTTCTTACGTAATTGTTCAATGATTTTCCTGACCGGTTGTGTTGCATGAGTATCCGAATCGTCCAGATTCCTGGGGTCGCCGATCAGAATCAATTCAACACTCTCTGTTTTGAAATAATCTTCCAAAAAAGAAAAAAGCGTCGAAGATTCGATGGTCGTTAACCCATTGGCGATAATTTTCAGCGGATCACTCACAGCAATACCTGTCCGCCTGAGGCCATAATCAATAGCGAGAATGCGCGGCATGGAGCAAAGATAATCCAGTTTCATGTTTCAGTCAGGATGCTATCCTTTCCAGACATGAAAAACCCTGTGTCCACGAGTAAGGAAAATATCCGCGATCACAAATATGGCGAAGACTACGCTGGCAATGCCATTCGCAGTCATAAATGCAAGGTTGACCTTGCTCAGGTCATTAGGTTTTACCAAAGCATGCTGATAAATCAACATGCCGGTGAAAATGGCTACACCTATCCAATACCACCATCCAAGTGTTCCATATAAACCGGCCGTTACCACACAGGCCGTACTAAGCAGGTGTAACAATTCAGAAACGCGAAGGGCGCTGGCCTTGCCCAACCAGGAAGGCATCGAATAGAGTTGCAGTGATTTATCAAATTCTTCATCCTGCAAGGCATAAATAATATCAAAGCCGCTCACCCAGAAAATCACCGCAAAAGAAAATAACACGGGTAGTAACGTGAAGTGGCCAGTCACGGCAAGATAGGCGCCGATTGGAGCCAATGAAAGGCCAATGCCCAGGATCAAATGACAGAGCGGGGTAAATCTTTTAGTATAACTATAGAAAAGAATTACAAACAAAGCCACAGGAGCCAAGAAAAAACAAAGCCGGTTAATAAAAAAACAGGTAATAAGAAATAGAATACAACAAACAATAGTGAACCTGAGGGCACTATTGGCGGAAATAATTCCCCTTGGAATTTCGCGTATGGCTGTCCGTGGGTTTTTGGCATCGAACTGTCTATCCAGGTATCGGTTGAAAGCCATGGCAGCACTGCGGGCAAAGATCATGCAAAGAACAACCAGAATTAGCCTGAGAAGTATCTCCTTCCAGGAAGCAGTATCTTCATTGTCCCAACCCAGTGCTTTATTCAGGTTCCATTGACCCGTTCCCGCCAGCCATCCCATGTCATGCAGTCCCAAAAAAAATCCGATCATAGCAAAAGGCATAGCAAAGATGGTGTGTGAAAACCTGATCAGGCTCAAATAATTCTTTATTGTGCTCATTGGTTAATACCGTTTATTTATCTGAAAATCTTTTATATCCTCATTCTGACAATTTCCCAAAGTACAATACCAGCCGCCACGGAAATATTCAATGAATGTTTCATGCCTGACTGTGGAATTTCAATGAAACAATCACACAAAGGCAGTATTTCATTACTTATTCCGCTGACTTCATTTCCAAATATCACGGCCAGCCGTTCGTACTGATTACTCTTAAAATCCGGCAGGCTGATGCTGTTTTCCACCTGCTCCACACCTGCAATCGTATAACCCTCTTTACGCAATGACTGCACAGCTTCCGACACAGTTTTGAAATATTTCCAGTCTACAGTTTCTGTTGCGCCCAAAGCCGTCTTCTGAATATCGCGGTGAGGGGGTTGCGCCGTATACCCGCAAAGATAAATCGACTGCAATAAAAAAGCGTCTGCCGTGCGAAACACGCTCCCGACATTATGCATGCTACGGATATTATCCAGTACTACCACAACCGGAATCTTTTCAGCCGATTTGACTTCATCGATCGATTTACGATTCAGTTCGTCCATGCTTAGTTTGCGCATGGCGCAAAGATAGGCATTGAGGAATTTTGAATCTTCAAAAACGCAGGGCTGATGGTAGCAAACAGTTTTTCACAAAAAGTGAAATCACCTTTTTTATGCCGGCTACTTCCTTATTTTTGCTGCAATGCGTGATGAAAAAAAATTGGATTCGGAGACCGGAGCAATGATTAAAAATCCAGCGGATACTCCATTGATGAAACAGCACCGGGCTATCAAACAAAAATATCCCGATGCCGTACTGCTGTTCCGCGTCGGCGATTTTTATGAAACTTTCGGCGAGGATGCCATCACAGCGTCGAAAGTTCTGGGCATTACACTGACCAAAAGAAATAACGGAGCAGCTGCGTCGAGTGATTTGGCTGGTTTCCCTTATCATGCATTGGATACCTATCTCCATAAACTTGTCAAAGCGGGATATCGTGTGGCAATCTGCGACCAACTGGAAGATCCCAAATCGGCAAAAGGAATCGTGAAACGTGGTGTAACGGAGATGGTTACTCCCGGCATCGCAACCAATGAAAAACTGCTGGAACACAGCAGCAATAATTTTTTAGCAGCTATTCATTTCAACAATGAAAAATTAGGCATTGCATTCCTTGATATTTCCACAGGGGAATTTTTTGCAACAGAAGGCAACCAGGAATATGTTGATAAATTGCTTCAGACACTACAACCGGCTGAAATCATTTTCCAAAGAAATTACCAAAAGCATTTTAAAGAAATTTTTGGATCGAGATTTTACACTTACACGCTCGACAGCTGGATTTTTGATGAAGCCTTTGCTGCTGAAAGCCTGCTAAAACATTTTCAGACCCATTCATTGAAAGGATTCGGAGTCGATGATCTGCATGAAGGTATCGTGGCTGCAGGAGTTATCCTGTACTATCTGAAAGAAACCGAACATCCCAACCTGCAGCATATCACTTCCATTCAGAGAATAGACAGGGACGACTATTTGTGGATGGATAAATTTACTGTGAGAAACCTGGAATTACTGGGAAATAATCCTGACAAAGCACAAACCCTGCTGAAAGTACTGGACAACACCGTTTCTGCCATGGGCGCAAGATTATTGAAGCGCTGGATCGTCATGCCACTGAAAGATATCCGGAGAATCAATGAAAGATTAGATCTCGTTGAATTTTTTATCAGGGAAGTTGATTTGCGACACAAGATTGCGCAGCATATCAGGCATTGTGGTGATATTGAAAGACTGGTTAGTAAGATACCAGTTAAAAAAATTACTCCGCGTGAACTGGTACAGGTTGCCCGGGGACTGGTTCATATCGGGGAAATGAAAAAAGCCTGCGCATCTACCGGCAATGATTATCTGAAAAGACTGGCTGATGCACTAAACCCCTGCCAGTATATTGCCGGGAAAATTGCCAGAGAGATTGTTGAAAATCCTCCGGCAACTGTAGCAAAGGGGGGAATGATCAATAAAGGGATTAACGAAGAGCTTGATGAACTAAGGGAAATAGCCAGCGGAGGAAAACAATATTTAATTCAACTCCAGCAAAAAGAATCGGAGAACACCGGCATATCCTCACTGAAAATAAGTTATAACAATGTTTTCGGCTATTATCTTGAGGTGACTAATTCTCATAAAAATAAAGTGCCGGCAACCTGGATGCGCAAACAAACACTGGCCAATGCAGAAAGATATATCACCCCTGAGCTTAAAGAATATGAAGAAAAAATTACCGGTGCAGAAGAAAAAATCCTGTCTATTGAACTGGAGCTATATGAAAAGCTGATTCTTGAATTACAGGACTATATTGCGCCAATCCAGGTGAATGGCAATATCCTGGCCATAATAGATTGCCTGATATGCTTTGCAAACAATGCACTTCATTTTAACTACAAAAAACCCGAATTGCACGAAGGCAGCGAACTTCAGCTATCGGAAAGCAGGCATCCTGTTATTGAAAGAAATCTTCCTCCCGGAGAATCTTATATTGCGAATGATGTTTTCCTGGATTCAGTCACACAACAGATCATCATCCTCACAGGACCGAACATGAGTGGTAAAAGCGCCTTGCTGCGCCAAACTGCATTGATCACCCTGATGGCACATATTGGAAGTTTTGTTTCTGCAAATGAAGCGAGGATACCGCTCACGGATAAAATTTTTACCCGAGTAGGCGCTTCGGATAATCTAAGCGCCGGCGAATCCACTTTTATGGTGGAGATGAATGAAACGGCCAGCATCATCAACAATATCACGGCAAGAAGCCTGGTGTTGCTCGACGAGATCGGTCGCGGAACTTCCACCTACGATGGAATTTCGATTGCCTGGAGCATCGCAGAATATCTTCACAATTCGTCATTTGCTCCAAAGACTTTATTCGCTACACATTATCACGAACTGAATGAACTGGAAAACAAACTGCCGAGGGTAAAAAATTTTCATATCACCAATAAGGAAGCAGGGAATAAAATAATTTTTCTAAGAAAACTCGCTCCTGGTGGAAGCACACATAGTTTTGGAATTCACGTGGCAAAGATGGCGGGCATGCCCCCCGCGCTGATCCGGAGGGCTAACGATATCTTAAAACAACTGGAAGACAGTCGTGAAGACAAACAACTCTTATCTGCCGAAAAATTACAGCAGCAAATCAAAAAACTTTCTGCGCCTGAACTGCAGCTTTCTATCTTCGATGCACATTCGCAGACATTCGAAGAAATAAGAAAATTATTGGAAGATATCGATATTAACCGTCTTACTCCTGTTGAAGCTTTATTGAAATTGAATGAGATCAAAGGATTGTTGAAGTAGTACAGCATATCCGTCTAATCATTACAAATAACTCAACCACCATTGACGGTGTGTGCTTTTGTACCTGTCATACCACTTGCAAACAGGATAAAGAATTAACACCACGAATATCCAGACCACATACACTACCCATAGCTGAAACCCGAACTGAGGCGGTCTGAAGAAAAAAGGAAAATTGGGAGTCACAATATCTTTTGTTCCGCATCCTGTAAGGAAAAATCCGGCCATGGAGAGAAAGTGAATGATATAAAAATGAATTACATAGTAGAAGAATGGAACCCTTCCATAAACTGAAAAAATTGAAGTAATTCTGTTCTGAGTGTTTTCTGTCAGGGCTAAAAAAATAAGAGCAGGCCCCAGCGTCATCGCGGTATACATTAGTGATGGCGGATATTTATTAACCTTGATGAACGATAAAAATGTACGTACGCTGTCCGATTGCACAGACCAGGGCACCGGGTCTCCGTACCTGTTTACCCACCGGATCAAAATAAAAAACAGGATCAGTCCGGATCCGAGATACAATAATATTTTCCTGCGCTGTGCTGAAGAAAAAGATGGGCTGAATATTTTTCCCATACAGTAGCCCATTATCATGATTCCTGTCCAGGGCAAAAAAGCATAGATGATCGCAATGACATGGTTTGGAGCATAATTAATAAAAGTAAAATTGCCATGATGCACGAACTCCCATAGCAATCCCACTTTCTGATTATTTGCAGCTTCAGGGTAATCCAGAAGATTATGCCCAAATACGATAATACAACCAATGATCAATATTATCCGGAAAGGCAGATACACAAGGATCCCCAGAATAATCATACTAACTCCGATTGCCCAGATGACCTGCAATATAATTGTGTTGTAGAGTGGATTAAAAGTAAATGCAAATGTGATCACAACGACTTCGATGAACACCAGCCATAAGCCCCGTTTGATCAGAAAACCGCTCAGTTCCTTTTTTGTTTTTTTCAGACCCATCAGGTAGGCCGACATTCCCGAAAGAAATAGAAATACGGGTGCACAGAAATGAGTGATCCATCTTGTAAAAAAAAGTATTGGGGTTGTTGTTTTAAGATCGAGAGGATTGTGCATGAAAGCATCCACATGAAAAAAGTCACGGGTATGGTCAAGCGCCATAATCACCATCACAACACCTCTTAGCAGATCAATGGAGGCGATCCTATTCCTGGTAGCAGTCAATACAGTCATGATTTATCATTGAAGAATGGCGGATTACAAAATAAGCTGCTCCATTCTCAAAAACAAATTCATTTGATCGCTCATCCAGGCTCATTTTAGTAAAACTTTCCCAGCCTGGGAAAAAATCTGCAAACCAAAAGGTTCGTAGTATATTGATTATAAATAAGTTACAGCATTGGCACAGGCATTGGCTTCTTTTAGCAGTCTTAATCCTACAGTTATGAAAACCTTTTTGAGCATACTTCTTTCGTTCATCCTGATGGTGAATTTTGGCCTTGGCCAGTCTTCGTCAACCATCGCTCAGTTCGAAGGACAGCCTATTTCAACTCATTCAATTTTCCTGGAATGGAAAACAATGATGGAAATGAAAATTGCTTATTATACGGTTCAAAGAAGTGATGATGGAATCGATTTTCAGGATCTTGCAAATGTTGATTCCAAAATGACTGATTCTACAAACGTATATCAATTGGAATATACTTATACTGACCAGTCATCTCTTCCCGGGACTTCCTATTACCGGTTGAAAGTTGTAGATGATAAGGGACTGACTAATTATTCCGATGTCATCCGGGTATCCAATGACCAGGTGCAGGGAATAAAGATATATCCGACTGTGGTGCAGAATAATAGTCTTTTTGTTGAAACGGATAAAACGATAAAGTCAGCAAGACTGGAAATATTCGACCTGTCCGGAAAGAAAATCAGCGAAACAGATTGGAGCACATTAAGTGGTCGTCAAAATCTGCAGGCAGCTAATAACGTGTATGCTCTGGTTAGCGGTACTTATGTTGCGCGTTTATCCGGAAATGGTGAAACACTTTTAAGTCAGATATTAATTATACAATCGCGTTAAAAAATAAGCCTGTCAACCAGCAGGCATTTCTGAAAATATTGTTTTCGTACCCAATGACCCCTAACGTCAGGCGGCTGTAACCAGTTAAGCAATTATGGTGAATCAGCCGTCTGACTCTTTTTATTTGAAAGAGGCCGGCATCTGCAGGAATTTTCATAACTTACTTTAACAATTCAACAGGCAATATTTTCCTACTTATCCAAAATCATTACCTGATGATCCGCTATGCTTATCATTTTACAGATTATCGTACGTGGCTTACCGGATTTGCCAAACTTCTCAGTCTGCGCGTAAATAAAAAAGTGCTTCAGATACCCCCATACCTGGGTGAAGGCTACATCTACGCTTCCGCCATCAGCGAAGACATATCATTTGGAATTTTAAATTTCTCCCTGAAAGATGACCTGGTTTTTATAAGAAAAAAATCAGATTATGGTATTTCCCTTCTTTTCAGCCAGGTTGAAGTTTCCTCCTTTTTCAAAGTGAGCGATCAACACAATGTGATCACAGATAAAGCTCCTATGCGCAGCAATATTTTTCTCTCTTCAACAAATTATGAGCTGGAAGCGGTGTATTCAAAAAATTCAACCCTGAAAATTGTTGGAATATTATTCAGCCCGCAATTCATCCGGAAAGTTCTCAAAAAAGACATCCTGCTTGATATCATGCTATATACGGGCGAGCGGTTGCGCAACGTAAACAAAGTGCCCATCACTTTCGAATACAGGAAATTACTGGATGATATTTTTTCAATGGATATGCAACAGCCCATCAGCCATCTCGTCCTGCAGAACCGTATCCTGCTCCTTACTGAAAAATTCCTGACCACTTTTCTTGAAAAGCGATTTGCGGTGAATAGCCAGGGCAGAAAAACAAGAGAACAGGAGAAAGACATTAAAGCACTGAAAGAAATCGAAAAAATATTAAGCAGTCCCAACCTCGAGAAGTTTCCTTCCATTGAAATGCTTTCCAAGACAGCCATGATGAGTTCAACCAAGCTTAAAACGAAATTCAAAAAAATTTACGGAGTTAAGTTGTATGAATTTTATAACCGCAACCGTTTGGAGAAAGCAAAAGAAATGCTGCAATCGGGAGAATATTCAGTCAAAGAAGTAGGGCATGATATCGGTTTTTCCAATCTCAGCAATTTTGCCAAGGCGTTTAAGAAAGAGTTTGGAGTTTTACCAAACAAAATGTTAAGAAGCTGAAAAACAGCACTCTTTTTCTTCTGCAGTTATAGACTTATCCTCTCTGGATATTCTAAAAACAATCCTCGTCGTAAATTTGTAACTGTTAATGAGAGCCCGTTTTTGGTCCAAGATCCGATTCTTGCCCCTATCGAAGATACTGTTCTAAACTCACAAAAGTCCAGCGTTTTTACCTGGATTTTTTTGTGCCCATACCTCACTATTTGGCAATGTTTCAATTTTAAATTTGCACCAGAGAGACCCAGGATTATAAAACCACATAGCCATGTGTGACTATGTTTCTATATGTTTATGTGGTTAGAATTATTTTAATTTATCTCTTCTTTGTTTGAGTTCTCTCCAGGTAGTAATGATGATTCCTTCATCCTGAATAAACTTTTTCAGTTCTGGACTTTCCATAGCCATGAGATCAGCTTCCCTGGTTGGGCCCGAATCTGAAATATATTGAAAGATCTCTGAAGGATCTGTACAATGCATGATTACCATGGTTACTCCGGGCTTTAGCATTTTGAATGATGTGATGTATTGTTCAATTTTAAATCTGCGCCAGTTTTCTTTTGTAGGCGTAGTACCTGCAGGTAATTTCCAATCGTAGCTCAGGTTATGTAGATCGTCAAGCACCGGGAGACCTGCATTCCAGAGCATCTCCCCTATCATTTTTGTCATCTTCGGATCGAGTCCCGAAGCTCCGACCTGTGCCCTGATCAAAGTATTATGACCTCCGGGAAACATCACGGGGATTTTATATTCAATTCCGACTTTAATATAACGTTGCAAAAAAGCCTGGGAAGCAAATAAAGTCCCCATATGCGAATCAAGATGTGTCGGTTCGAATCCCATTTGTTTTGCCCTCTCAATCTGAGCGCGGATTTCCATTTCCACTTCATCGGCCGATGCATGCAAAACCACGTCTCTCACATCAGGCCATAAGTCGCCTTCTCCATCTACAAGTCCGGGCACTTTCGGCTTGCCTGCCAGTGGCCCCCAACGATAATTCTTCCATTCGGACGTGAGTGTCAGATGCAGACCGGCGTCGGTTTGAGGATGCTGCTGCAAATAATGCACGAAACCGGGAACCCAGGGACAAGGCATCATTACACTGGTTGATGAGGCAACTCCTTTTTCCATCGCTTCTTCAACCCCTTTGTTCGAATCGAACGACATACCTGCATCATCCACATGCAGGATAATGACTTTAGCTCCTTTGGGAAAGCCCAATCGTTCTGCATAGGTAGTATCCTGCTGGGCACGTACGTTAAAGGGAATGCAAATTATAACGGCGATCAGTAAACGAAGTCTGGTAATACGCATAGTAAATGTTTAAAATGATTTATTTATCAAATTCATCCCGAAGTTTATCGTAGAGCACATCAAATATGGAAAAGTTCCTGAGATAAACCTTATGATTCTTTTTATCCGGGCGATATGACTGGTGCACTTGTGTAATAACATCTACTTCTTCCAGGTTTTTAATTTTTCCTAATGCATAGAGTCCCATGATTGCTGCACCTGTAGCGGATGCATCAGCCATATTCATTACATAAACGGGTTTGTCAAAAATATCAGCAATCATTTGCAACCAACGCGTCGAACGGATAAAACCACCGCTCGCATAAATTTTATTTGCAGGCCCAACCGTTTGCTCTAATGATTGATAAATCTGGTATAAAGAAAATCCTACACCTTCCATTACAGACCGCAAAAAATGCCGGGAATCATGGTTCATCCGGACTCCAAAAAAAACACCCTTTGCATCCGCATCCCATACAGGGGCTCTTTCACCGAGAAGATAAGGTAAAAAAATCAGTCCTTCCGAGCCGGCAGGGATATTTGAAGTTTTGCGGATATAAGTTGCAAAATTTTTTGACTCCGCCACTTTTTTCGGCATAAAATTTTCAACATACCATTTCACCGCATTGCCTCCATTATTAACTGCACCGCCCGAAACATACAAATTCTCCTTCAGCACATAATTAAATATTCTTTCTTTGGAATCGTGCTGAGGTTTTTGAGAAGTCATCCTCAATGCACCGCTGGTCCCGATCGTCAAAGCCATTACACCGGGGGATATCACATGGCTTCCCAGATTTGCCAGGCAACCATCGTTGCCCCCGATAATAAATGAAAGTCCGCTCGGTAAACCGAGAACATGCTTATATTTCTCATTTAATTCTGTCTGAATATGAGTTGGGGGAACAGGAAATGATAAACGATCCGCAGTGATGCCTGCTACCTGCAATGCTTCTTCATTCCATTTCAACAAATAAATATCGAATAAACCTGAAGCTGAGGCGATAGAATAATCAACCAAAAATTTTCCAAAAAAATGAAACCAAATATATTCTTTGATGGAAATAAATTTATGTGCCGAAGAAAAAATCCGGGGTTGATTGTCTTTCATCCACATGAGCTTACACAGGGGCGACATCGGATGGATTGGTGTTCCTGTCCGTTCATAAATTCTTTTTCCAGCCTCAGTAAACCTGAGCTTTTTCGCATATGCCCTGCTCCGGAGGTCGGCCCAGGTAATCGCATTCGTCAAAGGCTTACCATTTTTGTCAACAGCAATCAGGCTATGCATGGCACAACTGAAAGCTATTCCGACCGGTTCTTTTTTTGATTTTAATATCAGCTCGCGAATTGTTTTTATCGCTGCTTTCAGAAGTAAATCAGGATTCAGTTCCTGTTCGCCGGGTTTATTGGAGATGACCGCATAGGAAGCCCGAGTCTGGTGCAGGACCCTGCCTGAAATACTAAAAGCAATTGTTTTGGTAGCTGAGGTGCCGATATCAATTCCTATGATATATTCCATGAATGAAATAAAACAAAAAAACTATTTTCCATTATACATGTAAACCAGGTAGGCCCAGGGAGAAAGATTGATAATTGTATTCTGATCCATCTTTTCTCCGGCACCGGAGAATGCATCTTTCGCTTCTCCATTGATTTTATCATCCCGTATTTTAAACTTCTGCTGTTTTGGAGAAAGGTTTAGAATGATCACAGCTTTTTGATCATTCTTTTCCCTTGCGTACGCATAAACAACATCGTCTTTTTCCGTCCTGAGTCTTGAAAAAGATGCATCGGCCGCCAATGCAGGAGTCAATTCCCTCAAAGCGATCAGCGATTTGTAAAAAGAAGCCAGCGCATAGTTATGCCATACGATAGTATCTTTTATAAAAAATTTCAACCGTTTTTTATTAGGTTCTTCCTGTCCGCTATAAATAAGAGGAATGCTCTTGCCCATTGTAAATGCCCAGACGGCAAAGGTTTTGTTTGCCTCCCCAAATCGTTCAAACTCTGTTCCATTCCAGCTGTTTTCATCGTGGTTGGTGGTGAAATACATCCGCATGGCGTTTTTCGGGTATACGCTATCGTTATAATTGATGATGGAATCCAGTTGTCGGACCGTTGTCTTACCCGAATAAATCCCATAAGCAACTTTCATTACACTCCAGGGATAAGTAGCGTCGAATCCGGCCTCATTCAGTCCGGGCTTCTCTCCTTCTGCCAGCATGAAGATTGGCTTGATTCCCCGCAGTTGTCCAATAGCCACTCTCCAGAAACTTTCCGGTACATTCCAGGCTACATCGCAACGAAATCCGTCAATATTCGATTCATTTATCCAGAATTTCATCGCCGCAATCATGCTGTCTCGTAATGCAGGGTTGTCATAATTCAATTGGCGTGTATCGCTCCAGTCGAAAGGGATCATGGGCTGTCCCGTACTATCTTTTTTATAGAAATCAGGATGATTTTTGATCCATGGATTATCAGGTGAAGAATGATTGGGAACCCAGTCGAGGATGACTTTAA
>Ga0335076_10002675_pt1 | contig 17732 bp, 15 predicted proteins | sample Lox_Sample_25_FD_206717 | JGI IMG/M metagenome (GOLD analysis project Ga0335076, IMG submission 206717) | Soil microbial communities from Loxahatchee National Wildlife Refuge, Florida, United States - Lox_Sample_2.5 | ecosystem: Environmental > Terrestrial > Soil > Wetlands | place: USA... | reverse complement strand
ACTGCACCTTGCGCTCACCCTATTGGGCCAGGCGCCACCGGCTGAGCTCAAGCTCGGGCCACCCGCCGCGGTACTCGAATGGGCCTGCACTCACTGGCGGCCGGAGCACTTCGCGGGAATGCGTCAGGTGCCCGCCCCGCCCTAAGGGGAAGCTCCGGGGGGGTGGGTTCGCGGCACCGAATGTAATAAGGTATGTCGGGACCCGGCACTATGGAAGGTGCACAACTCATAGTGAGGGAGTGCGATGAGCGAACCGCGCACCATAAAGAAATATCCGAACCGGCGGTTGTACGACACTGTTGAGAGCCGCTACATCACCCTGGCCGACATCCGCCGGCTGGTGCTCGAGCGTATCGACTTCGTCGTCATCGACAAGAAGACGCAGGGAGACATCACGCGCTCCATCCTGTTGCAGGTGATTGCCGAGCAGGAACATGGTGGCGAGCCGCTGATGAGCCGCGACTTCCTGTCCCAGGTGATCCGCTCCTATGGCGCCGGTGTACGCAGCGCCATGGGCAACTATCTGGAACAGAGCCTGAAGTTGTTCGCGAGTCCGAGCGCGACCCAGACTGTCGTGCGCGGGCCGCAGGGCTGATTCCCTAAGGCGCCTGCACCGGCACGGGCCGTGCGGCGGCGCGGTCGTCGTGTCGCTGTGCGGCGGCGTTGCCGCGGCGGACGTCATGCGGCTGCTGCGCCTGAGTGGGGCGCGCGCGAGTGGCGCGGCGTGCTAGCGCGCTGCGGCCTGCTGGCGCGGCTGCGGCGCAGCGGCGCAATGGGTCGTTCGCTCAGCCGCCGTCGACGTCGCGCATCGACAACCGGATGCGGCCCTGACGATCCACCTCGAGTACCTTGACGCGGATCACATCGCCTTCCTTCAGCTTATCGCTGACGCGCTCGACCCGCTCGTTGGAGATCTGCGAGATGTGCACCAGGCCGTCGCGTCCGGGGAGGATGGTGACGAAGGCGCCGAAGTCCATCAACCGCGCGACCTTGCCCTCGTACACCCGGCCGACCTCGACGTCGGCGGTGATGAGCTCGATGCGCCGCTGCGCTTCGCGCCCGGCCGCGCCACTCACCGAGGCAATCTTCACCGTGCCGTCGCTCTCGATGTCGATGGTGGTGCCGGTCTCCTCGGTGATCTGCCGGATTACCGCGCCGCCCTTGCCGATCACGTCGCGGATCTTCTCCGGGTCGATCTTGAGCGTGATGATGGACGGCGCCCACTCCGACATCTTCTCGCGTGGCTCGCGGATGACGCGGTTCATCTCCTCGAGAATGTGCAGCCGCCCCGCACGCGCCTGCTCGAGCGCGACGCGCATGATCTCCGGCGTCACGCCCTCGACCTTGATGTCCATCTGCAGCGCGGTGACGCCGTCCTTCGTGCCGGCGACCTTGAAGTCCATGTCGCCGAGGTGATCTTCATCGCCGAGGATGTCCGTGAGCACCTGGTAGCGGCTGCCCTCGAGCACCAGGCCCATCGCGACACCCGCCACCGGGGCCTTGATGGGCACGCCGGCGTCCATCAGCGAGAGCGACGTGCCGCACACGCTCGCCATCGAGCTCGAGCCGTTGGACTCGAGGATCTCCGAGACCACACGTATCACGTAGGGGAAGGCGGCCATGTCCGGCATCACGGCGCTGACGCCGCGGCGTGCGAGGTTGCCGTGACCGATCTCGCGGCGTTTGGGCGAGCCCATCATGCCGGTCTCGCCCACCGAGAACGGCGGGAAATTGTAGTGCAGCATGAACGGCTCGCGCCGTTCGCCCTCGAGGGCGTCGATGATCTGCGCGTCGCGGGTGGTGCCGAGCGTGGTGACTACCAGCGCCTGAGTCTCGCCGCGCGTAAACAGCGCCGAACCGTGGGTGCGCGGCAGCACGCCAACCCTGACGGTGATCGGTCGCACGGTGCGTGTGTCGCGGCCGTCGATGCGTCGCTCGCCGTTGAGAATTCTCTGGCGCACGATGTTGCTCTCGAGACGGAACAGGGCGCTCTCCACCTGCTCGCGGCTCCACTTCGGTGACTCGCCGGCGGCGAGCGTCGTGAGAGTCTGGTTCTTGATTTCCGCGAGGCGCAGGTGACGCTGCTGCTTCTCGGTGATGCTGTAGGCCTGGGCCAGTGCCGCCTGTGCGTGCAGCGTGACCGCGCTCGTGAGCTCGGCTTCCTCCGCCGGCGGCTGCCAGTTCCAGCGCGGCTTGCCCGCCTCGGCGGCGAGCTCGCGGATGGCGCGGATGGCGACCTGCATCTGCTGGTGGCCAAACACCACCGCACCCAGCATGACCTCTTCCGACAAGCCCTGGGCCTCCGACTCCACCATGAGCACGGCGTGCTCGGTGCCGGCCACGACGAGGTGCAGCTGCGACTGGGCGAGCTCGCGTGCCGTGGGGTTGAGCAGGTAATGGCCGTCGTGGTAGCCGACGCGCGCCGCCCCAACCGGACCGTTGAAGGGAATGCCCGAGAGGGTGAGCGATGCGGACGCGCCGAGCAGTGCCGGGATGTCGGCGTCGATCTCCGGGTCCATCGAGAGCACGGTCGCCACCACCTGGACGTCGTTCAAGAAGCCGTCCGGGAACAGCGGCCGGATCGGGCGATCGATGAGACGCGAGGTCAGCGTCTCCTTCTCGCTCGGTCGTCCTTCGCGCTTGAAGAACCCGCCGGGGATGCGCCCGGCGGCGTAGGTCTTCTCGACGTAGTTGACCGTCAGCGGGAAGAAATCTCGCCCGGGTGTGGGCTCATGCTTGACGCAGGTGGTCACGAGCACCACGGTCTCGCCCATGGAGACGCGCACCGCCCCCTCGGCCTGGCGGGCGATCTCACCCGTCTCGATGGTCACGGTATGCGACCCGTAGGAAAACGACTTGCTGACTACGCTCACAGCTTAAAATCCCCGAATGTGAATCTGCAGACGGAAAAACAAGGGCCGCGCTTCAAAAGCGGCGGCCCTGGTTTCTCAGCGGCGGAGCCCCAGGCGCTCGACGAGTTCCTGGTACTTCGCGGGTTGTGTGGCTCTGAGGTAATCGAGGAGCTTGCGGCGCTGGTTGACGAGCTTCACGAGCCCGCGGCGCGAGGCGTGATCACGCTTGTGCGCGGTGAAGTGCTCGCCGAGTCCGTTGATCCGCTCGGAGAGCAGCGCGACCTGAACTTCCGGTGAACCGGTGTCGGCGGGTCCGCGGCGGAACTGCGCGAGGATTCCGCCCTTTTTCTCGCTGGTTAAAGCCATTGCGCGATAGTCCTAACTACTTGTCTTAAGAGCCTTTTGGTAAGCCGCGCATTGTATACGGCGACACAGCCTCATCACAAGCTTAAGAGTCAGCGCTCCATTGCCGCCGTGGCGCATTAACGCGTACGATGCTTGCGAGCTCGCACGGATGATCGCCTTGCTCAACAAAGTTCCACTCGGTGCCTGTCTGCTCGTGCTCGCGGCCTGTGCGACCCACCCGAGCGAGCCGAGCACTGCGGCAAATGCTCAGAAGCAGTCCGTCGCGTGCGGTAGTCCGGATTCGGCCACACGGCTGAGGGCAGGCGCCGCTCCGTGCATCGGGCCGGGCACCGTGCACACGGGTGGCGCGCTCGATCGCACCGGCCAGGCGAGCACCGCCGACGCGCTGGGAATGGTCGACCCCACGCTCACGATTCACGGTCACTAGCCATCGGGTGGGAGGTTGAGCAGCCGGCGAGGCTGTATGCCCTGCCCGTCTGAGTCACCGATCCCGAGAAATCTCTCGCGCTCATCGTAAAGGCGCACCCGCGTGGTTGCGCCCGGTGCCGTCGGCATGACCCGCTGTCCGTGCCGCAGCCGCTGCGCCTCGACGGCGCTCAGATGCACGGCAGACAGCGCCGCCAGCGGCCAGTCCGGTGGCAGCAGCGCTGGCGAGTCGCCGCGTGCGCGCGCGGCAGCGAGGGATTCGAGGGTGTGCATCGGCTCGTGCTCGAAGGGCTCGGCGTACAACCGCCGCAGGGCGCTCACGTGCCCGACGGTGGCGAGCGCAGCAGCGACTTCCTCGGCAAGCACCCGGATATAGGTGCCCTTCGAGCACAGTGTCTCGAGCTCGAGACTCTCCCCCGTGAGTGCGAGGAGTCTCAGCCGCGCGAGCTCGATGCGCCGGGCGGCACGCTCGACCGTGAGGCCAGAGCGCGCCAGGCGGTAGAGCGGCTGGCCGGCGCGCTTGAGTGCGGAGTACATCGGCGGCGTCTGGGCACGCTCGCCGAGAAAGCCCGCGAGCACCGCCTCGACCTGCGCACGCTCGAGTACCGGAACCGGCGCGGTCTCAGTGACACTCCCTTCTGCATCCCCGCTCGCCGTGCGCGTGCCGAGTCGCACCGTGAAGCGATAGCACTTGCGGCCGCCGACGATCTCACCGGCAACTTTGGTGGCTTCGCCGAGGCAGATGGGCAGCATGCCGCTCGCCAGCGGATCGAGGCTGCCGACGTGACCGGCCTTCGCCCCGTGCAACAGCGCGCGCACCCGCTGCAACGCTGCATTCGATGACAGGCCGCACGGCTTGTCGAGCAGCAGGATGCCGCTGTGCATCGGCGGAAAGCGGTCAGCGCCGCTCGGGATCGGCGCCCGTCTCGGGATCGGCGCCCGTCTCGGGTGCGGTGCCCGTCGCGGGTGCGGCATCGGGCGGCCGCGGATCGCCGGCGGCGCCTGGCCCCGGCGCGCTGCTGCCGCGCGCCGCGGATCCGCCGCGATCGCCCGCGACGGCACGATCGCCCGCGACGGCACGATCGATGAGGCTGGTCAGGCGGGCGGCATCCTCGACGCTGGCGTCGAACAGGAACTGCAGCCGCGGCGCATGGCGCAGGCTCAGCCGCCGGCCGAGCTCGCCACGCAGGAAACCCGCCGCGTGCGTCAGCCCGGCGCGCACCTCCTCCGGCGAGTGGCGCGAGGCGAACGGCGCGAAAAATACGCGCGCGCTGCCCATGTCGGCTGCACAGCTCACCGCGGTGATCGTGACGTTGCCGACGCGCGGATCCTTCACCTCGCGCGCAATCAGCGCCGCGAGCACCCGCTGGATCTCGGACTCGATGCGTTGCGTGCGTGCCTGGCTCATCTATTGCAGTGTTCTCGCCACCTCGACGCGCGCGAAGCACTCGATCTGGTCGTTAGCGCGGACGTCCTGGTAGTTCTTCACGCCGATACCGCACTCGGTGCCGGCACGCACCTCGTTGACGTCGTCCTTGAAGCGCCGCAGCGACTCGAGCGCTCCTTCGAAGATGACGACGTTGTCGCGCAGCACGCGGATCGGGTTATTGCGGCGCACGAATCCCTCGGTCACCAGGCAGCCGGCGACCACGCCGAACTTGCTCGAGCGGAACACCTCGCGCACCTGCGCGATGCCGACGATCTGCTCCTTGATCTCCGGCTGCAGCATGCCGGACATCATCTGTTTCACGTCATCGATGGCTTCGTAGATGATGCTGTAGTAGCGCACCTCGACGCCGGTCTCCTTGACCGCCTCGCGCGCACCGGCATCGGCGCGCACGTTGAAGCCGATCACCAGTGCCCGCGACGCCGCGGCGAGCTGCACGTCGGAGACGGTGATGCCGCCGAGGCCACTGGCGATCACCTTCACCTGCACTTCGGCCGTCGACAGCTTGCTGAGCGCCTCGCGCAGCGCCTCGGCGCTGCCCTGCACGTCGGCCTTGATGAGCACCGACACGACGCCGGCCTTCTCCTCGCCCATCTGCGAGAAGACATCTTCGGCGCGCGTGCTCTGGCGCGCCAGCTTCACGTCGCGGAACTTTCCCTGACGATAGAGCGCCACCTCGCGCGCCTTGCGCTCGCTCTCCACCGCCAGCAGCTCGTCGCCGGCGTTCGGGGCCGCCGAGAGGCCGAGCACCACGACCGGCATCGACGGCGGCGCCTCGGAGACCGCCTTGCCGTTCTCGTCGAACATCGCGCGTACGCGGCCGAACTCGGAACCGGCAATGATCGGATCACCGAGGTGCAATGTGCCGCGCTTGACCAGCACGGTCGCAACCGCGCCGCGGCCCTTCTCGATGCTCGATTCGATGACCACGCCGGAGGCGAGACCGCTGCGCGGCGCGCGCAGCTCCAGCACCTCGGCCTGCAGCAGAATCGCCTCGAGCAGCTGATCGATCCCCTGCCCGGTGCGGGCGGATACCGGCACGAAGATGTTCTCTCCGCCCCATTCCTCGGAGATGACCTCGTGCTTGGAGAGCTCGGTGCGCACCCGCTCGGGATCGGCGTCGCTCTTGTCGATCTTGTTGACCGCCACGACGATCGGCACCCCGGCAGCACGTGCATGCTGGATAGCCTCGATCGTCTGCGGCATCACGCCGTCGTCAGCGGCCACCACCAGCACCACCACGTCAGTGGCCCGGGCCCCCCGCGCGCGCATTGCGGTGAAGGCGGCGTGACCGGGGGTATCGAGGAATGTGATGACACCGCGCGGCGTCTCGACGTGGTAGGCGCCGATGTGCTGGGTGATCCCGCCGGCTTCGCCCGCGGCCACCTTGCTGCGGCGGATGTAATCGAGCAGCGAGGTCTTGCCGTGATCGACGTGACCCATCACGGTGACCACCGGCGGACGCGGCTCGAGCGCAGCCTCCGCCTGCTCGCCCTGCAGGTCGGCCTCGATCTGATTCTCCTTGAGGACCTTGGGTGTGTGTCCCATCTCCTCGACCACGAGCACCGCGGTGTCCTGATCGATCGGCTGATTGATGGTGGCCATGACGCCCATGTTCATGAGCACCTTGATGACCTCGGTTGCCTTGACGGCCATCTTCTGCGCGAGCTCGGCCACGGTGACCGTCTCACCGATGCCGACCTCGCGCACCACCGGCGCGGTCGGCATCTCGAACCCATGCTTGCCCTCGGCGGCGGCCGGCACCGGACGCGCCTTGGCGCGGCGCTTTTTCTTGTAGCGCGAGCTGACATCCCCGGTGACATGCAGTTCCTGCCGCCCGTAGCGCGTGTGCTGCTTGTCGTCCGCCGCGGGAGCCTCGCCCGGGGCGCGTTCGCGCGGTGCGGCCGCTGCCGGCGCCGTCACCGCCGGGCGGTCGCGCTCGCCGCTGCGGCGCTCGTGTTCCTCGCGCTCGGCACGCCGCCGTGCCTCATCGTCGCGGCTGCGCTGCTCGGCGGCGCGGCGCGCATCTTCCTGGGCCCGGCGCCGTGACTCCTCCTCCTCGACGCGGCGGCGGTTCTCCGCCTCCAGCCGCTCGCGCTCGCGCCGCTCGGCCTCGGCGCGCTCGCTCTCGGCGCGCGCCGCCTCCTCGGCCTCGCGCTTGCGGTGGTCGAGCTCGTCTTGCTGAGCGCGAGCCCGCTCCTCGAGCACGTCGCGCTTGATATAGGTGCGCTTGCGGCGTACCTCGACGTTGACCGTGCGGGCGCGACCCTGGTTGCTCGCGAGCTTGAGCTCGCTCTGTGTCTTGCGTTTGAGCGTGATCTTGCGCGGCGCGCCGTCACCGTCGGCGTCGCTGCCGTGGCTGCGGCGCAAGTGGGTGAGCAGCTCGAGCTTCGCGTCGTCGCTGATGCGCGCGTCGGGACCCGAGACCTTGATGCCCGCCTGGTCGAGCTGCACGAGCAGCCGGTCGACCGGCACCTTCAGGACCTCGGCAAACTGGGAAACGGTCACTTCCGCCATAGGTTTAACCTGCCTCGAACCACGGCGCGCGCGCCGTCATGATGAGCTTGGCGGCCTTGTCGGCCGCGAGCCCTTCGATGTCGGCGAGCTCATCCACCGACTGCCCGGCGAGATCCTCGCGTGTGCGCACGCCGCGCCGCGCGAGGGTCAGCGCCAGGTCCGGGCTCATGCCCTCGAGGAGCAGCAGATCGTCCGCCGGCATCGATTGATCGAGCGTCTCCTCGCTGGCGATCGCCTGCGTGAGCAGCACGTCGCGCGCGCGATTGCGGAGCTCCTTGACGATGTCCTCGTCGAACTCCTCGATCGCCGCGAGCTCGGCCTGCGGCACGTAGGCGATCTCCTCGATGGTCGAGAAGCCTTCCTGCGCCAGGATCGTCGCCACGTCCTCATCGACGTCGAGTTGCTTCATGAAGTTCTGCACCAGCTCCTTCGCCTCGGTCTCGCTCTTGGCCTCGGCATCAGACTCGGTCATCACGTTCAGATCCCAGCCGGTGAGCTGACTGGCGAGACGGATGTTCTGGCCGCCGCGGCCGATGGCCTGCGACAGCTTCTCCTCGGACACCGCGATGTCCATGCTGTGCGCGTCCTCGTCGACGACGATCGACATGACCTCGGCGGGCGACATTGCGTTGATTACGAACTGCGCGGGGTTGTCCACGTAGGGAATGATGTCGACGCGCTCGCCGGCGATCTCGTTCGAGACCGCCTGCACGCGCGAGCCGCGCATGCCGACGCAGGCGCCGACCGGATCGATGCGCGGGTCGTTGCTGCGCACGGCGATCTTGGCGCGTACCCCCGGGTCGCGCGCGGCGCCGAGAATCTGGATCAGGCCTTGTCCGACCTCCGGCACTTCGAGCTTGAACAGCTCGACCAGAAACTCAGGCGCGGTGCGGGTAAGGAACAGCTGTGGGCCACGCGGCTCGGAGCGCACCTCCTTCAGATACGCCTTGATACGGTCCTGCGGCTTGGCCTGCTCGCGCGGGATCATGTCGGTGCGCGGCACGAAGCCCTCGGCGTTGCTGCCCAGGTCGATGTAGATGCCGTTACGGTCGACGCGCTTCACCACCCCGCCGACCAGAGTGCCGACCCGATCGCGGTAAGCGTCGACCACCTGTGCACGCTCGGCCTCGCGCACCTTCTGCACGATGACCTGCTTAGCCTGCTGGGCGGCGATGCGCCCGAAGGCCACCGACTCGATCGGCTGCTCGACGAAGCCCCCGATCTCGGCTTTCGGGTCGATCTCGAGCGCGTCCTCGAGCCGCAGCTCGCGCTCGGGAACCTCGAGCTCCTTGGAATCGTCGGCGAACGCCTTCCAGCGGCGGAAGGTCTCGTAGTCGCCGCTCTTGCGGTCGATGGCGACGCGCACCTCCCATTCCTCACCGTGCTTCTTGCGCGTGGCAGACGCGAGGGCGGCTTCGAGCGCCTCGAAGATCACTTCCTTGTCGACGCCCTTCTCGTTGGAAACGGCGTCGACCACCATGAGGATTTCTTTGTTCACTTGCCTGCTACCTCGTAAGCCGAAAGTCCCGGCCGCACCGCCTCAAGTCGCGAGCCGTGCCTTGCCAATCTCGTTGAATGCCACTGCCACGTGCTCGCGGTCGACCTCGAGCGCGATGCCCGTCTCATCGACCGTAAGCAGCGTACCGGTGTAGCGACGCCGCCCGCCGCGCGGCTCCTTTAGCTCGACGAACACGCGCGAGCCGACGAAGCGTCCGAAATGCGCGCGGGTGCGCAGCACCCGGTCAAAGCCCGGTGAGGACACCTCCAGCGTGTAGGCGCTCGGAATGGGGTCCTCGACGTCGAGAAGTGCCGACACCTCGCGGCTCACGCGCTCGCAGTCCTCGAGACCGACGCCCCCTTCCCGGTCGATATAAAGGCGCAGCAGCGCATGCGCGCGGCCGGCGGCGAACTCGAGCTCCACCAGCTCGAATCCCATCCGCGCGATCACCGGTTCGATGAGGGCGGTCAGCCGCTCGCGCAAGATCCCCGTCACCGTCACAACACCCTCGGGCACCCGCGGCGCCCCGCCAAACAAAAATGGGCCTTAAGGCCCAGCAAAAAAAAAGCCCCCAGGGGGGCTTTCCGCTCAAGCTTTCTCGGGGGTGCCGCGGACTCGAGACTCAAGCCGCGCGTGGCACCAGCCACCCGTCCCCGCACGGCCCGTAAGCCGCGGGGGGCCGCGCATTCTACCCAATCCCGCCGGACAGGGGAACAGCCGATCGCCCGGCGGGCGTCATCGCGCCCCCGCCCCGACCCGCGCCCGGGCACGCCTGCGCACTGAACCTGTATAGACAAGTAAAGTCCCGCGGACGATAATACCATTGTTTCGCCCCTGCGCACCGATTCCTCATCCAGGGAGTACCGCCCGCTTGTCCCTGCCGTCGGCCGCCGCGCGCTATCTCCAGGTGAAGCACTTCATTCTCGAGCAGATCGCCGGCGGCGTGCTGGCCGCCGGTGCGCGGGTACCTTCCGAGAACGAGCTGACGCGCACGCTGACGGTATCGCGCATGACCGCGAATCGCGCGCTGCGCGAGCTGGCGGCCGATGGTGTCCTGGTGCGGGTTGCCGGGGTCGGCACCTTCGTTGCCGAGCAGCGTGTGCACGCCCATCCCCTCGAAGTCCGCAACATCGCCGACGAGATCCGCGCCCGCGGACACGAGCATCGCGCCCGCGTGATCGCGCTCGGCTCGGTGAGCGCTACGCGCGAGCTCGCCGAGCGCTGCGGCCTGAGGACCGGCGCCGCGCTCGACCATTCTCTGCTGGTGCATCTCGAGGACGGGGCGCCGCTGCAGGTCGAGGAGCGCTACGTCAACCCGCAGGTCGCCCCCGGCTACCTGCGCAACGACTTCACGCGTACCACACCGCACGAGTTCCTCATCCGTATTGCGCCGCTGCAGCGCGCCGAGCACACCGTGCGCGCGCTGGTCCCCGGGCCACGCATGCGCCGACTGCTGCGACTCGAGCCCGGCGAGGCGTGCCTGCTGATCCTGCGGCGCACGTTCTCCAATGGACGCATCGCGAGCGTCGCCGACCTCTATCATCCCGGCTCGCGCTATGAGCTCACCGCAACCTGTCAGCCGAGGCAACCATGACCGCACCCTCCGCCCGAGCGCCGCTGCGCGCCCCACGTGGTACCACCCTCAGCTGCCGCAGCTGGCTCACCGAGGCGGCGCTGCGCATGCTGATGAACAATCTCGATCCGGAGGTCGCTGAGCGCCCCGGGGAGCTCGTGGTGTACGGCGGCATCGGCAAGGCGGCGCGCAACTGGCAGTGCTACGAGCAGATCGTGAACGCGCTGCGCGCCCTCGCCGATGACGAGACGCTGCTCGTCCAGTCTGGTAAGCCGGTCGGGGTGTTCCGCACCCACGCCGATGCCCCGCGGGTGCTGCTCGCCAATTCCAACCTCGTGGCGCGCTGGGCGGACTGGGAGCATTTCAATGCCCTCGATCGCAAGGGGCTCATGATGTTCGGCCAGATGACGGCAGGCTCCTGGATCTATATCGGCAGCCAGGGCATCGTGCAGGGTACCTACGAGACCTTCGCGGAGATGGGCCGCCAGCACTACGGCGGCAATCTCAGCGGCAAGTGGATCCTTACCGCGGGCCTCGGCGGCATGGGCGGCGCGCAGCCGCTCGCGGCCACCATGGCCGGCGCCTCGATGCTCGCCATCGAATGCCGCCCGGAGCGCATCGCCAAGCGCCTCGCTACGCGCTATCTCGACGTTGAGGCGCGAACACTCGATGAGGCGCTCGGGATCCTCGAGCGCGCACGCCGCGACGGTACGGCGCGCTCGGTCGCCCTGCTCGGCAACGCCTGCGAAGTGCTGCCGGAGCTGCTGCGCCGCGGGGTGCGGCCGGATGCCGTGACCGATCAGACCTCGGCGCACGACCCGGTCAACGGCTATCTGCCCCAGGGGTGGACTCTCGAGCAGTGGGACCGGCTGCGCGCCGCCGACCCAGCGCAGGTGGCGCGCGCGGCACGCGCCTCGATGGCCCGCCACGTCGAGGCGATGCTCGCCTTCCGCGCGCTGAAGATTCCCGTTTTCGATTACGGCAACAACCTGCGGCAGATGGCCTTCGATGAGGGCGTGAAGGATGCTTTCGCCTTCCCCGGCTTCGTCCCGGCCTACGTGCGGCCGCTCTTCTGCCGGGGCGTGGGCCCGTTTCGCTGGGCCGCCCTCTCGGGGGATCCGCAGGACATCTATCGCACCGACGCGAAAGTGCGCGAACTCCTGCCCGATGATCAACAGCTGCACCACTGGCTCGACATGGCGCGCGAGCGCATCCAGTTCCAGGGGCTGCCGGCGCGCATCTGCTGGGTCGGCCTCGGCGATCGCGATCGGCTCGGACTTGCGTTCAATGAGATGGTGGCGCGCGGGGAGCTGAAAGCTCCGATCGTCATCGGACGCGATCACCTCGATTCGGGCTCGGTCGCGAGCCCCAACCGCGAGACCGAGGCGATGCGCGACGGCTCGGACGCGGTGGCCGACTGGCCGCTGCTGAACGCGCTACTCAACACCGCGAGTGGCGCGACCTGGGTGTCGATCCATCACGGCGGGGGGGTCGGCATGGGGTACTCGCAGCACGCGGGTGTCGTGATTGTCTGCGACGGCACGCCCGCCGCCGCCCGGCGCATCGCGCGCGTGTTGTGGAACGATCCGGCGAGCGGCGTCATGCGGCACGCCGACGCCGGGTACGAGATCGCCATCGATTGCGCGCGCGCGAAGGGGCTCAACCTCCCCTTCCTCGGCTCTGCCGGCTAGGTGCAGGCGCGCCGTGCGCGAGCCGCTGAAGCTCTGGCGTAACGCGCAGCTCGCGACCTGCGATGCGGCCGGAAGCCGCCTGCGGCAGGGCGCGCTCATCACCCGCGGCGATCGCATAGAGTGGGTGGGTGAAGAGGCGGCGCGACCGCCGCTCACGGCGGATGAGGTGCACGATCTCGGGGGCGCCTGGGTGACGCCCGGACTCATCGACTGTCACACGCATCTCGTGTTCGCGGGCACACGCGCCATCGAGTACGCCGAGCGGCTACGTGGGGCCTCATACGAGGACATTGCCCGTGGTGGCGGCGGCATTCTCTCGACCGTCCGGGCGGTACGCGCGGCAAGCGAGCAGCAGCTCTTCGAGGAGAGCGCCCCACGGCTCGCGGCACTGCTGGCCGAAGGGGTGACAACCGTCGAGATCAAATCGGGTTACGGACTGACGCTCGCCGACGAAGCCAAGATGCTGCACGTCGCGCGCCACCTCGGGCGCACCTTTCCCGTTACGGTGCGTACCACGCTGCTCGCGGCACACACACTGCCGCCCGAATATCGCGGCCGTGCGGACGATTACATCGATGTGATCGCGCGCGAGTGGCTGCCGGCGCTTGCCCGCGAGGGGCTGATCGATGCGGTGGACGTCTTCTGCGAGAGCATCGGCTTTACCGTTGCCCAGTCGCAGGCGCTGTTCAGCGCCGCGCGCGCGCTCGGACTGCCGGTGAAGATGCACGCCGAGCAGCTTTCCAACCTCGGCGGCACGCTGCTCGCGACCCGCTGCGGAGCACTGTCGTGCGATCACCTCGAGTACGCGGGCGAGGCGGAAGCGGCGGCCCTGGCGAGCGCCGGAACCGCGGCGGTGCTGCTGCCCGTTGCGTATTACTGCCTTGCAGCCGGGCGGCCCCCGCCGGTCGCGGCGCTGCGCGCGGCGGGTGCGGCGATCGCGGTGGCGAGCGACTGCAATCCCGGGTCCGCACCCGGGACGTCGCTGCTGCTGGCAATGAGCATGGCGACGCGGCTCTTCGGGCTGAGCACCGACGAGGCGCTGCACGGAGTCACACGCCACGCGGCACGGGCGCTCGGACTCGACGGTGAGCGCGGTACCCTTGCGCCGGGGCAGGCCGCTGACTTCGTCGTCTGGAGCGTGCGTGCGCCTGAGGAGCTCGGTTACTGGATCGGGTTCAACCCGCGGCGCACCGTGGTGCGCGCGGCGGAGGTGTTGCGATGGCCGAATCAGACGCCCTGAAGCTCGGCTCACGGCCGCTGCGGCTGAGCGAGCTGCGGCGGGTCTACGCCGGGCCCATCACCGTGAGTATCGACCCCGCAGCACTCACGGCAGTGCGCGAGGCGCACGCCGTCACGATGCGCTTCGCCGCGGCAGATGCTCCCGCGTACGGCATCAACACCGGCTTCGGGCTGCTCGCGCAGACGCGCATCCCGCCGGCGCAGCGCACGCTGCTCCAGCGGAACATCATCCTCTCTCACAGCGCCGGGGTCGGCCCGCTGCTCGATGACCGGATCGTGCGCCTGACGCTGGTGCTGAAGCTTGCGAGCCTGCTGCAGGGCTTCTCCGGAGTGAGCCCCGAGCTCACACGCTTTCTCGAGCGACTCATCAACGCTGGGCTCCTGCCGTGCGTGCCGGCACAAGGCTCGGTCGGCGCCTCCGGCGACCTTGCCCCGCTCGCACATCTGTCGCTCGCGGTGCTCGGCCTCGGCAATCTCCGCCGCCACGGTGAGTTGCTGCCGGCCGCTGAAGCACTGGCCCAGGAGGGGCTGACCCCGCACACGCTCGGACCAAAGGAGGGCTTGGCGCTCCTCAACGGCACCCAGGTATCCACCGCGCTCGCGCTCGGCGGACTCTTCGAGCTCGAAGCGGTATTCGCCGGCGCCGTGGTGGCGGGCGCGCTGTCGCTCGACGCCCTGCAGGGGAGCGATGCGCCCTTCGATCCGCGCATCCAGCACGTGCGTGGGCATGATGGCCAGGCGCGCGTAGCTCAGGTGTACCGCGAGCTCCTCGCCGGCAGCGAGATCCGCGAGTCCCATCGCGACTGCTCGCGGGTGCAGGATCCATACTCGCTGCGCTGCCAGCCCCAGGTCATGGGGGCCTGTCTCGATCTCATGACGCAGCAGGCGGCAACGCTCACCATCGAGGCCAACGCCGTCACCGACAATCCGTTGATCTTCCCTCAGGACGCGGAAGTGATCTCGGGCGGTAACTTCCACGCCGAGCCGGTGGCATTCGCCGCCGACATCCTCGCGCTCGCCTGCGCGGAGATCGGCTCGATCTCCGAGCGACGGATCGCGCTGCTGGTCGACCCCAAGATGAGCGGACTGCCCGCCTTCCTCACCCCCGACAGCGGTCTCAACAGCGGCTTCATGCTGGCGCAGGTGACCGCCGCGGCGCTGGTGGCCGAAAACCGTATGCTGGTGCACCCGGCGAGCGTCGACAGCATTCCGACCTCCGCCAACCAGGAAGACCACGTGAGCATGGCGACGCACGGGGCGCGGCGTCTGCTGAGCATGGCGGGCAACGCCGCCAATGTGATCGCCATTGAGTTTCTCGCCGCCTGTCAGGGGATCGACCTGCGGGCACCGCTCAAGACCTCCGCGCGTCTCGCGGGTGCGCTGAGCGCCCTGCGCCTGAAGGTGCCGTTCACGGCGAGCGATCGCTTACTCGCACCCGATATCGAGGAGGCGGCCCTCGTGGTGCGCCGCAGCGAAGTCCAGTCGCTCGCGACCGCACTGCTGCCAAGCTTCCGCTAGGCTCTCCATCGCCGCGGGGTGTTGGAGGATGAAGCTCGCCGACTCACAGCCGGGTTCAGCCGCCCGGCCTGTGCCCCGGTGATTTCACATAATCCACCGGACGGAGCGCGCGCTGGCGGCGCGACGGACGCCGCGCGAACTCTCTAGACAGGTACGTATTCGGCCGTCTTCGGCTGCTCGGCCACCTCTTCGGTCTGCTGCTCGCGCTTGATGCGCTCGTAAATTTCCTCGCGGTGGACCGCGACGTGCTTCGGCGCATTGATGCCGACGCGGACCTGGTTCCCCTTGACCCCCAGAACCGTGATCGTCACGTCATCACCAATCATGACCGTCTCGCCGACGCGTCGTGTCAGTATGAGCATCTTCCATTTCCCCTCATTATCGTTTTAGGTCCGCCTGTGCGACTCTAAGTTCGCTCCCTGCGCATTTTTATGCCGAGATTACGCGGAATGAGACACAAAAGAAAATCGTAAGCTGTACTTCCTATCGTTGGCTTGAACGTTCCCGCCATATATCTCCCGCCACGTGATGGCGGTCACGACAGCGCCGGATCCTGCAAAGCGTGCCGCAACGCGGTAGCGCCGCCGCCGTGGAAGGGCCAACGATGAGATGCACGCGGCCCGCAACAGGCACGGCAACTCCACGCAGCCCTAGGCTCGGCAGCAGCGCGCGCGGTTAACGAACGCGGTGTCGCGCACGCCAAGCAGCAGCCGGTTTGCGGCAATGTCGTGCGCTCACGTTGGCACGGCCGCCGAGCGCGGCGAGCACGCGCGTTCGCCGCTCCAGGCGGTCTCGGCCCGGCGCGAGCCGTGAGCCGGCGCCGTGGTGTCGTCGAGCATGGCCGGCGCCGCGCTCGTCGTCGGCGGAGGTTGACGCCTGCCGGGCAAGCGCTTCCCGGATCTCTCGCCTGCCAGTTGGTTCGTGATCGTACCGACCACCACCTGCAGCACCTCGGCCGAAGGACGCACCAGACCGCGTGTGCCAAGCGCTCTGAGCGCGTCGACGTCCACCGCCGAGTGCTGCGCCACGCAGAGCCGCAACCGGGGGGTCTTGAGATCGAAGCGCACGATAACGGAACAGATCGTAGTAGAGCGCGAAGTACGCGGCGCCCACCGGCAGCAGCCACAGAGGCGGCGTGGTGCGGCTGAAGTTCAGCACATGGTCGAAGAGTGCCGAGAAGCCGAACACCGGTGTGCCGCAAGTCCGGCGGCGTGCTCTTCAACGATGACCCCACGATCGACGCGATCCGCGCGATCGGCCGTGCCCATCGACGCTTCGGCACCACCGGCTTTCTACCCACGCTGATCAGTGCCGACCTCGAGATCGTTGCGCGTGCGATCGCCGCGGTGCGCGGGGCCATCGGAGCCGCTGTCCCCGGGGTCCTCGGAATTCACATCGAAGGGCCGTTTCTCAACGCCGCGCGCAAGGGCGTGCACGATCCCGCCAAGCTGCGCGAGCTCGATCCGAGCGCGCTCGGCCTGCTCACCTCGCTGCGCGGCGGCCGCACGCTGATAACGCTCGCGCCCGAGATGACCACGCCTCACATCATCGGGCAGCTCACGGCGGCCGGGGTGGTGGTGTCCGCGGGCCACACCAACGCAAGCTACGCAGAGATCCAGGTCGCGCTCGCACACGGGCTGAGCGGCTTCACGCATCTCTTCAACGCCATGTCGCAGCTCACCGGCCGCGAGCCCGGCACGGTAGGTGCCGCGCTCGACGATCAGAGGAGCTTCTGCGGCATCATCGTCGACGGCGCACACACCGACCCGGTCGTGCTGCGCATTGCGCTCAAGTGCAAGCCGCTCGACCGCTTCATGCTGGTCACCGACGCCATGCCGAGCGTCGGCACCGACGACGGCTCGTTCGAGCTCCAGGGACGGCCGATCGCCGTGCGAGGCTACGCGTGTCTCGACGCGGAAGGACGGCTGGCCGGCTCGAACATCGACATGGCGAGCTGCGTGCGCAACGCCGTCACCATGCTCGACGTGCCGCTCGCGCAGGCAGTGCGCATGGCAAGCCAAGTGCCAGCGCAATTCCTCGGCCTCGCGAACGACAGCGGGCGGATCGCCGCCGGCTGCCGCGCGAATCTCGTGCTGGCGGACGACGACCTCAACGTGCTCGAAACCTGGATCGACGGACGAACCTCGCGCCGAGAGCGCTCAGCGTCACTCAGGGGCCTGAAAGCCCCGCGCGCGATAGGTGAGCACCAGGGTGTCGCGCAATCCCTGCCCGGTGTCCGACTGGATCGGCGTCGTCTCGTGGATCACCCGCGCATCATCCATGAGCAGCATGGACCACGGCTCTTCCATGGTGAAGCGCACACCGCTCGTCCCGTGCGCATCGAACACGCGCGTCTCGCCCCCACGGATTGCACTGCGCCCGACCAGCACCACGGCGACGAAATCGACTCCATCGCGGTGCGCACCCTCGGGCGTCGGCCGGCCGATGCCGCCGGCGGTATCGATGCGGAATTGGTGCGCCTCGATGTACCAGCGCTCGACCGGCTGCAGCGCGGCGAACAGCTCGCCGAGTGAACCGAGCAGCTGCTGCCATGCCGACGCGCTCGCGACCGCCGGCTCGATGGGCTCGAACCAGCGTTGCAGAC
>Ga0335076_10002673_pt1 | contig 17741 bp, 15 predicted proteins | sample Lox_Sample_25_FD_206717 | JGI IMG/M metagenome (GOLD analysis project Ga0335076, IMG submission 206717) | Soil microbial communities from Loxahatchee National Wildlife Refuge, Florida, United States - Lox_Sample_2.5 | ecosystem: Environmental > Terrestrial > Soil > Wetlands | place: USA... | reverse complement strand
CCCGTCCTTGACGGGCTTCTGGAGCGCGCCCTGCGGGGTGGTTCCTACTTCTTGACCAGCGGACAGGCGGAGTCCGCGAGCTTGCCGAACGCCTCGTCGCCCTTCATCGTCTTGAGGATCTTGTAGAAGTCCCAGTCGCCCTTCGATTCTGCGGGCGTCTTCACCTGGACGATGTACATGTCATGCTCGAGCAGGCCGTCGGGACGGATCGTCGCGTCCTTGACGAACATATCGTTGACCTTGGTCTTGTGGAGCTGCTCCATGATCTTGTCCGGATCGGTCGAGCCCACCGCCTTGACAGCGTTGAGATAGGTCATTGTGGCGGAATAGAAGGCCGCCTGCGAGAAGGTCGGCATCCTCTTGGTCTTTTCGAAGAAGCGGTTGGCGAACGCCCGGGTCTCGTCGTTCATGTTCCAATACCAGGCGGTGGTCAGCACCAGCCCCTGCGCGATATCAAGACCGACCGCGTGCACGTCGGTCAAAAACACCAGCAGCGCCGCGGGTCGCATCGTCTTGGTCAGGCCGAATTCCGAAGCCGCCTTGAGTGAGTTCTGGGTGTCGGCGCCGGCGTTGGCGAGGCCAAGCACCTGCGCGCCCGCGCCTTGCGCCTGGAGCAGATAAGAGGAGAAATCGGACGTTGCGAGGGGCACCCGAACGTCGCCGAGCACCTGCCCGCCGCCTGCCTTGACGACTTCCGAGGCGCCAGCCTCCAACTGCTTGCCGAAGGCGTAATCAGCGGTGAGGAAGAACCAGGTCTTGCCGCCTTCCTCGAGGATCGTCTTGGCGGTGCCGTTGGCTAGCGCGGTCGTGTCGTAGCCGTAGTGGATCGTATAGGGCGAGCAGTCCTTGCCGGTCAGGGAAGCGGCGGCGGCGCCGATGGCTATGAACGGGATCTTCTTCTCCTTGGCCGCGGCGGACATCGCCAGGCTGACGCCCGAGTTGGAGCCGCCGAGCAGCATCGTCATGCCGCCGGTGTCGGCCCATTCGCGCAGCTTCTGCGCCCCCAGATCGGGTTTGTTTTGGTGATCGAAGGTCAAGACCTCGATCGGCTGGCCCAGCACCGACCCGCCGAAATCTGCGATTGCCATCTTGATCGCCTCGACGCCGTGAGGGCCGATGACGTCGGCATAGGGGCCCGACATGTCGTCGATGTCGCCGATCACGACCTTATTGTCCGCGGCCCAAGCGGCGCCGCTGGCAAGCGACGCGCAAAGCGCCCCTGCCAGCGTCAAAGTCCGTCTGAGTGATTTCATTCGCATTCCTCCCGATTTCATGGTTCGTCCGGCGGCGCGCCGCCAAAGCCCAAGCCCGTGCAGGCATAATGCTTGGCGTGGCAGCGCATGGCAACCTCCGCTTTAGTCGCAGGCGAGCTTGGCGCGTCGGCGCTACGTGCCTATAAATTGCTCATGGCGCGAAGAGAGTCCCGGGCGAAGAGGGCGGCGAGGACCGAAGCGATCTTCGAGCGCCTGGCCGCCGCCAACCCGGCGCCGAAGGGCGAGCTCGAATACGTCAATCCGTTCACGCTTCTTGTGGCGGTGGCGCTGTCGGCGCAAACGACCGACGCCGGAGTCAACAAGGTCACGCCGACGCTGTTCGCCATTGCCGACACCCCCGAGAAGATGGCGGCGCTTGGCGTCGAGCGGCTCGCCGAACGGATCAAGACGATCGGGCTCTATCGAACGAAGGCCAAGAACGTCATTGCGCTCTCGCGGGCGATTGTCGAGCGCCACGAGGGCAAGACGCCCCACGACCGCGAAGCGCTCGAATCGCTGCCCGGCGTCGGGCGCAAGACTGCGAACGTAGTGCTCAATACCGCCTTCGGCGAGCCGACGATCGCGGTCGACACCCATGTCTTCCGCCTCGCCAACCGGCTCGGCATCGCGCCGGGGAATACGCCGCGCGCGGTCGAGGACGAGCTGATGCGCGTCGTCCCGAAACGGTTTCTCCCCCACGCGCATCATTGGCTGATCCTCCACGGGCGCTACGTCTGCAAGGCGCGCCAGCCGCTATGCGGCGTCTGCGCGCTCGTCGATCTCTGCCCATATGAGCCGAAAAACCTGGCGAACGGCGCGGTCTGACCGGCGAATGCGCCCCAGAGCCGCTGGGGGCGATCCCTAATTGCGCCGCAGCGTGGCCAGCGGATAGAACTCTTTTCCGATGATCGACATCGTTCTGGTCCTCGCCGTATTCGCCAGCTTGCTCGTGGTGGTCGCCGTCTCTCAGCCGGTGGCTGTCCGCCTGAAGCTCGCGCCCGTGGTGCTGCTCGCCGTGATCGGCGTCGCGATTGGAGGACTGTCCCTGGCGCTGCTGCGTACGCCGCTCGTGGACCGCTTCGACAGCGTCGCCTCGCTGTTCGCCAATCTGCCGGTCGGAGCCGAGACCTTTATTTACGTCTTTTTGCCCCTCCTCGTTTTCGAGGGCGCGATCACGACGGACGTGCGGCGGGTGTTCGAGGACGCCGCGCCCATTCTCATGCTCGCGGTGGTCGCTACGGTCGTGTGCACCGCGGTGGTCGGCGTAGCGCTCTGGCCGGTTTCGGGCTTGCCCTTGGTGGTCTGCCTGCTGCTCGGTTCGGTCGTCGCAACCACCGATCCGGCCGCGGTCATCGCAGTGTTCCGCGATGTCGGCGCGGCGGCGCGGCTCACCCGCCTCGTCGAGGGCGAGGCCCTGCTGAACGACGCGGCGGCGATCGTGATGTTCACGGTGCTGCTCGGCATGATCGTCTCCGGAACCCGGCCAAGCCTACTCGGCGGCGAGGAGCAATTCGCAATTTCCTTTTTCGGAGGGGCGGCGTTGGGGGCGCTCGCCGGACGGGCGGTGCTGGCTCTCGTCCCTTGGACCCGCGGCGATCGGCTGGCGGAGGCGACTTTGACCGTTGCGCTCGCCTATCTGGTGTTCATCGGCGCGGAGCAATTTTTTCATGTGTCCGGCGTGGTGGCCGTACTTTGCGCTGGCATGACCGTGAGCGCCTCGGGACGATCCCGCATCACGCCCTACAACTGGTCGTTCATCACCGATCTGTGGGCCCAAATCGCGTTTTGGGCTCATTCGCTGGTGTTCCTGCTGGCTTCGATTTTGGTGCCGAGATTTCTGCTCGACGTGCATTTCCACGACCTTGTACTGCTCGTGGTCCTGATTGCTGCGGCCTTCGGCGCGCGTCTCCTGGTGCTGTTCCTCCTCCTGCCGCTTTTGAGCCTGGCCAGGCTCACCCAGCCGATCAGCACCGCCTACAAGCTTGCGATCACGTGGGGCGGTCTGAGGGGCGCCCTGACCCTGGTGCTCGCGCTCGCAGTTACCGAAAATCGGGCGCTGGCGCCGGAGGTGCAAAGATTCGTGGCGGTGCTCGCGACCGGTCTCGTGCTGTTCACCCTGCTCGTCAACGGCACGACGCTGAGAGCGGTCATCCACTTGCTACGCCTCGATCGCCTGTCGCCGGTCGATCAGGCTTTGCGCGATCGCGTTCTGGCGCTCTCCTATACGGAGATCGCTGAGACGATTCGCACGACCGGACACGAGCATGAAATTTCGCCATCCGCTCTCGAAAGCGCGCTCGCTCCGTATGAAGCCGGAATCGCGGCGGCGAGGGCGCGTGGAGCCAATGAGGTAGGCCTCACCGACCACGAGCGCCTCGCGATCGCTCTCGTCGCCCTCGGCAACCAGGAGCGCATGTTGGCGCTCGAAATCATGGCCGAGCGCGCCGCTTCGCCCGTGACCGTGCAGTCGCTGCTGCGTAATGCAGACGCCGTGACCGAAGGCGCGAGGAGCGATGGACGTCTGGGGTACAAGCGCGCCGCCGAGGCGGCGCTCGCCTTCCCATTTTCTTTTGCCGCCGCGTATTTCCTCTATCGGCGCCTCGGGGTCGTGCGCTTTCTCGCTGATCGCCTCGGCGACCGGTTCGAGATGCTGCTCGTGACCCGCCTGTTGATCCAGGAGCTGTCCGGTCCCCACGCAGCGCGGTCGCGCTCGATCTTCGGCGAGCGGGTCGTCGAGCTCATCGACGCCATCCTCAAGGAACGCCTCAAGCGGACGACGGCCGCGCTTGACGCGCTGCGACGGCAATATCCGCAATACGCTGCAGCGCTCGAAGCGCGATTTCTACGCCAGTGGGCGCTGAGACGCGAGATGGGCCGTTACGACGCCCTGTTCAAGGAAGGCCTGATCGCGACCGAGGTCTACGAGGACCTCAAGGGCAGCGTCGAGGACACACAGGCCAAGGAGACCCGGCCGCGCTTCGATCTCGGCCTCGACACCCGGCAGCTAATCGGGCGCCTCGAGCTGTTCTCCGATCTCAGCGACCAGCAGCTCGAGCGGGTTCAGAAGCTACTGAGGCCCCGTTTCGTGACGCCGCGCGAGCGGATCGTGCGCAAGGGCAGTCAGGGCGATGCTTGCTATTTCATCGCCTCCGGCGCTGCCGAGGTCGTCTTTCCAGATCGTCGCATTCCGCTCGGCACCGGTGACCTGTTCGGCGAGATGGCGCTTTTGACGGGCATGACGCGCCAAGCCGACGTCGTCGCCATGACCTATTGCCGGCTCCTCGTCCTGCGGAAGGTCGACTTCGATCGGTTCATGCAGGACAATCGCGACATCCGACTCGCGATCCAGAAGATCGCCGCCTGGCGATCGTCGATGAACCGCTCGGACGAACCCGCAGCGGCGTCTTGAGCAAAAGGCGATAGACAAAGCCAATGCAGGCGATCTCGAGCAGAGCGGCACGCGTGCGGCGGCGAAGCAAAGGCCGGGCGCCACAACAAAGAGGTTCGTCCATGGACGTATTGGTCATTGACGTGGGGGGCACCCACATCAAAATCCTCGCCACCGGTCAGCGCGACAAGCGGGAATTCGCATCCGGACCCGAGCTGACGGCTCAACAGATGGCGTCCGGCGTTGAGAAGCTCGCCGGCGACTGGAGCTACGACGTGGTGTCGATCGGCTATCCGGGACCGGTCCTTCACAACAAGCCGGTCGCAGAGCCGCACAATCTGGGGCGGGGCTGGATGGGATTTAACTTCGGCGCGGCTTTCAAGCGTCCGGTGAAAGTAATCAACGACGCCGCCATGCAGGCGCTGGGGAGCTATCGAAAAGGCAAGATGTTGTTTCTTGGTTTGGGAACCGGGCTGGGTTCGGCGCTTATCGTGGACGGAATTGTTGAACCGATGGAGCTTGGCCATCTGCCCTACAAAAAGAGCACATACGAGGACTACGTGGGCGCGAAAGGGATGGAGAAGCTGGGCAAGAAGCATTGGCGAAAGCATGTCTTTGATGTGGTCGACCGTTTGGTCGCCGCGCTCGAGCCCGACGACGTCGTGCTCGGCGGCGGAAACGCCGCGGAGCTGAAAGAGCTTCCGCCGCGGTGCCGTTTGGGCGACAATGCGAACGCATTCAAAGGCGGATTCCTGATGTGGAAGGGCTCCCCGACATCCCGCAAATAACTTGGTTGCGACCCATTGATTAACTGGCTCATCTGAAGGAGAGACTCATGCAACTCGGAATGGTCGGACTGGGCCGGATGGGCGCCAACATGGTGCGCAGGCTCATCAAGCAGGGCCACGAATGCGTGGTCTTCGACATGTCTCCGAAAGCCGTGCAAGAACTGGTCGGGGAAAAGGCGGTCGGCAGCGCCTCGCTCGCGGACCTGGTCAAGAAGCTCAAGAAACCGCGGGCGGTCTGGCTGATGGTTCCCGCTGCAGTCGTGGACAGCACCATCGCCGATCTGGAGCCGGCGCTTGAGGCCGGGGACGTCCTGATCGATGGCGGCAACTCGTACTACGTCGACGATCTCCGTCGATCCAAGGACATGGCGAAGAAAGACGTCGACTACATCGACGTCGGCACCAGCGGCGGCGTCTGGGGTCTTGAGCGCGGCTATTGCATGATGATCGGCGGACCCGATCGAGCGGTTGAGCGCCTAGACCCCATTTTCAAGGCGCTCGCCCCGGGAACGGGCGACATTCCGAGGACGCCCGGGCGAAAGGGCGAGCGCACAAGCTCTGAGCTTGGCTATCTCCACTGCGGACCGAGCGGGGCCGGCCATTTCGTCAAGATGGTCCACAACGGCATCGAATACGGAATCATGGCCGCGTACGCCGAAGGATTGGATATATTGCGCGCAGCCAATATCGGGAAAAAAGCGCACGCGATCGATGCAGAGACGACGCCGCTGCGCGAGCCGGACCGCTATCAGTACGATCTGGACCTGCCCGAGGTCGCCGAGGTGTGGCGACGGGGCAGCGTTATTGCTTCCTGGCTCCTCGACCTGACCGCGACCGCGCTGCAGCAGGATCCGAAGCTGGCGAAGTTCTCCGGCCGCGTGTCGGATTCGGGTGAAGGCCGCTGGACCATCGCTGCTGCGATCGACGAGGGGACTCCCGCGCCGGTATTGACGACAGCGCTCTACGAGCGGTTCAGCTCGCGGGGTGACGCCGAGTTCCAGAACAAGGTGCTGTCGGCGATGCGCTTCGGGTTTGGCGGCCATTTGGAAAAGTCGGCCGGCCAATAGCGGGGCGGCAAGAGTAAGGGATGAGATCCTTGACCCGAGCGGATCGACGCTCGGGACAGGCGACCGCGAGCGCTCGGAGACCGAGCGAAGCGGGGCCGCTACGGCGGGTCGTCGAGAGTTGCGGGCGCTTGCTGTCCGCCGTTCCCCTCGCCGAGGGCGACCAGTTCGAGGGCGTCGATCGCCGCGATCAGCGCAGCCTCCGCCCGCTGCAGTGTGCGCCTCAGCTCGTCCGTGGTCGCCCGGCTCGAGCCTGAAAGCACCATCCCGCCGATGCCGAGCGCGAGCCCCAGAATAGTCAACGCCGGTGTGAAGTCGATCAGGCCAGCGAGGATCGCGGCCAGGAGCGCCGGCCCAGCAGCTACACAGACCCGCCCAGCCAGGGCAAAGCGGCGGCTGCGTTCGATCGCCTCGCGCAACTGTTCGATCTGAAGCTCGAGCCGCTCAATCTCATCGGGCGGCGTGGGGTTTGGTTCAGCGACCGACATATTCTCACACTATCGCGACGCCGGCCGCGCTGCCTTTGGATCGCGTCCCGAGGCGCGGGCTCGCCACCCTATGGAGAGTCCGGCTTGGTCGCCGCTCGCTTCCTGTCGGCGTCGCCGAGAATTTCGAGAACTCGGTCGATCCCGGCCGGCGAAAGGCGGATCAGGCCGGTATACGGCGAGCTCAGTTCGAGAATGAGGAAGATCGCGGTGCCGACCGCGATAGCGCCCACCACATGGGCGATGATTGTCAGCGGGTTGATCGGGGCCACGAGGCCGTTGCCGAGAAAGAGCGCCGCGGCCCAGCAGACAACGACGGTCAGCACATGGGGCGGGAAGGGGCTCGCGAGCTGGCGAGCCATCAGCATCTGGGTGTCGGCGAGCTTCCGCACCTGGTCCCTGGCCGTGGCCGCCATGTTTCGCTGGGCTTCTGTCGGCGGGTTGAGGCTGTCGAAAAAGCCGCTCTGGCTCTGATAGATCCAGCGCATCTCCTCGAAAGTGAAGGGGCGCGGCCCATGTTCAGCGTCGCCGAAGAAGCGCAGGCGCGACCGCTCAAGCGCCGCCTTGAGGCCCGCCCGCCCGCCCGCGGCTTCCGGACCGTAGCGCTCGAGCAGTAGATCGACCTCGGCGACGATCGGGCCGAGCGAATAGGCCTCGTCGCGCTGGGTGGTAAAGACCGAGAACGCGGTGAACACGAGAAGGCCGAGGACCAGCGCGAGCACGAGCGTGACGAGCCCGACCATCGCCCCGACTGACGCCTTGGAGGCGGTGAGCATATCGGCCGGAACGGCCCATTGCAGCGCCATGCCGATGAGGCTGGCGCCGAAGGTGACGGCCGCGACAGCGAGCGCACGATTCAGAGCGGACATCGCTCCCGCCGCCTCAGCGCGCGCAGCCCGCGCTACTCGGCCGGTTCTGCCTTCGCCTCCACAATGGCCGGCGCCGCGTGGGCGTGCTTGCGCTCCTCGATGTGCCTGGCCTTCTCCGCCGCCTTCCGCGCGGCGTCCGAGAGCTGGTACATCTCCTGATGATCGTAGTCGTCGTGCGTCCTGAGCGCCTCGTCGGTGTAGTTCTTGGCGTTCGGATCGCGCTCCAACCTGCGCGTCCAGAGATGGATCTTGGCGAACATCGCGAGGATCCGGCCGTAGGTCACGACCTGCCCGCCCCAGTTGCGGGCGTAGAACAGGATCGGATTCTCGAGCGGCATGCCCGGCCTGCGGTCGCGCCGATAGCGGCGGCGGATCATCCCCGTTTCCAGGGGATAAATGTTGTAGAAGTGGAAGCTCGCCCAGAACCAGGTGAGCAGATAAGCGACGGTGTCCGGTCGCGGGCCGCCGGCCACCGCGCGGCGGATCACCGTCTTGATGTGCTCAGGCGTGTAGTAGGTGCGCCAGGCGAGGCGGTAGGCCTCCTGCCATTCCTCGCGCGACATGCGCGGATGGTCGGTCGTGACGTGCTCGAGGTCGAACTTGTTCAAGTCCGGATCGATGTCGACGCCCTTGGCTACCGCCTTGGCGTGATCCTCGCTGCCGGGCAGCGGGGTGAGGATCGAGAATTCGAGAATGTCGAGCGGCAATTCGCGCTGGATGATCTGGATGCGCTTGACCAGCGACTCCGGCGTGTCGTTCGGAAAGCCGATGATATATCCACAATAGGTGATGACGCGGCGCTTGCGCCATTCGAGCAGAAGCTCGCGGTAGTCGGAGATGTGGTTCTGCTTCTTCTTCGCCGCGCTGAGATTGTCCGGGTCGATGTTCTCAAGCCCGATGAACACCCGCTTGACGCCAGCCGCCACCGCCTTCTCGATGAAGCGCGGAATCTTGTGGCAGGCGGTGTCGACCTGGATAATGAAGCGCGAATTGATGCCCTGCTGGCGCAATTCGATCAGCCGGTCGAAGATCGACTCCCAGTTGCGGTTGCGGGCCAGATTGTCGTCGGTGATGAAGAAGTAGCGCACGCCGTTGGCGACATTGATGCGCACCAGCGCTTCGATGTCGTCGGCGGTGCGGTAGCGCGACTTGCGCCCTTGGACGTTGATGATGGTGCAGAACGAGCAGAGGAACGGACAGCCGCGTCCGGCGTCGAAGCTCGAGATCATGCCGAGCGTGCGCCCGACCCGCTCGGGCGGCATGTAGGGCCCGGTCGCGCCTTCGAGCCCGGGAAGATCGTGAAGATAATTGTAGATAGGTTTCAGGGTGCCGCAGGCTGCGTCGCGCAGCACTTCGTCGAAGCGGCCTTCGGCCTCGCCCGCATAGAGCGAAATGCCAAGATCGAGCGCCTCGTTCAGCGAGGCGGGACGCTCCGGCAGCATTGAGAGGCAGCCGGAGACGTGGAACCCGCCGATCACCACTGGGATCCCGGCCGCCCTTAGGGGCCGCGCGCAGTCCAGCACCCGCGGGTATTGATTCGACTGCACGCCGACGAATCCGACCATGCCAAAGCCGCCGTTGTCGACGATCTGGCGGGCGATGCGGTCCGGCCTTACCCGGGTGTTGGTCTCGTCGACCGGGAAGATCTCAATGTCCACGTCCTCGCCAAGGACTTGATCTTCCATACATTTCTGGGCGATGCCGAAGAGGCAGGCGAGCGAGTTGGACGGCAGCGCCGACTTCCACCACTGGATGACGTAGCCTTCGTCGTCGTAGTGGGAGGGCTTGACGAGAAACAGCAGAAATCGTCGACGGTTGGCGATATCCGGCATCCTGGCTCCCCGCGTAGTGACCGCCGCCTTGCTCTTGCCTCGCGTTCGCCCCTTTTTGGCGGTCCCGACCGTTAACAGTCTTTAGCCGAATGCACAATCGGCGCCCGCCCAGGCCCGCTCAAGGGGCGGCCGCGTTTCCAACCGCTCACGCGCCGATCCGCTTGACGAACCAGTTCAGAAGGCGCGTCCACACTTCGTCCTTGCCGATCTGGTCCTCGATCCCGTGTTCGAGGTTCGGATTGTCGTTGACCTCGATCACGACGACCGCGCCGTCGGTTTCCTTGATGTCGACGCCGTAGAAGCCCGGGCCGATCGCGCGCGCCGCCTTGAGCGCCGCGTCGATGACCGGCGCCGGAGCCTCGGCGACCGGAAGGGTCTTCGATCCGCCTTCCCGCGCGCCGTTCGGACCGTGCTTGATGATCTGCCAGTGGCCGCGCGCCATCTGGTACTGGCAGACGAACAGCGGCTCGCCGTCGAGCACGCCGACGCGCCAATCGAACCTGGTCGGCATGAACTTCTGCGCCAGCAGCAGGTCGGTGTCCTCGAACAATTCGTCCGAGAGCGTCTTCAACGCCCCGGCGGTCTCGACCTTATGCACCCCGCGCGAGAACGAGCCGTCGGGGATCTTGAGCACCATCGGCCAGCCGAGCAGCCGCTCGGCCTTGATGAGATCCTCGTCCTCGGCCAGCATCACCGTCGGCGGCACCGGAACGCCATGGGCCTCGAACAATTCGTGCAGGTAGACCTTGTTGGTGCAGCGGATCATCGATTGCGGATCGTCGATCACCGGCATCCCCTCGCTCTGCGCCCGCTGGGCGAAGCGATAGGTGTAGGAGTCGATCGAGGTCGTCGCGCGGATGAAGAGGCCGTCGAATTCAGCTAATTCCGCAAGCTGTTTGCGGGTGATGAGCTCGACCGCGACCGACTGCTTCTCGGCAATGCGCGAGAAATGCTTGAGGGTGTCGCGCGACGACGGCGGCAGGTCCTCCTGCGGGTCGTAGAGCACGGCGAGCGAATAGCGGGCGATCGCCCGGCCGCGCGGGTTGCGCCAGTCGCGCTGGGTGTGGCGATGCAGGCTCTTGTGGAAGAACTCCGCCTCGTCCGGCCCGAGCTTAGCGAGGGGGCGGGCGCGCAGCCGGTCGATTTTCCAGCGTTTGCCGGGCGTGACTGTGACTTCGATCGCCGGGCAGCGGTACCAGTCGAACAGCAGCCGGCCGAACGCCTCGAAACGGGAATCCGGGACAAAGCCGAAGCAGAACAGAAGGTCGAAGGTGGTGTGCTCGGTCGCCTGGGCCTTGACCGCCGCTGCGGTCAGCGCCTCCTGCAGTTCCGGCAGCGACTGCTCGTAGAGCTTGAGCTCGCGCAGATCGAGCATCGTCTCGACGGTTGGAATCACCCTATGCCCGCGCGCCTCGGCGAGCAGCGAGGCGTAGTAGCCCTTGGACTGGTAGTTGTAGGAGCGGGAAAGATTGATGATCTTCGCTCGCCCAAGCGCGGCGAACAATTTCGGCCGCGCGAGATAGTCGCTAGTCGTGATGACCTTGTGCGGCGTGTCGGCGTTCGGGAAGTCGCGCGCCTGATCGACGAGGATGACCCAGCCGGTCATGGCGCGCGCCCTTTGATGCGTGCGGGCGGTCGCGATGACGTATGCATGGACGAGAACGAGGTCCTGGGGTTAGGCGCGGCGGCTTCGAAGGCGATGCGCGCGACTCACCTTCGCGCTTCTTCGCCTCCCTAGCGCGGCCGCGCGGCGCCGCGCAACGGCCGAACGCGCTTCGGCGGCGGGTTGTTCCCGGTTTCGCTGCGCAAGGCGGAATCGAGCGCCTTTTCGTAGCGCAAGGCGGTCGCCCCGTCGGCGTAGTAGTGGGCATGCTCGCCGAACTGGCGGAAACCCGAGCTCTCATAGAGCGCGATCGCCGAGGCGTTGTCGTAGCGCACTTCAAGGGTCAGCGCGGCGCGGCCGTGGCGGCGCGCGTAGGTCTCGCAGGCCATCAGCAGCGCCCGCCCGACGCCGCGGCGAGCGAATCGGGCGTCGACCGCGAGCGAATAGATGCGCAAGGTCCGCGAGGTCTTGCGCAGCGAAACGAGCGCGTAGCCGGCCAGTTCGTCGCCGATCGTCCCCGCGATCACCGGCCGGTGGGGGGCCCGCAGAAACTCGCGCAGCGACCGGCGCGAGACCCGGTCGGTCTCGAACGCCGCGTTCTCCAGCCTTTCGATCGCGTCGAGATCGCGTGGGCGGGCCTCGCGTACGACGACTCCGCTTGGGCGCCACTGGCTCATCGCGGAAACGACTGGCTCCCCTCGCGGCGCCCCCGTCCGGCGCCTGCCGACGTGCGGCTGCGTCCGGACGCCGGGCCCGAAGCGGTCGCCTTGCGCAGCCTGATGCGGGCAAGTTGGATCAGCCTCATGACCGTTCGATGACCCTTTACCCGCGTCCCGACCGCCTCACCCATTCGTCCTCGTCGACCGTCTCGATCCCAAGCTCGCGCGCCTTGGCGAGCTTCGAGCCGGCGCCGGGTCCAGCGACCACGAGGTCGGTCTTGGCCGAGATCGACCCGGAAACCTTGGCGCCGAGCCGCTCGGCGACCGCCTTGGCCTCGTCGCGGGTCATCTTTTCGAGCGAGCCGGTGAACACGATGGTCTTGCCGGCGAGCGGATGGCCGGCGGCGACCGCCTCCATCGGCTCGATCGTCACTTCCTCGACCAATGCGTCGAGCGCGGCCTCGTTGCGCGGCTCGGCGAAGAAATCGGCGACCGCCTCGGCCACCACCGGCCCGATGCCGCCGATCCCCGACAGTTCCTCGGCGGCGTTGGAGGCGCGCGCGGCCGCGCGCAGCGGCGGCCAATCGCCGAAATGCCGGGCGAGGCGGCGCGCGTTGGTCTCGCCGACGTGACGAATGCCGAGCGCATACAGGAAGCGGTTGAGGGCGATCGCGCGGCGGGCATCGATGGCGTTGAACAGGTTGCGCGCCGAAGTCTCCCCGAACCCATCCCATTCGGCCAGCGGAGGGCGACCTTCCTTCCCGTCGCGCGCCTTCAGCGTGAAAATCTCGGCCGGCGTGCGGATCAGGCCCTCGGCGAAGAAAAGCTCGATCAGCTTCTCGCCCAGCCCTTCGATGTCGAAGGCGTTGCGGGAGACGAAATGCTTCAGGCCCTCGACCGCTTGCGCAGGACAGACGAGCCTGCCGGTGCAGCGGCGCACGACGTCGGCCTCCCCGGTCTTCTCGTCGATCTCGCGCAGGGCGGCCGAGCCGCAGACCGGGCAGGTCTCAGCGAAGACATAGGGCTTCGAGGCCGCCGGGCGCTTATCGACCACGACTTCCAGGATCTGCGGAATCACGTCGCCGGCGCGCTGCACGACCACCGTGTCGCCGACCCGGATGTCCTTGCGCGCGATCTCGTCCTCGTTGTGCAGGGTGGCGTTGGAGACGACGACCCCGCCGACCGTGACCGGCCTGAGCTTGGCGATCGGGGTCAACGCGCCGGTCCGGCCGACATTGACCTCGATCGCCTCGACGATCGTGATCGCCTTCTCGGCCGGGAACTTGTGCGCCGTGGCCCAGCGGGGCGAGCGCGAAATGAAGCCGAGCCGCTCCTGGAGGGCAAGGTCATTAACCTTGTAGACGACGCCGTCGATGTCGTAGCCGAGGCTAGCGCGCTCCGCTTCGATTTCATGGTAGTGCGCGAGAAGCTCGGCGGTCGAATGGCAGAGCCGCGTCAGCGGATTGGTCGGCAGGCCGAAGCGGCCCATGGCCTCGATCGCGCCGAGCTGGGTCGAGGCGATCGGCTCGCTTACTTCGCCCCAAGCGTAAGCGAAAAACTGGAGCGGGCGCTCGGCGGTGATGCGCGGGTCGAGCTGGCGCAGCGACCCCGCGGCGAAGTTGCGCGGATTGGCGTACACCGGCTTTCCCGCCTCGGCCTGGCGGGCGTTCAGCGCGGCGAAATCCCCATGGCGCATGTAGACTTCGCCGCGCGCCTCGAAGATTCTCGGCGCGCCCCTGAGCCGCTTCGGGATCGCCTCCACCACGCGCACGTTGGCGGTCACGTCCTCGCCCTCGTAGCCGTCGCCCCGCGTCGCCGCCTGAACCAGCTCGCCTTTCTCGTAGCGCAGGCTGCAGGAGAGCCCGTCGATCTTGGGCTCGGCGACGACGTCAAGCGGCGCGCTGTCGGCCAATCCTAGAAAACGCCTGACCCGGGCGGAGAACTCCTCGACCCCGTCATCGGCGAAGATGTTGCCGAGCGACAGCATCGGCACGACGTGCCGCACCTTGGCGAATTTCTCCGACGGCGGCGCGCCGACCTTGCGGCTTTCCGAGCCGGCGCCGGCGAGTTCGGGGAACGCCGCTTCGAGCGCGTCGTAGGCGCGGCGCAATGCGTCGTATTCGGCGTCGGAAATCGTCGGCGCGTCCTCGCCGTGGTAGCGCCGGTCATGCTCGGCGATCTCGGTGCCGATGCGCGCGTGCTCGGCCTTGGCCTTGGCGAGGGTGAGCCTGGCCGGCGCCTTCTGATCCTTCGTCATGCGGCAAAATTAGCCCAGCCCCACGGCGCGCGGAAGGCGAGGCGCGCTTTTAACCGGCGGCTAAGCAGTTTGCCGGAAGGTTGCGGGCGGCGAGACGCCGGAGCGGGGCTGCCGCGCGTCATTAGACTGATGATCCGCCGGCCCGACCGCCGAGATCGCCGATGCGCGCTCCAATTGAGATCGCGACTTTTGTCGCCGCCGCTTTGCTTGCCGGATGTTGCGCCCAGGGCGCCTATCCTGCCTATTCCGCCCATTCGGCCTATAGCCCCTATTCAGCCGCCGCGCCGCCTCCGTTCGACGCCTTCCAGGCGAGCATGCGGCTTCAGGTCGGCATGCCGGCGGACGTCGCCATTGCGGTCATCGGCTGGACTCCGGCGTCGGCTGAAGTGAAAACCTGCGGCATCCTAGCCGGATATGAATGGCCGTGCCGGGTGCTCAAGTTCGGCTGCTGCGAGAGCAACCAACTGCTGGTCTTTGTCGCGCCCTCGCCCGATGGCCGCGGCGCGGTCAATTCCTGGTCGGTGCGCAAGAGCTGAGGCGCCCGCCGCTGACCCTAGTCCCGCCGTTGCTAAAGGCCGGTTGGCCTCATAACCTGCGGAACGATCGGGTTTGGGAGAGGCGGGTGCGAAAGTCGCTGGGTCAAATCGTGGCGGCGAGCGTTCTCGGGCTCCTCGCGCTGACGCCGGCGGCGGCAAAAACCTGCTCCGAGCGGCCCAAGGTCTGCCAGGGCTTCTGCGTCAAGAGCGAAGGCGGATCGCCCGCATGCATGTCGGTCTGCAGCGGATACCTCCAGTCGTGCCTCCTGACCGGCTGCTGGGAAAGCAAATACGTCGACAAGCAGTGCGGTTTTACCCGCCGATAGGCGCGCGCGCCTCCGCCTTCGAGAAGAATTCGCCGAGCCGCGCGAGCGCGACGGGAGCCGCGGATTCCGGCCAGGTGTGGCCAAGGCCCGGCACGACCGTCAGTTCCGCTCCGGGGATGTTGTCGGCCGTGTCCTTCGCCGTCGCGACCGGAAAAAGCGGGTCGGCGTCGCCGTGAATGACCAGCGCCGGGCGGCGCACCATGTTCAAGCCCGCGTTGCGCGGCGGCGCGGCGACCACCGCCGCCCATTGCCGCGCAATTCCAGCCGGATCGTAAGGAGCGCGATCGGTGCGGCGCTCGGCGGACTGGCGAAGCTCGGCCTCGGTCATGCGATAGCCGGGGCCGAGCAGCGTGCGCTGGACGAGGATGCTGGCCTCGATGAGGTCTTCGCGGCCCGAGCTTTTCGGCGGCTGGCCGAGGATCTTCATCGCCTCTGGGTCGCCGGGCGGCAGGTCGCGCCGGCCGGTGGTCGAGTTCATCGAGACGAGGCTCTTCACCCGCTCCGGATGATTGATGGCGACGAGCTGCGTGATCATGCCGCCCATCGAGGAGCCGGCGAAATGGGCGCGCTCGACCCCGAGCGCGTCGAGCACGCCGACCGCGTCCTTAGCCATGTCCTCGAGCCGATAGGGCACGGCGGGGGTCTTGCCGGCCATGACCTCGGCCATCACCGCGCGAAAGTCGGGCATGGGCAGGCTCGCAAGATGCGTCGACTTGCCGATGTCGCGGTTGTCGAACCGGACGACCCGGAAGCCCTTGGCCGCAAGGCCGGCGCAAAGCGATTCCGGCCAGAAGATCAACTGCGCCGCGAGCCCCATGATGAGCAGAACGAGTGGATCGCGCTCGCCCCCGAAGCTCTCGTATTCAATTTCGATTCCATTCGCTTTGAGTCGCGGCATGAGGCGCTCCGACGGTGAAGAGCGCGCAACCTACCCGCACTGGCGGCGACTGCAACTCCGAGCACGCTGACCGCGTTCATCCAGCCCCATTCCCCGCTAGCGCGCGCGCTCCTTCGTCCATCGCGTCCTCCGGCGCAATCCACCGGAAACCGTTCATCTGATGCCGCGCCCAGGTGAACTGCCGCTTAGCGTAGTGGCGAGTGTCGAGCTTGGACCGCGCTGCGGCTTCCGCGAGGCTGGTCCGGCCTTCGAGATGGGCGATGAGGTGGCGAACGCCGTGGGCGCGCATTATCGGCAGCGCCGGGTCGAGCCCTCGCCGCCTGAGCCGCTCGGCCTCGTCGAGCGCGCCATCAGCGAGCATCGCATCGAACCGGTCGTCGATGCGGCGATAGAGCTCCGCCCGTTCGGGCGCGAGATAGAGCCCCGCCCATTCGCCCGCTGCCAGCGCCGGCGCCGACTGCGCGCCGAGGAACGATGCGAGCGGGCGCCCGGTCGCCGCCGCGACCTCAAGCGCGCGCAGGATGCGCTGCCGGTCGCTCGGGTTGAGCCGCGCCGCTGTCTCGGGATCAAGCGCCTTCAGGTCCGCATGCAGCTCGGCGCTGGCGCGTCCTTCGGCCTCCGCGCGAATCCGCCAGCGGACCGCCTCCGGCGCCGACGGCGTGTCGGACAGGCCCTCGGTCAGCGCGCGGAAATAGAGTCCCGTCCCGCCGACAAAGACCACCGGCCGGTCGCCGAGTTCGGCGAGGACGTCGCGCGCCGCTTGCGCCCATCGGCCGACCGAATAATTGACGCCGCCGTCGATTGCGCCGAACAGGCGATGCGGAGCGCGCCGCTCGTCCTCCGCCGTCGGCCGGGCGGTCAGGATTCGCAAGTCCGCATAGACCTGCATCGAATCGGCGTTGACGATCGTCGCATCAAACCGCTCTGCGAGAACGATCGCCGCCGCCGACTTGCCGCTCGCGGTCGGGCCTGCGATGAGGAGCGCGCGCCTGCCGCGTTCGCCCGCGCGAGAGGGGGAATGCGGTGAGGGAAGCTTCATGCGGTCGTCTCGAGTTATCGCCACGCTGATCACCGATCCCCGTTCGATGCGTCTCAGCGATGCCCGGATCGCCGATCTCGCGCAAGGCGTGGGCGGATTGTTTCGCAGCGCTGGCCCGATCGAGGCGCCGCCGCCGATCTCGCGTTCACGGCCCCGCTCGACGCTCGCGCGCGGCGCTTCGCCAGGCGGTCGGCGGCGAGCCGGTCGACGTCTCATATGCAACCTGCCGCGCGTCGGGAGAAGCCGCTTCGATGCGCGCCCGCGCGGGGGCGGCGCAAACTAGGGCGAGAAAGAGGAACAAAGCGCGCCGCATCGAGGTTGAGCCGATTGTGCCGTCGGCATCGCGCGGAATTCGGACCGATTGTTTGAAACGGTCCTCCGGGATTGGGCTTGGTCAGCGACGCACCCGGCGGAAGGGCTAGCGCTGCCTTGTGGCCGTCAAGGCGCGTGATCCGGGCAACGTGGCAGGATCATGCCGATCCGCTCTGCAGGACGCCCACACGACCATCGGCGGCGACCGCGCGCCAGCCACTTGACTGCATGTCGTTGTACTCTGCCTTGATATCCTTCCACGCATCCGAAACGTCGTCGAGAATCAGAATTCCTTTGGGCTTCAAAAGGCGCTGCACCACGGTTGTCTCTCGTCGCAGATAGCTTCCTTCATGATTGCCGTCCACGACGGCGAAATCAAACCTTCCCTCCGAAATCGCGCAAAGATTTGATAAAGCGTCCTCGCACGACTGT
>Ga0335076_10002672_pt1 | contig 17742 bp, 17 predicted proteins | sample Lox_Sample_25_FD_206717 | JGI IMG/M metagenome (GOLD analysis project Ga0335076, IMG submission 206717) | Soil microbial communities from Loxahatchee National Wildlife Refuge, Florida, United States - Lox_Sample_2.5 | ecosystem: Environmental > Terrestrial > Soil > Wetlands | place: USA... | reverse complement strand
CGGCCCGTAGAGCGCGTTGGTGATCGCCAGCATCTGGCGCACGGCGCTGCCCACCACCATCGGTATCCCCATCGCTTCCGCCTCGTCGAGACAGAGCCGGACATCCTTGTAGGAGAGGCCGGTGGCGAAGCCGAAGTCGAAGGTGCGCGGCAGGACGGACTTCGGGAACTTGTCCTGGGTGGCGCTGCTCCGACCGCTGCTGACGTTCAGGACGTCGATCATGGTCTTGGCGTCGAGCCCGGCCTTGGCGCCCATCACCATGCCCTCGGAGGTAATGGCGAGCGAGCAGGCGGCGAGCAGGTTATTTACCAGCTTCATGGTCTGTGCCGCGCCGGGCTTCTCGCCGATGAAGAACAGCTTGCCGAAGTTCTTCAGCGTCGATTCCAGTGCGTCGTAAGTCGGCCTGGGACAGGAGACCATCACCGCGAGCGTGCCGTTCTTGGCACCCGCCATGCCGCCGCTGACCGGCGCGTCCACGGCGATGATCTTCTTTTCCGCCAAGCCCTTCGCCACGGTCTGCGCTGCGCGCGGCCCGCTGGTCGACATGTCGATAAAGGTCCTGATCTTCGAACCCTTGATCACGCCGCTTTCGCCGAGCGCCGAACGCTCGACGATCGCCGGCGTCGGCAGGCTGGCGAATACGACCTCGGCATCGGAGGCGACCGCCGCCGCGGATTCGGCGCGCCGGCAGCCGCGCGCGATGAGCGGCGCCAGTGCCGCCTCGCTGGTGTCGAACACTGTGAGCGTATGTCCGGCGTCCAGGAGTCGGGCGGCCATCAGCCCGCCCATCCGGCCAACACCGACGAAACCGAAATGCTGTCCTGTCACAACTATCTCGAAATGCTGGTGAATGTTGCGGCAACTATCGGCCAGGGCCTCGCCGCTCCGCCATACGTGTTCTTGGCATAACAGCTTTTCGGCATGCGGCCACGGAGCGGCCGGGATCCGCTCAACCGACCAGTTCGCCTTGCCGCTCGCCGGCGAACAACTCGGCCACCTGCGCCCGGATCATCTTGGCGACCACGCGGGTCGCGACGCCGGTGGGACGCTGGGTCGAGGTCGCGAGCATGAGCTGGCGCGTCATCTTCGGGTCATCGATCGGCCAGGAGCGGATGCGCCCGGCCTTCACCAGGGGCCGCACTGCTGCATCGCACAAGATCGTATAGCCGGCGCCGGCTTCGACCAGGCCGAGGGTCGAGGCCATGGCATCGAGCTCGAGCTGCACGTTGGCGACGATGCCGAGCTTTTCCAAGGTCCGGTCGATCAGCAGGCGCAGCCCATGCGGCCGCGCCGGCAGGATCAACGGGATATCCTCGAGCCGCGAGGCGGGAAGCGGGCCGGTGCCAGCGCCGGCCGGATCGTTCGCAGGGCCGAGCAGCACGAGCCGTTCCTCGAGCAGGGGCTCGGTCAGCAGCGAGGGCAGCCGCGGCGCGTTGTAGACCACGCCGATGTCGATCCGTCCGGTCGAGAGCCATTCGGTCACATGACCGCTGAAGCCCTCGACCACGTGGAGCGCGATCATCGGGAACTCACCGCGGCAGCGCATGACCAGCGGCACGGTCAGGACCCAGCCGATCGAGGGCGGCATGGCGATGGTGATGCGGCCCCGCGGCGCCGCCTTCATCGCCATGATCTCGAAGCTCGCCTTGCCCGCCGTCTGGATGATCTCCTTGGCGTAGGCTTCCAGGAGCTTGCCGGCCTCGGAGAGAACGATGCCCCGGCCGTTGCGATAGAACAGCTCGGCGTTGAGGTCCTGCTCCAGCGAGCGGATCTGTCGGCTCAGGATCGGCTGGGCGACGCTGAGCTGCACGGCAGCCTTGGAGAAGCTGCCGAGCTCCGCGACGCAGAGGAAATACTTGAGCTGCTTCAGCTCCATGCGATCCCTGACACCGGCGATCCCAGTTCGGCTGCGCCGGTTCTTGTCGCCCTGGCTGTGCGCGCCGGCCCCATTGCCGTCGAATGGGGCGATCACCGATCTTGCTGGGAGAGCCGAGCGGCCGTCAACGTCCTTCTGTCACAAACGATGCATGGGCGATGCATGGCTGGTGCGAGGCGGGCGCCGCGCTCATGCCACATTCGATATATCTGCTATGAGATCGGCGGGACTGCCTCGCCAAGGGAATCTCGCCCTAGATTGCGGCGGCTTGAATCCTGCGGGCGCAACCATGCCGGGGCTTGGCCCATCGACCGCCGTTCCGATCTTGGAGGGTCCCTATCGCCCCAACCAGGCGCTGGACCACGGAATGCGGCTGTTCGAATGCCCGGCGCCGGACAACCTGGTCTGGCAGGACGGCCACCTGCTGTTCACCAGCGGATCGGCCGTCCTGCTGCTCGACGGCCTGCACAGTCACCCGCATGACCACAGCCGGGAGGCGGAAGAGATCCTGCGCTTCGAGAGTGCGGTGACCGCGATGGCGGCGGCGAGTGACGGCAGTCTGGCCATCGGTCTCGGCGCCGAGGGCATCGCCATCGTCGGCGGCGAGCATGACGGCAAGATCGTCGATCCGATTGCGGGGGCGGCAGGAAAGGCGGCGACCGCGCTCTGCTTTGCTGATCCACACACGCTGTTCGCCTGCATGGATCATTCGGCAGACGAAATGCCCGATCGAACGGAAGGCTCGCTCTGGCGCATCGATCTGCGCGGGGCGGAGCCGCTCTGCCTCGCCGCCGACTTGTCTGCTCCGCGCGGCTTGCTGCTGCGTGATATCGACACGCTGGTCGTATCGGAGGCCGGGCGCCGCCGTCTTGTCGCCTGCGCCACCGGCCGCAGAAGCGCGCTGCGCGTTCTGCTCGACGGCCTGCCGGGCAGTCCCGGGCGGATCGCCCGTGGCTCCGGGCACAGCCTGTGGCTGGCGATCCCGGGACTCGGCGGTTCGCCCCTGGCCTATGGTCTCGTGGTGCGCCTCACGACGGATTGCATGCCGGACGTGTCACTGCACGGCGGTACCGACGGACGCAGCCGGGGCGCGGTCAGCTGCCTCGAGGTTCGCGGCGAGCTCGTGGTCGCCTGCCAGGGGGACGACACATTGGTTTCGGTCGACCTCAGCCACGCGGTGGATGATCAAGTCATATCGGAGAGTTGAGAAATGGTGGAAGCGAGGAAGAGGGCCGTGGTCACCGGCGCCGGCAGCGGCATCGGTGCCGCCACGGCGAAACTGCTGATCGCGCGCGGCTGGCAGGTGGCCTGTCTCGACCGCGACGTTGTAGCCGCGAAAAAAACGGGCGGCACAGCGCCGGTCATCGCGGTGGACGTGGCCGACGAGGCGGCGGTGGTGCGCGCCTTTGCCGAGGCCCAGAGCATCCTCGGCGGCCTCGATGCCCTCGCCACCTGCGCCGGCATCTACGACACCACCCCGTTCTTCGAAGTGACCGCGGAAATCTATCGCCGGATCCACGATGTCAACGTCATCGGCACCTTCCTCTGCCTGCGCGAGGGGGCGAAGCTGATGGCCGCGGGGGCGCGGATCTGCACCGTTTCCAGCGTTGCCGGGTTGCGGGGCGGCGGGCTCGCCGGAACCGCCGCCTATGCCAGCAGCAAGGGCGCGATCCTCGCCTTGACCAAGAATGCGGCGCGCGTGATGGGGCCGAAGGGAATCTCGGTGAACACGATCGCGCCCGGCATGATCGACACACCCTTTGCCGCCGCGCCGCTGTCCGATCCGGTCACACGGCAGCGGATCGAAGCCATGACCTCGTTCAACCGGCTCGGCACGGCGGAGGAGATCGCCGAGGCGATCTGCTGGCTGCTGTCACCCGAAGCTTCCTATGTGCACGGCGCCACCCTGGTCGCCGACGGCGGCATGGTGATGTACTGAGCACGGGGTTCTGGATTGCGCTTGCGGCGATGGGAGCGGTAACATCAAGGCACATCCAATCTCAAAGGAAAGCGTGAATGTCCAAGGAAGTCTACGACCGAGGCCTCAAGATCCGCCGCGAAGTCCTCGGCGCGGAATATGTCGACAAGGCGCTGGCCACCGCCGATGCCTTCGGCAAGCCGCTGCAGGATCTTGTCACCGAGTACTGCTGGGGCGCGGTCTGGGGCCGCGAGGAGCTGTCGAAGAAGACCCGCAGCATGCTCAACCTCGCCATGATCAGCATCCTCAACCGGCCGCATGAATTGAAGGCGCATATCAGGGGGGCACTGACCAACGGCGTCACCAAGGAGGAGATCCGCGAGATCTTCCTGCAGGTCGCGATCTATGCCGGCGTGCCGGCGGCGGTCGATTCCTTCCGCATCGCCCGGGAGGCCTTCGCCGAATCCGGCAAGTGATCCACGCCTGTCGCGGGCGTTGCAGCGCCCTGCGGCAGGCGATCAGACCGGCTTCGGATCGGCGTCCAGTCGGACGACGACGTCTTCCAGGCCCGGCGCCGCGGCCGGATACTGCTTCATCACCAGGGGATCGTGGCCCGGGATGATCGCGTCGGGCGAGGAGGCGAGGGCGTTCATGGTGCGATAGCCCTCCAGCATCTCGACCACGTTGGCGACGACCGGGAACGGCCGGTACTGCTGGAAATTGGCATAGAAGTGCGAGGCGTCCGAGGCCAGCACCATCCAGCCCCGCCGCGTCATCACCCGGGTGATCTGCAATCCGCTGGTATGGCCGCCAACTCGGTGGACGGTGATGCCGGGCGCGATCTGGCCCTCGCCATCGTGGAACTGGGTGCGGCCGGCAAAGGTCCGGCGCACCATCGCGACCACATCCTCGGCCTCGAAGGCGCCGCGCAGGTTGGCGTGGCCCATGCAGCGCCCGGTGCAATAGGCCATCTCCCGGTCCTGCACATGGAAATGGGCGTTCGGGAACATGTCGTGGTTTCCCGAATGGTCGTAATGCATGTGCGAGATCACGACATCCTTCACCTGGTCGGGTTCGACGCCGATCGCCTTCAACCCCACGGCAGGCGAGCGCAGGTGCTGGCGCTTCCGCTTGGCGCCCATCTCTGCCGAGAAGCCGGTATCCAGGATGACGGTGCGGTCCTTGCCCTTGATCGCCCAGACGAAATAATCGAGCGGCATCGGCACGTCGTGCTCGTCCCCGCCGATGAAGTTCTCCGGGGAATGGCGGAACAGATGCGCGTATTTGATGGCGTAGATCTCATAAGCCGGCTGATCGGGCATCCTGCCACTCCCTAACCTTTGGCGGTTCCATTTCGACTGTACCCAGCCGCGACTTGCGGAGGGCGGGCGACTTCTGCAAATTATCCGCGCGGCCGTTAACATTGCGCGGCCTGCGCCGTTGCAGTTTGTTGTGTTACGCGTAACATGGATCGATGATGCAGGCAATATCCGGGGACCGCGTTGGCGAAGTCTGCTGACCAGAAGCGCAAGCAGCGCAACGGCGGGACCACGACCTCGCGGATGCGCGACGTGGCGCGCAAGGCCGGCGTCTCGGTGATGACGGTCTCGCGGGCGCTCAACGATCCCGACAAGGTCTCGAAGGAGATGCGCCAAAGGGTCCGCGCCGTGGTCGAGGAGATCGGCTACGTCCCGAACCGGCTGGCGCGCAGCCTTTCTTCGAACCGATCCAACGTCATCGGCCTCATTGTGCCCAGCATCCGCAACTCGCTGTTCGCCGAGACCATCAAGGGGATCTCCGACGTCCTCAGCGGCAACGGCTATCACCTGATGATCGCCGACAGCGGTCCCGGACTGCTCGAGGAGGAAGAGGCGATCACGGCATTCCTGCAGCAGCGGGTCGCCGGGCTGGTCCTGCACAACACCAGCCACACGCCGACCGCGATCGAGATGATCGCCAACGCCAAGGTTCCGGTGGTCGAGAACGGCAACCTCACGGCCGCTCCGCTCGACTCGGTCGTCAGCTATTCCAACTACGAGGCGGCCCGGGCGATGACGCTGCATCTCGCGCGGATGGGGTACAAGCACATTGCCTTCGTCAGCCTGGTCCGCCGCGAGAACGACCGCGCGCGAGAGAGACTGCGCGGCTATCTCGCCGCCCTCGCCGAGCTCGGCCGCAAGCAGGACGACGCCTTGATCCTGGAGCGCCCCTCCGGATTCAGCGCCGGCGCCGAGGCCGTCGTCAATCTGGTCGAGACCGCGCCGCAGGTCGATGCGATCTTCTTCGCCGGCGATGTCCTCGCCGTGGGCGCAGTGCTCGAGTGCCAGCGCCGCGGCTGGAGCGTGCCCGGCCGTGTCGCCATCGCCAGCTTCGACGACCTCGACATGCTGCGCCACGTCAACCCGCCGCTGACCACCATCCGTCTGCCGCGCTACGAGATCGGCCGGCGCAGCGCCGAATGCCTGCTCGACCGGATCGCCGGCCGCGCCACCGAGCGGGTCAGCCTCGACCTCAAGTTCGAGATCATCCAGCGCGAAAGCGCCTAGTCGCCCAGTCGGATGACCGTTCGCAGCAACGCCATTGCATCGGCTTCGCTTAGTTACCGGTATCATATTTCTGCTTGAAAACATCGATCTCGACTGCAAGGATGCGGAAATAACAGGGCTCTTGCCCCTGACAGTCTGGGATCGATAACAATGCAGACCGCTTCCGCGCGGCTCTCCCAATGGGCGGCAGGCTTGCGCTACGGCGATCTGCCGCGCGCCGTCGTCGAGCAGACCTGCCTCCGGGTGCTCGATGTGTTCGGACTGGTCCTCGCCGGCCTCGGCACATCCTTCGGCCGCTCGGTGCGGGAAGCGGTGCTGGCGCTCAACCCGTCCGGCCCTGGCCGGATCTTCGGCAGCGGGGACGCGACCTCCGTGCCCGGCGCCGCCTTCGCCAACGGCGCCCTCTCGCAGGCGTTGGAGTTCGACGACACCCACAACGAATCGATCGTGCATATGAGCAGCCCGGCGGTGGCCGCGGCCTTCGCGCTGGCTGGATCGGCCCCGATCAGCGGCACGGACCTGATCGCCGCCATTGCCGTCGGCAACGAGATCTCCTGCCGCGTGGGCAGCGTCGCGCCGGGCCAGTTTCATCGCCGCGGCTTTCATCCGACCGGTCTCTTCGCGACTTTCGGCGCGACCTGGCTTGCGGGCCGCCTGCTCGGGCTCACCATCGAGCAGATGAACAACGCGGCGGGAATCGCCGGCAGCTTCGCCTCCGGCCTGCTGCAGTGCTGGGTCGACGGCACGCAATCGAAGTTCCTGCATCCGGGCTGGTCGGCGCAGGGCGGGATCACCGCGGCGATGCTCGGCAGGACCGGGACCACGGGTCCCGCCGCGGTCTTCGAGGGCCGCTTCGGCCTCTTCGCCTCGCATCTCCAGGATGAGAGCGTGCCGCGCAACTACGGCCGCATCACCGACGAACTCGGCGAGCACTGGGAAAGCCAGAACGCCTCCTTCAAGCCGTTCCCGGTCGCCCACGTCATCCACCCCTACATCGACGCGCTGCTGCGGCTCCGGGCCACCCACGGCATCGATCCCGATCGGGTCGCGCGGATCATCTGCCCGGTCGCAGGCTACATCGTCGGCATCGTCTGCGAGCCGCCGGCGGAGAAGCGCCGGCCGCGTTCCGATTCCCATGGCCGGGTCAGCCTGCAATACACCTTGGCCGAGGCTTTGGTGCTCGGCCGCATCGACAAGAATGCCTACCAACCGGACGCCCTCGCCGATCCCCGCATTCTCGGCCTCGCCGATCGCGTCGAGTACCAGGTCGATCCGAAGTTTCCCGGACCGGAGCGCTTCAAGGGCGCCGTCAGGATCGAGATGAAGGACGGCGCCACGTTCGAGACGGTCGAGGAGCACAATCGGGGCTCGGCGGCCAATCCCATGGCGGTCGACGATATCGTCGCAAAGTTCGACGCCAATGCGGCCGACATGCTTGATGCGCCGCGGCGGCGCGCGCTGGTCGACGCGATCCTGGCCCTGCCCGATGCGAAGGATGCCGCGCGCCTGGTGGACCTGACGATCGGCGCCGGAGGCAGGCGATGATCAAAGGCCGAAATGCATTGGTCACGGGCTCGACCAACGGGCTTGGGCACGCGGTCGCCGTCGGGCTCGCGCAGGCGGGCTGCAACGTGATGCTCCACGGCCTCGAGCCGGCCGCCGCCGTCGCGGAACAGCTCCAGTCGATCCGGAATGCGCACGGCGTCGCCGTCGACTACCACCAGGCCGATCTCGCCGGGCTCGCCGGCGTCGAGGGCCTGATCGCCGCCGGCCGCGATCGCCTCGGCGGCATCGATATCCTGGTCAACAACGCCGTGACCCGGCATTTCGCGCGGGTCGAGGAGTTCCCGACCGAGAAGTGGGACCATGCCCTGGCGGTCAATTTGTCCGCCGCCTTCCACGCGATCCGCCTCACCCTGCCGGGCATGCGGGTGCGGAAATGGGGACGGATCATCAACATGTCCTCGGTCTACAGCTCCTTCGCCATCGCCAACCGCATCGACTACGTCACCACCAAGACCGCGCTCATCGGCATGACCCGCGTGGTCGCGCTGGAGAATCTCGATCTCGACATCACCTGCAATGCGGTCTGTCCCGGCGCCATCCACACGCCCTACAGCGAGGCGAAGATCCTCGACCTGATGAAGGCGGAGGGCATCGACCGCGAGGCGGCCGAGCGGAAATTCCTCGAAGTGCGCCAACCGACCGGGCGCTTCATCGCCGCCGAGGGCGTCGCCGACCTGGTGGTCTTCCTCTGCGGCCCGAATGCCCGCGACATCACCGGCTCGACCATGCCGATCGATGCCGGCTGGACCGCGAGCTGAGGAGGGCGAGGCGATGCGCGGTCTCTCCGAACGCAGCGGCCGGAAGCTGGCGGAACGTTTCTCAGAGCCGCCTGCTCTCCCGCTCGCCGACGCGGCTCCCGACCTGCCGCCGCCCGACTGTGCCACCAAGCAGATCGACGACGCCACAGCCGCCTATGTGGCCGAGATGCGCATGTCGTTCGAGGGGCTGCGCCAGGCCGAGGCACAGCTCGCCGGTCTGCTGGTGCTCGCCGCCGCAACGGGCCAGGCGATTGCCGGCCATCCGATGCTCGACATGGCGGCCGATGCGATGGCGGAAGCCGCGGACGGCATTCGGTCCGTCAAGATACCGCCGCGCGCCGAGCACCATCACGCGCATGTGCTCTCGGCGCTGCAGGCACTTCGACTGACTTTATCGGCAGCGCGTCGATGCCTGGTGCGCCGCGATGCGGCCACGATCGATACCGTCCTGGTGCCGCTGCGCCAGGCGCACCGGCATCTGCTCTGGGCGACCGGCGCGCTCCCGGGATTCGAAGTCGTGGCGCTGTCGCAGGCCTGCTGTGCGCAGTACGCCGCGCCGCGGGATCGACGCGAGAGACGATAACAAGGAACCTTGAAGAACGATGCTCTGGGAAGGAGACCCGCCATGTCCGACTATTCGATCTGGGTGCTGGAATACGGCGCGGTGCCGAATGCCCCGAAGGGCGTCACGGTGCACGGCACCTTCAACCAGGGCACCGTCAAGCTTCCCTATTGCTATGTGGTGATCAAGGGCCGCGGCCATGTGGCGATGGTCGATGTCGGCTACAACAACAAGGACTACGGCAAGGTCATTGCCGACAATTACGGCGTCCAGAACTGGCATGCCCCGGCGCCGGTGCTGGCCGAGGTCGGCGTGAAGCCGGACCAGGTCACCGAGGCTTTCATCACCCACGCCCATTTCGATCACATGGGCAACACCGACGACTTCCCGAAGGCGACCTTCTACGTCCAGGAGCGCGAGATCTCGAAATGGGTCTGGTCGCTCTCGCTCAATCGCAAGTTCCGCTGGCTGAATGCCGCGACCGATCCCGGCGACATCATGCGCACCGTCGATCTGGCGCGGCAGGGCCGGTTGGTCAGCGTGCAGGGCGATCGCGCAGATGTCATCCCTGGTGTCGACCTGCATGAGGCCTTCGACACCCACACCTGGGGCTCGATGTACGTCAACGTACGCAACGACGGACGCACGGGCAGCGACGATTGCTGGGTGTTCGCCGGCGATCTCATCTACAGCTATGCCAATCTCCAAGGCTACGACCCCGACGATCCGCAATACATCCCGATCGGCCTCGCCACCGGCAGCCAGACCAACGTCATGCTGAAGATCGAGGAGATGATCGACCTGGCCCATGGCCAGGTGAAACGTGTGATCCCGATCCACGACGAGGCATTGAAGGACATGTTCCCGTCGCGGATCACAGCGAAGGGCTTGCGCGTCACCGAGCTCGCGCTTGCCAAGGGCGAAACCTCGCGGGTGAAGTGAGCGGCGGGGCGAAGGAGAACGGCGATGGCAGGCAGTCGTCTCGGCTTCATCGGCACCGGTCGCATGGGCGGCCACATGGCGGCGCGCCTGCTGGCGGCCGGCCACCATGTTACCGTCTGCGACGGCAATGACGCCGCCGTCGCCCCGCTGGTCGCGCTAGGCGCGAAGCGGGCGAAGATCGCGGCCGAGGTTGCCTCCGACACGGAGGTTGTGTTCGCCAGCCTGCCGACGCCGGATGTGGTCAAGACCGTGGCGCTCGGCGCCGGCGGCGTGATCGAGGGCGGCAAGGCCAGGATCTTCGTCGATCTCTCGACGACGGGGCCGCGCATCGCCGCCGCCGTCAGCGCCGGCTTGGCCGCGAGGAATATCGTCGCCGTGGACGCACCGGTCAGCGGCGGCATGGCGGGGGCGAAGAACGGCACCCTTGCCGTGATGGTGTCATGCCCCAAGCCGACCTTCGATGCTTTGGAACCGATCCTCAAGGTATTCGGCAAGCTGTTCTTCATTGGCGAGAAGCCCGGCGCGGCCCAGACCATGAAGCTCGTCAACAACCTGCTTGCTGCCTGCTCGCTCGCCATCACCTGCGAGGGCATGGTGATGGGCGCCAAGGCCGGGCTCGACGCCAAGACCATGATCGACGTCCTGAACGTCAGCAGCGGCCGCAGCAGCGCGACGCAGGACAAGTTCCCCCGGGCGATCCTGCCGCGCACCTTCGATTTCGGCTTCGCGACCGGGCTCTCGCACAAGGACGTACGGCTCTGCCTCGACGAGGCCGAGGCGCTCGGCGTGCCGATGATCGTCGGCAGCGCGGTGCGCCAGGTCCTGGCGATCACCAGCGCGCTCTACGGGCCGGATTCCGACTTCACCTCGATGGTGAAATGCGCGGAGCAGTGGGCCGGCACGGAAGTGCGCGGCTAGACTCGGTTGATACCCGTATCATCGCGGCGCTGATCATTGCCCGGACCGGTTGGCCGTCATCCTCTTCGGCGGCACTCATGGGCCGCGAATTTCCAGTCCCTTGGCCGCATTCCGCGATGATCGATCATAACTGATAGTCTGATCGCGGATAAGATACCGGTAACTTTTTCCTTGCCAGCTCCGGGAGCCCATGGGAGAAAAGGGCAAGAAGAAGCTGTTCAGCAGCACGCGCAGCCGGCCGACCGGCCGCTGCACCACCGGGAGGGAGACATCGATGAAGACCGCGATTCTAGGAACCGTCGTTTCCGTGCTCACGGCGCTTGCCGCCGTCGGTCAAGCGAGCGCGGACGAGAAGCCGATCCTGATCGGCCTCATCGCCGGGACGACCGGCGCCTACGGCTCGACCGGCGTCGCCGTCGTCAACGGTGCGCAGCTCGCGGTCGACAAGATCAACGCGGCGGGCGGCGTCATGGGACGCCAGCTGAAGCTCGATGCGCACAACGACAACGCTTCCGCCACCCTGTCCGGCCAGCTCTTCGCGAAGCTGGTGAGCGACGGCGCGGTGGCGATCGCCGGCTCGCCGGACACCGGCCCGACCACCGCCGAGCTCGCCATCCGCCACAAGATCCCGACCATCGGCGTAGTCGATGACGGCGGCCTCACGGTCTACAAGGACGGCCCGACCGGAAAGCCCAACCCGTGGGTCTTCGATTTCGGCCTCAACACCTTTGCCTGGGGCGAGAAGATCGGCGAATACGCGCTGAAGCACTGCCCCGACGGGCTCGCGGTATTGCATGACCCCTCGACCTACGGCGAGGGCGGCAACTTCGGCATCAAGCTCGCCTACGACAAGGCGGGCAAGAAGGTCGCCTACGAGGAGAAGATCACCGAGAACTGGTCGACCGGCGCGACCGCCGCGCTGATGCCCCAGGCGACGGCGATCAAGGACAAGGGGATCAAATGCGTCGATGCCTGGCTGACCCCGCAGGACCAGGCGGCGTTCGTCCAGGACCTGCACTCGCTGGGCTATGAGGCGACGGTGTTCGGCAACGACGAGACGGCTTCCGACGATACCTATTCAAAACTCGCCGGTGATCTCGCCAACGGAACGATCACCGCGGCGTTGACGTCCGGTCTGCATCCGAATGACGAGCTCAAGGCGTTCCGTGACGAATACAAGGCGAAGTTCAACGTCGAATCGACGCCGTTCGCCGAGACCAGCTATGACAGCATCATGATGCTGAAGCAGGTCATCGAGAACGCGAAGTCGACCGACGCGAAGGCGCTGCAGGCGGAGTTCAACAAGACCTCCGGTTTCAAGGGCATCAGCGGCACGCTCGGCTTCACCGAGCAGGAGCACATCACCATCACCGCCGATCAGCTCACGTTGATCAAGTACGACGCGGCTTCGAAGAGCTGGGTCGAGGTGACGGACTGATCTCTCGGCCAGGGCGCCGGCGGGGCCTGGGGCCCGTCGGCGCCGGTGGAACGGGCGAAGCGAGGGTGGCATCGGCTGCCCTCGCTTTGTCGCACAGAGGAGGGCATAGTTGCTGCAATTCGTGCTCAGCGGACTGGCGATCGGCGCGATCTACGGCCTGATGGGGATGGCGCTCGCCATCTCGTTCTACGTGACCCGGGTCATCAATTTCGCCCAGGGCCAGATGATGATGGTCGCGATCATGATCGTCTCGGCGCTGACCGCGGCCGATATCTCCCCCTGGCTCTCGGTGCTCATAGGGCTGGTTTGCGCCTGCGTCGTCGCGGTCCTGTCCTATGTCCTCGCCGTCAGGCCGATCCTCGCCTTCGACCGCTTCAGCTTCGGCTGGCTGGTGAGCACGCTCGGCTTCGCGGTCGTGGTGGAGAATGCCGCGGCCTATGTCTGGGGCCCGACCTCGCGGGCCTTCCCGCCGATCCTCAACGACATCAGCGTGCCCATCGGCGACTCTGTCCTCACCGCGCAGCAGCTGTTGGCGATCGGCGCCGCCATCGTCCTGACCGCCGCATTCGAGCTGATCCGCAAGCGCACGCTGTTCGGCAAGCTCGGCATGGCCATCGCCGTCGATCCCGAGATGGCCTCCGCCATCGGCGCCAACACGACCGCCGTGGCGATCGTCGCCTTCGCGCTCTCCGGCCTCTTTGCTGGCGTCGCCGGCGTGCTGATCGGGCCCAGCACCTTCGCGAACCCGTATCTCGGCGACACCTTCGGCACCTACGGCTTCATTGCCATGATGATCGGCGGCGGCACCGAGAAGCCGGCGGCGGCGATGTTCGGCGGCCTGCTCCTCGGCGTGCTGGCGGAGGGCGCCAATGCGACCATCAATTCGCAGGCCTCCGACTGGTTTCCATTCCTCGTCCTGGTCGTGATCCTGATCGTCTCGCCGCGGGGTTTGTTCAGCTCGGGCAGCGCGCTGTTGCGCCTGCGCCCGGCGCGGCTCGCCCCGGGCCGACCCGTCGCGGGATGAAGGACCGCATGGACGGCAGCCGCGGACAGATCTCGCTCTCGGCCGGTGTGCCGACCGGGCGGTTGGCGCCGGTCCGGCGCGCACGCGGCGCCATCTTCGTCGCGGCCTATCTGGTCCTCACCTACGGGATCGCGCAATCCAGCCTGAACCTGCAGGCCCTCGCCCTGGTGGCGGCGGTGTTCAGCATCCTCGCCATCAGCCTCGATCTCGTGGCCGGCATGCTCGGCCTCTACTCGCTGGGGCAGGGGGGCTTCTTCGCCATCGGAGCCTACCTCACCACCATCGTCGCCGCCCAATACGAGGTGAGCGTGTTCTGGCTGCTGCCTGCGGTGCTGGTCGTGACCGGCGTCAGCGGGGCCTTGATCGGCGCCATGTCGCTCAGGGTGAGCGGGCTCTATTTCGCGATCACCACCTTCGTCTTCACCCTGGTCCTCACCGTCCTCGCGACCGACCTCTCCATCACCGGCGGGCTGCAGGGCTTGCTCGGCCCGGCCTTCCCCGATTTCCCGGACAGCCTCGCGCCGCTCGGCACGCCGGTCGCCTGGTGCGTGATGCTGGCGCTGCTGGTGGCGATCGCTCTCGTCTGGAACATCCGTCGGTCGCCATTCTATCCGGTCCTGCTGGCGATCCGCGACGCGGAGCCCTTCGCCGAAGCCGCCGGCGTCCGCACCGCCGTCATCAAGGTCGGGGTGTTCGGCCTCTCGGCGGCCATGGCGGGGGCGGCGGGCTGGCTGTTCTCCTTCCTCGGCGTGGTCTCGCCGGGTCAGTTCGACTGGGCGGTCTCGCTCAACATCCTGGTGATGGTGCTGGTCGGCGGCATCAACACGACGCTGGGACCGATCGTCGGGGCCATGTTCGTCACCATGTTCCCGGCCGTGGTCAACATCGATCCCTGGCTCCAGGAGATCCTCTACGGCGCGCTGTCGATCTTCGCCATCACCATGTTCCCGGAGGGCGTGGTCGGCCTCGCCAAGCGCCGCCTTGCCGCATTGCTGAAGCCCATGGCGCGCGAGACGGCCGCCGCCGAGACGCCAATGGCCGCGCCGCAAGTGGCGCGAACGGTGGAAGCCGACGGCGCGCCGATCGTCGAGTGCCGCGGCATCGAGTTCGGCTACGGCGTCGGGCCGAAAGTGCTGCGCAACGTCGATCTGGTGGTGCGGCGCGGCCATATCCACGGCCTGATCGGTCCCAACGGTTCCGGCAAGAGCACGCTCGCCAACATCATCGCCGGCCGCCTGCGGCCGCAAGCAGGCAATGTCCTGATCAAGGGCGTCCCCGTCACCGGCCAGGCGCCCAGCGAGCGAGCGCGGCTCGGTATGCGCCGGACCTTCCAGGCGGCGCAGCTGGTGCGCGAGCTGCCGACCAGCCGCAACGTGATGGTCGGCCTCTATAACGGCGTGCCGCGCATCGTCCGCCGCGCGCCGGTCTGGCCGCTGCTGCCTTCCGGTCACCGTGACGCCGCATCGATGCTGGCCCGCGCCGAGCAGGCGCTGCGCGCAGTCGGCGCGGGGAACTGGGTGGATGCCCGGGTCGGCGACGTGCCGCATGGTATCGAGCAGCTGACCCAGCTCGCCTCCGTGCGCGTCGCCGGGCCGGAGATCATCGTGCTGGACGAGCCCGCCACCGGGCTCTCGATGTCGGAGGTCGATCATCTGGCGCGGCTGCTCGGCCAGCTGAAGGCCCAGGGCGTCACCATGATCATCATCGAGCACCAGACCCGCTTCCTGTTTCCGCTCTGCGACCAGGTGACAGTGCTCAACGCCGGCGAGGTGATCCTCACCAGCACGGCCGAGGCCGTGCGCGCCGATCCCACGGTCCGGCAGATCTATCTCGGAGAGGGCTAGAATGTCCGAGGCACCCGCCCTGCAAGTTTCCTCCCTCTTCGCCGGCTACGGCCGGTTCGACGTGGTGCGCGACATCGGCTTCCGTGTCGAGCAGGGTGAGGCGGTGGGATTGCTGGGACCGAACGGCGCCGGCAAGACCACTGTGCTGCGGGCGATCATGGGCCTGGTGAAGCACCGCCGCGGCACCATCCGGGTCGGCGACGCCGACGTCTCCGCGCTGCCGCCGCATCGCATCGCCCGCGGCCTGGCGGCGATCGCTCCCGAAGGCCGCCGGCTGTTCCTTGACCAGTCGGTGGAAGACAACCTGATGCTGGGCGCCTTCCATCTGCGCCGCGACCGCAACCGGGTGCAGGAGCTGCTCGAATCCGTCTATGCGCTCTTTCCGGTGCTGCGGAACTACCGCACGCGCCGCTCCTCCTTCTTGAGCGGCGGCGAGCAGCAGATGGTGGCGATCGGCCGGATGCTGATGAGCGATCCGGAGATCCTGCTCCTGGACGAACCGTCGGAAGCGCTCTCGCCGGTCGCTGTGGACAACGTGGTCAGGGCATTGATCGAGCTCCGGCGGCGTGGGGCCTCGCTCCTGCTGGTGGAACAGCGCGTCGATGTCGCCATCCGGCTTTGCGACCGACTCTACATCATGACCCACGGCGAGATCGTGGACGAGATGAACCCCGAGACCGTCCGCCAGGAGGGCCTCGGCATCATCAACAAGTATCTCGGTTGAAGGAGGGGACTATGGCGCTCGATCACAGCCTGCGGCCCGAACGGCTGATCCTCGATGCCGCGGAAGCGGAGTCACAGTGCCGTTGCGAGGACCACGACCACTTTGCCGGGACGCTGGCGGATACGCTCGATGACCGGACCATCCGCTACGTGCTGGACACCCGTCCGCATTTCGAGGACCTGCGCCAGGCGGTGGGGCAGGTGGCGGGGATGCTGGTCCTGGCCGCGGCGGGCGCCAGGAGCGTCACCCCGGACCATCCGCTGCTGGCGACGGCGCGCGCCACGCTCGAGCGCATCTGCGACGGCGTCGCCGGCGCCCAGCCCAGCGCCCGCGCGACCCATCACCATCGTCATCTGGTAGCGGCGGTCGGCGCCCTCGGCATCGCTCTGAAGCGCGCCCAGGAGGACCTGCATCGCCAGGGCACCGAGCGCGAGCACATCGACCCGGTGCTCGATCCGTTGAAGACCGCCTATCGCAACCTCGCCTGGGCGGCGCAGGCGCTGCCGGGCTTCGAGCTCCTGAGCTTCGACCAGGCCTGCTGCGCACCGCAGCAACCGGGAAAGCCGCACTGATCAAGAAACGGGAGGAACTGCCATGAGCGACTATTCGATCTGGGTGCTGGAATACGCCTACGTCCCCAAGTACCACATGAGCGGCATCATCTATGGCGCGCACAATGAGGGCTATCGCAAGCTGCCCTACGGCTATGTCGTCATCAAGGGCAAGGGCCGGGTCGCGATGGTGGACGTCGGCTTCAACAACAAGGACCTCGGCGCCAAGTTCGCCTCGATGTACGGCGTGGAGAACTGGCGTTCCCCGCGCGAGATCCTGGCGCAATGCGACGTGACGCCGGAGCAGGTGACCGACATCTTCGTCACCCACGCGCATTTCGACCATATCGGCGGCACCAGCGAATTCCCCAACGCCCGCTTCTACATCCAGGAGCAGGAGCTCTCGAAATGGATCTGGGCGATGTCCATGGGGCGCAAGTTCAGCTTCTTGACCGGCGCAATCGACCCGGCCGACATCATGCGGATGGTCAATGCCGCGAAGGAGGGGCGCCTGGTCGTGGTCGACGGCGACCGGGAGGACGTGCTGCCGGGCATCGACATCCACGCCGCGCTCGACAGTCACACCTGGGGCTGCATGTACGTGCGGGTGCGCAACGACGGCAAGCCGGACAGCGCCGACAGCTTCGTCTTCGCCGGCGACCTGGTCTATTGCATGGAGAACCTGCGCGGGCGCAACGAGGGCGACGGGACCTATATCCCGGTCGGCCTCGCCGTCGGCAGCCAGTACAACCTGCTCGCCGCCACCGATCGCATGTTGGGCATGGTCGGCAACGAGGTGAAACGGGTCATCCCGGTCCACGAGGAGCGGCTCAAAGACCTTTATCCTTCACGGCTGAACAAGGAGGGGCTGCAGGTGATCGAGATCTGCCTCGCCCCCGGCGAGAAGAGCCGCGTGCACTAGCTGGCCTCTCTCTAAGGAGCAGGCGGTCGGCGCGGCCGCGCCTCTCGCCTGTTCTGCTCAGACGTACAATTGCCAGAGCTGCCGGCCCAGCGCCTTGGCGACATCGACGACCATCGGGCCGACCCTGGCGATGGCGTCCTTCAGAAGATCTTG
>Ga0335076_10002671_pt1 | contig 17748 bp, 13 predicted proteins | sample Lox_Sample_25_FD_206717 | JGI IMG/M metagenome (GOLD analysis project Ga0335076, IMG submission 206717) | Soil microbial communities from Loxahatchee National Wildlife Refuge, Florida, United States - Lox_Sample_2.5 | ecosystem: Environmental > Terrestrial > Soil > Wetlands | place: USA... | reverse complement strand
GCTGGTGCGGCTGCTTGGGCAGCGTATCGGCCGCCCCGGCGCCCGGCTGGCGCCGATGCTGGAGGTGCTGACCCGCCGCTACTACGGCAGCCAGGAGCTGCGCGGCCTGCGTGCCCGCGAGGTGGCCCGCTGCACGTTCGTCACCGCCCAGCACGAGGAGGAGAACGGCCCGGCCGCCGTGCTGGCCACCGCGGTGGACTTCGCCGCGCTGCCGACCGCCGTGCGGGCCATCGGCGAGCTCGCCCCGGACGGCGACGCCGTCGCCGACATCTACCTCACCTGGGCCGGCCAGCCGGACGACCCGGACGCGATGGCGGCCGAACTGCATGCCGTGCTGGCCGCGCACCGGCTGCCCAGCCAGCTGCGCCGGGTGACCACCACGGTGGCCGGGCGGAGCGGCGCGATCATGCACCACCACTTCACGTTCCGGCCATCACCTGGCGGGATCACCGAAGAGCGGCTGATCCGCGGCCTGCACCCGCTGATCGCCCAGCGGATGCAGCTGGAGCGGCTGCGCAACTTCGACCTGACCCGGCTGCCCTCGGCCGACGAGGACGTCTACCTGTTCCGCTGCGTGGCACCGGCCAACCCGGCCGACGAGCGGCTCGTCGCGCTGGCCCAGGTGCGCGACCTGACCCCGCTGCGCGACCACGAGGGCAGGCTGGTCGCGCTGCCCGCGGCCGAGAACACGCTGGCCGCCTGCCTGGACGCGATCCGCAAGGCGCAGTCCGGCCGCCCGGCGCGGCAGCGTTTCGACACCAACCGGATCCTCATCTACGTCTGGCCGCCGAGCGAGATCCACGGTGCCGAGGTGAACACGGTTGCCCAGCGCATCCTGCCGACAACGGCGGGCGCCGGCCTGGAGGAGGTCATGTTCCTGGCCCGGCAGCGGGACCCGGACACCCGCCAGCTGGCTGATGTGGCGGTGCGGCTCAGCTACGAGGCCGGATCCGGGATGCGGCTGGAGATCGGCGAGCGGCCGACCGAGCCGGTCGAGCCGCTGGACGACTACCGGCTCAAGGTGCTCCGGGCCAGCAGCCGCGGCACCGTCTACCCGTACGAGCTGACCGGCCTGCTGGCCGGCGACGGCGGCAGCTTCACCGAGCACGACCTGGACGGCGACGGCAACCTGGTGCCGACCGGCCGGCCGCGCGGCCAGAACACCGCGGCGCTGGTGGCCGGCGTGGTCAGCACGCCGACCCGGCTGTACCCGGACGGGGTGACGCGCGTCGCGCTGCTCGGCGACCCGACCAAGTCGCTCGGCGCGCTGTCCGAGCCGGAGTGCGCGCGGGTGATCGCCGCGCTGGATCTCGCCGAGCGGCGCGGCCTCCCCGTGGAGTGGTTCGCGCTGTCGGCGGGCGCCCGGATCTCGATGGATTCCGGCACCGAGAACATGGACTGGGTGGCCGCCGCGCTCAAGCGCATCGTCACATTCACCCAGGCCGGCGGGGAGATCAACGTTGTGGTGGCCGGGATCAACGTCGGTGCCCAGCCGTACTGGAACGCCGAGGCCACCATGCTGATGCACACCAAGGGCATCCTGGTGATGACCCCGGACTCGGCCATGGTGCTGACCGGTAAGCAGTCGCTGGACTTCTCCGGCGGCGTCTCGGCCGAGGACAACTTCGGCATCGGCGGCTACGACCGGGTGATGGGGCCGAACGGCCAGGCCCAGTACTGGGCACCGGACCTGGGCGCCGCCCGCGACGTGCTGATGGCGCACTACGCGCACAGCTACGTCGCGCCGGGCGAACCGGGGCCGCGGACCGCGGGCAGCACCGACCCGCACGACCGGAACATCTCCAGCTACCCGCACTCGCTGCCGGGCAGCGACTTCAGCACGGTCGGCGAGATCTTCTCGGCCACGGCCAACCCGGATCGCAAGAAGGCGTTCGACATCCGCACCGTGATGCGTGCGGTGGCCGACCAGGACCACCCGGTGCTGGAGCGCTGGGCTGGCATGGCCGACGCGGAGACCGCTGTGGTACAGGACGTGCACCTCGGCGGCCGGCCGGTATGCCTGCTCGGGATCGAGTCCCAGTCGGTGCCGCGCCGCGGCTTCCCGCCCACCGACGGGCCGGACAGCTACACGGCGGGCACCCTGTTCCCGGCCTCGTCGAAGAAGGCGGCCCGGGCCATCAACGCGGCCAGCGGCAACCGGCCACTGGTCGTGCTGGCCAACCTGTCCGGCTTCGACGGGTCACCGGAGTCGATGCGCAAGCTGCAACTGGAGTACGGCGCCGAGATCGGCCGGGCCATCGTGAACTTCACCGGCCCGATCGTGTTCTGCGTGATCTCCCGCTACCACGGCGGCGCGTTCGTGGTGTTCTCCAAGGCGCTCAACCCGGCCATGACGGTGCTCGCCGTCGAGGGCTCGTTCGCCTCGGTGATCGGCGGTGCTCCCGCGGCCGCGGTGGTGTTCAGCGGCGAGGTGAACCGCCGTACGTCGGCCGACAGCCGGGTCACCAATCTGGAGGCGCGTCTCGCCGGGACAGCTGACGCGGAACATGCTGAGCTGACCGCCAGACTGGCCGACGTGCGGGCCGCGGTGCGCGCCGAGAAGCTGGCCGAGGTGGCCACCGAGTTCGACCGGGTGCACAGCATCCACCGGGCCGTCGAGGTCGGCTCGGTAGACGCCGTGATCAGCGCGGCCGAGCTGCGCCCGCGGATCATCGCCGCCATCTCCGCGCGGTAACTGGCGGTTGCCGCGTTTACCGGGCCTCTGCGCGCAACTGGGCGGCCGGGTCCGGCCGGCGGGCGACTGACAGGGCCGCGGCGGCGGCCGGCCCGATCGCGGTGACCAGGGCCAGGGCGGCGGCCAGGCCGAGCGGCAGGACCGGCAGCGCCGGTGGCACCGGCGCCGCCGCATCAGCCGTCAGTGTGATCGCGGGCACCATCAGCCAGGCCAGGCCGATCCCGGCCAGCAGGCCCACCGCCGCGGCCGGCACACTGAGCGCTAGCTGCTCCAGGCACAGCTGGCCGGCCTGGGCCCGCCGCCCCACGCCCATCGCGGCCAGCACCGCGCGCTGGGTGCGCCGGGTGCGCAGGCTGGCCGCGACGCTGACCGAGAAGCCGAGCACGGCCAGCAGCACCGCGGCCAGCCCGATGGCCAGCAGGGCCTGCCGGGGCGCCTTGAGCAGCGGATTGTGCAGCAGGGCCGCCTCCTGGCGGGCGCGGCCGGTAACGGACAGGCCGGCCCGCCCGTGCGGCACCCAGCCACCCCGGGTGCGCAGCCACAACCGGTTCACCGCCAGCGGCGGCAGCTGACTGGCGACGAGCTCGTCGCTGACCGCCCCGAGGTCGGCGATCAGCGCCCGGTTCGGCCCGAAAACGGCCGGGAACCTGGCCACCGAGGCCACGATCCCGAACGGGACCGGGTGCCCGCCGACCCGGACCCAGACAATCGATCCGGTGTGCAGCCGCTTGGCAGCCAGGTAACCGCTGGTGGCGATGGCCGGGACGTACCGGAGCGGCGACTGCGCGGTGACCGAGACCGACGCGGTGATGCGCTGCGGAGCGAGGTTGAGCAGTCTCATCACCCAGGCCGCCGGATCGTGCCCGGTATCGAACGCGAGCTGCTGGCTGCTCCCGCTGGACCGCCAGTCCAGGATCGATGGCGGCGTGCCGTCCCGTGGTGGCCAAGTCGGCGGGCCCGGGCCGGGGACCAGTGGGCCGTCCGGCACGGCTGGCGAGGACACCGCGCCTTGCCAGGACCGCAGGACGGCACCGTCGCTGAACGGCCGGCCGAACGGGCCCTGGGCCGAACTGACCGCGAAAGACTCGATGCTGAGGCTGGCGTTTGGGGCCGCCCCGGGGCTCACCGGGTCATAGGGCGGCAGCACAAAGGTGACGGTGAGGCGGAGCAGCCGCAGCGGGTAGCCGCCCTGTCGCAGGCCGGCCGGCACACCGGCCAGCGGGACGACCAGGGCGTGGGGCTGGCCGTCGGCGGGCAGCACCCTGGCAGGCAGCTGATAGCTGACCCCGTCGGCATTCTGGATCATGGCCGTGACGGTGGCTGAGCCGATCTCCCGCCGTACCGCGGTCAGGCTGGTGCCCGGGCCCGCGCCGAGCACCGCGAGGATCCGCAGCCGGTCCGGCCAGCCGGGAAGCACCAGCCCGGCCTGCCGCTGCGGGGTTATGCTCCGCCACAGCCTGCGCACCGGCTTCGCGGACAGGTCGGGGCGGAGCAAGATCGTGCGGCCCGCCGTGGCCGTGCCCAGCGCGATCAGCTGGCTTCCGTTGCCGATGCCGGTGATGCTGGCCGGCGTCGCGGCGGTGACCTCAGGTGCCCGGGTGAACGTCCCGGTGCTGACCGGTACCCCGGCCGCGGCGTCCACCTGCACGTCCGAGCCGACGGTGAAGGCGGCCTGGTCGGCGGCTGACTGATGCCAGCTCTGGTAGCCGGCCAGCGCCAGCGTGCTGGTCGCGGTGGCGGCGACGACGAGCAGCACCGGCCCGGCCTGGCGGATCGGCCGCCGGGCGATCTGCCAGCCGACCATGGCTGCGGCCAGCCGCCTGCCAGCATCGGCGCTCCGGTCGGTGGCCCGGGCCAGCAGCGGGAGAATCCGCAGCGGGATCAGCGCCACTCCGGCCAGCGCGAGCGCGGGCGCCACTGCCACTACCGGATCAATCCCGGGCGATCCGGCGGCCAGATGGGCGACCGCGGAATAGTCACGTAGCTGCCAGACCGCGATCACCGCGAGCGCGGCCACGGCCAGATCACCGCCCGCCCAGGCGATCCCGGCCAGCTCAGCCTGCCGCCCCTGGCGGATCCGGGCCGCGTCCGGAGTCCCGGCGTGCAGCGCCGGCCAGGCCAGCACCGCCACACACACCGCCACCATGACCAGGGCCGACAGCCAGGCCAGCGGGCTGACCCGGGTGGCCTGACCGCTGTCCAGCCGCACCCCGCCCAGCCCGGCCAGCGGGCCGGCCAGCCGCACCCCGGCCAGCACCCCGGCCAGGCCAGCCACCGCGCCAGTAATCAGCGCCTCGGCCAGCACCGGCCGCATCAGCTGCCACCTGGCCGCCCCCCGCGCCCGCAGCAGCGCCGACTCCTCCTCCCGCACACTGGCCAGCAGCCGCGCGGCCAGCACCAGCGCCGCCGCCGCGACCAGCAGCAACGCCAGCGCCCCGATGGCGGACAGCGACCTGGCCAGCACGATGGTGCTGGCGATCCCCGCCAGCACCCCGAGCAGGCGCGTACTCATCTGCACCCCGGACGGCTGGATCGACGTGGCCAGCTTGCTCACCACCTGGCTGGTACTGGCCGCGAGCATGCCGATGTCCTGCCGGGCCAGACCGGCCGCCGACGGAAACACGAACCACGAGCCCTGGCTCGCGGCCAGGCCGCCGCCGAACGCGGCCGGGCTCACCACCGCCGGGCCGTACACGACGAGGGAACCCGGGATACCGCCCCCCGGAAGCGCGCTGGCCGAGAACCCGGAAACCGGCACCAGGTCCATCGCCCAGTACGGCGACGCCGGGTCCCTGACCCGGAACAGGCCGGTCACCCGCAGCCCGGCCGCGGCCGGGCCCGGCTGGGTTGCGGTCCGCAGCACCGAACCCGGTAGCACACGCAGCAGGCGGGCCACCGGTACCGGCAGCGCCACCGGCAGCGGACCTCCGCGCACCGGTGGACCCGGCCACCGCCCGGCGGTCAGCACCGTCTGGGCCTGGATCCCGTTCAGCGCCCCGGCCTGGATCTGCCACTCCAGCGGCCGGGGGGTCCCTGGCACCGGGCTGGCCTCGGCGCGCACCGCCCGGGACGGCGCGAGCGTGACCGGGTTGGCCCACACCGCGCTGCCCATCCGGTAACCGGTCCCCGGCCAGGCCTTCCGCAGCGCGCCCTGGATCACCCGCGAGTCGGCGGTAACGTCCTCCGCGTCCTGGACCACACCGCTGAGGCCGACCACCCGGCCCTGCGGGGCGGCCAGGATGCGCTCCGCTCCGGGCCGGACCGCGGCGACCGCGAACGTCCACAGCACGGTAGCCAGCCCGGTGGCGAGCAGCACCGTGACCGCGACACAGGCCAGCAGCAGCCACGAGGATCTGGCCCGCCGGGCCAGGAAGGTGACGCCCAGACCAGGCACACTCGTTAACTCGCCGGTGACCAGAAACGCTTACCCCGGCTAGTCGCCCTGGGCGGCCTGGGCCACGGCCAGGCCGGTCAGGCCGTAGCGGGAGATGTGCTCCGGGTCCTTCGGGTCGATGGTGCGGATGCCCCGCTTGGCCAGCCGCTCGTTGATCGCGTCCAGGTGGTCGCGGACCAGTTCCCGCTCGGCCTCGGTGATCCGGCCCTTGTGCGGCTCGCCCGCGTGCTCCAGCGTGTCGTAGCTGATGCCGCGGGGCGCGGCGGGCGCGGCGGCGGCCCGGCTGCGCCGGGCGGGCTTAGCTGGGCGGGCGGTGAGCAGCAGCTCGCTCATCGGCTTGTCGCTGGCCAGCTTGTCGAACGCGGCCGCGTCCATGGTCACCCGGCGCGGCTCCTCCTCACCGGGCAGGACGACCTCCACCACGGCCACCCGGAGCGCCGACTTCTCGATGACGGCGGCCTCGTCGGCCAGCGCCTCGATCTCGACCGGGGAGTCACCAAGCTCGGGGTGCTCGTGGATGACGATGCGGGCGAGCGTGTCATCCCTGGTGATCAGCTCGCCACTGAGGTCGCTGAACCTGACCGTCTTCTGGCCCACTGGGGTGCCTCCTGCGTATCGGTGAACCGGGTTGATGAGATGCCAGGGCTCAAGCATGCCAGAAGATCAAACGTAAGTTCGAGAGCCACGCCGACATGTAACCATTTGTCGAACTCGGCAGCGAATGGCTCAGCGGGCCGACTCGCTGGATTCGGCCGGGGCATCGTCGCCGGACCCGGCTGCGGCCTCGTCGCCGGACTCCGCAGCCGCGCTCTCCCCGTCTGTGCTGTCCGGCCGGCGGGCCGGCAACTCTTCGGCCGGGCGGCCGCGGCGCTGCGACCGGATGAACCAGAGGATGCCGACTACGGTCAGCGCGCTGGCCACATACATGTTCAGCCGCAGGCCGAGGAAGTGCTCGGACGGGTCCACCCGGAGCGACTCCTCGAAGATGCGGAACGCCGAGTAGCCCGCGACATACAGCGCGAACAGCCCGGGCGGCTTGATCCCGCGGTGGTGGCCGAGCCAGACCAGCAGCGCCGCCCAGGCCAGGTCGAAGATGAACTCGTACAGGAACGTCGGGTGGAACGTCGTGTACTGGGCGTACCCGGCCGGCCGGAACTGGGGCGAGATCTGCAGCGCCCAGGGCAGCGTGGTCGGGCCGCCGAACAGTTCCTGGTTGAAGTAGTTACCGACCCGGCCGACGGCCTGGGCCACCAGCAGCGCCGGGGCGACCACGTCCATGAACAGGTAGGCGCTGGCCCCGGCGCGGCGAACCCGCCACACGCCGACCACCGCGGCCAGCGCGATGCCGCCCCAGATGCCCAGCCCGCCGTCCCACACCGCGAACAAGCCGTACCAGTGGTGCGGGATGTACTTCGGCGTGGTCAGGTCGAAGTAGATCCGGCCGCCGATGATGCCCGCAGGTACCGCCCAGATGGCCACGTCGCCGACCAGGGCCGGATCACCGCCGACCGCCTTCCACCGCCGCTGGGTGATGATGATGGCCAGGGTGATCCCGATGACGTACATCAGCCCGTAGAAGTGGATATAAGCCGGGCCGAGATGGAACCCGTTGACCGGCGGGCTCGGGATGTAGAGAGGCGAAGCCAAGGCCATGCGCCCGAGCGTACCGTGGCTTAGTGCGCGAACCACCCTGGACGGCCGTGGACGTGCCGGACCAGGGCGGCCGTACCGCCGTGGTAACCGCTGGGGTCGGTGCGCGCCGCGGCCAGCGAGATCCACGAACGCAACCAGCAACTGGACCCGCTGATCAACAACGCCGGAACGGCTCACCGGGGTGCGGTACCCAGATATCTGAGCGCTAACGTCGACCGCGTGGCTACCGGAACCGAGCATGTCAGCAGTCAGGTCCTGGATTACGTCCTGACCCATTCCAGCCCGCCGGACCCGCTGCTCAGCGAGCTGCGGGCGGAGACGGCCCGGCGTTTCCCGGACCGGGTCACCCTGCAGATCGGCGCCGAGCAGGGCACGTTCATGACGCTGCTGAGCCGGCTGGCTGCGCCGCGCCGGGCGGTCGAGGTGGGCACGTTCACCGGCTACTCGGCCATCTGCCTGGCCCGCGGCCTGGCCCCGGGCGGCCGCCTGCTGTGCTGCGACGTGAACGCCGAATGGACCGGGCTGGCCCGCGAGTACTGGGCCAAGGCCGGCCTGGCCGATCAGATCGAGCTGCGGCTCGGCCCGGCCACCGACACGCTGCGCGCGCTGCCCGCGGACGAGCCGATCGACCTGGCCTTCATCGACGCGGACAAGGCCGGTTACCCCAGCTACTGGACGGAGATCGTGCCGCGGACCCGCAGCGGCGGGATCATCCTGGTGGACAACACGCTGCTGCACGGCCGGATCTTCAGCCCCGACCCGGACCCGGACGCCCGGGCCGTCCGCGACTTCAACGAGCAGGTCATCGCGGACGGCCGGGTGGAACTGGCCATGCTGTCCATCGGCGACGGGGTGATCTTCGCGCGGAAGAAGTAACGCGGGCAAAGCTATGGTCACAGGATGCCGATTGGGCGCACAGCTGGCCGGCGGTCGGCGACAATGACCCCGATGGGTGCCGTTTACCTGCGCGTGCTGGAAGACCTGCGGGACCAGATCCGCGGCGGGCTGCTCGCCCCCGGGGACCGCGTCCCGTCCCGCAACGCGATCATCGCCAGGTACGGGGTCGGTGAGACCGCGGCCAAGCATGCCCTCCAGGTGCTGGCGGCGGAAGGCCTGATCGAGGCCCGGGCCGGCGCCGGCTCCTACGTTCGCCGGCTCCCGGCACCCGCGTACCTGGAGCACGACCGGCCGCACTTCCCCGGCTCCCCGTTCGGCCTGGACAGCCTGGCCGGGGACGGGGACCAGGCACCGTCACCCCGGCTGTCCTGGGAGTACCAGTCCGACCGCGTCGTCCCGCCCGGCCCGGTGGCCCGGCGGCTCGGCCTGACCGACCGGGACCAGCCGGTGACCCGGACCCGGTACCTGATGAGCGCGGACGGCGCCCCGGTGCAGCTGGCCACCAGCTACGAGCCGGACCTGGGCGGCCCGCCCGCCGCCGACGCCGCGGGCCGCGCGGTCGCCGACCGGATGCGGGCCAGCGGTATTACCGTGGACCAGGTGGTGGAGGAGATCTCGGTCCGGCCGGCGCTGTCCGCCGAGGCCGCCGTGCTGGGCCTGCCGGCGGGCGCCCCGGTGCTGGTCATCGACCGGGCGCATCAGGCCGGCCCGCGGACCGTGGAGGTCGGCGAGGTGGTCATCGCGGCCGACCGGTTCCGGCTGCGCTACCGGTTCCCGGCGTGATCCGCCCGGCCCGGCCCGCCGACATCCCGGCGATCTACCAGCTGGTCCGGGACCTGGCCAGCTACGAGAACGCGCTGGCCGACGTCACCGGCAGCGAGGAGCAACTGCGCCAGGCGCTGCTGGCCGAGCCGCCCGCGGTGTTCGCGCACGTGGCCGAGCATGACGGCCAGGTGGGCGGGTTCGCGCTGTGGTACCTGAGCTTCTCCACCTGGACCGCCGGCCACGGCATCTACCTGGAGGACCTGTACGTCAAGCCGGAACTGCGCGGGCTCGGCCTGGGCCGGGCGCTGCTGGCCGAGCTGGCCCGGATCTGCGCGGCCCGTGGCTACCCGCGGCTGGAGTGGGCCGTGCTGGACTGGAACACCCCGTCCCGCGGCTTCTACGCCTCGCTGGGCGCGGCCGAGATGTCCGAATGGGTGATCAACCGGCTGTCCGGCCCGGCCCTGCGCGAGCTGGCCGCTACTGACCTGAGCTGACCGCTACTGACCCGAGCTGACCGCCTTGTCCGCCTGCTTGAGGTCCTCGGCCAGCTGATCGGCGGCCATGTCGGTCTCCTTGGCCAGCACCTTGTTGGCTGCCTTGATGTTCGCCGCGATCTGCTCGGCCAGGTTGGCCTCGTACACCACGAGCAGCCCGGCGGTGCCGTCGTCGAGCGTCTCGCCCAGCTCCTTCAGGTCGGTCCGGCTCATCCCGCCGTGCGCGTGCCCGGCCACCGCGCCGATGGCGGCGCCGCCGCCCGCGCCCACGGCCAGCGCGCCCAGGATGCCCACCGGCGGGAACAGCGCCGCCGCGACGCCGGCCGCCAGGCCCCAGCCCAGGCCCACCGCGGCGCCGTGCCGGGTCGGCTGCTCATGCTTCTTGACGATGCTGACCTTGCCGTCGGCGTCCTTCGCGATGACCGTCGCGTCGAACTCGTGCGAGGTCTTCACCGCGTAATACAGCGCCTTGACCGCCTCGTAGTCCTCGACCGCGCTGTCCACGTTGTCATAGGCCGCGGCCAGTACGTACAGCGTGTCCGGATGCGCCATCGCTGCCTCCCTGAGTTTTCCGCCGACGCTAGGCGGCCGGCCGGACCCGGGCGTCACCCACCAGGAGTGAGATCGCGGGCCTTGTCCGGCGCCCGCCGGGATGCCAGGATCACCTCAGTGCAATGGTTTGCAGAGCGGTGCCCAGCGCGGCCGCGGAAGGAGCCAGGCATGGCGGACAGCGACGCCGACATCGTGGTGGCCGGGGCTGGGCACAACAGCCTGCTCGCCGCGTGCTACCTGGCCAGGGCGGGGTACCGGTGCCTGGTCCTGGACGCGCGGCCGGTGCCCGGTGGCGGAGCGGCCACCGAGGAGCTGCTGCTGCCCGGTTTCGGCATCGACACCTGCGCCACCGGGCACACCATGATCCGGGTCAACCCGGCGCTGCTGCATGACGAGCTCGGGCTGGCCGCGGACTACGGGCTGCGTTACGCCGAGCCGGACCCGGTGGAGCAGGTCGCGTTCCCGGACGGCCGGCAGCTGACCATGTGGCTGGACCGGGACCGGACGGCCGACGAGATCGCCCGCTTCGACGCCGCGGACGCCCAGGCCTACCTCCGCCTGCTGGACGAGTATGACGAGGTCAAGCACATCTTCAGTGAGGCCCAGTTCACCCCGGTCGGGTACGGCCCGTCGCTGGAGGCCCGGCTGCACGAGCACCCGCGCGGCCGGATCTGGGCCCGGCGGCGGCAGCTGTCCGCGGTGCAGGTCGTCCAGCATGAGTTCACCAGCCGGCACATCCAGGCCTTCCTGCTGTGGATGGCGTTCCAGGTGTTCCAGCCGGTGGACGAGCCGGGCTCCGGGGTGCTGCCGTACGCGCAGACGTTCGGCCGCCAGCAGCGCAGCTGGTCCGTGCCGATCGGCGGCTCTGGGCAGCTGACCGCCGCGCTCACCGGCTACCTGGCCGATCATGGCGGCACGGTGCACTGCGGCCAGCGGGTGACCCGGCTGCTGCTGGACGGCGGCCGGTGCACCGGGGTGCGGACGGCCGACGGCACCGAGTACCGGGCTGGCACCGCCGTGCTGTCCACCATCCACGTCCAGCACCTGCGGGACATGGCGCCCCGGGCCGCCTGGCCAGAGGAGTTCCACTACGGCGTGGACACCTACGACGTCGGCGTGCCCGGCTTCGCCACCTACTACTGCGCCACCGCGGCACCGCAGTTCCGGGCGCCGGACGGGCCGCGCAGCGCGGTGTCGGCCGGCCTGGCCGGGTGGCCGGAGGACTGCATCCAGCTGAGCGCCGACCTGCGCACCGGCCGGTTCATCACGGACCCGCCGTGGGTGCTGGTGGCCACCCCCACGCTGGCCGACCCGGGCCGGGCGCCGGCCGGCCAGCACACGGTGAAGATCCTCAGCCCGCAGGTCTACCAGCCCGGGCCCGGCGGCTGGGCGGAGCGCAAGCACGAGCACTCCCGGCACCAGCTCGACCGGCTGCGGGTGGTGGCCGACTTCCCGGACGAGGCCATCCTGGCCAGCCTGGTCAAGTCGCCGGAGGACATCGAGCAGCTGAACCCGCACATGATCCACGGCGCGTTCCACGGCGGGAACCGGGGGCCGGCGTTCAGCGGCCCGCTCCGGCCCGCGCCCGGCTGGGCGGCGCACCGGATGCCCATCCCCGGCCTGTACCAGACCGGCGGGACCACCCACCCGGGCGGCTCCATCACCGGTGCGCCGGGCCGGAACGCGGCCATCGTCATGCTGTCCGACCTGGGCCACGACCCGGCCGAGCTGATGGGCTCAGCGGTGCGCGGGCCGGTGGCCGTTCCGCAGCACCCGGGCTGAGCCGCCGCTGCCCGGCAGCAGCCCGGCCGCGTCCAGGTCGGCGGCGAGGTCGGCCACCTCGGCCTCGGTGTGCGGCAGCACCGGCAGCCGGACCGGCCCGCCGGACATGCCGACCAGGCCGGCCCACGCCTTGATCGAGGCCAGCGCGTCGGCCATCCGCCGCTTGCCGTGCAGCCACTTGGCCGCCACCGCGCGCACCGGGTCGAGCGTGCCGGCGACCTGGCCGGCCGCGGCGAAGTCGCCGTGCAGCGCCAGCCCGGTGTACTCCCGCATCGGCTGCCACTCCGGCGTCTGGTACAGGTACGGCGCGGCCGAGGACATGAAGCAGCGCTGGCCGTGCTCGCGGATGTTCTCCAGCCAGGTGCCCTCGTGCGGCTCGCACACCATGATCTGGCCGCCGACCCGGTCCAGCACCCGCAGGTAATGCGCGTGGTCCCGGCCCACCTTGATGCCGCACACGTTCCCGATGCCGGCCAGCCGCTCGACCAGGTCCAGCGACAGCGACACCCCGGAGTAGGCGGTGTCGAACAGCCAGATGCCGATGTCCACCGCCCCGCAGACCTGCTCGAACCAGCGGTACAGGCCCTCGTCCGAGGCGGCCGGGTAGTACGGGTTGATCAGCACCGCGAAGTCCGCGCCCGCCTTCTGCGCGTGCATGGTGAGCTCGATGGCCTGCTCCGCGGAGGTATGCCCGGTGTGCGCGATCACCGGGCACTTGCCCCGGGTGGCATCCACCACCACCTCGACCAGGTGGCGCTTCTCGCTCCCGGTCAGCGCCCAGAACTCGCTCATCACGCCACCGCAGAAGATACCGCCGATGTGCAGGCCGCCGGTCAGCCGGTCCAGGTCGCGGCGCAGCGCCGCCTCGTCCAGCTCGCCGGACGGGCCGAACGGCGCGGTGGTGGCCGCCCACAGCCCGGTGAAGCACTCCCGGGCCGCCTGCTTCGCTTCCGCCTTGGTGTACTCCATCTCAACCCTCCGGGGTGCTCAGCTGACCGGCGCCCACGTGCACCGGTCCGCGGCGACCGGCCACACCGTGTCCGCGGGCGGCGGGGCCCAGAACTCGACCAATGCGAAGTCCGCGTCGCTGTCGTTGATGAACCAGTGCAGCTCGCCCGGGCCGGTCAGCGCGCTCATCCCGGCGGCCAGCCGGCTGACCACCCGGTCGGTGCACAGCAGCCCTTCCCCGGCCAGCACGCAGAACACGTGATGCGAGCCGGCGTGGAAGTGCGCGGCCGCGCTGTCCCCGGGCCGGTACACCAGCCGGTTCGCGCGGATCCGCCGGGCGCCCACCGGCACCGCGTCGGTGACCAGGTCCAGCCGGTCCCTGGCGTCCCGGGTGGACACCAGATGCGGCAGGTCCGCGGCGGTGAACAGCTCCGGCCGCCCGCGCCCCGGGGTGTGCCCGCGCCCGGGTGCCTGGGCGATCAGCACCTCAAGCCCGCGCGCCCCCGCGTGCAGCGTGATCTCCGGGCAGCCGCCCAGCCACAGCACGTTCTCCAGGCCGACCGCGAACCGCCCGCCGTCCGTCTCCGCGATCCCGGCCCCGGCCATCACATACAGCAGGCCCTCCGGCGCGCCAAGACCGATCGGCGGGCTGGCCGCCAGCGGCGCCAGCGACCAGCGCCAGGCCTGCATCGGCACCGGGGCACCTAACTCCTGGGGGCCGGCCCAGGCCTGCTCAGCCCAGCCCGCGCCCTGCCGCGCGGGCAGGTCCCCAGGATCACGGACAACTGGCATCGGGACGCCTCCGGCTCTGCCGGCGCTAGGCCGGCGGCATGGTGATGATGGGGCGGATGGACTCCCGGCGGGCCAGCGCGCCAAACGCCGCGGCGACGTCAGACAGCGGGTAACGGTCAGCAGTCAGCGGCCCGGTGCGGATCGCGCCCGAGGCCAGCAGGGAGATCATGGCGGGGTACGCGTTCGGACTCGAACGTACCCCGAGCACGTCCAGCTCGTCGAGAGTCACCCGGTCCACCGGCAGCTCGGCCATCTTGCCGCCGGCCAGGCCGAGCAGCGCCACCGAGCCGCCGCGCCGGACCGCGCCCAGCGCCTGGCCGACGACCGCGGTGTTCCCGGAGCAGTCGTACACGTGGTCCGCGCCGCGGCCGCCGGTCGCCGCGCGGATGCCGGCCACCGGGTCAGCCTGCTCGTAGTCGACCACGGCAGTGCAGCCGAGCTCGCGGGCCACCGCCAGCCGCGGCCCCCGGCCGACCATGATCACGTCGGTGGCGCCGGCCGCCCGGGCGACCTGGATCATCAGCAGGCCGAGCAGGCCGGGGCCGAACACGGCCACGCTGTCCCCGGCGCCGAGGCCGGTCCGCCGGGCCGCGTGCACGGTGAGCGCGCCCTGGTTGACCAGGGCGGCGGATACCTCGCTGACCTGTTCCGGCACCCGGTGCAGCGCCACCGCCGGGCGCACCGCGTACTCGGCCAGCGCCCCCGGCGCGGTGTGCCCATACAGCCGGAAACCGGGCTCGCGGACCCGCTCGCACAGGTTGTACCGGCCGGCCCGGCACATCGGGCAGGCCGCGCAGCCGGTGTGGTTCTCGGCCACCACCCGGTCCCCCGGGCGCAGCCCGCTCCGTCCTGCATCTGGGCCCAGCTCGGCCACCTCCCCGGACCACTCGTGGCCGATGATGAACGGCAGCGCGGGCGGCCAGGTGCCCCGGTAGGCGCCGCTGACGATCTTGAGGTCGGTGCCGCAGATGCCGCAGGCCCGCACCCGGACCAGCACCTCGCCCGGGCCCGGCTCGGGCCGCCCGACCTCCGCCACCTCAAGCTGGCCGAAGTCGCGGAGCACCGCGGCGCGCATCGTGCTCACCGGTCCTCCCCCAGCGCGGCCCAGATCTCCCGGGCCCGCCGCACCACGTGATCCGCGACCGCCTCGGCGATCTCCTCGGCCCGGCCGGCCTCGGCCAGCTCCGGGCGGCCGTACCAGCCGGTCTGCGCCACCTGGTGGAAGTCGCGCAGCACCGGGTAGACGTCGGGCCGCCGGAACAGGCCATGCGCGGCCTCGCCCGCGGCCCGTTCGCTCGGCGGCGTGGCCTGGTCCAGGTGGACCAGGCCGGGCTCATAGGCCAGCACCGCGGCCGTCTCCATCGAGCCGGCGTGGGTGAACTCCATCTCGTCCGGGAAGCTGGTGTGCGTGATCACGTGCGCCTCGGCGATCACCACCTGCACCCCGTGCCGCTGCTGGGCCTCGTCCGCGCCGAGCCGGAGCGTGGCCGAGTTCCCCTCGTGCCAGTTCACTACCAGGATCCGGCGGGCGCCCGCGGCGGCCAGCCCGCCGCACACGTCGGTCAGCACCGCGGCCAGCGTGGCCGGCCGCAGCGACAGCGTGCCCGGCCAGGACAGGTGGTAGTGCGCCACGCCGACCGGGCCGAGCGACGCGACCACGGTGTCCAGCCGCTCGGCCACCCGCTCGGCCACGGACAGCGCGGCGAACGCGTCGGTGCCCAGCGGCAGGTGCCCGCCATGCTGTTCCACGCTGCCGGTGGCCACGACGGCCACCCCGCTGGTGGCCAGCAGCCGGGCGGCGTCCGGCTGGGCCATCCGCTCGATCTGGCGGTCCGGGTTCCGGGGCACCGGATCAGCCTCCATATCCGGCTGTACCGGCAGTGCTGGCCCGGGGGGACGACCCCCCGGAACCCCCCGGCCGACGCTCCGCGCCGAGGTCAGACACAGCCTTACGGTGCGAGGTGATCGGGGTCTGCCAGGCGTCGGTGACCACGTCCAGCAGTGCGGGCGGGCCGGCCAGCGCATCGTGCAGCGCACCGGCCAGCCGGCCGGGCTCGCTGACCCGCGCCGCGTGCAGGCCGAACCCCCGGGCGATTTCATCGAACGCCACGTCGGCGAAGTCGTCGTCCTCCCAGCCGCGGCCAAAGGTGATCCGGCGGTACCAGCGGATCCAGCCGAGGGACCGGTTGTTCAGCACGACCACGGTTACCGGGAGCCCGAGTTCGGCCACGGTGGCCAGTTCGCCGACCGCGTAGCCGAGTGCGCCGTCGCCGGTCAGCACGACGGCGCGGTGCCCGGCGGTGGCCACGCCGATGGCGGCGGGCAGCGCGTAGCCCAGGCCGGCCTGGCCGCGTGGGCAGAGCACCCGGCGGCCCGGGCGGCGCTGCTCCAGGTACACCCCGCCCCAGCCGCTGGCCAGGCTGGCGTCGCAAATCAGCACGTCGCCGGGGCCGAGCGCGGACTCCAGGCCGGCCAGTACCCGCTGCGGCGCGATCGGCTGCTGGCCGCTGGCCCGCTCGGCGTCCCGGGCCGCCCGCCAGGCCGCGGTCAGCCCGGCCAGCCGGGCCCGCCACGCGACCCGGTCCGGCTCCGCCGGGCCGTCTGCCTGCATAACGGTCAGCAGCGCGGCCAGCCCAGCCCGCGCGTCGCCGAGCAGCGCGGCCCGCAGCGGGAACGCCCGGCCCAGCTCGGCCGGGTCGATGTCGAGCTGGAGCACGGCCTGGCCGGGGCGGGGCAGCGTCCAGCCGTAGGTGGCCCCGCTGCCCGCCTTGCAGCCGGCCAGCAGCACCACGTCGGCCTCGGCCAGCGCGGCCGCCGCGGCGGTGGTGCCCATCGACCCGGTGACGCCCACGCTCAGCGGATGGTCCTCGGCGATGACCCCCTTGCCGGACAGCGTGCTGCCCACCGCGGCGCCGGCCCGCTCGGCCAGCGCGGTCATTTCGGGCCCGGCGCCGGACAGCTGGACGCCGCCGCCGGCCAGGATGAACGGGCGCTCCGCGGCGCGCAGCACGGCGGCCGCGGCGGCCAGGTCGGCCTGGTCCGGCACCGGCCGGAACGGCGGGAACCGGCCGAACCGGGCGTCGCCGGGCACCTGCTCATCGGCAGCCACCGCGTCATCAGCCACCGGCCCATCCAGCACGTCCTGCGGCAGGAACAGCGCCACCGGGCCGGGCCGGCCGGTGACCGCCACCCGGAACGCCTGGCGGACCAGCGCCGGCAGCACCCCAGCCGTGGGCACCGTGGCCTGCCACTTGGTCACCGGGGCGAGCAGCCCGGCCTGGTCCAGGGCCTGCGACGCGGCGCCGCGGTACCGGTGCGGGGCGAGCCGCGCGGGCAGGTCGCTGACCAGCGCGACGACCGGCACCGAGGCGCCCAGTGACTCACTCAGGCCGGACGGCAGCTTGGCCGCGCCCGGCCCGACGGTCGCGTCGCACACCCCGGCCTGGCCGGTCACCCGGGCGTACCCGTCCGCCGCGTAGGCGGCCGAGCGCTCGTCCCGGGTCAGCACGTGGGTCAGCCCGGCCTGGTCCAGCAGGCCGTCGTACAGCGCCAGCGTCTGCCCGCCGGGCACCCCGAACACGTGCCGCACCCCGTGCTCGGCCAGCAGCGCGGCGAGCAGCGCACCGCCATGCTGCCCACCACGGGGCTGCCCACCACGGGGCTGCCCACCACGGGGCTGCCCACCACGGGGCTGCCCACCACGGGGCTGCCCACCACGGGGCTGCCCACCACGGGGCCCCGGCTCAGGCATCGGCCATGGCCAGCAGCTGCCCGGC
>Ga0335076_10002670_pt1 | contig 17763 bp, 15 predicted proteins | sample Lox_Sample_25_FD_206717 | JGI IMG/M metagenome (GOLD analysis project Ga0335076, IMG submission 206717) | Soil microbial communities from Loxahatchee National Wildlife Refuge, Florida, United States - Lox_Sample_2.5 | ecosystem: Environmental > Terrestrial > Soil > Wetlands | place: USA... | reverse complement strand
GGGGTCCCAATGGACATTGGTCAATTTTCTGCCCACTGGTCCCACTTAGTGAGGGGATGGCCCGCGGCGGTGCCCGGTAGGGTCATGGGAGGGAAGGGATCCTCGTCCCGCAGTGTCGGAACCGGCGGCGTGGTCAGCGGCCGCGCCACGGAGGGAGCGCTGATCTCGCCGTGACCATCTCGCCTGCCGCCGGTCAGGGCTGGCCGGACGCGGATAGGCGGGCGGTGGGCCTCATCCGGGTGGTCTCGACGCCGGGCGCGGAATGGTTTACCGGGCCGGAGCCTTCCTACCAGGAGAAGGTGCTCCCGCAGAAGGTTAGGGCACGGGTCTGCGTGGAAGCTGGTGGCGCACCGGGCGGGCGGGCTTTCGGGTTCACGGCGCAAGGGGCAGATGCTGGCCGCCGGAGCCTGGCCAGAGCGGCCGGGGGCGGTCAAGCTGAGAGTGTGAGGATCGACAAGGAGCGGTAGGTAGCCATGACTCCACAGCCAGAAGACATCCTTGGGCGGCTGTCGGCCGCCGGTGTATCGGTGTGGCTGGATGACATCAGCCGCCAGCGGCTGATCACCGGCAACCTGGCTGAGCTGATACGTGACCGGCACGTGGTCGGGGTGACCTCCAATCCGACCATCTTCGCGCACGCGGTCTCGTCCGGCTCGGCCTACGACAGCCAGATCGCCGATCTGGAGGTGCGGGAAGTAGGGCTCGAGGAGGCCGCCCGCTCCATCACCACCTACGACATCCGGTGGGCCTGCGACGTGCTCCGGCCGGTCTACGACGCGACCGGCGGGGTCGACGGCCGGGTCTCCCTCGAGGTGGATCCGCGGATCGCCCGGGAAACCGCGCGGACCATCGCGGAGGCGCGTGCCCTGTGGTGGCTGGTGGACCGGCCGAACCTGTTCATCAAGATCCCGGCCACCGTGGAGGGCCTGCCCGCGATCACCCAGTGCCTGTCCGAGGGCATCAGCATCAACGTCACGCTGATCTTCTCGCTGGAGCGGTACGGCCAGGTCATCGACGCGTTCATCGCCGGGCTCGAGCAGGCCAGGGAGGCCGGGCACGACCTGGCCACCATCGCGTCGGTGGCGTCGTTCTTCGTCAGCCGGGTGGACACCGAGGTCGACGGCCGGCTGGACAAGATCGGCACGCCGGAGGCGGAGGCGCTGCGCGGCAAGGCGGCCATCGCCAACGCCCGGCTCGCCTACCAGCTGTACGAGGAGAGGATCGCGACCCCCCGCTGGCAGGCCCTGCGCGACGCCGGGGCGAGGACGCAGCGCCCGCTGTGGGCCTCGACCAGCACGAAGGATCCCGCCTACCGGGACACGATGTACGTGGAGGAGCTGATCGCACCCGATACGGTGAACACCATGCCGGAGTCCACCCTGCACGCCATGGCCGACCACGGCGTGGTCCGGCCGGGCACCGGCTGCAGCGGCTACGAGGAGGCGCAGCAGCTCTTCGTGGAGCTGAACGGGCTCGGGATCAGCTACGACGATGTGGTGAACGTCCTGGAAGAGGAGGGCGTGGCCAAGTTCGCGACCTCCTGGCAGGAGATGCTCGAAACGATCAGCAAGGAACTGGCGGCGGCGGGCAAAGGGTGAGTGCCGGCACGAAAGGATCGCATCCATGAGCGAACATGTGGCGGGTAACCTCCTGCGCGATCCGCGGGACCGCCGCATTCCGAGGGTCGCGGGGCCCTGCGTGCTCGTCATGTTCGGCGTCACCGGCGACCTGGCCCGCAAGAAGCTGATGCCCGCCGTCTACGACCTGGCCAACCGGGGCCTGCTGCCGCCGGGCTTCTCCCTGGTCGGGTTCGCCCGCCGGGACTGGGCCGACGAGGACTTCGCGCAGGTCACCTACCAGGCGGTCAAGGAGCACGCGCGCACCCCGTTCAACGACACCGTGTGGCAGCAGCTGTCGGAAGGGGTCAGGTTCGTGCCCGGCGAGTTCGCCGACGACCAGGCGTTCGACCGGCTCGCCGAAACGGTGCGCAAGCTCGACGCGGAGCGCGGTACCGGCGGCAACTATGCCTTCTACCTGTCGGTGCCGCCCAAGTACTTCGTGGACGTCGTCAACCAGCTCAAGCGGTCGGGTCTGTCCACCCCGCACCCGCGCCCGGACGGCCACACGCCCTGGCGGCGGGTGGTGGTGGAGAAGCCGTTCGGCCACGACCTGGCCAGCGCGCAGGAGCTCAACCGCGTGCTGAACTCGGTGTTCGGCCCCGACTCGGTGTTCCGCATCGACCACTACCTGGGCAAGGAAACGGTCCAGAACATCCTGGCGCTGCGGTTCGCCAACACGCTCTACGAGCCGATCTGGAACCGCAGCTACGTGGACCACGTGCAGATCACGATGGCCGAAGACGTCGGCATCGGCGGCCGGGCGGGCTACTACGACGGGATCGGGGCCGCCCGCGACGTCATCCAGAACCACCTCATGCAGTTGCTCGCGCTCACCGCGATGGAGGAGCCGGTCTCCTTCGACGCCAGCTCGCTCCGGGCCGAGAAGGAGAAGGTGCTGTCGGCGATCCGCTGCCCGCAGAACCTGGCCGCCGGAACGGCCATCGGCCAGTACGCCGCCGGCTGGCAGGGCGGCGTCGAGGTCCGCGGCTACCTGGAGGAGGACGGCATCCCGCCGGACTCGCGGACCGAGACGTACGCGGCGATCAAGCTCGGGGTGGACACCAGGCGCTGGGCCGGCGTCCCGTTCTACCTGCGGACCGGCAAGCGGCTGACCCGCCGGATGACCGAGATCGCCATGATCTTCCAGCGGGCGCCGCACCTGCCGTTCACCGCGACCGACACCCAGGAGCTGGGCCAGAACGCGATCGTGATCAGGGTGCAGCCGGACGAGGGCGTCACGGTCCGGTTCGGCTCCAAGGTCCCCGGCTCAGCCATGGAGGTCAGGGACGTGAACATGGACTTCGCCTACGGCGAGTCGTTCACCGTCAGCAGCCCCGAGGCCTACGAGCGGCTCCTGCTCGACGTCCTGATCGGCGACCCGCCGCTCTTCCCACGGCACCGGGAGGTGGAGCTGTCCTGGGAGGTGCTCGACCCGATCGAGGACTACTGGGCCGAACACACCAAGCCGGACCAGTACGCGTCCGGGTCGGCCGGGCCGGCCTCGTCGGACGCGATGATGGCCAGGGACGGCCGCTCGTGGCGGCGGCTGTGACCGGGCCCGGCCGGCGGCGGGGAGGCGCGCGGTGACCATCGACCTGACCGAGACCACCACCAGCGCCATCGCCAGCGCGCTCCAGCAGGCCCGCCAGCGGCTCGGCGGCCCGGCCAGCGGGATGGTCCTCACCCTGGTCATCGTGACCGACGAGGCCGCGCAGTACGACGCGGTGCGGGCGGCGAACGAGGCCGCCCGCGAGCACCCGTGCCGGGTGCTGGTGGTGATCACCCGGCGGCCGACGGCCGGGCCGCGGCTGGACGCCGAGATCCGGATGGGCGAGACCAGCCCAGGCGAGACCCTGCTGCTGCGGATGTACGGCCTGACCGGCCAGCACGCCGACTCGGTGGTGGCGCCGCTGCTGCTGCCCGATACGCCGGTGGTCACCTGGTGGCCCGGCACCCCGCCGGTCAACCCGGCCGGCGACCCGGTCGGGTCACTGGCCCAGCGGCGGATCACCGACGCCGCGGCCGTGGACGAGCCGCGGCAGGCCCTGGCCACGCTGGCGGCCGCGTACAAGCCGGGCGACACCGACATGAGCTGGACCCGGTCGACGCCCTGGCGGTCGCTGCTGGCCGCCACGCTCGACCAGCCGCACGGCACGATCGAGAGCGCCACGGTCCGCGCCGAGCAGGCGAACCCGACCGCGGACCTGATCGCCGCCTGGCTCGCCTCGCGGCTGCACGTACCGGTCGAGAACGAGGTGTCGGGCGGCCCGGGCATCACCGAGGTCAGCTTCACCACCAGCGAGGGAAACATCACCGTGGCCCGGCCCGACGGCCGGGTGGCCGAGCTGACCCGTCCCGGCCAGCCCGAACGCCGGGTGGCCCTGCACCGGCGCGACACGCCCGAACTGCTGGCCGAGGAACTGCGCCGGCTGGACCCGGACGAGATCTACGCCGAATCCCTGAAGCTGCTCGAACCGGCGTGAGCACGCCGGAGGTACTGGTCCACCACGACGCCGGCCTGCTCGCCAAGGCGGCCGCGGCCCGGCTGGTGACCCGGCTGGTCGACGTCCAGGCGGCGGCGGGCAGCGCGTCGCTCGTGCTCACCGGCGGGGGGATCGGCACCGCCGTGCTGGCCGAGCTCGCGGCCGCGCCCGCCCGGGACGCGGTGGACTGGCGGCGGCTGGACATCTGGTGGGGAGACGAGCGGTTCCTGCCTGCCGGGCACCCGGAGCGCAACGAGACCGGCGCGCGGAAGGCGCTGCTGTGCCACCTCGACATGGACCCGGCGCGGGTGCGCGCCATGCCCGCCAGCGACGGGCCGGACGGTGACGACCCGGAGGCGGCTGCCGCCCGGTACGCGGCGTGGCTGGCCGGGGCGACCCGGCCGGAGGATCACGGGCCGGTGCCGTCGTTCGACATCCTGATGCTCGGCATCGGGCCCGAGGGCCACGTCGCGTCGCTGTTTCCCGGGCTGCCCGCCCTCTACGACGAGCGGCCGGTGGTCGCGGTCCGCGGCGCGCCCAAGCCGCCTCCCACCCGGCTGACGCTCACCCTGCCGGCGATCCAGTGCGCACGGGAGGTATGGGTGCTGGCCGCGGGGGGCGAGAAGGCCGGCGCGGTCCGGCTCGCCCTGTCCGATGTCGGCCCGGTCCAGGTCCCGGCGGCCGGGGCGCGCGGGCGCCAGCGGACGCTGTTCCTGCTCGACCGGGGCGCGGCCAGCCGGCTGCCGCCCCAGCTCGGCCGGATCGGCTAGGGCGTGCCGCCCGGCCGGTAATGGTCGCCGGTGGGCCGGCGGAGGTCGCCACCCGGCCGTTGGAGGTCGCCCGGCCGTTGGAGGTCGCCCAGCCGGTCGAGGTCGACTGGCCGGTCGAGGTCGCCGCCAGCTCGCGGGGACGGATCCGGCGGGATACGGCCGGTGCTTCCCCGCACCCGGGCCGCCGACCGCACCGCCATCAGCAGCAGGAACACCACCGGGATGAGCGCCCCGCCCGCGTGGGCGGCGAAGGTGAGCGTGAGCCAGAACAGGGCGATCAGCAGCACGGGCGTCAGCTTGGGGCCGCCGCTGGCGAGCGCGGCCGGGGGCAGCCGTTCACCGTTCGCCCGGGGCTGACGGGGGTGCTGGGGGACATGGGGCGCCGGGGGCAGGAAACCGCGCTGCCCGGCCGTGGGCAGATCCCGGGTCAGCCCGCGCAGATCGCCCCAGGTGCGGCTGGTGAAGGCGGCCGCCAGGCGCTCATCGAACTCAGGCAGGGTCAGCCGTCCCGAGACGTAGCCATCGCGGAGGATCCCGACCGCGTGCTCGCGGTCAGCGTCCGAGGCGCGGATCGCGTCGTCAGTGGACATCGCCGGACCTCCTCCGGGGGCGTCCCCGCTGATAACCGGAGAATACCCGCGGATCCGGCCGGAGTCAGCGGGCGCACGGGGGACGGTGCAGTTAAGATCACGCCGTGCCCCCCCTCCCCCCGGTCGCGGACCGCCGCGGCCATCTCATCGTCTGCGGTGAGGACTCGCTCGCCTACCGCGTCGCCGAGGAGCTGACCAGCAGGTACGGACAGTCCGTGACCGTTCTGCTACGGCCCGGCCAGGGCCCGCGGATCGCCGCCCTGCCCCGGGTACGGGTGATCGAGCGGGCGGAACTGGACAGCGATGCGTTCGGCGCGGCCGGGATCCAGTCCGCTGGAGCCCTCGCGCTGCTCGGCCAGGACGACCTCGGCAACTTCCATGACGCGCTGCGGGCCCAGGAACTCAACCCGGCGCTGCGGCTGGTGGTGAGGATCTTCAACACCAGCCTGGGTGAGCGGATGAAGACCTTCTTCACCGATTGCGCCGTGCTGTCCGGCTCGTCGATGGCCGCCCCGTCCTTTGTCGCCGCCGCGCTGGGCGAGCCAGCGCCAAGCCACGTCAGGGTCGCGGGCCGCACCCTGTACGTGGTGCGGAGCAGCGCCATCGACCCCCGGCATGTGATCTGCGGGCTCGCGATGACCGACGACCCGCTCTCGCCCGCCCTGCTCCCCCCGGACACCGGGAACGCGGACCTGGTGCTCGCGGTGGCGGACGGGGCGCCGCGCGACCCGCTCACCCGGCAGCGCCGGCGGCCGGTCCGGGCCGTGACCAACGTGCTGCGAAGATACCTGTGGCACAAGCTGGGGTTCGCGTTCGCCGCGCTGTTCGCACTGCTCGTGGCCGGGTTCATACTGCTCATCACGCTGGCCCACCACACGCTGGGCAACTCCGTCTACCTCACGTTCATGGACGCCGCTGGCGCGGCATTCACCAGCCCGAAGGACCACACGCCCGAGAAGGTGGCTCAGGTCATGCTGACCTTCGCCGGGCTGGCCTTCATCCCGGTCGCGACGGCCGCCGTGGTCAGCGCCCGGCTGACCGGATCGCTCGAGAACCCCGACCGGCCCATGAGCGATCACGTCATCGTGGCCGGGCTGGGCAACGTCGGCACCCGCATCGTGGGCCAGCTGCGTGACCTGGGCGTCGGCGTGGTCTGCGTGGACAAGAGCGAGACGGCGGCGGGGATTCCGCTGGCCCGGCGGCTGGGGCTGCGGGTCGTCATCGGCGAGACACACCTGGAGGAGACGCTGCGGGCGGCGGGGATCGGCACCTGCCAGGCCCTGGTCCTGGTGACCAATAGCGACACCGTCAACCTGGAGACCGCGCTGAGCGCCCGGGCGCTGGCGAGCGAACCGCGGATCGTGCTGCGTCTCGGCGACGACGATCTGGCCGAACGCGTGCAGCGCAGCGTCAGCAACACGATCTCGCGCAGCGTGTCCTATCTCGCCGCGCCCGCGTTCGCCGCCGCGATGCTGGAGCACCAGGTGCTGCGCACCATCCCGGTGGGCCGGCACGTGCTGCTGATCGCCGACATCCAGATCGGTGAGGGATCGGATCTGGCCAGGCATCCGGTGGAAGACGTGCACCAGACCGGCTTGGTGCGCGTGATCGGCCTGCAGCAGGCCGGTACGGAACGGGTCGACTGGCCGCCCGGCAACCGGCGCCTGCTGTCGCCGGGGGACCGGATCTATGTCCTGGCCACCCGGGCGGGCCTGTCCCAGGTGCTGGACCGCAGCCAGCCGGCGCGGGCCTGACCAGCTTTTGCTGTGCACTGAATGTCTCTTTGCCATTTATTGAATTTGTTCCGTCGGCGCTCCCGGCCCGCAGGAAACCTGGGTCTCCCCTAACCAAGTGATCCAGGGTTACCCTCAGTGCAGATCTTCCGCTTGGTTCTCCTGAGCCATCTGTGAAGACGGAAGAAGGTCTCTTTGGCCCGCCGTGAACACACGTCGTCCCCCATCCCGGGGTTGCCCGGCCCCGTACGAGGACCGGGCGAATCACCTCAGCTGGTCGTGGCCATCGTGTCCTTCGTTCAATCCGTGTGCCCGCCGCGCCACAGGCTTGCGGCGCGGCGGCGCTCCCTCTCACCAGGAGGAGTCAATTGAGCGTCACTACCGATGACCGACCTGTAACTGTCACTACGACACCGGCGGCAGATCCAGCGCCGCTCGGGCTGGCCGGCTTCGCCCTCGCCACCTTCCTGCTGTCGGCGTCGAATGCGGGATGGATGAAGAGCGCGACCGGTTCAGCGTTCCTGGGCTACGCCTTCGCCTACGGCGGCCTGGCCCAGTTTGCGGCCGGGATGTGGGAGTTCCGCAACCGCAACGTGTTCGGGGCCACCGCATTCGGTTCCTACGGCACCTTCTGGATCGGCCTCGGCCTGTGGTTCGTACTGGTGCTACCGGCGCCGGCCGGCGCCAGTCCGGTGGTGGCGGCCGCGCACGGCGCGGCGGCGACCAAGGACCTCGGGTGGATCCTGCTCGCCTGGGCCATCTTCAACACCTACATGCTGGCTTGGAGCGCGCTGGCGAACTGGGCGGTGTTCCTCGTGTTCCTCACCCTGGAGGCCACCGAGATCGTCCTGTTCATCGGGTTCTTCGGGGCCAACACCAACGTCATCAAGGTCGGCGGCTACATCGGCATCGTGACCGCGGCGGTCGCCTGGTACACCTCGGCGGCCGGCGTGGTCAACGGCATGCGCGGCGGCGCACCGACGCTGCCCGTGGGCAAGCCCTTGTGGGGCCCCAGGCCGTCCTGACCTGCCCGTCCCGGCTGATCCCGGAGACCCACGGGTCTCCGGGATCACTTATCTGTACGTCTGCGCGCTGGGTAGCGTGGGACGCGGAGGCTGGGAGGTCTATACCGGTGGATCTGCAGGAAAAGCGCCAGCTTGATCTCGCCGGGCAGGTGGCCAAGGTCAAGGCCCACACCCGGCCGTGGCGGGCCATCATCGCGCTCGTGCTCGCGGTGGCCGCGGCCATCGTCTCCGCTGGCGCCGGCCGTAACTTCGGCAACTGGAGCGCCACGGACCATGTGGTGAGCCAGGTGGTCAACATCGCGGCGGCGCTCGCGTTCTGCCTGCTGGCCATCGCGGCGGTGGTCGGCTTTGCCAGCAAGACGCGGGACGCCATGCAGCCAGTGACCGGCCGGGCGCACGCGGCGGTCGTGCGCTACGCCATCGTGCTGGCCGGGAGCATCACCGCGCTGATTATCACGCTCGGCCTGCTTAAGGTGCCGCTCGAACAGCTCCTGGTCGGTGGCGCGGTGACGTCGATCATCCTCGGCATCGCCGCCCAGCAGTCACTCAGCAACGTGTTCTCCGGCATCGTCCTGCTGCTCTCCCATCCATTCGGGGTCGGCGACGCCGTGTACGTCAGGTCGGGCGCGATGGGCGGCCCGATCGAGGGGATCGTGACCGAGATTGGGATCAGCTACGTGAGCGTCGAGACCGCCGAAGGCCTGATCCACCTGCCGAACTCCCAGGTTCTCGCGTCGGCGGTCGGGCCGGCCCAGCAGCCGCAGGTCCCGCCGCCTGCGGCGGCGGCCGGTGACGCGCCCGGGACGCGGCCGCCCACGGCGGCCGCCGGTGACGCGCCGACGGCACCGCCGGCGAGCTGACCCGCCGCGCGGCACCTGCGCCCGCGGCAACGGCGCGCGCAGCAACGGCGCCCGCAGCAACGGCGCCCGCAGCAACGGCGCCCGCGGCAACGGCGCGCGCATTCATCGCGCCGGCTGGGCGCGGCTCACTAAGCCGCCCGGTTACGCGTCGGCGGGGCGGTGGTGGTGCCGACGTTCAGCGGTGGGCGGCCTCATACCGGGAGACCACGTCGGCCGGGATCCGGCCGCGGTCACCCACCGCGATGCCCATGGTCTTGGCCCAGGCCCGGACGCTCGCGCTGTGCTGGCGATGCGCGGCCGTCCGGCGTTTGACCGGCGCCGCGCGGGCCGGCGACTTGCGCGCACGCTCGGCAAACTCGCCGAACGCCTCGTCGAATTTGCTGCTGTGCACGGCACACAGATCGATCTCGTACTCGTGGCCGTCCAGGCTGAACCGGCGTACCCGGTGCTGGCCGTCTGGAATCTCTTTCTGGTCGAAGTCACATGCGTATGTGACGGAAACCTTCTGCGCCACTACAAAACCCCCCTTCCCCTGCAGCCAAATATATCCTCACAACGACCATTCAGCGCAACGACCGCCAGGTCAGGCCGTGTGACAGAAGGGCAGAGGCCCGTATGGCTATCCGGGTCGTCCTCCGGTTCCAGGGTACGGGATGGCCCAAAGGCTAATGCCGGTCCGGATACCGTTCCGGTGGCTGCGGCTCATCGCCGGTGGGTGGCGGGCCATAGGGAAAGGATTCGGGAGCGGGCTCGGCCCGGCGCCGGCCGCGCGATTTGCGCTGTTCGGGCGGGTCGTCGGATATGTATGGCCGCGACGGTGATGCATACTCGGTAGCGGCCATTTCGTCCGGATAGGCCCCGTAGTTGCGCTCATCCGGGTAGTTGCCGGATTCACGGCGTGCCCGGCGGCCCCGGCCAGCCCGGGGATAGTCCGTCTCGGCCAGGTATTCGTCGGCCGGCTCGCCGGGATAACTGGGAGTGTCGGGCTCGTCCCGGTAGTCCGGCGATGCCTCGGTGGGATAGCCGGGCGCCAGCGGGGCCTGGTATCCAGAATCCTCATCTGGATCCTCATCTGAGCGGCGGCCTCGCCGCCGGGAACCGCGCTTGCCAGGGTTATCCGGCGCAGGCTCGCCCCGGTATTCGCCGAAATCCCCGTCCGGCCGGCTGCGGTGCCGGGAACCCCGCTTGCCGGGGGGATCCGGCGTGGGCTCGGCCGGGTACCCGGCGGAGCCCTCATCCGGCCGGCCTCGCCGCCGGGAACCCCGCTTGCTGGGGGGATCCGGCGTGGGCTCGGCCGGGTAGACGCCGGTAAAGTCGTCCGCGGGCACGGCCGGGTACTCGCTTGAGTAGTCCCCGGTGAAGTCCCCGGCGGCCCCGCTCGAGTAGTCGCCGGTGAAATCAAGCGCGGACCCGGTGGAATAGTCGCCGGTGAAGTCCGGCTGGGGGACGCTGGGATAGTCGCCGCTCAAATCCCCCGCGGGCCCCGCTGTGTACTCGCTGGCGAAGTCCTCTGCTGCTACCGCCGGGTAGTCGCCGGTGAAGTCTCCCCCGGTCCCCACGCCCCCCACGCCCCGGGGCGGTGCCTGGTAGCCCGTCAGGTCGGATTCCACCGGCGGAAGGTAGATGGCGGCGGTGGACTGCCCGGTCACGATGTCGCCGTCGTTGCCGTCAGGCTGCGGCGGCGGAGGCCGGCGGGATTCGCGCGATGCCGCCCCGGGGTGGTCGTGCCCGCGCGGGCCACGCTGCAGGGCCTCGACCATCCGCGGCAGATCGGTGATGGGCAGGCGGAACGTGCCCGTGCAGGTGCCGCCCTGCCAGATGCTGAACACCGCCACCCCGGTGTCGGCATACCAGCTCAGCCGCATGCTGCGAGATTCGCCTCTGACGTCGAAGTAGACCTCACCCAGCCGGGGCAGGGGTGCCGCGTCCGACGCTGACATGCAGCCCATGGTGAACCCGGACCCTCGGCTTTGTCCAGTCAATGATCATGAAAGCCCCCATCCCAAGGGAGATGCGTACATTTCTGCCGGCGTATTCTCCCGGCCGCCTGCGAAACCGCCCGCCAGGATGGCATCATTGATCGTCACCTTGACGAACTGGCCGGCTTCGCCAGGACGGCTGGTGTGCACTCCGCCGGCCGCCGGTCCGGCCACGCGATTTACCCCGATCTCGTGCGGCGCTGAAGGCCGTTCCCGGGGCGAACTCGCCCGGGAACACGGCAGCGGGATAGTGCGTTGATTGGAGAGACGGGGCAAAGGCCGCAGGGCGCGGGGCCACGTGCCCACGCTGGAACCACACAGCGCTGGAACCACACAGCACAGATTGAGGAGATCGATTCATGTCTGAGGTACGTCGGCAGGTGGCACTGCCTCCCCGGCCGAACTGGGGCTGGCAGGATGCTGCCGCGTGCCGTGGCAAGGAGGTCGTTCTCTTCTTTGGCCCAGACGGCGAGCGGCAGCCGGAGCGGGAGATCCGCGAGCGCAAGGCCAAGGCCGTCTGCGCCAGCTGCCCGGTCCGCGCCGAGTGCCTCGACTATGCCATCGCCCGGCCCGAGAAGTACGGCACCTGGGGCGGGCTCAACGAGGACGAGCGGGCCTCGGAGCGCCGCCGCCGGATGCGCCGGGCGAACGCGGCCTGATCCGCCACACGCGGAGGCCCGCGTATTATCATGGTCTGCCCGGCCTGCCGTGCTCAGCACCACAAGGAATGCCCAGGTGACTGCCAGCATCGCCCGCCACCGACGGCGCCGGAACCCCGCCTGACCTGGCTGAGGCAGGGCTGAGGCGGCCCCGCCGGCATGAAGTTGCTGGGACCGGGAAGATTCACGGGCCTGGTGTGGTTGCCTGCTATTGCCCACTGTCATGTGCATAACTGGGAGGTAACGGGACTGCGTGCCCAGCTGGCACGCGGGGATGCTCCAGCTACGATTGCGGGACGGGAGCCTTTCTGTGGAATGCGGGATGGGAGCCTTTCTGTGAAGTCAAGCGCGACCTGGCAGACCTACCCTGACCAGACCACGCCTGACGGCAGCGAGGCATCCGGCAAGCTGGCCAAGCTCGCCGCCGCGGCGGCCGAGGAACTGGCCGAGGCCCCGGCCCAGGACGTGATCGCGTGGGCGACGGAGACGTTCGGCGACCGGGTGTGCATCACCTCCTCGATGACCGACGCCGTCATCATTCACCTCGCCGCCTCCGTCAAGCCCGGCCTGGATGTCATCTTCCTCGACACCGGCTACCATTTCCCCGAGACGATCGGCACCAGGGACGCCGTGCAGGCGGTCTACCCGGTGAACCTGATCAGCGTCACCCCCTCCAGGACGGTGACCGAACAGGACGCCGAACTCGGCCCCCGGCTGTATGGGCGCAACCCCGACCTGTGCTGCTATCTGCGCAAAGTGGTACCGCTGGAGCGGGCGCTCGACCCCTACGACGCCTGGATCACCGGGGTGCGCCGGGAGGAGACCGCTTCCCGCAGCGACACCCGGGTGGTCGACTGGGACGCCAGGCGCGGCATGGTCAAGGTCAACCCGATCGCCGCCTGGACCCAGGAGCAGGTGGACGCCTACATCGCCGAGAACGGGGTGCTGGTCAACCCGCTGGTTGATGAGGGCTACCCCTCGATCGGCTGCGCCACCTGCACCATGCGGGTGGAGCCCGGCGCCGATCCGCGCAGCGGCCGCTGGGCGGGCACGGGCAAGACCGAGTGCGGCCTGCACACCTGACTTGCGTCGCTGGCCCTCACCGCTGAAGCTTGCACCACCGGGCGGCCGCGCCCGTTTGAGGTGACGGTGATGACAGTCGCGCGTTCCACGCATGAGGTCCGCAACCAGGTGCCGCCGCTGGCCGGTTATGACGTGGCGGACGATCCGGCGCTGCTGGAGGCGGCCGGGCGGGAGGGGGCCGGCTGGGCCGCCGGCGAGCTGCACACGCTCGGCCGCCTGGCGGGCTCCGCGGCCACCGGCGAGCAGGCCCGGCTGGCCAACGAGCACCCGCCGGTGCTGCGCGGCCACGACCGGTGGGGCAACCGGATCGACGAGGTGGAGTTCCATCCCGCCTGGCACGCGCTGATGGGCACCGCGGTCGGCCACGGCCTGCACGCCGCCCCGTGGGGCGAGCGGCGGCCGGGCGCGCACGTGGCCCGCGCGGCCAAGTTCCACGTCTGGACGCAGGCCGAGCCCGGGCATGGCTGCCCGATCTCCATGACGTACGCGGCCATCCCGGCCCTGCGGCACGCTCCCGCGCTGGCCGGCCGGTTCGAGCCGCTGCTCACCGCCCGCCGCTACGACCCGGGCCTGCGCCCGCCCGAGACCAAGGACGGCCTGCTGGTCGGCATGGCCATGACCGAGAAGCAGGGCGGGTCCGACGTGCGGGCCAACACCACCCGGGCCGAGCCCGCGGGCGGGGGCGCCTACGTCCTCACCGGGCACAAGTGGTTCTGCTCCGCCCCCATGTGCGACCTGTTCCTCACGCTGGCCTACACCGCCGACGGGCTGACCTGCTTCCTCCTCCCCCGCGTGCTGCCGGACGGCGAGCGCAACGGCCTGCGCATCCAGCGGCTCAAAGACAAGCTCGGCAACCGGTCCAACGCCTCCGCCGAGGTCGAGTTCGACGCCGCGCTGGCCTGGCCGGTCGGCGAGGCCGGCCGCGGCATCGCCACCATCATCGAGATGGTGAGCGCGACCAGGCTCGACTGCGTGGTGGGCAGCGCCGCGGGCATGCGGCTGGCCACGGTCGCGGCGGTGCACCACGCCAGCCACCGTCAAACGTTTGGCAAAGACCTGATCGCCCATCCGCTGATGGGTAGTGTGCTGGCCGATCTCACGCTCGAATCGCAGGCGGCGACCGCGCTCGCGCTCCGGCTGGCCGGGGCGGCCGACCGGGCCGGGCGCGGCGACGCGGCGCAGCGGGCGCTGCTGCGGGTGGCCCTGCCCGCCGGCAAGTACTGGGTGTGCAAGCGCGCGCCCGCGCACGCGGCGGAGGCGCTGGAATGCCTGGGCGGGAACGGGTACGTGGAGGAATCCGGGATGCCGCGGCTCTACCGGGAGGCGCCGCTGAACTCGATCTGGGAGGGGTCGGGCAACGTGACCGCGCTTGACGTGCTGCGCGCGCTCGCCCGCACCCCGGACTGCGCAGCTGCCCTGCTCGCCGAGCTGGACCTGGCCGCCGGCGGCGACCGGAGGCTGGATGCGGCCGTGGCGGAGCTGCGGCAGCAGCTGGCACGGCTGGAGACGGCGATCGGCCCGCAGGCCCAGTACCATGCCCGGCGGCTGGCCGGGCTGATCGCCGTCACGCTGCAGGCCGCGCTGCTGGTGCGGCACGCGCCCGGCCCGGTCGCCGACGCGTTCTGCGGCTCGCGGCTCGCGGCGGCGATCGGCGGGCCCGGCGCCCCGTTCGGCACCCTGCCGGACGGGCTTGACGTGGGCGGGATCATCGACCGTGCCCGGCCTGGAGCCGCCTGATGCGGCTGTGGCCGGGAACTCCCTACCCACTGGGCGCGACCTGGGACGGTGCGGGCACCAACTTCGCGCTGTTCTCCGAGGTGGCCGACGGGGTTGAACTCTGCCTGTTCGATGATGACGGTGAGCACCGCGTCGAGCTCACCGAGGTGGACGGATTCGTGTGGCACGGCTACCTGCCCGACGTGGGGCCCGGCCAGCGCTACGGCTACCGGGTCCACGGGCCGTACGAGCCCGCGAACGGCCACCGCTGCAATCCGGCGAAGCTGCTGCTCGACCCGTACGCGAAGGCCGTGGACGGCCAGGTGCGCTGGCACGAGTCGCTGTTCGGGTACCGGTTCAGCGACCCGGCCCGGGTCAACAAGGCCGACAGCGCCCCGTACATGCCCACCAACGTGGTCATCAACCCGTTCTTCGACTGGGGCGATGACCGGCCGCCGCGCACGCCCTACCACGGGACGGTCATCTACGAGGCGCACGTCCGGGGCCTGACCCTGCGCCATCCCGACGTCCCGCCCGACCAGCGCGGTACCTACGCCGGCCTGGCCCACCCGGCCGTGATCGAGCACCTGACGCGGCTCGGGGTGACCGCCGTGGAGCTGATGCCGGTCCACCAGTTCGTGCCAGAGAACGAGCTGGCCGATCGCGGGCTCACCAACTACTGGGGCTACAATACGATCGCGTTCCTCGCCCCGCACAACGGCTACTCCTCGGCCCAGGCCCCGGGCGGGCAGGTCGGCGAGTTCAAGGCGATGGTGAAGGCGCTGCATGAGGCCGGCATCGAGGTCATCCTGGACGTGGTGTACAACCACACCGCGGAGGGCGACCACCGGGGCCCGACGCTGTCGTTCCGCGGCATCGACAACGCCGCCTACTACCGGCTATCCGACGAGGACATGCGCTACTACGTCGACTACACCGGGTGCGGGAACAGCTTCAACGTCCGCTACCCGCACGCGCTCCAGCTCATCATGGACTCGCTGCGGTACTGGGTGCTGGAAGCGCACGTGGACGGGTTCCGGTTCGACCTCGCGTCGGCGCTGGCCCGGGAGCTGCACGACGTGGACCGGCTGGCCGCGTTCTTCGACCTGGTCCAGCAGGACCCGGTGGTGTCACAGGTCAAGCTCATCGCCGAACCCTGGGATGTCGGCGAGGGCGGCTACCAGGTGGGCAACTTCCCGCCCCTGTGGAGTGAGTGGAACGGCAAGTACCGCGACACGGTGCGGGACTTCTGGCGCGGTCAGCCTTCGACCATGGCCGAGTTCGCCTCGCGGCTGACCGGCTCCAGCGACCTGTACGAGACCAGCGGGCGGCGGCCGGTCGCGTCGGTCAACTTCGTCACCTGCCACGACGGCTTCACCTTGGCCGACCTGGTCTCCTACGACCGCAAGCACAACGAGGCCAACGGCGAGGGCGGCGCCGACGGCACCGACGACAACCGGTCGTGGAACTGCGGGGCCGAGGGGCCGACCGGGGACGCCGCGGTGCTCGGCCTGCGGGCCCGGCAGCGGCGCAACTTCCTCACCACGCTGTTCTGCTCACAGGGGGTGCCGATGCTGCTGGCCGGCGACGAGCTGGGCCGGACGCAGGGCGGCAACAACAACGCCTACTGCCAGGACAACGAGGTGTCGTGGGTGGATTGGAGCGTGGACGACGGCGAGGCCGGCCAGCTGGAGTTCATCCGCGAGCTGGCCGCCTTCCGCCGCGAGCATCCGGTCTTCCGCCGCCGCCGGTTCTTCAGCGGCCGCTCCGGCGGCCGGGACGGCCTGGCCGACATCACCTGGCTCACCCCGTCCGGCCGGGAGATGTCCGCCCGCGACTGGAAGACCCCCTACGCGCGCGCCATGATGGTGTTCCTCAACGGGGACGCCATCACCGAGCCGGGCCCGCGCGGCGAGCCGGTGCGCGACGACACGTTCCTGATCCTGCTCAGCGCGAACCGCGAGCCGGTCACGTTCACGCTGCCGGGACCGAAGTTCGGCCGCTGCTGGTCGGTCGCGCTCGACACCGCCGCGGGCCGGTCGGCCGAGGGCAGCGGGAGCGAGCACCGGCCCGGCAGGCAGATCGAGCTGGCCGGGCACGCGATGATGGTCCTGCGCCTGATCGACCCGGCCCCGCAGCCGTAGGGTCCGCAGCCGTAGGGCCCGGCGCTCCTGCTACCCTCCCGCCGTGCGGCAGATCTATCCGGAGCCAGCCGACCTGACCGACCGCGACCTCGCCGCCCGGTACCGCTACCCGGACGAGGCCGCGGTGCCGCCGTACTGGCTGCGCGCGAACATGGTGACCAGCCTGGACGGCGCGGCCACCGTCGGCGGGCGTTCCGGCGCCCTGTCCGGCCAGGCCGATCAGCAGGTGTTCGCCATGCTCCGGGCGCTCGCCGACGTCATCGTCGTCGGCGCCGGAACGGCCAGAACCGAAGGCTACCGCCCGGTCCGGCCGCGCACCGAGGGGGTGCGCTGGGCCTGGCTGCGCGAGGGCCGGACCCCGTCCCCGCCGATCGCCGTGGTCACCCGCAGGCTCGACCTCGATCTGGACAGCCCGCTGCTGACCGCGGCACCGGACCACGCCCGGACCATCGTGATCACCACCGATGCGGCGCCGGCCGGCCGGCGGGTGCAGGCGTCCGCCACCGCGGAGCTCATCGTCGCCGGCCGGGAAAGCGTGGATATCGTGGCCGCGATCACCGCGCTGGCCGGCCGCGGGCACCGGCGCATCCTCACCGAAGGCGGCCCGTACCTGCTGACCCAGATCATCGAGGCGGGCCTGCTCGACGACCTGTGCCTGACCGTCAGCCCGGTCCTGGCCGGGCCGGGAGCGGGCCGGATCGTCTCCGACATCGGCCCGATGCACCAGCCGGGGGGCATGGACGCCCGTCGGCTCAGCCTGGCCCACGTGCTGGCCGGGGACGGGCAGCTGCTCTGCCGGTACGTGCGCTAGCCGGCCGGGCTGGCCGGGCTGGCCAGGACCTCGGCCAGGTCGAAGCTGACCGGCTCCTCCAGCTGGGCGTAGGTGCACGAGCGCGGGTCGCGGTCGGGCCGCCAGCGCACGAACTGGGCGGTGTGCCGGAACCGCGGGCCCTCCATGTGGTCGTAGCGGACCTCGACCACCCGCTCCGGCCGCAGCGGGGTGAAGGACAGGTCCTTGGCCGCGTTCCACCGGCTGTGCTCGGCCGCGCGAGGGGTCCGCGTCCCCGCCTCCTGGTGCGCCCAGTTCCACGGGTGCTCGTCA
>Ga0335076_10002668_pt1 | contig 17771 bp, 14 predicted proteins | sample Lox_Sample_25_FD_206717 | JGI IMG/M metagenome (GOLD analysis project Ga0335076, IMG submission 206717) | Soil microbial communities from Loxahatchee National Wildlife Refuge, Florida, United States - Lox_Sample_2.5 | ecosystem: Environmental > Terrestrial > Soil > Wetlands | place: USA... | reverse complement strand
ACGTCTCACCCTGGAAGGACTGGTACGGGGTCGCGCACGGATCCGGGGTCACGACGGCGTTGACCTCCACGACGTACGAGGCGCACGGGTCGTAGCTGTAGGTGTAGGTCGGCGTCGGAGTCGGAGTGGGCTCCAGGGTCGGGGTCGGGGTGGGCGTAGGAGTCGGGGTGGGCGTAGGAGTCGGGGTGGGCGTAGGAGTCGGGGTGGGCGTAGGAGTCGGGGTGGGCGTAGGAGTCGGGGTGGGCGTAGGAGTCGGCGGCGCCGGCGTCGGCGTCTGGCAGGCGTCGACGCTCAGGTTGAAGGTCTTGTCGTACTGCGAGTTGTCCCAGGCTGTGACGACCACGGTCGCCGTGTGGCTCGAAGTGGCCGGGCTGGCCGTGAAGTTGTGGCTGTAGCTCGTATTGAAGTCCGTCGTCGCCAGGACCGACGAGCCGTCGATCGAGGCGGCTACCGTGTTGTGTTCATAGCTGTGCTGCGGGTACGCGAAGTTGGACAGGTCGATCGACAGGACCGGTATGTGGTCCTTGTTGCAGGTGAAGGTGACGGTTTCAGTGTGCGCTGACGCGATGCCCGCGAACCCAACCAGGGCAGTGGTGAGCGCCAGCAGACCACTAGCGATCAAAGTGACTAACCGGCGTCGTGCCACGGTAGCTCCTCCAGATCAGTAAAGGCTTGACTGTCGAATGTCGTGGTCGCCACCCGGGCGAGTACCAGGACTATGGAGGGGTACCTGCCTAAATGTCTAGTAGTTCACTCATAATTGGTCGGCGGGTGCAACGAGCGGGCGCGATCCCCTCGTGGGCCCGCCCGAGCCGTTGCCGGGAGGCACCGAACCGTTCCACCAGGCGGCGCGGCCGTGTCTTGCGGGTGACTCTCGGGCAGTTCGGGGCGGTTCAGGGGGCACCTGCCAACCGGGCGGCGCGCCCCACGGGAGAGGCCCCTTCGCCGCCAGATCGCCTACCGTTCTGGCTTGCCTTCGAGCTCATGGGCGACGGCTCGCTCGATGCGCAGGTACCTGCCCGAGTAGTACAAAAGGGGCATCGGCTCGGCGCCGGCGGCGGTCGCCGAATCGACCCGGGCGAGGAACAGGTCGTGGTCGCCGGCGGGGTGGACGTCGACCAGGGTGCACTCGAGCGAGGCGATGGCCTCGACCAGGACCGGCAGGCCGGCCGGGCCCGGGCGCCATTCCGCGCCGCAGAGCCGGTCTCGGTCGTCGAGCCGGTCCGAAGCCGGATCCTCAGGGGGCCTCGGGCCGCCGGCGAAGCAGTCGGACAGGGCGCGCTGGCCCTCGCCCAGGATGTTGACCGCGTACCGGCCGGTTCGGCGCAGCGCCGGCACGATCCGCCGGCCCCGATCGAACGCGACCATGACCAGGGGAGGTCGTAGCGAGACCGAGCTGAACGAGTTGACCGTCGTGCCCCAGGGTCGATCGCCGTCCCAGGTCGTGACCACGGCCACGCCCGTCGCGAACCGTCGCAGGACGGTGCGGTAGGTTTCGGCGTCGAGATCGATCACGCCGGCGAGTCTACGCGGCGCTCCGGCACGAGCCGGCGTTGGCCCGTGGGACATTCGACCCGTGAGACGCCCCGGGTCCCGGATCGGCCTGGCGGGCTGTCGGCGTCACCGGACCCGATCGGGCCTCGTCGGGTCGCGGCCGAGAACTCAGGCGTTCCGGATGACGACCGTCCCGGCGATCATGTCGTGCCAGCCGCGCTTGCGCGGCTCGAAGGCGGCCCAAAAGAACCCGATGGCGAGGATGCCGGCCGGGATGCAGCCGACCAGGCGCAGCAATACGTTCAGCCAGTTCATCCTGGAGCCGTCCTTGCCTCGGACGATGCGCAGCCCGAAAGGCGCCATCCCGAGGGTGTGACCGACCACGCCCCAACAGACGAGCACGTAAGCCAGCCCCAGGATCGCCATGACGTTCGTAAGGCTGCCGATGATCGAACTCGCGATGCCGCCGATGAGAAGCAGCATCAACGCGTCGATCACCGCGGCGACGAGACGGACCCAGAAACCGCCGTAGACGACGCCCGGCGCGGGCGAACCCGTGCTGTGCTCATTCCAACCACCACGTGTCATTTGACCGGGCCCTCCGCTTGACGGGCATCGGCACGAACGCCCTTATCCAGAGAAACGGCTGCTGCCTCCCCGCAGACGCGGCCTCATTGTGACCGGGACCGCGGCGGCTTGCGCAGCGGCGACCGCCGGGCCTGCGGTGCAGACAGATAGCAAGCGGCCCGAAAGTTGCCCTTCGAGCCGTCTGCCATGCAACTGCTATTGAGCGCGACCCGCCTCACGACGGGAGCCCACGGGGCTATACGTGACGGACGACGACCGTGCCGCCGATCATGTCGTGCCAGCCGCGCTTGCGGGAGTCGAAAGCCGCCCAGATGAGGCCGAGATCGAACGGGATCGAGGCGATGATGAAGCCGATCAATCGCATGATCACGTTGCCCCAGGTCAGCTTGCCACCGTCCGCGTTGCGGACGACGTGGAGTCCGAACGGCATCATGCCGATCGTCTGGCCGAGCAGACCCCAGCAGAGCGGGAAGTACAGCAGGGCGACGATGTAAACGAGCACCGCAAGGCTGACGCTGACCGCGGCGACGATTTCGAAAACGACTCCGATGAGGATGGCGTCGATCACGTAGGCCACGAAACGGATCCAGAAGCCGCCGAACGCTAGGCCCGGCGCGGGCCCGACTGCGGTCTGCTGAGCCCATCCACCTTGTGCCATATCGGACCCTCCGCTGTCAGTGACCGCCCGAACGCCAGGCGATCTGCCGGAAGTCTAGGAGATACCGGGCCGCAGTTGCGAGGGTTTTCGCGTGACGGTTCGGATGACTAGCCGCCTGCGCCCACGGGTCCGGTCGGAGGCTTGTAGCCCTCGGGCAGCCTGGGCGTGAAGCGGAACCCACCCGCAACCCCCGGCTCGGTCAGCTCGTGCGGGTCCAGCAGCTCGTCGAGCTCTTCGGCGCTGAAGATGCCCCGTTCGATGACGATCTCCCGGATGGTGCGGTTCTCACGGACGGCCTGCTTGGATATCTCGGCCGCAAGGGCGTAGCCGAGATACGGCGCCAGCGGCGTAGAAAGCGCCGAAGACCGCTCCATGAGGTCCCGGGCCCGGGCCCGGTTGGCCTCGATGCCGGTCACGGCGAACTCGGCGAAGGCGCGGCACATGTTCGTCAGGATCGTCAGAGACTCGAGGGCCGTGTGGGCGATGACCGGCATCATCACGTTCAGCTCGAGCTGACCGGCCGAAGCCGCGAAGGCGATCGTGGTGTCGTTGCCGACGACGCGGAAGGAGACCATAGACAGGCATTCGGCCATGACCGGATTGACCTTGCCGGGCATGATCGAGCTGCCGGGCTGGACGGCCGGCAGGGTGATCTCCGCGAAGCCCGTCGCCGGCCCGGACGACATGAGCCGCAGATCCTCGCTGATCTTGATCAGGTCGATGGCGATGCCTCGCAGGGCCGCCGAGACCTCGACCATCGGGCGCATCGAGTGGGTGGCCTGAACCAGGTGCTCCGCGCCGCGGAGGTTGTGGCCGGTCTGCTCGATCAGGTTGTGGAGGACCAGCTCGATGTATTCGGGTTCCGCGTTGAGACCGGTCCCCACCGCCGTCGCGCCGATGTTCTGCTCAGCGATCGACTGGCCGGCCGTCTGCAGCCGCTCCAGGCCGCGGCGCAGCGTCAGGGCGTAGGCGGCGAACTCCTGCCCGAGCCGGATCGGGACGGCGTCCTGCATGTGAGTCCGGCCCGACTTGATGACGTCGTCGAATTCGCGGGCCTTCTGCTCGAAGGCGTGGATCAGCTCCTCGGCGGCCGGCATGAAGTCGCGGATGAGGTCGAGAGTGGCGATGCGCATCGACGTCGGGAAGACGTCGTTGGTCGACTGGGCCATGTTGACGTGGTCGTTTGGGCTCACGACCGAGTAGTCGCCGCGCTTGCCGGAGCCCACGCCGGCGGCGTGGAGCAGCTCGATTGCCCGGTTGGCCAGAACCTCGTTGGCGTTCATGTTGTGGCTCGTGCCCGCGCCGGCCTGGAAGGGATCGATCCGGAAGTTGTCGATCAGCTCGGCCTGCTTGGCTCGCCGGGCGGCCTCGAAGCCTGCCCGCATCGGATCCGAGTGGCCGTTCGAGGCCAGCTCTTCGTCGTTGGGGGAGGCCGGCGCCCGCAGGATCTCGTCGGCGGCCTCGACGATGGCGTTGCCGAGCTGCTTGGGCAGCCGCCCGGTGGCCATGTTGGCTCGCGCCGCGGCCTTTTTGACGCAGACGATCGCCTTCACCAGGGCCGGATGCGGCCGCGCGCCCGAGATCGGGAAGTTGTGGATGCCGCGAGCGGTCTGGACGCCGTAATAGGCGTGGTCGGGGACTTCGAGATAGCCCAACGGGTCCTTCTCGATCCGGAACCCGGGCCGGGGGGTGGGCGGAGTGGCTGGGGTGGCGGCGGTCATGTCGGGAATTCGCTCCTCGCTCGAGTGCGCGCGACGGCGTCCGAGACGCTGGCTCAGTCGCTGGATTCTAGCTCCGGACGCCGCGACGGCGATCCACCGGCCGCGACGGGTTGGCCTACGGCGCGCCGGCCCCATATCCTCGCCGCGGCCGCCGTCAGCCCGCCCCGCGTCGTCCACGGCTGAAGCGTCCGCCGGGAGGTGATCGAGTTGTCCCAGCTGGTGCCCGTCTTTCTGACGATTCACGTCCTGACCGCCATTGTCGCGTTCGGGCCGGTCTTCATCTTTCCCCTGATCGCCCGGATGGCGGCGCAGGAGCCGCAAAGCGGCCTGTTCGCCCTGCGTCTGACCGAACGCCTCGAACGGCGGATCGTGATCCCGGCCGCGCTGACCATGCCCGTCAGCGGCGGCCTGCTGGTCTGGTCCGAGCAGCTCGACCTGGCCGGCTCGCACTGGCTCGTCCTGGCGATCGGGCTCTACCTCGTCGCCATCACCTTCGCCCTGACGATCCAGATGAGGACCGTCGACCGGATGATCGAGCTGGTCAGCGGGCTGGCGGCCGCGGGCAACGCTCTTCCGGCGGGTCCCGGCGCCGCCCTGGCCACACCCTCGGAGCTGGCCGCGTCCGGCAGCCGCTACGCCGGCCCGGCTGCCGAGCTGGCCGCCCTGGGAGTCCGGGCTCGTAACGGCGGCATATTCCTGATGATCATGGTCGTCGTCATCGTCTCGCTGATGGCCGGCAAACCGAGCATCTAGCGCCCATCGGCGGGAGCGGCACCTGAACCGCTGGGTCTGCCGCGTCCGAGTCGCGTATATTCCGACTCACGGGCTGCTCAACCGCAGTGAAGGTCCGTCACCACGGTTGCAGGGCGTCAAGCCTTGAGGCTCGAACCCCTGGCTTCGGGCACGTACGTTGGAGGAGGTCCCGTATGGCTCAGCAGGCGCCCAAGTCGCGCGAGGAGATCCGCAAGGAGACCATCAGGAAGGACGTCCACGACCTGCACCGTCTGGGTTATGCCCAGGAGCTGTTCAGGACGATGGGCGGCTTCTCGAACTTCGCCATCAGCTTCTCGATCATCTCGATCCTCACTGGGGCGGTGATCCTCTACGACTACGGCCTGGCCTGGGCCGGGACCGCGGCGAGCCTCATCGGCTGGCCGCTGGTCACGGTCTTCGTCCTGCTGATCGCGGCGTCGATGGCCGAGGTTGCCTCGGCGTACCCGACCGCCGGCGGCCTGTATTACTGGGCCAGCCGGATGAGGGGCAAGAACTGGGGCTGGTGGACCGCCTGGCTGAACCTGGTCGGCCAGTTCGCCATCGTCGCCGGGATCAACTTCGCGGCCGCGTTCTTCCTCAACGACACGATCGTCACGCCCCTGCTGGCCCATGCCGGCATCGACTACACCAACGCCAGCTCGCTGCTGACCGTGGGCGGGACGATCGTCCTGACGGGCCAGCTGGTGACCATGGGCGTGCTGATGCTGATCCAGCTGGTCATGAACATCCGCGGCATCGACCTGGTCGCCCTGCTCAACCAGATCAGCGTCTGGTGGCACATCGTCATCGTGATCGCGGTGGTCGTCCTGATCTTCGCGGTCGGCAAGCCGGATCACTCGGGCCTCAACCTCTTCCAGATCCAGCCTCTCGACCAGGGCGGGAGCTGGAACAACAACCTCGGCTTCGTCAACCTCCAGTACGGTCCGGCGATCAGCTATCCGATCTTCGGGGCCTTCCTCTTCTCGCTCCTGCAGGCCAACTGGACCTACACAGGCTACGACGCCTCGGCCCACGTGGCCGAGGAGACGGTCGCGGCCCGGCTTTCGAGCGCCTGGGGTCTCTTCCTCTCGGTGGCGGTTTCGGCGGTCGTCGGCTACATCTTCCTGTTCGCCCTGACGACCCACCTGCCGGACCTGTCCGGGCTCTTCCCCGCGACCCTGCCGACTGACACGTCGAACGTCAGCCAGTACTACTTCGGCAACAAGGCCGCGGTCATCGAGATCCTCAACTACAACCTGGGCCAGGTCGGTCAGGTCCTGTCGGCGGGCATCGGCATCGCCATGGCCTTCTGCGGCCTGTCTTCGATCGCCTCGGCCGGCCGGATGCTCTACGCCTTCAGCCGCGACGACGGCATTCCGGGTTCGGGCTGGCTCAAGCGCGTCTCGCACCACTACCGGACGCCGGCCAACTCGATGGTGGCGATGGTGGTCGTGGCCTGGCTGTTCACGGTCGCCTCCGGCATCGTCGGCGGCGGCACGGCCATCATCATCGTGACCGCCATATCCACGATCTTCCTGTACGCCGCCTACGGCATCCCGATCCTGCTCGCCCTGCTCTCGGACGGCTGGCGCAAGGAGCGGGTCTGGAGCCTCGGCCGACTTTCGAAGCCCGTAGCGGTCGTCGCCCTGGCCTGGATCGTCGTCCTGATGGTTCTCTTCTCGTTCCCGACCTCGGGCAACATCTCCTGGCCGTTCATGGTCGCGGTCCTGGCCTTCCTGCTGGTTTACTACTTCGCCTGGGCCCGCAGCCGCTTCACCGGCCCGAAGATCCACACCATCGAGGCCGAGATGACAGAGATCGAGAAAGAGTTCGAGCTGGCGGCCGAGGAGCTGGCCGGCGTCTGAGGCCGATCAACCGCCGACGTCGACGCTGCCGTAGAAGCCCTTCAGGGTGGCGCTGCTCTGCCAGCCGACGATCAGGACGCTGCTGCCCCTGTAGGCGAGGAGGCAGGTCTTCGAACCGGCAAAGGTGATGGAGGCCGAACTGGGGTGCTTCCAGGTTCGGCCGTCGCCGCTGCTCCAGAGCGTCCAGTCGCTCGATAGAGAAGCTGGCGCGTCCAGGACCAGGATCTCGTTGTCCACGATCGACCAGTTGCCGACCGACGAGGTCAGGCCCGACTGTGACCACGCCACGCCGTTGCCCGACCACCACCAGGTGATCGGCTTGAGGTTGGGCGGCAGCGTCGGGACTGGCGTCGGTCTGGGCGTAGGCGTGGGCTTTGGCGTCGCCGTCGGCTTGGCCGTCGGGCTCGAGGCCGGTCGGGCGGTTCCCGCGGGCGTGGCCAGCGGAACCGGCGTCGGGCTGGGAGTCGGGGAGGCGTTGGCCAGCCCGGGGATCGCGGTCTCGGCCGTCGCGACCAGGCCGTAGCCCATGGCCGCGATGGCGGTCACGTTGGCCGGCAGGTGCCAGTCGGTCCTGAGCGTCCAGGTTCGGCCGTCCGGCGAGGTCCAGGCGCTCGTGGCGCCGCCCTTCGTGGCGTCGACTCCGACCGCGACGAAGCCGTAGTGGTACGTGGCGACGTAGAGGGGCAGCCCGCCCCCGACCGCGATCGTGCCCGCCTGCCAGTTGTCGCCGTCGGTCGAATACATGATCTGCGAGCCGCCCAGCGTGTCGGACGCGGCCACGTAGCCGTTTGGCCCGACCGCGATCGAGGAGAACTCGGTCGGGGTGTCGTCCTCGAAGTTGACCTGCTTCCAGGTCCCGGGCTTGGTCATGTGCCAGATCATGCCGTTGTCGCCGTCGGTGTTGGTGATCTTGCCGATGGCCAGGATCCCGCCCTTGCCGTCCGGAACGGCCTGGAGGACGACGGGCCGGCCCGTGACGACGTTCTGGCCGGTCGTGGAGAGTTTGGTCAGGCCGGTCGGCTTGAGCTCCTGGACCCACAGACCGCCGTCCCCGGAGGTGAAGATCGAGGTTCCCGCCGGGCCGGTGGCGAAGGTGTAGAAGCGGTCGCTCGAGGTGGTTACCGCGCTCAGGGTGTAGCCCTTGACCACGTCCGGGATCATCGGCACGGCGCCGGCCTTGACGTTGAGGGCGAACTTGGCCTCGGCCGCGGGGGTGATGACCGGCCGGGCCTTGCCGAACGTCGCCGTGCCGCCCAGCGCCGTCAGCGTCTTGCCGAAGCCGCCGACCATGATCACGTGATCGCCCACGGCGGCCATGCGGCCGTGGTCGAAGGGAGCGGCGCCGCTCGTGAGAGGCAGCCAGTTGACGCCGTCGTCGCTGACCCAGAACAGCTCGGTGGAGACGGGTCGGGGTGTGGTGCCGGGCACGGTCGGGCCGGGTGACGCCGTCGAGGCCGCCGCCGCGGCGGCTGCGGCGGCCGCCCCGGCCGGGGAGCCGAAGGCCACGAGGCTGTTGCCGACCCCGGCCACGCCGTCGAGAGCGACGGTAGACAGATCCGTTGGGGCGGTGCTCTCCGTCCAGACGTTACCGTCGGACGAGCTCCACGACGCGGCCAGTCCGGGCGAGGCGTCGCCGAGATCGCTGCCAACAAGCACGGCCCGACCGCCGATCGAAGCCGCTCCCGCCGCCAGGAACCCGGTCATCTGTGTCCTGGCCTGGGCCCAGTTCCGGCCGTCGTACGAGTACCAGACCGCCGACCGGGTCGGGCCGGAGCCGATCCACAGACCCACGATGGCGAAGCCGCCGTCCCAGGAGGTCACCACGCTGGGCGTATAGGAGCCGCCCTCGGCCGTCATGCCGGGCAGGGCCTCGGGCGTCCACGTCTGCCCGTCGTCGCAGAGCCAGGCGACGCCGTTGCCCGCGGCCACGGCGACCCCGTTGCCCGAGGCGACGCCGGCGGCCATCTCCTGACCGCCGCCCGAGTCGACCTGCATCTGCGTCCACTGGCCGCCGTCCTTCGAGTGCCAGGCGGTCGCGGCCACGTCCGTGGGCGCGGCGCCCAGGCTGTTCCCGATCACGACCAGGCCGCCCTGGCCGTCGTCCGAGATCCCCTGGGCCACGAACCGACGGCCGTCCATGCCGAACGAGCCGGGATGGGACCGCTGAGTCCAGGTCGTGCCGTCCGTCGAGGCCCAGACCGTCGTGGTCGAGGAGACAAACGTGCTAGAGCCAACCGTGGTCGTGGTGTTGACGGTGCCGACCATCAGCAGGGTCCCGTCGAGCGACACGAAGTAGGGTCCGAAGTCGAGCGAGGTGACCGGCAGGGTGACGGGGCCGGTCCAATTGATCGAATAGACGCTGCCGCTTGCCGTCGTCGTACCGGGCAGGTTCGGCAGGGCCACGAGCAGGGCCGAGACGATGGCCACAGTCGCCGTGATGCCGGCGATCCCGAAGATGCCGCGACGGCTCGGACGGGCATTGGCCGCCAGGCTGCGGGCCAGACGGGCGGCCGTGTCGGTTGCGGCGATCCGCTCCGTGGCGGGCCGGCGCCCCTTCGAGAGCGGGTGGGGCGTCGGCCGGTCGAGAGCCGTGGCCGCCTTCGGGGCGCGGGCCTGGTGCGCGGCAACCCCAGCGACTCCGTCGGAGACGTCGGGGCCGGCCTTGGTGCCCGGGCCGGCCTTGGTGGGTGTCTCGCCCCGGCGACCCAGCCGTGAGCCCAGCGACAGAGCCTTTCGCGGCGATCTGGCGGCGGCGCGCGAGGGCCCGACACGCGTCGCCTGATCCGCCGAGACGTCCGCCTTGTGGGGCATCGCCAGCAGGTGGGGAGCATCGGCGAAGGCCTCGGCGAACGCCACGCCGCAGTTCTCGCAGTAGGGAGCTCCCGGCGCTCGAGGGAAGCCGCAGTCAGGGCACGAAAGCCCATCGTAGGTCGGGACCGATTGGCTGCCCGGCGTCTGGCCGTCGAGCTCCGTCTTGGTCTTGTCGCCGGGCTGAGCCTCGACGTTTCGGTCGGTCATCGGGGTGTTGCCCACCTTTGTCAGTGCTTGGCCGTCTTCGCGCGGTCCGGGCCGGTGTCGAGGCTGCTCGAGACTAGTCGGGCGCGGCGAAGACTCGAAGTCTGCCACGGATCGGTCCATCTAGGCGCGCCGAGCCTGCCGGAGCGGAAGCTCGGCCCCTCCCCAGCGTTGCCGCCCAGGGCTACCGCTGGCCGTTGCGGGCCGCTGGCGCCACAATACCGCCAGAAGGCAAGCCATCACCAGGCTTATCGCCCGAGTGCCACCGGCAACGCCCCAACGGGCACAGGAGGAACCGATGAGCGACGCGCATGGAGCCACCGGCCGAGGTGACAGCCACTCAGCCCCGCAGCAACTCGAGGAGCTGCGGCAGATGGTACGAGACGGCGCCATCGACACCGTCATCGTCGCCCTGACCGACATGCAGGGCCGCCTGATGGGCAAGCGGGTCCAGGCGGAGGCGTTCCTGAAGGGCGTCGTGGATCACGGGATTCATTTCTGCACGTACCTGCTGGGCACGGACATGGAGATGAACACCCCCGACGGCTACAAGCTGATGAACTGGGAGACCGGCTACGGTGACTGGATCGGCCGCGAAGTCTGGTCGACCACCCGGGTCCTGCCCTGGCTGGAGACCACCGCCCTCGTCTTGTGCGACGCCGTCGACGACGCCGGCGATGAGATTCCGGTCTCGCCCCGGACGATGCTCAAGCGTCAGGTGGCCCGCGCGGCGGATCTCGGCTACACGGTCAAGGCCGGTACCGAATTCGAGTTCTTCGTCCTTGCCGATTCATATGAGGATCTGGCCGAGAAGGGCTACGAACATATCGAGCGAGTTGGCTACTACAACGAGGACTACCACCTTCTGCAGGCGACGAAGCTCGAGCCGTTGTATCGGCAGATAAGAAATCAGATGACTGCGGCCCGGGTGCCGATCGAATTCAGCAAAGGCGAGGCGGCGCCCAGCCAGCACGAAGTCAACATCAGGTACGACGAAGTTCTCGAGTCAGCCGACCGCAGCGTCATCTTCAAGCACGGGGCCAAGGAAATAGCCTGGCTGAACGGATACGGATTGACGTTCATGGCCAAGCCGTATGCCGAATGGACCGGTTCCAGCGGTCATCTCCATATGTCGGTCTGGGACAAGACCGGCGAGAAGCCGCTGTTCCACGACGAGGCCTCGACCAAGCCATACAAGATGAGCCAGACGATGCGCTGGTTCCTTGGCGGCATGATGGCCCTTCAGCGCGAGCTGGCGCTCTTCATCGCCCCGAACGTCAACTCATACAAGCGCTATGCCGTGGCGAGCTGGGCGCCGGTCAACGTCGTCTGGGGCCGCGACAATCGGACGACGGGGTTCAGGATCGTCGGCTCGGGGCCGGCCCTCCACATCGAGAATCGATTCCCCGGCGGCGACATGAACGCCTACCTGGCCTATGCCGCCGAGGTGGGGGCCGGTCTGTACGGCATCGAGCACAAGATCGAGCCGCCGGACGAGTTCCACGGCAATGGCTATACCGCGACCGGCTGCGATCGGATGCCGCGGGCGCTCTACGAGGCGATCGACCTTCTCGAGAAGAGCCAGGCCGCCGTCGACATCTTCGGCCGGGACGTGGTCGACCACTACCTCAACGCGGCCCGGGTCGAGCGCGACGCTTACGACGCGGCGGTTCACCCCTGGGATCGGCAGCGCTACCTCGAACGTGGCTAGCGGCCGGGATTGGCGCGGCCGGGCCACCGCCTAGCGACCAAGATACGTAGCCGTCGCCTCGGCGACGGATCGCAGTTTACGTGGCAGGGCCGCGGTCAACGGGCCCGTATCCACCGGCGCCGACTGGACGACGAAGTCGACCGCTCCCGGTGTCATCGGAGGAGTGGGCAGGAGCGTCAGCGGCGCCGTCGCGATCTTCATGAGAATCACGGGCGCGTGGAGGATGAATCGTCGTCGGCCCATCGAACTGAGGGCGATTCGTATGACTTCGTCCATCGTGAGTTGCTCCGGGCCGCCAACTTCGAATGTGGCGTTGTCCGCGGCAGGCGTTTCGAGCGCGTCCGCGACGAGAGCTCCGACATCGTCGGCAAATACCGGCACCAGTACCTGACGACCGTTTCCGATCTGTGGAACGAACGGCAGGCGGCGTGAGAGGCCAAGGAATCTATTCAGCGACCTATCGCCGGGCCCGTATATCCAACTCGGCCGGAAGATGGTGTAGGTGATGTGGGACTCGCGGACAGCCTGCTCGGCCCGCCATTTGGCCCTGAACCAGTGTCGTGTGGCGTCGGGAGACGCGCCGGCGCCGGACATGTAGACGAGGCGGTCTACCCCGGCACGACGTGCCGCCGCGACCAGGGCCTCGGTGCCGGTTGCGTCGACCAGCTCGAAAGTCTGGCCACGCCGGGGCGCCTCTATCGGCGAGTTGCGAAAAGCGAGGCTGATCACCAACGTCCCGATGCCCTCCAGGGCCGCGGCTAGACTGTCGGGCCGGGTCACGTCGGCGGGCCGGACCGACTCGACGGCGAACGGCAGCTCGGGAGGCCGGCCCCGGTCCAGCCGATGGCTCAGAACGACGATCGGGCGGCCGCGCGAAGCGAGCTCCCGGGCGATCGCGCCACCCACGAAACCCGTTCCGCCCGCGACGGCGATCGGGCGCGCGCTCGGGGTCATGGCAACCTCCAGGCTTGCCGGCGGCGACGTGTTGCGGCGTCACGAACCGCCGCATCGAGTATGAGCCCGATCGGCGCCAGCGGGTACCGGGCTGCCCGGCGTACCTGGCCGCCCGGGGGATGCGGGGCCGCCCGCGGTACCGGGCCGCGGCCCCGGCGCCCCGCATCTAATCCCCGGCGAAACCGGGTTTGGACGGGCTCGACCGGCCCCCCGGCCCTGTAAGCTAGGCCTGCACCGATCTGGCTCGGAAACGGCGGCCGCGCCTGTCGGACCTCGCGCTACGAAGACGGAGGCTCGAACGCATGCGGCTGAAGGGCAAGGTCTCGATCATCACCGGGGCCGGTGGCGGAATGGGCCGCGTGGCGGCGCTCAGGTTCGCCGCGGAGGGCTCGCGGGTGGTGGTCGTGGACAACCAGGGACCGGCCGCGGCTGAGACCGTTCGCCAGGTCAAGGCCGCCGGCGGCGAGGCCTGGCCCGTCACCGCCGACGTTTCGGTCGAGGCCGACGCGAAGGCCATGGTCGACACGGCCATCCAGAAGTACGGCCACGTCGACGTCCTCTACAACAACGCCGGGATCATGCCGGAGGCCGATCATTCGGTCGTGGACACACCGGTAGAGGCCTGGGATCAGGTCATGGCCGTCAACGTCCGTGGCGTCTTCCTGGCCTGCAAGCACGCCATCCCGCCGATGATCGAGCGCGGCAACGGCTCTATCATCAACGTCTCGAGCTTCGTGGCGCTGCTCGGCTGCTCGGTCCCGCAGGACGCCTACACCGCCTCGAAGGGCGCGGTCCTGGCCCTGACCCGTTCGCTGGCGGTCCAGTTCGCGCCTCAGGGCGTTCGGGCCAACGCCATCCTGCCCGGTCCGGTTGAGACGCCGCTGGTGACGGAGTGGCTGCTCAAGGACGAAGCTGCCCGGAAGGTGCGTCTGGCTCGCAACCCGACCGGCCGGTTCGGCAAGTCGGACGAGGTCGTCGCCCTGGCGGTCTATCTCGCCTCCGACGAATCGTCCTGGACCAACGGTGCCTCGCTCGTCATCGACGGCGGCATCAGCGTCAACTACTTCTGATGGCCGAGCAGATGAGGCCGGGCGACCTGGCCATCGGCATCGACTTCGGCGGGAGCGGCATCAAGGGCGCCGTCGTCGACATCCGCTCGGGCGAGTTCGTGGGCGACCGAGTCCGGATCCCCACGCCCCAGCCGTCCCGGCCGCGGGAGGTCGTGAGCGTCATGGCTACGCTCGTCGGCCAGCTCATCGAGGCCCGGACAGGCGGCGACGACCCCAACCTCTCGGCCGCCGACGCGGCGACGTTGCCGGTCGGGCTCGGCATCCCCAGCGCCACGCGAGACGGCGTCGTCCTGACCGCCGCAAACATCGACTCGGGCTGGATCGGCTTCAGGGCCGAGCGGGAGATCTCCCTGGCCATGGGCCGCCAGGTGGCGATCGGCAACGACGCGGACGTCGCCGGTCTGGCCGAGCTGCAGTTTGGGGCCGGCCGCGACCAGCGGGGCACGGTCGTGGTCCTGACAATCGGGACGGGCATGGGCTCGGCGATCTTCGTCGACGGCCGGCTCCTGCCCAACACGGAGCTTGGCCATCTCGAGATGAAGGGTCGCGACGCCGAGGAGCGGGTCGCCGAATCGGCTCGCTCTCGCCTGAACCTGGGCTGGAAGGAATGGGCCGCCGGCTTCGACGACTACCTGCACATGCTCGAGCGGCTGTTCTGGCCGGACCTCTTCATCCTGGGCGGCGGGGCCTCGAAACGCTCGGACAACTACATGCAGTACCTGACGGTCAAGACACCGGTCGTCATCGCCTCGCTCAAGAACAACGCCGGCATCGTCGGCGGGGCGCTGATCGCCCACGAGAAGCGGACCCGTGAGGCGATCGATCGCTCCGGGGAGCCGATCGCCTAGATTCGGCCCGCGCCACGGGGCCGATGTATTCTGGCCCGGATGTCGCACCTCGCGTCCCCCGCCTCGGCCGAGCTCCTCGACCGGGCCCGCGCGGGTCTGGGGCCGGGTTCCGCCGCCAGCCTGGCCCGGTTCGAGAACCTGATCGAGATCGTCGCCGGGCTGGAGTCCTGCGTCCTGGCCCTTTCCGGCGGGATCGACTCGAGCTTCCTGCTGGCCGTGGCCGCGCCGCTGCTCGGCGACCGCTGCCTGGCCGTGACCGCCGACTCGGCGGCCGTGCCGGCCTGGGATCGCGACGACGCCGGAGTCGCCGCCCGCGAAGCCGGGCGCCACGGAACCCGCTGGCGGAGCATCGCCACCCGGGAGCTCGACGATCCGCGCTACGCCCTGAACCCGCGGTCGCGCTGCTACTTCTGCAAGCTCGAGGTCTACGGCGCGCTCGGCGCCATCGCCCGGGAAGAGGGCTACGCCTGGGTCGTCGACGGCACCAACGCCACCGACGTGGCCCGGACAGATCGACCGGGCATGGCCGCGGCCCGCGAGCTGTGGATCAGGTCGCCCCTGGCCGAAGCCGGCATCGAGAAGGACGAGCTGCGCCGCCTCGCCCGAGCCCTCGACCTGCCCGACTGGGATCGGCCGGCGTCCGCCTGCCTGGCCAGCCGGATCCCCTTCGGCGACCGGATCACCGCGGAGCGGCTGCGCCGGGTCGAAGCCGCGGAGCTGCGGCTGCGGGGCCTGGGCTTCCGTCAGATCAGGGTCCGCGACTTCGGCGCGGACGCGAGGGTCGAAGTCGAGCGGGACGAGCTGACCGAGCTCGACCGGGTTGCCGGCCAGGTGACGGCGATACTCGGAGGCCTGGGCTTCGAGGCCTGGACTCGGGCACCGTATTCCGGGTCGGGGGCGGGCGACGGGACGAGGCTCGAGTCCCGCCAGGCGCCGAACTGAGTTGGACGGGGAGTACGAGGCCGGGCTCGAGCGCCTGCTCCATGGCGTCGCGGCCGGGACCGTCGAGGTAGCGGCGGCGGTCGAGTCGCTCCGGCGGCTGCCGTTCAGCGACCTCGGCTACGCCCGTGTCGACCATCACCGCGGCCTTCGCCAGGGGCTCATCGAGTTCGTCTACTCGCCCGGCAAGACCCGCGACGAGCTGCTCGGGATCGTCCGCGACCAGCTCGACAACGAAACGACCAGCGTCGTCCTGACAAGGATCGACGCCGAGGACGCCGCGGCCGTCGAGGCCCTCGCCGGCGAGCGCGGCCTGGCGGTCATCCGCCGCGAGCGAGCCCGTCTGCTGGCGATCCCCCGCGCCGTCCCCGCGGCCAGGGGCAATCTGCTTCTTCTCACCGCCGGCACTTCCGATCTGCCCGTGGCCCAGGAAGCCGAGCTGGTCGCGACGCTGCTCGGCACGGCTGTCAGGCTGATCGCCGACGTGGGCGTGGCCGGGATCCACCGTCTGCTGGCCAATCTGCCGGACATCGGTACGGCCGACGCGATCGTCGTCGTGGCCGGGATGGACGGTGCGCTGGCGAGCGTGGTCGGCGGGCTGGCCCGCGTACCCGTGATCGCCTGCCCGTCCAGCGTCGGCTACGGCGCGACGTTCGGGGGTCTGAGCGCGCTGCTGGCGATGCTGGCGTCGTGCGCCCCGGGCGTGGCGGTGGTCAACGTCGACGACGGCGTCGGCGCGGGCACGATCGGAGCGCTGATCGCCCGCGGCCGCGATCCGGCTCGGAGCGAGGCCGGCTCGTAGGTTCGGGCTCAGGATCGTCAGTAGGCGCCCGCCAGCTCGGCGCCCGGATCCGATCGGAACGGCGCCGTCGATCCACGGACGATGAGCTGCGCGCCCATGACCTGCTCGTGTGGCAGGACCGCCGCTCCCGAGAGCTGTTCGAGGAGTAGCTCGACCGCGGCCCGGCCGGCCGGCTCCATCGGCAGGGCGACGGTCGTGAGCGGCGGGGTGGCCATCCCGGCCATGGAGATGTCGTCGAACCCGACCAGGCTGATCTCGTCGGGTACGCCGATGTTGCGGTTGGACAGCCGGCTCAGGACGCCCAGGGCCATCAGGTCGTTGAAGGCGATCACCGCGCTCAAGCCCTTGGCCACGACGAGGTCGGCGGCGACCTGACCGGCCTCGAAGCGCGGCGCGAACACGCCCAGCTCGACCACTTCGATGCCCAGGCTCGAGCCTGCCTGACGTAAACCCTTGCGCCGTTCGCTGTTTGACCACGACAGGGCCGGACCGGACAGGTAGCCGATCCGGCGATGGCCGAGGGCGACGAGGTGCTCGACCGCCTGGCGCATCCCGTTGGCGCTGTCGAGAAGGATCGCCGCGGTGTCGCGGATGCGGCGGTTGATCAGCACCAGCCTCGTCTCGTCGCGCAGCTCCACCAGCTGCTCGTCGGTCAGGCGCGACGAGCACAGGACGATGCCGTCGACCTGCTTGATCATCGCCCGGATCAGCTCCAGCTCCAGGCGAGGGTTCTCGTCCGAGTCGACCAGAAGGACCGAATGGTCCGCCTCCCTGGCGCGGGCGTGGATGCCCTTGAGGACCGCCGGAAAGAACGGGTTGCCCAGGTCCGGGACGACGACTCCGATGTTGCCCGTCTTGCCAGTGGTCAGGCTTCGCGCGGTCCGGCTGGGCCGGTATCGAAGCTCCTCGGCGACGGCCTGGACTCGCTGGAGTGTGTCCTGGCGGAGCAGCCGGGGGTCGGAGAAGGCGCGCGACACGGTCGAGGTCGAGACGTTGGCGCGCCGCGCCACTGCGCGGATCGATGGGCGAGCTTCCCCGGCGGGGTTGGTGGCCGGTTCGGGCTTCTTGTCCGCCGGTAGTGGAGCGCCGTCTCGAGGCATGCGGGCGAGCGTGGAACCGGTTGTGGGAAATGTCAAGTCGGGCGGGCGGTGGCGGTCGAGGTAGACTCGGCGAGGCCCGAATTGCGGCCCGAAGCGAGAGGAGCGACGTTGGCGGACCCCCGCAGAACGCTCTGGGTGGACGCCACGGCCGGGGCGGCCGGCGACATGATGCTGGGCGCGCTGCTGGACGCGGGAGCGTCGCTCGACCTGGTCAACCGCCGGCTGGCGGGTCTTGGGGTTGGTCCGCTGCGGG
>Ga0335076_10002667_pt1 | contig 17774 bp, 14 predicted proteins | sample Lox_Sample_25_FD_206717 | JGI IMG/M metagenome (GOLD analysis project Ga0335076, IMG submission 206717) | Soil microbial communities from Loxahatchee National Wildlife Refuge, Florida, United States - Lox_Sample_2.5 | ecosystem: Environmental > Terrestrial > Soil > Wetlands | place: USA... | reverse complement strand
GCTCGCAATGCCGGGAGACGGTGACGATTGCCGCGACTGCGGCAATGCAGCCGCCGGAATCTAGTGAGCTTCGGCGTGCCGGACGCGCGAATAGATCGACCTCACCATTGTCGCGGCGGCTGTTCGGCCCGGCAGAATCCGGATCGTCCAGGCGGGGCGCCGGCCTGGCTCCATCCGTTCCAGGAACAGCGCTGCCGCAACCACAGCCATCAGCGGCAGGTGAAATCCGGGTTCCGATAGCGGCAACAGCATCAGTGGCGCGCAGGTGAGGACGCACCACAAACCGTGCACAAGGCCGAAGCGCGCGCAATCGCGGTCAGGTGCGCCGAACGCTGCGAGAGCGGGCAGGTGATGGCAGCGGTTGAGTGCCCGCTGTCGCCAGGGGCTGGCCTGCCACGCGGCGGCAATGGCGAGCGATATGATCGGAGCCGAAAGCCCAATGACGCCGGAAGACAGGCGCAGCGTGACGGAAGCGGCAAGCAGGATCAGCCCGGCGGCCATCCACACCGCAAGGTAGCTTGCGACGAACAACGCGGCTGCGCGCCGACGTCGCGAGGTCAGGCTGCGCAGCCGCAAATGGGCCAAGGGCCGCGCCAATAGCGGAGACATCATCGCCAGCACCATCGCCATGAAGGACAGCAGGACGAGGGCGGGCGGCTCGATCGAGAGCGCAATCGCCAGCGCGCCGTTCGCCAGCGCATCGAGGCTCGTCTGCGACAGGCAGATCGGCACCTGCGAATGACGGTCGAGCGTCAGCAAAAAGACCCACCCGGCCAGGCTCGCGGCGGCGAGCAGCGGCGCGTGCCCCCGCGTCAGTACTGCGAGCCTGCTGCGGGACGTCATGGCCCGCGGCTTTGCCGATAGACCCTCACGCGTCCGACGTCGACCTTGTCCTGCTGCGACATCGGCGTTTGCGGAATGAACTTGATATCGAGATGGTCGAGCGCGCCGCGCAAATGCAGGGCATCGACGATAGCGGTGATATCGAGCGTCTGGGCGAGCCCATTGCCGGCATGTGGTCCGCCCGCCTTGCTGGCCGCCCGCGCACCGAAAAGCGACACGACGCCGGCAAAATTGTTCGGAAAATCTTTCGGGTCGGCCCCGTCGGGCAGGTTGATGTAGACGTGAAATACGCCGGCGTCGGTGGCGCTCGTGATGTTTTCCAGCGCCAGGTAGACGCGGTCGGGCGGCTTTGGCGCTCCTTCCGGTCCAAGCCCCATCATCGATTTGTGCGACAGCGAAGCTGCCAATTTGTCCCGTGCGGCGGGATCGAGCTGGACGCGCGCGTCCACCGCAGCGCCCGCAACCCGCACCGAACCGCCGTATTCCCCAACCAGCTCTGTTGTCTTCGACGACGGCATCCCAAAGTTTTCCGAAGTTCGGTCCGCGTCCGACGGCGCCATGCCAAGGGTCCGAAGCCGCGCCGCAAGGGGATGGCTGGGACGGTCCGGGACGGTCAATTCCTGATAGACATAGTTGAGCGAAGGATCCTGGGTATTCAATACCTGCCGCGCGGTTGTGTTGAACGTGGAACCGTCCGGCGCCGGCATCGCAAACGCGCCCGCCGGCTGGTCGAGCCAATCGGTGTTGTCAGGATTCTGGAAGGCATCGGCCGGATCGCTCGGGGCCCGCGCGACTTTCAGCCAGGATTCCCAGAGGCGGTCGATATTGGCATGATGCAGCCAGAAAATGGGATCGATCGCGGCGGTTTCGAACATGGACATCAAGCCATTGTTTGCGGCGACGCTTGGGTCGGCGTTCCGGATCGATCCCCCGACCAGGTTGTGGATCGGACCGTGAGGCACCTGCTCCAGCTGTCCGGCGCCGGCGCCGGCGTCGTGATGGAAAGCGGTTTGCGTGCCTCCGAAGGAGGTCGGGATGCCGTTGGGCTCGTCGAAGAATTCCGGCGCTTCCCACAATTGACTGAGCGGGACGTCCTGTGGCGTCACCGTAATGACGCCATCGCCCCGCCTGCCGTAGCGCTCCTTGACCCAAAGCGGGTTCTGGCTGCCGTCGTCGAGCAGCCGGGGCGCGAAGGGTTGAGGAAATCTCAGATTACCGCGTCGTTCCGGATCGTAATTCCAATAAGGCAGCGCCCAGTCGGACGGTCCATTGAGCTTGACGATGGTGTCGAGCAGGATCGCCTCAAACGCACCCAGATAGGCGCGATGCCAGGGCAGGAAATACCAGCTGCCATGCTGACATTGGTTCCAGAAGCCCGGTTGGCTGGGGTCGGCAGGGAACGGCAGCGGGACGGCCGGGTCGAGATAGCCAAGATCGATCCAGAGCTGTGGATCGATCCCGTGCATCGCAGCAAGCGACCACCAGCTCGTCACGTCGGTAATCGGCTTGGCCTGCAATGTCTTGATCGCTTGCCCGTACCAGAACAATGTTTTGTCGTCGGCGGGCAGTTTCCAAACATCCTTGCGCATGCGTGGCGCCATGATGCCCTCCCGAGGTCAAATTGATTGCAGAAAACTCAAAGTTAAGAAGCCCATGAATATCAACTCAAAATAGTCTATCTCGGGCAATCCGTAAAGTGATCCGCAAACAGTCTCACGTCTCCGCGCTACACAACTCGGCAATGTTCCCGCGCCCGCTGAGAGTGTTCCTCTTTGGATGAAGTTCTGTCGCTGGAAACGAACGACAACGCGTGCTGGGCAAAAACCACCCCGACACGGAGCCTGTCATCGGGCCCCGCTTCTTCGCGCGGACCTGTTGGCGCCTCGCAATTACGGCTAACCTCTCGCCACGCGTCTGCAATGCTCCCACGCCGCCGCAATCAGATTCTCGCTCGCCTCGGGCGTGCGGAAGGCGGAATGGGCCGAGAGCGTGACGTTCGGCAGTTTGGTCAGCGGGTGATCCCTCGGCAGCGGCTCGATGTTGTAGACATCGAGGCCGGCATGGCGGATATGGCCCGACTTCAGCGCGTCGATCATCGCGGCCTCGTCGACGATCGCGCCGCGTGCGGTGTTGATCAGGATCACGCCTTCCCGCATGCTCGCGATTTTTTCGCGCGTGATCATGCCGCGCGTCTCGTCGTTGAGCAAAAGATGGATCGAGACGACGTGGCTCTCTTCAAGCAGCGTGTCGAGATCGACGAACTCGACGCCGGAAGATTTTTTCGGCGTCCGGTTCCAGGCGATCACCTTCATGCCGGACCCTGAGGCAATGCGCGCGACCTCGGCCGCGATCCCGCCAAAGCCGATCAGGCCGAGCGTCTTGCCGGTGAGCTGCATGCCGTCCTCGCGCAGCCAGTTGCCCACGCGCATCTCGCGGTCCATCTGCGCCAGCACGCGTGCTGACGCCCACATCAGCGCGATTGCGGATTCGGCGACCGCAGTGTCGCCATAGCCCTTGATCAGATGCACCTCGATGCCGAGTTCGGCGAGCTCGTCAGGGTTCATGTAGCTGCGCGCGCCGGTGCCGAGGAACACCACGTGCTTGAGGCCCTTGCATTGCCTTGCGATGTCAGTCGGCAGCGCAGTGTGGTCGATCACCACGATCTCGGCGCCGTCGAGCAGTTTTGGCAATTGGTCCGAGGCAATGTCGGGATCGCGGTTGATCGTGACCCTGGGATCGCCAGGCTTTTCCAGCCGCTCGAAGATTTTCGCCAGCGATTCATTGGCGTCGACAAAAACTCCGCGCACGCGAGCCTCCCTTGAAAAATTGTTGCTGGCTCATGAGGCGACGCCGGCAAGCGACAGCACGGTGTGCAACAGCACGTTGGCGCCCGCCGCGCAATCCGTTTGCGTCGCATCCTCCAGTTCGTTGTGGCTGACGCCGTCCTTGCAAGGCACGAACACCATCGCCGTTGGAATCCTGGTGTTGAGGTTGCAGGCATCGTGGCCGGCGCCGGAGGTGATGCGGCGATGCGAAAGCCCGAGCATCTTTGCCGCGCTCTCCACGGCATCCACGAGCTTCGGATCAAAATGGGTCGGCGGCTTGCGCCAGACCAGATCCACCGTCACCTCCACTTTGCGCCGCGCCGCGATCTCGGCGATCGCCTTGCGCAGGTCGCGGTCCAGCGCATCCATGATCGCGGCATCGGCGCTGCGGCAATCCATGGTGAAGGCGATCTCGCCCGGAATCACATTGCGCGAGGGCTTTGCGATCACGGCCTCGCCGATGGTGCCGACCGCGTTCGGTCCGTGCTTTTTCGCAATCGCCTCCATCGCCAGCACAATCTCCGACAAGGTCGCGAGCGCATCGCGCCGGAGCGGCATCGGGGTAGAGCCGGCATGGCTCTCAAAGCCGGTGATCTTGCCGTCGTACCAGAGCACGCCCTGACCGGAATCGACCACGCCGATGGTCTTGCCTTCGGCCTCCAGGATCGGGCCTTGCTCGATATGCAGCTCGACGAACGCGCCGAGCTTTTGCGTGCCGACCGGCACGTCGCCGCGATAGCCGATCGCGTCGAGCGCCTCGCCGACGGTGACGCCCTCGGCATCCCTGCGCGAGAGGATGTCGGCGGTGGTGAAGTCGCCGACATAAGCGGCTGAGGCCATCATCGCCGGTGCAAAGCGCGAACCCTCTTCATTGGTCCAGTTGCAGACGCAGAGCGGCACGTCGGTCTCGATCCCGGCGTCGTTGAGCGTGCGCACCACTTCGAGCGCGGCGAGCGTGCCTAAAATGCCGTCATACTTGCCGCCCGTCGGCTGGGTGTCGAGATGCGAGCCGAGGCCGACCGGCGGCTTCGACATGTCGCGTCCCTTGCGCACGCCGAACATCGAGCCGAGCGCATCGACATGCACGTCGAGGCCGGCGTGCTCGCAGGCTTTGCGGAACCAATCGCGCACCTGTTTGTCCTCGGCGGACAATGTCAGCCGCCGCACGCCGCCCTTTGGCGTCGCGCCGAATTTCGCGGTTTCGTGAATGGTATCCCAGAGGCGGGCGGAATCGATCTGCAGGTTGGAAGCGATTTTGGTCATTCAGCTTTCCGGAATTGCGTAGGCTGCGGGCGGGAGGGCATGGTAGAATCGATCGATAGGCCCTGTCGAGGCACGGAGCGCATACGATGAATATCGGTTTGACCCGGAAAGAGCAGGGCGGCCCCGGCGAAACGCCGATTTTGCCGAGCCATCAGGCGCGGCTCGACTGCCGCGCCGGGATGGCGGTGACGACGGCCGGCATCGCCAACGGCTTCGTCCAGGGCAACCTTGCCATACTGCCGGAGCGGCAGGCGGCCGATTTTCACCGGTTCTGCCAGCTCAATCCGAAGCCGTGCCCGATCATCGGCATCTCCGATGTCGGCAATCCGATAATCCCGTCGCTCGGGATCGACCTCGACATTCGCACCGATCTGCCGCGCTACCGCGTCTGGGAGAACGGCGAGGTGGTGGACGAGCCGACCGACATCATGGCGCATTGGCGCGACGATCTCGTGGCCTTCGTGCTCGGCTGCAGTTTCTCCTTTGAAGAAGCGCTGATGACGGAAGGCCTGACGCTGCGTCACATCGAGCACAAGGTGCGCGTGCCGATGTATCGCACCAACATCGCCTGCGGCGCCGCGGGTCCGTTTGCGGGGCCAATGGTGGTGTCGATGCGCCCGTTCAAGCCAAAGGACGCGATCCGCGCGGTGCAGATCACCACGCGCTTCCCGGCCGTGCATGGCGCGCCGGTTCATCTCGGCCTTCCGCATCTGATCGGGATTTCCGATATCGCAAAGCCGGACTATGGCGACCCGGTCCCGGTCGGACCCGACGAGATTCCGGTGTTCTGGGCGTGCGGTGTCACCCCGCAGGCGGTGATTGCGGCAGCGAAGCTGCCATTCGCGATCACGCATGCGCCGGGCCTGATGCTGGTCACCGACTTGCAGAACAGGGCGCTTGCCATTCTCTGAAGCGTGTGGCGACTTTCATCGCCGCAGCCATCGGTTATAGTGGAGTTTGTTTCGCCAATTCATTTTGAACGGGAGGCATGAGATGTTCGATCTTGAGCAGTTCACCGCCGATTGCCGTGCCGCGCTTAAGGCGGATTCATCTCACAAGGGGGTGCGCGAGGTGGTTGCCCGCGCCGTCGCAGATCCCGCCGGTGTGCTCAAGGGCCTGGGCGAGCCGAAGCGCGCCGAAGTGCAAAAACTCTACCACGCGCCGGATCTCACGATCCTCAATGTGATCTGGGCGCCGATGATGACGGTCATGCCGCACGATCACCACATGTGGGCGGTGATCGGAATCTACAGCGGGCGCGAGGACAATGTGTTCTGGCGCCGGATCCCTGAGGGCAATGGCCGCATCGAGGCGGCCGGCGCCCGAGCGCTGTGCGTCGGCGATGCCGAACCTCTCGGCCACAACATCATTCATTCCGTGACCAATCCGATCCCGCGGCTGACCGGCGCGATCCACATCTACGGCGGCGACTTTTTCGCGGCTCACCGCAGCGAATGGGATGCGGAAACCCTGATGGAAGGGCGCTATGACGGCGAGCGGGCGATGCGCCGCTTCGAGGAAGCCAACGAGGCCTACAAGCATTTCGCCGAGAAACGGCCGAGCTGAGCAGCTCGGCGCGGACTTATTTCACCCGTGCTCCGGCAGCGTCAGCCCGAACACCTTGACCAAATCCGCCACCTGCTCCGGTGACAAATAGCGCGGGTTCAGGCCGCGCAGCAGCAGATAGAGCTTCGCGGTCTCCTCCAGCTCCTCGATTGCGAACACGGCGGCCTCCAGCGTGTCGCCGGCGACGACCGGTCCGTGATTGGCAAGCAGCACGGATGAGTATTTTCCCGCGAGGCCCTTGATCGCGTCGGCGACGGCGCCATCGCCGGGGCGGTAGTAGGGCAGGAGCGCGGTCGCGCCACAGCGCATCAGATAATAGGGCGTCATCGGCGGCAGCGCCGCGCGCGGATCGATCTCCGGCAGCATCGAGAGCGCAACCGAATGGGTGGAATGCAGATGCGCCACCGCGCGGGCCGAACCGCGCGTCTGGTAGAGCGCGCTGTGCAGCGGCACCTCCTTGGTCGGCGCGTCGCCCGAGATCAGCTTTCCCGAAGCATCGAGCCGCGACAGCCTTGCCGGATCGAGGAAGCCGAGCGAGGCGTTGGTCGGCGTCACCAGCCATCCGCCATCGTCGAGCTTTGCGCTGATATTGCCCGAGGAGCCGGGGGTGAGCCCGCGCTCGAACAACGAGCGGCCGAAGCGGCAGATGTCTTCTCTGACCCTGGTCTCGCTACGCGTTGTTCCGCTCATGGCAGCCACCCTTTTGCAGTGGTTCTCTCATGCTTTGGCAGCGCGGCCAAGGCGTGATAGGCAGGAGGCAGCCTCCTCAACAAGAACACGAAGGAAACGCCGGATGTCCCAAGCCGAAAGACCGAAAGTCGCCGTGATCGGGCTCGGCTCGATGGGGTTTGGCATGGCAAGCTCGCTGCAGCGCAAGGGCTTTGAGGTGACCGGCTGCGACGTCGCAGCGGATGCGGTCGAGCGCTTGGTCAGGCAGGGCGGCGAGGGCGCCAAAACGCCTGCGGAAGCGGCAAAGGGTGCGGGCATCGTCGTCAGCGTCGTGCTCAACGCGGCGCAGACCGAAACAATCCTGTTCGGCCAAAACGGCGTTGCCGAAACGCTCGCCAGGGACGCAGTCTTCATCTCCTCCGCCACCATGGATCCGGATTTCGCCCGAAAGCTTGCCAGGCAACTGGAACCAACCGGCCGGCATTATCTCGATGCACCGATCTCCGGCGGCGCGCAGCGTGCTGCGCAGGGAGAGCTGACGATCCTCGCCTCGGGCAGTGCGGCTGCTTTCGCGAAGGCACGGCCGGCGTTGGATGCGATGGCGGCAAAGCTTTACGAACTCGGCGATGCTCCCGGGCTAGGTGCGGCCTTCAAGATGGTCAACCAGCTGCTCGCCGGCGTGCATATCGTCGCGGCGTCGGAGGCGATGGCCTTTGCCGCGCGCCAGGGCCTCGATCTCCGCAAGGTCTATGACGTGATCACGGCCTCCGCCGGCAATTCCTGGATGTTCGAGAACCGCATGAAGCAGGTGCTGGAAGGCGACTACAAGCCGCGCAGCGCAGTCGAGATCTTCGTCAAGGACCTCGGCATCGTGCAGGACATGGCGCGCTCGGCGCGGTTTTCGGCACCGCTCGCCTCCGCCGCGCTGCAGATGTTCTTGGCCGCTGCCGGAAGCGGCATGGGCCGCGACGACGATGCGTCGGTGGCGCGGCTCTATGGCCGCATCAGCGGCGTCGCGCTGCCCGGCGAACCGAAGAAAGACTAGGAGAGGACAAATGCCACGCTTCGCCGCCAATCTCACCATGATGTTCAACGAAGTGCCGTTCCTCGACCGCTTCGAGGCGGCGGCGAAGGCGGGCTTCACCGCGGTCGAATTCCTGTTTCCTTACGAGCATGCGCCCGAGGAGATCGGCAAGCGGCTGAAAGCGAACGGGCTGACGCAAGCGCTGTTCAACCTGCCGCCCGGCGACTGGGCGGCAGGCGAAAAAGGCTTTGCAGCGCTGCCGGCGCGCTTTGATGATTTGAAGCGGAGCCTAGTCACCGCGCTGCCCTATGCGCAGGCGACCGGCGTCAAACGGCTGCATTTGATGGCGGGCATCGCCGATCGCAATGACGCGAGGGCAGTGGAGGCGTTTTACAAATCGGTCGCGTGGGCTGCGGAGTTTTTTGCGCCCCATGGCCTCGATGTCGTGATCGAACCGATCAACCCGCGCAACGTGCCCGGCTATTTCCTCAACGACTTCTCCTTCGCGCGCGATCTCATCGACGAGCTGAAGATTTCAAACCTGAAGCTTCAGTTCGACATTTACCACTGCCAGATCATCCATGGCGACGTCACCATGCGCTTGCGGGAGATGATGCCGATCATCGGCCACGTCCAGATCGCCTCGATACCCTCGCGCCATGAGCCCGACGGCGAGGAGCTGAACTATCCGTTCCTGTTCGCCGAGCTCGACCGGCTCGGCTATCGCGGCTTTGTCGGCTGCGAATACAACCCGCGTGGCAGGACCACGGACGGGCTTGCCTGGTTCAAGCCCTATGCTGGAGTGAAGCCGTGACGCTGAAGCTCGGCTGCATCGCCGACGACTATACCGGCGCCTCCGACCTCGCCAATACGCTGACGCGTGCCGGGCTTCGCACGGTGCAGACCATCGGCGTGCCGGCGGCCGAGCTCGCGCTGCCCGAGGTCGATGCCGTCGTGGTGTCCCTGAAGAGCCGCTCGATCGAGGCCGAGCTTGCGGTCACGCGCTCTCGCGCGGCGGAGCGATGGCTGCGCGCGCGCGGTGCGGACCATGTCCTGTTCAAGATCTGCTCGACCTTCGATTCCACCGACAAGGGCAATATCGGCCCGGTGATGGACGCGCTGCGCGCGGATTCCGGCGACAAGATCGTGCTGGTCACGCCGGCCTTTCCCGAGACCGGACGCACCGTCTATATGGGCAATCTCTTTGTCGGCTCCGTGCCGCTGAACGAGAGCCCGCTCAAGGACCATCCGCTCAACCCGATGCACGATTCCAATCTGGTGCGGGTGCTGGCGCGGCAAAGCAGGGCGAAAATCGGACTCGTCGAGCTTGCGACCGTGACGCGCGGGGCGGAGGCGGTCCGGACAAAGCTTGCCGATCTCGCGAGCAGAGGCGTGAGCGCTGCGATCGTCGATGCGGTGTTCGACCGCGATCTCGAGACCATCGGTGCGGTCGCGCTCGATCACCGCGTCTCGGTCGGCGCCTCCGGCATCGGGCTTGGGCTGGCGCGGGCGCTCGCCGGCGGCGGCGCGAGCAAGGCGATCGCGGGGACGGCGGAAAAACCGGTCGGCGGGCCCGCCGCGTGCCTTGCCGGCAGTTGCTCGCAGGCGACCCTTGGGCAGATTGCGAGCGCCGAGAAGGTCATGCCGGTGCTGCATCTCGATCCCGACCAGATCGTCCGCGGCAAGGACGAAGCTCGCCGCGCGCTCGCCTGGGCGCGGGAGCGGCTCGGAAGCGGCCCGGTCCTGATCGCCTCCAGCGCCTCGCCGGACGAAGTCGCAAGCCTGCAGGCGCGTCACGGCCGCGAGGCCGCGGGCCATGCCATCGAGCAGGCGATGGCCGAGATCGCCGAAGGCCTGGTGCAGGCGGGCGTGCGGCGGCTGGTGGTCGCAGGCGGCGAGACCTCGGGCGCCGTGGTCGACCGGCTCGCCATTCCCGGCTTCCTGGTCGGCGCGGAGATCGCAGCCGGCGTGCCGGTGTTGCGCGCGGTCGGCGCGAAGACGGGCGACATGCTGCTTGCCTTGAAGTCGGGGAATTTCGGCGGTCCGGAATTCTTCTCCGACGCGCTCAACCTGATGCGCTGAGTCCGCAAGTTCTCGGACAAGTGAAAGTCAACGCTCCTGACGGTGTTGGCGCACGCCGTCAGTTCGGGTAAACCGGTCTTGAACCAACTGGTTCGTTGGTCCTCCACCGTCGGGGGTTGCCTCATAAATGGTCGCACTGGTCCGCATCGCGCTCAGCAGGCCCTATACTTTCGCAGTGCTCGCGCTGCTGCTCATGATCGTCGGGCCGCTGGCAGCCTCGCGCACGCCGACCGACATTTTTCCGGACATTCGCATCCCCGTGATCGGGGTGGTCTGGCAGTATACCGGCCTGCCGCCGGATCAGATGTCGGGCCGCATCGTCACCCCGTTCGAGCGCGCGCTGACCACGACCGTCAACGATATCGAGCACATCGTCGCCAATTCCTATAACGGCTTCGGCATCGTCAAGATCTTCTTCCAGCCGAATGTCGATATCCGCACCGCCAACGCGCAGGTCACCGCGATCTCGCAGACCCTGATCAAGTTCATGCCGCCCGGCGCCACGCCGCCCTTGATCCTCAACTACAACGCCTCGACCGTGCCGATCATCCAGCTCGCGCTCTCGGGCGAGGGGATGACCGAGCAAGGGTTGTTCGATATCGCCACCAACCAGCTGCGCACGCCGTTGATCACGGTGCCCGGCGTCGCGATCCCCTGGCCTTATGGCGGCAAGCAGCGCCAGATCCAGATGGATATCAATCCGTCGAAGCTGCAGGCGCTCGGGCTCTCGGGCCAGGATGTCGCCAATGCGCTCGCCGCCCAGAATCTGATCACGCCGATCGGCACGCAGAAGATCGGAGAGTTCGAATACAATCTTCAGCTCAACAATGCGCCGCTGCGGATCGAGGAGCTTGGCGACCTGCCGATCAAGACCGTCAACGGTGCCATGGTCTATATCCGCGACGTCGCCAGCGTCCGCGACGGCAACCCGCCGCAGACCAACATCGTTCACGTCAACGGCAGCCGCTCGGTGCTGATGATGGTGCTGAAGGCGGGCTTCATCTCGACGCTCGATATCATCGCCGGCGTCAAGCAGAAGATTGCCGACGTTCGCAACACGCTGCCCGATGCGCTCAGGATCGGCTTTATCGGCGACCAGGGCGTGTTCGTGCGAAGCGCGATCACGGGCGTCGCCTATGAAGGCGTCATTGCGGCACTCCTGACCAGCGTGATGATCCTGTTGTTCCTCGGCAGCTGGCGCTCGACCCTGATCATCGCGGTCTCGATCCCGCTCTCGGTGATGGGCGCGATCGCGATGCTGTGGGCGCTCGGCGAAACGCTCAACATCATGACGCTCGGCGGCCTTGCGCTTGCGGTCGGCATCCTCGTCGATGAAGCAACCGTGACGATCGAAAACATCAACTGGCATCTGGAGCAGGGCAAACCGGTCGAAGATGCCATCATGGACGGCGCCAACCAGATCGTGGTGCCGGCCTTCGTGTCGCTGCTCTGCATCTGCATCGTGTTCGTGCCGATGTTCTTTTTGACCGGCGTTCCGCGCTTTCTGTTCGTGCCGATGGCGGAAGCCGTGATGTTCGCGATGATGTGGTCGTTCATCCTGTCGCGCACACTGGTGCCGACCATGGCGAAATATCTGCTGCATCCGCATGTCGAGCACGACGACGGGCCGCCACCCACCCGCAATCCGCTGGTGCGGTTTCAGCGCGGTTTCGAGGCGGGCTTTGAGCGCGTCCGCGCCTCCTATCGCGATCTCCTGGCGTTTGCGATTCAGGGACGGCGCATGTTCGTGCTCTGCTTTCTCGGCTTCGTCGCAGCCTCGTTCCTGCTCGTGCCCTCTATCGGGCGCAATTTCTTTCCCGAGGTCGACACCGGATCGATCCTGATGCACGTCCGCACCCAGATCGGCACCCGGATCGAGGAAAGCGCGAGCCAGTTCGCCGACGTGCAGAAAGCGATCCGCAGGATCATTCCGCCCGCGGAGATCGAGACCATGGCCGACAATATCGGCATGCCGGTCTCGGGCATCAACATGACCTACAACAACACCGGCGTGATCGGACCGCAGGACGGCGACGTCCAGATCAAGCTGAAAGAGGGACACCGGCCGACCGCGAACTATGTCCGCGAACTGCGCGAGCAATTGCCGCGCGCCTTTCCGGGCATGACCTTTGCATTCCTGCCCGCCGATATCGTCAGCCAGATCCTGAATTTCGGTGCGCCGGCGCCGATCGACGTGCAGGTCCGCGGCGCCAATCTCGATGCCAACTTCGCCTATGCCAACAAGCTCTTGAACCGCATCCGCCGCATCGCGGGCGTTGCCGACGCGCGTATCCAGCAATCGCCCAACAGCCCGACCTTCAACATCGACGTCGACCGCACCCGCGCGCAATATGTGGGCCTGACCGAGCGCGACGTCACCAACAGCCTGACCGTCAGTCTCGCCGGAAGCGGCCAGGTCGCGCCGACCTACTATCTCAACCCCGACAACGGCGTATCCTATTCGATCGTGATGCAGACGCCGCAATTCCAGATCGATTCGCTGGGCGCGCTGGAGACGCTGCCGGTCTCGGCGAGCGCGACCTCGAACGCGCCGATCCTTGGTGGCATCGCCAACATCAAGCGGACCGTTTCGAGCGCGGTGGTCTCGCAATACGACATCCAGCCGATGGTGCAGATCTTTGCGACGCCCCAGGGACGCGATCTCGGCAGCATCGCGACCGACGTGCGGGCCGCGATCGCCGATACCGCAAAGGACGTGCCGAAGGGATCATCGGTCGTGCTGCTTGGCCAGGTGCAGACCATGAACAATGCATTTGGGGGGCTGTTGTTCGGGTTGCTCGCCGCTGTCGTGCTGATCTATCTGTTGATCGTGGTGAACTTCCAGTCATGGTCCGATCCGTTCGTCATCATCACGGCGTTGCCGGCGGCACTTGCCGGCATCGTCTGGATGCTGTTTGCGACCGAGACCACGCTGTCGGTGCCGGCGCTCACGGGCGCGATCATGTGCATGGGCGTCGCCACCGCCAACAGCGTGCTGGTGATCAGCTTCGCTCGCGAGCGCTACGAGGAGCATGGCGATCCCGTCATGGCGGCGATCGAGGCCGGTTTCGTGCGCTTCCGCCCCGTGCTGATGACAGCGCTTGCGATGATCATCGGCATGACGCCGATGGCGCTGGGGCTGGGCGAGGGCGGCGAGCAGAACGCGCCGCTCGGCCGGGCCGTGGTCGGTGGCTTGATCTTTGCAACCACCGCGACGTTGATATTTGTTCCCGTCGTTTTCAGTATGATGCACAAGAAGCAGGGCGTCCAAGCCCCGCAGGGTATCGAAGCCCCCACTGAGCCGGAGACACCGCATGCTCCCTGATCAACCCTCGCCGGTGTCCCGCCGGAAGCTGGGTCTTTTCGGCGCTGCGGCCGCTGTTGTCGCAATCCTGGTCGTGGTTACCGGGATCCGGGCGCGCGAGGAGGCGAGCGCGCGTCTGCGCGATTGGACCGACGACCAGGCAATCCCGACTGTTGCGGTGGTGCAGCCCGATGCGCGGGCGTTGAGCGCCACCCTGGATCTGCCGGGACGGCTGGAAGCCTACTACCGCGCCCCGATCTTTGCCCGCGTCTCAGGCTACCTGAAGAGCTGGAACGCCGATATCGGCGCCAGGGTCAAGGCCGGCCAGGTGATCGCCGAGATCGAGGCGCCCGATCTCGATCAGCAATTGATGCAGGCCCGTGCGGACCTCGCAAGCCAGGAGGCAAGCGCAAAACTGTCCGAGGCGACGCTGAACCGGCGCAAGACGCTGGTGGCCTCGAACTTCGTATCGGCTCAGGAAATCGACGAGCGCTCGGCCGACCTCTCCAACAAGAATGCCGCCGTCAAGGCCGGCCAGGCCAATGTCGAGCGGCTGGAAGCGCTCGCAGGCTACAAGAAGATCTCCGCGCCGTTCGACGGCGTGGTCACCGCGCGCGACACCGATGTCGGCATGCTCATCAATGCCGGCGGCGGAAGCGGTCCGCCGATGTTCGTGGTGTCGGACATCAGCAAGCTCCGGGTCTATGTCAACGTGCCGCAGAACTATGTCCCGCTGGTCAAGCTCGGCGCCAAGGCCGTGATCACGGTGCCGGAATATCCGAACCGGACGTTTCTTGCGACGGTCGAGGCGTCCTCGCAGGCGGTCGACGTCAATTCGGGCACCACGCGGATGCAGCTCGGTCTCGACAATTCCGCGGGCGAATTGCTGCCGGGCGGCTATGCGAGCGTGCGCCTCAGCCTGCAGCGCGACAGCGTGCCGCTGCATATTCCCTCGAGCGCGCTGATCTTCAACCAGAAGGGCCTGCGCGTCGCAACCGTGGGCGCTGGAGACAAGGTGGTGTTCAAGACTGTGACCATCGCGCGCGACCTCGGCCGCGAGATCGAGATCGCATCGGGGCTGTCTGCGGACGACCGCATCATCGTGGCGCCGCCTGACGGCCTCGCCGACGGCGATCAGGTCCGCGTCGTGGGCGGTGCCGGCGTCCCCAAGGGCAAGCCCGCGCACATCTCGGAAAAGCAGGACGGGAAGGGGTAGGGGGAAGCTTCTTCCGCTTGCTCCGCACCACCATCTCCCCTTGTTTGGGCCAAAGCATTGGCGGGCGGGAGCGGGGAGACCGACAAAAAGACAGCAGGAGGTCAAGAGCGGAAGCCCAATCGTGAACCCCAATAACAGCGGTTCTATACCCTGCTTCCGCTTGTGGCAGACGGACCCCGCGAATGTCTGGGGTTAGGGGCAGACCGGAAGTGATCGGCCGACTGTCAAAGCGCTTTTCACCCAGAGCGGAAATCGCAGGCCAAGCGACAAACGGGTACCGCGGGCGTAAAGGGTACTATGGGCCTCGTCGTGTCCGCGAAAGAGTCTCGGATGGAAGCTCACCAAACATTTCGCGGAAGTCTCTAGCGAAGTGTCCGAGATTTCCGAAGCCGCACTTAAAAGCGACATTTGAGACGGAGGTGCGTTGATCGGGCTCCTTGAGCATCTGTTTTGCACGTTGCAACCGCACCGTTTTCGCATATTTCATCGGAGAGTATCCGCGGCTTTTCTTGAACGCAGCGTAAAGTGCGCGGATGCTGGTGTTGGTTTGCGATGCCAGTTCTTCGATCGTGATTGCGCGATTCCAGGATGCCTCAATATACTCTTCGGCCAGCCGAACCATCCGCGGCGCTGCTTCCTTTTCGTTACCCTCCAATATCTCGCTGAAGTTATGGCGGTGAGCAGACAGGAAGGAAACCAGAAGGGCCTGCTCCAGTTCCAGAAGCACCGCGCTTGGCAGCTCGGCGGCTGTCGAACTCAACTGTCCCGCCAGGAATATCGCCAGATCGCGCAATACCAGAGCAGTCGGCTGCACTGCCGCCGCAAATGGGTCAAACCTGAGCGCGCCTCGTGGCTTTGCGCCGAGAAGCGTTGCCAATGTCTTCTCCAGTGCCGCGGTCTTTATTCGAAGGATAAGCTGTTCATAGCCGGGTTCGAACACAATGCTGATGGGGCCACCCGGGGGAACCATGCAAGGTTGCCGCTCATTTATCGCGAGTGCCGTGCCGTTCAGAATGGTCGCTGCGCTGCCCTTGAGGCCAATTTGCAATCGGGCGAAGTCGTTCTCCGGAAAGTCGACGATGGTCTTCGCTCCACCATAAGCACAAAAGCCCAGGCCGACGTTCGCAAGCTGAAGATAGTTTCCTACCCCTTCAAAGTTATCCGCTTTGGAGACCGAAAACCCGGTTGCCCCGTAAACCGTGAGCAACGCGTGCTCCATCGATTCGGGGTCGTGCGTCCGAACAACCGGGGAGCGGCTCAACAGCATCGATCTAAGCTCATGAAAAAACGGACCGTCGTTCACATCCGAGGGAAAGGTGCCTAAGGCGATTTAATCAACCGCGTGAACCGTAGCCAGTGACCAGACGTCGCAGCAGCTCATATTTCGCAGGGAATACTCAAATGGCGACACGAGCAGATTTGAGCAAAGTTTGCAGAATTGGGCCTTCGGAACGGCTTCAAAGTTCGTGCTGACCATTCTAATTGCGTGAAATGAAACCGTAGCCACAGGCTTTCTACACGTCATTGGTAGCAGAGTTTTTGGCCCCGCAGTCCGGTCAGGAAGAGGGATCAATAAAAATGGATGATGCAATAAGACGCTTTGTTGCAGCCGAGAACATCGTCAATTTCAAAAGGCGATTGAAAAAGGATACGCACACCGACAATGAGGTGCGACCAACAAGTGGCCAGAAACTCGCCATGAAGACAATGCTAAGAAGCCTCTTAGGCGAGACTGATTTCGACAGATTATGTCCAGGAATAAAAGTAAGCACCATCGCCGAAGATGTTCTGCAGGTCTTCGTGCCGGCCGAGAACTGTGCTGCTGACATCAAGTTTCGTCACTCTGACGATTTTGCTGTCGCCGCCGAGTACGCGCTTGGTCAGCCCATTCGGAAGGTGAATGTCTTGTCAGCGGGCCAGTCCTCAATTTCGGGGACTCTCACATGTACAGTAAGCGGGAGCTATCAATTCGCGCAATGACGCGATGGGGCGTTGAAGGAATGCCCTTCGCGACGGCCCCCTTTTTCTAGCCGAACTTGGGATCGGAGGTGCGACGTGGCAGATCTAAGATTGAGAACATTTCTCGCTAGTCAATTCGTGCAATTAAACTCAGCTCTTGAACTAGCGACCGGGGTATTGTCGAAAGCCGATCGCACATCTGCCGTGAAGGCATGCCTTGCGGAAGCAATACTGAACCTCGCTGCCGAAGGGGAGACGAACCCGATCAATCTTGGCGAAACCGCCTTGACCAGGGTCCGGGAGTCTTGTGCGGCCTGTAGAGGATGTGACGGCTTGCGTCGGCCGCCCGATCGCCATCAATCTCTTTTCCAACGCAACTTGTCTTCAAAACTCTGCGCGTGACGCTGGAAGATCAAACTAGAACACCGGGGCAGGTGAGTCCGAATCTGAGCGAACTTTGCAGAACTTGGCCTTTGGAACTGCTTCCAAGTTTCGTGCAGACTCATTTAATCTCGCAGATGTGGGCAAAGACTTTCTGCAGGCCGCAGCTATCATCAACTTCAAAATGCAGCTGCAGAAGAAGACTCACTCTGACAAGCGCAGAATACTGGTACAACTACGTGCAAATGAAGTAGCTAAGCATCCCGAGGCTTTGCAGCATGCCCAAGCCGTCATTGCTCAACGCACAGCGGACGCTTCGTTTGAATAACCAAGTTATTTTTAAGTAGCGTGGTTGAAGCACCCCCCGCCAGCCCGACTACGTAATGCGGGGCCGTCAACCGCTGCGTCTGACGGCCCCGCTCTTTTTGACGCTAGATTTTGTTCGCTAATGGTCCATCGCGTCATTTCGGCGCGATGCGGAATCTGGTCTGGGGGGATAGCGGAAATCACTCAAGCCGAACCAAGAAGTTTCGATCGAAGGCGGGTGAGGGGTTCTCTCCACGCACTTGTGCTCGTGGAGAGAAACCCCCAACCCCCGTAAACAAGCACAGCAAGAAATAACCACCCCCACACAAACACGGA
>Ga0335076_10002665_pt1 | contig 17794 bp, 13 predicted proteins | sample Lox_Sample_25_FD_206717 | JGI IMG/M metagenome (GOLD analysis project Ga0335076, IMG submission 206717) | Soil microbial communities from Loxahatchee National Wildlife Refuge, Florida, United States - Lox_Sample_2.5 | ecosystem: Environmental > Terrestrial > Soil > Wetlands | place: USA... | reverse complement strand
GGTGGCTACTGACATCGATATCCGCTTTCTGGAGAAAATCGGGCAGCCTAATTTCGAGGCTCGAGCACACGACATCACTGTTGATTCGCTCCCCGATGGCGAGTTCGATTTTGTACACACGCGCTGGCTACTACACCATCTGCGTCAACCGGAGATTGCGATTCGCCGCATGATCAGCGCGCTGCGTCCGGGCGGTTGGCTGCTATTGGAAGAGGTGGACTTTTTCCCAGTGCACACCTCGACTTCGGAGCTATACGTTGACTTCATGATGGCGGTGACCGGGACCGTCGTGGCAGCCTCGGGACGCGACTGTCTGTGGGCCCGCGCGCTTCCCTCTTTGGTGTCAGAGATGGGTCTATCTCAGGTCGGCGGCGAAGGTGACTTCGCCGTGCTTCGAGGAGGTTCGCCCATGGCTGAATTTTTCTATTTGACAGCCGAGCAGATGCGCGACCGGATGCTCGCGGCTGAAGCGTTAAGTGCCGAACGCTTGGACAAAGCCCTCGAACTGCTCAAAGACTCGAACTTCTGGGCATTCGCCGGCGCTGGGGTGGCAGTATGGGGCCAGCGCCCCATTGGTCCAGCACCAGATCATGGACGACAGCTACCGCCCATCCACTCAGTTCCGCCGTTCAACGTCGGGTAACGGGAAATTTCTGATTCACCGTTGGATGGCCGGTTGTGGCCGAGAGTCGCCCTATGCCATCGGCAACTGTCGACCCCAAGCGGCCGCGCGCGCTTCGTGAACCGGACATCCGACGAATGCCGCGAGCGGTCACTTCAGTGGCACACCGCCAAGCTGGTGTGCGACATGGTTCGCAACGACCCGGCAGGCTTCGCTCTCCGTGTCGCCGGCAGGCCAGAAAATCGGGACAGGAAGGATGAAATAAACCAACGCGACGGCCTTGTACGACTGGCTCGACGCCGTGACACTGGCTTCGTCCACGAAACACCCGTCCTTGAGATCGATGATCAGGACATCGACGTAGGTATCGACGGACCGCCTATCCTCGAATGAGATCCCTCCCGTCTCAAGGCTGGCGTGGGTTTGGCCCGACCACGGGCCGGTTACGCTGTCGACCGCGATCAGGTAACGCATGCCTTGGGACAACAGCTCGCTGCGCTCCGGGGACTCGCGCAAGCGTGTGAGCATCGCCGCTTTCGTTTCCAGAATGCTGGATGCCTGCGCTTCGGCTCCAACGAGGCGCACAGAAGCTGGGACCGGCTTGAGCTTGGGCGCCACTTTGTACATGGCGTCGCCGATGCAATTCACGATCCTTGTCTCGAAGGCCTTCCTGGGTTTTGCAGGATCTACCTTGACATCGTGTGCGGCGGTCTGGTTTCCCGGGCCGAGGTCCACAGATACCCCCAGCACTTGGCCGAGCCTGTCCGCGGAGGGCTTGGCCTGGCAGATCGTGGGCCCCGGTTCCGACTGCGCGAGTGTCGTCGTCTCCGGCACGACCAGCGTCGTCGTAAGCAAATCGAGCCGACCCAGAGAGCTCTTCGCGACCTCCCGCGCAAGGTCACCTTCGTCGAGCACATGTTCGGACAGGCAACGATAGGCCGTCCCCGGTGTCGCCGCGGTCTTCTCGCAATTGAGCACGAGCGTCCCAGCGTACTGCAGCGGCGCGCCTGAAACCTCCAGGCGAAACAGACCCCAGGCGGGAGAGTGTCCAGGGAAGGCGTATCGGTGCACGCTGGAGTCCCACTCCACGAATTGAGAGGAACTCGGTTCGAACGCCAACTCGTAGCTGCCCGGACGCAGCGACAGCAGGGCCCAGCCGTTCCTCCTTGCATCGGCCGTGGCGGAGCCGGGATTCGAGAGCGTTACTAGCTCTTTGCCATTGAGCTCAGTACTGATCAGCATAGAAAAGTGGCGGCTGGAGACAGAAGAAAACAGGCCCTCAAGTGGCTCGCCATCGACTCTGACCACCACGCGTAGCAAGACGACATTACGTTTGGGTACAACCCCGTACGACTGTGCATTCGGCGGGCGATTGATCTCGAGGGGATCGAGTGCAGCCGCACCAGAGCTCGTCTTGCCCGCGGCGGCTGAGCCCGCCAGCCCATGTATGTTGCGGCTTTCAGTGACCGTCGTGCAGCCTTGCAACAATGGAGCGGCAAGGGCCGTAGCTACGAACAGTGCTGATGACAAGGGTTGCACGGCGTCACCTGGCAAGGTGTATGAGAAACGAACCCACAGGATCCATCCTCATTGTTCCTCCTGGTCAAACGATGATCCTGCCAGGCGAATCGAGACCACAGCAACTTACTTCTGGGTTACCGATGCTGGGGTGTTGGCGTGTCGATATCGAGAGACACGTGGAGAACCACTGAGAAGCCGCGGACAGCGCCGGCGATTCCCAGGCGCCACCACGATGCGACCAGTCGTGACAGGGGTCACCCTATCGCACAGTACAGCGGCCGCACGTACAGATAGACGCCAAAACACGCTCCGTGTCGACCTCGTCGTCGCCGGTGGCAATTGGAGCGTGCTCGTTGATGAACTCGGTGAGCGGCCCGCGCAACTCTTCGATGTTCGTGCCACCGGCATGCAGGACCTCGGAGGCCGAGGGATTGTCCAATAGCGCGAGGAGCAGATCGTCTACGGTGATGAACTCGTGGCGCCTTTGCCGAGCATCCATGAAGGGCATATGCAGGCTGACTTCGAAATCCTGCGCGATCTTCACGTCTTCGGCCGCTGCTACTTGGGTCATGTAGCAGCCCAGAGATGAACGCGGATACGAGTCTTAGCCATCTCCCGCTCCCCAGCGCACGCCGTCCAAGACAGCGACGTTCGGAGGTCAGGTCTCCGCGCCGTTTAAAGGCCCGTTTTCGCTAGGGGCGCTCCATCTTGCAAGACGTAGGTAGAACGGTGTCCTTGCCCTCGATCCGCACGTCATCCCTCCAGCCCAGCCCCAACCCCTCGACGTCGTACTTGACGCCTTTGCCGACCTTGGCGAAGGTCGATATGAAGAGCGGCTGCATCAGCTGATGGTCGTCGGGCCGCATCCAGAGTTCGCCCGTGTCCCCCTGCCCCTTCATGCCTTCAAGGGCCTTGGCCACCTTCAGCGGATCCGTGGATTGGGCCGTCCTCATTGCCCTCACCAGCATATCGAGCTCGGTCTTGGCGTTGTTGAACCACATATCTTCGCCGTACTTGCTCTTATAGTCGGTCGCGAATTTCTCGAGCTTGTTCTCTGGAACGTTCACCTGCCACGCCGATAGCGTCTTCACGTGGTTGGCACCCGACTCTCCGATCGCCGTGGGGCTGCCGACGATATAGGCATAGAGCGCATAGTAGTCCGTCGTCAGCCCCGCCTCTTTGCCCGCCCTCACGAGAAGCGACAGGTCGTTGCCCCAGTTTCCCGTCAACACCGTGTCCGCGCCCGAAGCCTTGATTTTAGCCACATACGGTGAAAAGTCCTTTACCTTGCCGATGGGGTGCAGGTCGTCGCCGACGATTTCAACGTCTGGCCTCTTTTTTTTCAACAACTCCTTGGCTGAGCGGCTGACCGCTTGGCCGAACGCATAGTCCTGATTGATGAGGTAGACCTTATGGATGCCCTTCTGCAGCATCATGTAGTTGGTCAAAGCTTCGATCTTCATGTCGACGTTAGCGTCGAAGCGGAAGTGCCAGAAGTTGCACTTTTCGTTGGTCAGTGCTGGGTCGATTGCGCCGAAGTTCAAGTACAGGACCGCCTGATCCGGATTCCTCGCGTTGTGCTTGGCTACGGCATCGGTCAGGGCGTGCGCGATGTTCGAACCGTTGGCCTGCGTTATGTAGCGGATACCCTGGTCGATCGCCTGCTGCAGCACGAGGACGCTCTCCTGCGGGCTGCTCTTGTTGTCAAGGTTGACGAGTTCCAGCTTGGCTCCACCGAACACCCCACCGTTCGCGTTGATCTCGTCGACAACCGCCTGGAGATGTCTGCCCAGAGATTGGCCGACATTGGCGAAGGGGCCACTGGTAGGATCAATGTGGGCGATCCGGATAACTTCATCGGCTGCGGAGATTGGGGAGGAAAGCACACACAAAAAGCCGAATGCCATGCAGGTCGAATAGCGCATCACACCCTCCTCCGGGTTTGCTGCGTGTGGGGAAGCCGATCGGACAATTGGGCTCTGCGACCCATCTCCCGGTAGACGAACATATCTCGCCGGGACCGATACGGAGAAACGGATACCAGGCCCAAGCTATCACGCGTGGTATGGGGACTCAAGTCGCACTTTGAGCCGGGAGGGCCCGGCCTGAAAACAATTTCTCTGCCGTCTGAGCGACCGCTATCGGGGAGCTTGTCGAGAGACCGCTGGTTGCCTGATACGCGACTATCAGACGACCGGGCCTTATCAGGTCAGCAATGTCTTCAATTCGAGCATGCGCAACAAGATGGACTATCATTCGCCATTCCGCGCACGGAGGTTCTCTTGTTCACTGCGAAGCGCCGGGACGCCTTGGGGGCGTGGTGCGAGAAGGTGTCGGTTGCCGCTTTCACCGGCTTCGTGGCTGGAGCATTTGGAGCGCAGGCATCTCTTCTTTCCGGCTGGCAGCTCGCCATGCTTGGATATTTTGCTCTTGTCCTCTTAATCGCTGCGATAGGTTTCAGGGATTAGCGTGAGCACGTTCGACGCAATTCTCGCAGTCCTATGCGTGCTGGGCACCGGTTTGGCTGTATTTGCCTGGATGTCCCGAGGCACGGAACCTGGGGAGGGCGAAAAGAATCCGAGACCGGCACCCGAAAGCGGCGGTGAGCAGGCGTCTGAGCAGAACCGTTCTGATGAAGCGAAAAAAGAGGTGGTTAGCTCGGATGTCACAACAGGCCGAGCTATCCCAGGAGGAGAGCTTGTGCGAGGCAGACAGCATATGCGGCGCGCATTCGAAAGCACGAAGGCCAAGTTTCGCAAAGGCAGCGATTCTTCCCACTAGCGACGCGAACATCGCCAATGCCCACTCCTGCCGACGAATGAAGCGTAGGACACCAGCTGCCGCTGACGCGACACGACAAGAGGTGCAGGCGCTGGTCAGCTGCCCGCCGGATGAAGCCGCGCCAGCACCTCGCGTTGTCGATCGCCGAACCCCGATTCGATCGCCTTTGGCACATCCGCCGCAGGAAGTGCCTTACTCCAGAACCATCCGTGTCCGTAGTCCACGCCCACCGCCCGCACGAAGAGTGCTGGCGCCGCAGTTTCCACGCCTTCCGCGACAGTCCGCGCGCGGAGCACGCCCGCAAGCGCGACTATGCCTCGCAGCAGACGGTCGGCGCGTCCTTCATGGGGTGCTCGATCTGCGAGCGGTCGATCTCGAGCACGTCCAGGGTATGCCCGAGAAGCCGAACGCGTCCGTTGGCGTGCCGGGACTGGGCCCTGTGCTATGGAACATGCGAGTTAGCGGTAGATTGTGTTGGTATGGAAACGGGCGGCCATGAAGACAACTTCAAAAGAGCGCTATCGCGTCGAATTGATCACGGCGGAATCCGAAGCGTCGCGCTTTGTGCGGCACCGGCGGCTGATTCGGTTTCCCCAGCTCACCATGCCGCTGCTCGCAGCCCACACGCCCGACCAATGGGAGGTGAGCCACACCGACGAAATTGCACAACGGGTTGATTTTGACCGCGAGGTAGACCTTGTTGGCATCACCGCCAATACACCTGCAGCGCCCCATGCTTACGAGCTGGCGCGCGAATTCCGCCGGCGCGGCGTGACGGTCGTTATCGGTGGGCCGCATGCCACACTCATGCCCGACGAAGTAACCCAACACGCCGACGCGGTGGTGGTGGGCGAAGGCGAGACCGTATGGCCGCAGTTGCTCGCGGACTTCGAGCGAGGCGAGCTGAAACGCGTCTACTCGGCATGCACGCTGCCCGACCTGAAAGGCATGCCGGCACCGCGCTGGGATTTGATCAAAGGCAGGACTTATGGCAAAGGCGTGACCATCGCCACGCGCGGCTGCCCGTTTGCGTGCGACTATTGCACCATTCCGCAGATGTATCAGCGCCGGATGCGCTTTCGGCCGGTGGCTGAAGTCGTGGACGAAATCAGGCGGATGCCGGGCCGGGCGCTGATTTTCTGGGACGACAACATTGGCACCAACCGCGCCTACGCGAAGGAACTTTTCGCAGCGATAGCTCCGTTGAAACGGTGGTGGACCAGCCAATGCACGGCGGACCTGGCGTTCGACGACGAGTTCATGTCACTCGCGGCCAAGAGCGGATGCAAGGCTCTGTTCCTCGGTTTGGAAACGATCTCGCAGGCGAGTCTCAACGTCGCCAACAAACGCCACAACCGTGCGGCCGAGTATGGTGAGGTCATCCGGCGCTTTCACGCGCACGGCATCGCGGTGCAAGCTGGCGTGATTTTCGGCTTCGATCAAGACGACCGGACGATTTTCAGAACGACGGTGGACTTCTATCGCTCGGCGGGTCTTGATTCCGCGACGGTCAGCGTGCTCATACCCTTTCCCAACACGCCACTCTTCAAGCGGCTCGATGCCGAGAGACGGATTCTCACGCGCGATTGGTCGAAGTACAACGGCAAGAAGGATGTGGTCTTTCAGCCGGCGATGATGTCGCCGCGTGAATTGCTGATGGGTATGGAATGGGCAGCCCGACAGTTCTACTCGATCCCTTCGATCGTCGAACGGATGGCACGCTCGAAAACCGGATTGTGGTGGAACATCGCGCGCAACATCGGCTATCACCTGGCGCTCCGAAACTTTGGCAATGTCGGATTCGATCCGGGAACCCGTGGGCAATCTTCGTCCACGAATATGTCTGGCGAAACCGTCTGTCCACGAATAATCGCCGCTGGGAACGAGCCGAGGCAATTCCGTTGATGCGATGCGCTGCCCGCTCGGATCAATCCGCGCTCGGCAAAGCTGGCGATGTTCGCGCCTGCCACGACGAAGTGATCGAGCGTTCTGATTTCCGTCAACGCCAACGCCGCGAGCCTTGACGCCTAATGACGCGCGGGAGGCGGCCCTGTGACGTATGCTCCCTGTCCCGGCGGGTCACTTTGCCGAGCGTGACGGTCGACTCAAGCGCCCAGGGGATTGGGATCGCGCCAGCCTCTCTCGAAAGGAAGCCGCCAGGCGTGCGGAGCGACGAGCTGATGGATGGCGTTAGGACCCCACGAATCCGGTGCATAGGCGCGCACTGGCGGCGGCGACTGCAGCAACGGCACCGAGACCTCCCACAACCGCTCGATGCCATCCGAGGTCGTGAACAGCGTGCGATCGCCGCGCATGGCGTCCAGGATCAGCCGCTCGTAGGCCTCGAGCACGTCGCCAGCCCGCTCCGTGTCATGCATGGCGAACTGCAGGCTCAACTTGTCCAGGCGCATCCCGGGGCCCGGCCGCTTGCCGTAGAAGGACAGGGACATCTTCGAGGCGTCGGCGAGGTCGAAAGTGAGGTGATCCGGGCCCTGCGATCCCACGCCCGATCCGGGTGGAAACATGCTCTTCGGCGCCTCGCGGAAAGCGATGGAGATGATGCGCTGGCCCTCCGCCATGCGCTTGCCGGTACGCAGGTAGAACGGCACGCCGGCCCAGCGCCAGTTGTCGATCCAGCACCTGAGCGCGATGAAGGTCTCAGTATCGGACTCGGGATCCACACCCGCCTCCAAGCGGTAGCCGCTGTACTGCCCGCGCACCACGTCGCTCGGCTTCACCGGCAGCATGCTGCGGAAGACCTTGTTCTTCTCCTCGCTGATGGACTGCGGTTCGAGCGCAGTCGGCGGCTCCATGGCCGTGAACGCGAGAATCTGGAACAGATGCGTGACCACCATGTCGCGATAGGCGCCGGTCGCCTCGTAGAAGCCCGAGCGCTTGCCAAGGCCGAGTTTCTCGGGCACGTCGATTTGCACGTGATCGATGAAGTTGCGGTTCCAGATCGGCTCGAACAGACCGTTGGCGAAGCGGAACGCGAGGATGTTCTGCGCTGGTTCTTTGCCCAGGAAGTGGTCGATGCGGAAGATCTGGTCTTCGTCGAAAACTTCGTGCAGCCTCGCGTTGAGCGAGCGAGCGCTCGTCAGATCGGTGCCGAAGGGCTTCTCCATGATGACCCGCGAGCTCTTCACCAGATCCGCTTCAGCCAGCAGCTTCACCGCCGACAACGCCGCGCTGGGCGGCACGCTCAGGTAATGCAGCAGGTTGCACTCGCCGTCGAAGGCCTGCTGGGCCTTGCGCACAGCCGCTGCCAGGCCGGCAGCACCGGCGGTCAACGGCACATAGTCGAGCCCTGCGACAAAGGCGCTCCAGTCCGACTCGTTGAACTTGCGCGTGGCAAATTCATCGAGCGCGCCGCGCGCGTGCCGACGAAAGCCCTCGGCGTCCAAATCCTCGAGCGAGACGCCAATGATGCGGCACCCCGGGAGGAATCCCATGTGCGCCAGGTGATACAGGCCTGGGAGGAGCTTGCGCCGCGCCAGATCGCCGGTGGCGCCCACCAGCACGATCACCTGTGGCAGCTTAGGACCGTCTCCTAGATGGTTTTTCGTTGCTGTCATCGGCGTGAAACATGCATCAGATAGTAGGCTGCCGGCACGACCCGCATAGACGGGACATACCAGCTTGAATGGTACGTCATTTGCGTCTGCCGGATCAGCCCGAACGGCAACACCCTCTGGCCGAGTTCCTCGACGACGGCATCGACTGCGCGCACCGAGTTGTGCGCCGATGTCGACATCAACGTTAGCCGTGTATCTGGCCGACTTATACAAAAGCATCTGGATGCCCATCGGAGGAATCCAACCATCCATTCTGGTATCGTCTCGGGAGGCGCTTTTCCCGACTAGGAGCTGCCCGATCGCACGGGCAACCTGCGCAAGCTCAGCGTGCTACCGGGCGACCATCCGCTGATCCTCACGCTCGCTCGCGGGCACTACTGCTCAAAGGAGCACCAGCAGCATCTGGAAAAAGGATTTCATCATGGATCGATCGAAGGGCTTCGACTCCTCGTTTGCTTTGCGTCGTCGCGGTTTGATCGCCAGCCTCGGCGATACTCTCGGCTGAGACAGTGGCGCCGGCTGTGGGGCACCCGAGCCTCGCGGCAGAGTCGACACGAGTCGCAGCGGGAACTCGGGCCGATGTCCGCACCCTCAACGGCGCCCTCGCAACAGACGCGGCCGACACTCTTTGCGCCTGTGGTTAGGCTGGAATAACGCAACATGCCGCCACGCCTCCTGGCCGTCAACGTTGGACTGCCGCGCGAGCACTCTTGGCGCGGCCGGATCGTACGAACGGGAGTCTGGAAAGAGCCGGTTGCCGGGCGGCGGATGGTGCGGCGGCTCAATGTCGACGGCGATGGGCAAGGAGACGTAAAAGGTCACGGCGGCGAGCAGCGCGCGGTGATGGTCTATCAGCTGGAATCCTATCGCTATTGGGAGCGCGAGCTCGGCCGGCCGGAGTTTGCCTTTGGCCAGTTTGGGGAGAACTTCACCGTCGACGGTTTATCCGACGGCGAAGTGTGCATCGGCGATCGCTATCGTATCGGGGAAGCGTTGTTCGAGGTCAGCCAGCCGCGCGTCACCTGCTACCGCGTCGGACTGCGGATGGACGAGCCGCGGATGGCTGCCCTGCTCGTCTCGCACGGCAGACCCGGCTTCTACCTGCGCGTGCTCGAGGAAGGATTGGTAGGCGCAGGCGATGAGATCGTCAAGATCGCCGACGGGCCCGAGCGCATGAGCGTCGCCGAGATCAACGCCCTGCTCTACCTGCCAGGGCATAGGCGCGAAGACCTGCAGCGCGCGCTGCGCATACCGGCGTTGAGCCCGGGCTGGCAAGGCTCGTTTCGCGCCCTGCTGGATCAACCTTCGGATAGTGGCTCGGGCACAGGCAACGCCGGGCTCTCTGCAGAGAACGGTCCGCCTCCCGCCTGGCCCGGTTTCCGCACTCTGCGCGTCTCGCGCATCGATCAGGAGAGCGTGACGGTATTCTCGCTGACCCTCACCTCGCTCGATGGGAGTCCACTGGCGACTCCATTGCCAGGACAGTTCGTTGTTCTGCGACTGCACCCTGACCCGGGAGCTGCGCCGCTGCTGCGCAGCTACTCGCTATCCAGTGCGCCCGAAGCGGATCACTATCGCATCAGCATCAAGCAGGAGGAACATGGCGCAGCGAGCAGCTACTTGCGTAACCGTATCCGCGTCGGAGACAGTCTGGAAGTGAGCGCACCAAGAGGCGCATTCACTCTGGGATCGGACGAGCAGCCGGTGGTGCTGCTAAGTGCCGGCGTCGGGGTCACGCCGGTACTGGCAATGCTGCACGCGCTCGCCGCGACGGGATCAACGCGCGAGGTTTGGTGGCTATACGGCGCGCGCAACCGCGCGGAGCATCCTTTCGCCCGCGAGTGCGATGAGTTGTTGCGGCAGCTTCCTCGAAGTCGCAGGTACATCGCTTACAGTCAAGCATCCGCCTCGGAATCCCTCGGCGGCGATTTCGATGCTCACGGACATCTGGATCTGGACGTGCTGACTCGTCTCGGCGTAGCACGGGAGGCGGATTTCTACCTGTGCGGGCCTTCTGCATTCTTGCAGGACTTGACGCAAGGCCTTCTGAGCTGGGGCGTGCCACGAAGTCAGGTCCACTCGGAGATCTTCGGTCCCGGGACATCGTCGACGCCGGGGATCAATGAGCAGCGGCCCCCTCCACATGCTCCCGTGGGCCAGTCCGGAGAAGGACCGCGCGTCTCGTTTGCGCGTTCAGGACTCTCCGTCAACTGGGATTCGCGCTTTCAGAATCTGCTCGATCTGGCCGAGGCGTGCGACGTTCCAGTGCATTGGTCATGCCGCACCGGCGTGTGCCACAGCTGTGAAGTCGGGCTGATCGGCGGGAGCGTCACTTACGAGCCCGATCCTCTGGATCCACCCGCGAGCGGCAATCTGCTGATCTGCTGCTCGCGGCCTCGGGGAGACGTCGTGATCGATCTTTAGTCGGGGTGCCAGGAGGCGGCCGGTTGTGCTCGAAACGTGATCGCGCCCACGGTATCGTAAACGCCCGCCGTGAAGGCTGGTGAGCATAGTCCCATCTGGCCGTTTGAGTATCGGGCCAGCGTCTGCCCTACACTGCAGATCGCTTCCGGGTGGCGGCTTTCAAGGGCTACCACCGAACGACAGCTTATGGCCGAGAACCGCGTTATGCCAATGGCAACTGGCGACCCCGACTTGTCACAGCGACTTCTTCAAACCGGTCGTTCAACTGAGGGAAAGCGGACTGTCGACCCGATATGGCGTCAGTCGGCGAAATCCCCAGAACACACATCAACACATGACCAGCAGCGCACCTTAGATTTAACGCTACCTGCGATAGCAACACTGTCGGGATTGTAGGGCGTACCATCACGGCAGTTATCCGCTTGGATCTCCAGTTCGATGAATCGACGGCTTAGTTTGCGAGCCCTTGTCGGTCTGTTCGCAGGCATCCTTTCCAAGGGCCTTTCAAATGCAGCGGATCCCGCACCCAAGATCGCGCGCATCGGTTTCGTCGGACCCGCCTCGGTTTCTACTACCCCTCCGGCCATTGCACGACTATGGGAGCGCTTGGGTCAGCTGGGGTGGGTTGAAGGTAAGAATCTGCTAGTGGAGCGACGGTGGGCAGACGGCCAGTCGGATCGCTTGCCTGCGCTCTTCGCCGAGTTGCTCGCACTCAATGTCGATATCCTCGTAACGTATACGACGGTGGCGGGTATCGCAGCCACAAGGGCGACAAGCAGCGTCCCGATTGTGGACGCCGCTATGGGACAACCGGTTCTCAGCGGGCTCGCTCAAAGCTTGGGCCGTCCCGGAGGCAACCTAACAGGGCTTTCTCTCGGCTGGGGCGAAGGCCTCGGAGGCAAATGGCTGGAACTCTTGCAGGAGAGCGTTTCCCGCCTCTCCACGGTTGCAGTGGTCACAGCAGACCCCGAGCTGCCGATCACTCAAGTTATGATCAAAGAGCTGAAAACTATCGCTGCTACCCGTCGTCTTAAGATCCGCGTGATCGAAGCAAGGGACACGAGCTCATTTGATCGCGCCTTCGAACAAGCGCGCCGACGCGCTCAAGCCGTCATCGTCATTTCAGATCCAATCGCGATGGCTCACAGGGAGCAGATCACGGCACTAGCCGCGAAATATCGATTACCCGGCTTGTACGGCCTGCGCGAGTATGTTGCGGTGGGTGGGCTCATGGCATATGGGCCTGACCTTGCTGGCTTGTTCCAAAGGGCGGCGGAGTACGTAGATAAGATCCTGAGAGGCGCCAAGCCCGCCGATCTGCCCATTGAACAACCGACACAGTACTCGCTCATCCTCAACCTGAAGGCAGCTAAGGCTCTCGGATTAACCATTCCTGAATCCATCCTATTGCGTGCCGACGAAGTGATCCGATGATGCGCGGTTTTTTGATAACTGACCGACGCACTCGAAAGTTGAGCGGCGGCCAGTCAGCGCAGATAGACGCCGGCCTAGCCTGGTGGTATCGCAAGTACGCTCACGAGCAGCATCCAGGAGACCGGGTCGAGTACGAGTCAGCCGAGGATCGTGCTGCTGCGGATCGGATCGGACTATGGCAGGACAAGAATCCGGTGCCGCCGTGGGAATGGCGGCGTGAACATCGCTAGCTACTGCACTTTAAGGACCATGGAAAGAATGACGTGAAGAATGCGTTCAGAGTTTCGGCCTATGTCGCACCGTTGCTACTGCTTGCAGCATGCGGATTCGTTGGTACCGAACCCATTTCGGGTTTGGATCCTCCTGGCTTCTTTAAGGGAGTGTGGCAGGGACTTTTGGCACCATGGACGTTGATAGTTCGTTTGTTCATCCATATCAAGATGTACGCGGTTCCGCACAGCGGGTGGTTCTACGACCTAGGCTTCCTAATCGGCGTCGTCTCCTCTCTGCCGTGGGATGGATCGCCGCAATAATCGCTCTTCTCGTCTATATCTTATAAATTTGGCATCACTTCGGGATCAATGGGAAGGCGACGATGCGCCGGTGCAAACCAGGGCGCCGGTGCAAACCAGGCTGGCGAGCGTTGCTGCTATCGTCTTCCCCTACCGACGCTCAGTCTCCATTGCTACGTTGGGTTTAGATTAAGAGAGGACACATGATTACCGTTACCGACGCTCCCCTCGTAGGCGCGATTGCGGGCTCGATCTCAGCTGTCGCAGTCTCGTTTGCGGCCATATTTGCAGCTTTGGCGCTTCGCTCTAACAATACGATTCAGAAGCATGCGTTGAATGTGGCGCGTATTGCCGAGGGAGAGAAGCTCTTGGAAACTAACCTGGATGACATACTTAAGCTTCACGGTCGATCACCGGATCAAGTGTCGGCTGCTGGACTGTCTGGCCCGGAGCTAATCTACCTAATTCATTCATTTACAGGCGGTGATGTTTACTACCGGGTGGGAAAAGACAATGAACTGACGCTTTATAGGAAAAATCTGCTCAAGCAAAAAAAAGTAAGAGACGCCTGGCGCAAGCTACTGAAGGGGGTTTTCGTGAACGAGGACGGCAAGTTCGCTGCGTTGGTTGACAAGCATTTGGATAGCGAATATCCCGGCGAAAAGTAGGGGCTGTCGCAGTTTCTGAACGGACCTAAGGATTGCCTAACCGCCTCCGGTCAAGAAACGCTAGCACCCGAATAATCGATCCGGAACACTGTCAGCTTGGTCCCCGTCGGGGCGGGGTTGCGTTCCAGCGCTTGTCGTTGCGCCTCGAGCTGCCCGGCAGCGTCCTTCACAAAGGGCACACGTACCGTATGCACAGTGTGTTGGGGGCGTAGGGATGCTTCCAGACGTTCGATCCGATTCAGAAGAGTCATCGCCGTACATGCCACGCCCTAAACCAGTCCAGACCGCTCCCGGACAGGTCGCCTCGAGTGAAATCCCATTAACCTAGAGATGACCTTGCGGTGATCTTCCATACTGAGGGTATCGGTATACCCTAGCGCTTCTTGTTGAAATCTCATTGCCTCGTTGAAATCACCATGTTCGGCGTGGGCTGCCGCTAGGGTTTGTAAATACATCAGGTTTCGCGAGTTACTGTACAACTCCCCGTTCTTGCGTGCGGCTGCAAGAGCAGCGGTTGCGTCTCTTACGGCAGACCCACCGTCTCGGTACCGTGGATCGGGACATGTCGCCAGCAGGCTGGCCCGGGCACAGAGCGCACGCGCAAAGGATGGGGCCAAATGAATCGCCGCGTTGTAGTGGTCAAGCGCCTTTGAGTGGTCCCCTCTCCTGTGCCACCATAACCCCATGGTCGCATATGCATCAGCATCGTCTGGATTACGCGCAATAGCTGCCTCAAATTCTCTAATCAGGGAGAGAGTCTTCTCGTCCGGCTGATGAGTTTGTTTCGTTGTCATGGCGTCGCTGTCAGTTCAATCTGCGGTGGGCAACGGGCGCCCGACTACCTTACAACTTCCCACGGCTGTACACCACTAAGCCGGCTTTCAACCGTTACTGATGTCGCCGCTCGGCTGGTATTCGTCGAGCAGTTTCACCCGCGCCTCCAGCTCATGATCAACGATGCAGACCCGAATGCGGTCGAGCGCGGTAAGGTTGCCCCAGGACACGGGAAGCTTATACCTGTTGGCGACTCAGCTCATTTGCCCGCTCGGTGTTCTCCGGAGGCTCCGCGAGCTCGATTCCAAGGCTACAGCTCGTCTGAAACGCAATGGCCGTTCAATACCGGACGTTTGACCGTCGGCTATGGGGAAATTCTCTCGGCGCAGCCGAACGGCTCTTAGTGGCCGACAAGCGACTTATGTCAATGGCAACTGTCGACCCACACCCGTCTTAGTGACCGCTCCGAAGCGGCCGTTCAACCGAGCGAGAGCGGACAGTCGACCGACGGCCTCAAGCAAACAGGCGGTGACCGTACACCTTATGCTGAATGCTCGGTAAGGGCCTGGTAATAGTCACGTTCCGGCCCGAAGAGCGTTCCGGTTTGCAAGTGGGCACCGAGCGGTAGCTAATGATCCAGGATAGAGCCGTCGGCCAACTTGCGCTTTCGAGTTCACGCACACGTACTTTTTCTTCGGTCTGCAGCTCCCGTATTGCCTCCGTTGGTACGCAGGACAAGTAGCGTAAGCTATTGCCATCGTCCTCCCTCCCTGTCTAGCGGGGGGATCTGAGGGGGGTGCATTGGCGTCGATTAGTGACTGGCTCGGTACTCTGGGGTTGCAACAATATAGCTCGGTCTTCGCCGCGAACGGCGTGGACCTTGACAGCCTGCGCCTGCTCAGCGAGAAGGACCTCCAGGAGCTGGGCGTGCTCCTGGGCCATCGCAAGAAGCTGTTGCAGGCGCTCGCTTCACTCGACACCGGGCCTCTCGCTGCCAGAGCGCCGGCATTGCGGCCCATCGAATCGGCCACCGTTGCCGGCGAGCGGCGCCAGATCACGGTGCTGTTCTGTGACTTGGTGGGGTCGACGGCTCTGGCCTCTCGACTCGACCCGGAGCAGCTCAAGGCGGTGCTGGACCGCTTCACCAAATCGGTGTCACGTGCCGTGACCCGCTATGACGGCTACGTCTATCAGGTCCTTGGCGATGCGGTCGTCGCCTACTTTGGCTACCCGGTGGCACACGAAGCCGAAGCCGATCGCGCCATCCGATCCGGATTAGCGGCGATCGAAGCCGTTGCCGCCTTGGACCAACAGGGCATGCCACCCTTGCAAGTTCGGGTCGGCATCTCCACCGGTCTTGTGGTTGTGACTCATATCAATGCACCGGACAAGCAGGCAGTGGGCGAGACGCCCAACCTGGCCGCGCGGCTGCAAGGGGAAGCTGCTCCCAACTCGCTCGTCATCTGCGATCGCACCCGGCATCTAGCCGGAGGTGCGTTTCAGTATCAAGACTTGGGGATTCGCAGCCTCAAGGGAATCCCGGAGCCCAAGCAAATCTGGGGGGTACTAGGCGTGAGCGGTGCAGCGACCCGTTTCGAGGCCGCCGCGCGAGGTGCCCTGCCACCGATGGTAGGGCGCGATCAGGAGCTCAATCTTCTTTTCGAGTGTTGGGTTCTCGCTCGTAACGGAGAAGGGCAAGCGGTGCTCATTTCTGGGGAACCCGGCATCGGAAAGTCGCGTGCACTGCGCGCGCTGCGCGAGAAGCTGAGCGATGCGGCGACGGTTACGCTCCAATACCAATGTTCGCCCTACCACACCCACAGTGCGCTCTATCCGATCATCGACCATATCGAAAGAGCACTCAAGTTCGAGCGCGATGAACCTCCGAGTTCGCGCCTGGACAAGATCGAGACTATGGTCAGCAGCAACGGTCGGCCGGTGCTCGACGCCAGGCTCATCTCTGCCGCTCTATCGCTGCCGGTCGAGGAGCGCTACGGGCCGCTCACTTGGATCCCGCAGCGGCAGAAGGAGGAAACCTTGCGGGCGCTGATCGACTTGATCGAAGCCATTGCCCGCAAGCAGCCCACACTCCTGCTGTTCGAAGACGTTCACTGGGCCGATCTCACCACGCTCGAGTTGCTCGACCAGGCCCTGGAACGCTTCGCCAAGATCCCGGTCCTATGCGTGCTCACCTTCCGTCCGGAGTTCACGCCTACCTGGACGCGCTTCTCGCACGTAAGCGCGGTCACGCTATCGCGTCTAAGTCATGTACAAAGTGAGGCAATTGTGCAGCGGGTCGCCGGTGGCAAGCCTTTCCCGGAAGAGCTCACCGAGCAGATCGTGTCCAAGACCGACGGGGTGCCGCTGTTTCTCGAAGAGTTGACCAAGGCGGTGCTCGAGTCGGGCATCGTGAAGGAAGCGGGCAACCAATACATCTATGCCCGCTCGGTCGATTTCATTACCTTACCGTCCACCCTCAGAGACTCGTTGATGGCGCGCCTCGACCGGCTTATTCCGGTCAAAGAGATCGCCCAGATCGGCGCCTGCATAGGCCGGGAGTTCAGCTACGAGCTGGTGGCGGCGGTGAGTCCGATGAGCGAGCGCGAACTCAACGACGCGTTGGACAAGCTCGCCGCATCCGAGCTCATTTTTCGGAAAGGCACACCGCCAAACGCGGTCTACACCTTCAAGCACGCGCTGGTGCAAGATACTGCGTATGACTCTCTGCTCAAGAGCAAACGTCAAGAGCTGCATGACCAGGTCGCCAAAGCCATCGAGGGCATCGATCCTGGAAAGCTCGACACCGAGCCCGAGTTGCTCGCGCACCACTACACGCATGCCGCGGATCTCGGAAAGGCCATTCCGTTGTGGAAAAAAGCAGGTGAGCTGGCTCTCGGGCGAATGGCCCTCAATGAAGCGATCGCCCATCTCACGAAAGGCCTCGAGCTCAACGCGTTGCTTCCCGCGGGCCAGCAGCGGGACTCTGCGGAACTAGACTTACGCTGCCTGCTCGGCACCGCGCAGATCGGGCTCCGGGGCTGGGCGGCCAAGGAGGTCGAGGATGTCATGGCGCCCACACTCGCGCTTGTACGCTCGTTGCGACGTAGTGACGTGTTTTACTTTGTCATCTTTGCGCTGTGGGCTAGCGCGCTAACACAAGGCCGCCTGGCCGAGTCCCTGCGCTGGGGGCTGGAGATGATCGAGGAAGCGGACCGAACCGCAGACTCGGATCTTCGCGTCAACGGCCTTAACCTTGCAAGCATTTCGCATTTTTGGATGGGCGATCTTGTCGCTGCGAAACGTGAGGGGGCGCCCGCTCTCGGCTTTGACGATGTCGATGCGAATCGCCGCCAAGTTGGAGTGACCAATACCGACCTAAGGAGCGGGGCCGGCCTCTACGCGGCTAGCTACCTCTGGATGCTCGGCTTCCCCGATCAGGCCGTGTCCGTACATCAGGACACCCTGCGCCATGCAAGAGTCATC
>Ga0335076_10002662_pt1 | contig 17818 bp, 16 predicted proteins | sample Lox_Sample_25_FD_206717 | JGI IMG/M metagenome (GOLD analysis project Ga0335076, IMG submission 206717) | Soil microbial communities from Loxahatchee National Wildlife Refuge, Florida, United States - Lox_Sample_2.5 | ecosystem: Environmental > Terrestrial > Soil > Wetlands | place: USA... | reverse complement strand
GCCGCCCAGTTCGACGACCCGGAGCTGGACTGGAAGGTGCGCCACCGCGACAACGCCGACCGACTCATCGCCGGGGGCGTGCTGGGGGTCGCCGAGGTGGTGAAGGGGCTCCACTCCCTCTCCCGCATCCGCCCGCTCCCGGCCAAGGAGCGCGAGCAGTACGACAACGCGCGCCACCTCCTCGTCCACGAGGTGGCGGTCTCCCTGAACGTCCCCCCGGGGCTGGCCGAGGACTACATCGACTTCGCCCTCATGCCGCCGGCGGGTGCCAAGTTCGACCTCAAGCCGCCCCCCAAGCCCGTGCTCCTCCCCTCCCGCCCGAAGAAGAAGCGGCCGACGGAGGACGAGGGCGACCTCGGGCTGGGCGACCTCGGCCTGGGCGACCTCGGGATCGACCTCGAGGGGGCGATCGAGGGCGGCGAGGGCGCCGCGGCGGCCGAGGGTGGCGAGACCGCCGAAGCGGGCGCCGAGCCGGCCGAGGGCGGCGCCAAGGAGGGCGAGGGGGCGGAGGCCGAGGCGGCGCCCGTGCGTCCCAGGGCCGAGGCGAGGGCGAAGCCCGAGCCCCGCGCCGAGAAGAGGCCCGCCAAGAAGCCGGCGGCCAAGCCCGCCCGCAAGGAGAAGGCCCCGGCGAGGAAGGCGCCCGCGAAGAAGGAGAAGCCCGCCCGCGCCGAGAAGAAGCCCGCCAGGAAGGGGAAGAAGCGGTGATCCGCATCGTCACCCTCGACCGCGTCGACCCGACCGACCTCGCGTTCCTGACGCGCACGCTCTACCAGGCGTTCGGCCTCGGAACCGAGCACTCCGGGGAGAGGCCGATCCCCGCCGGGGCGGAGCGCAAGGACGGCCGCCTGGACGCGATCGGCCTCCTGCGCGAGGTCGCGCCCCTCCGGACCTTCGCCGACGACAAGGTGCTCTACATCGTCGGGGCGCCCCTGGCCCTGCCGGCCGGACCGCTCGGCGAGCCGCCCTGCTGGGGCTTCGCCGAGTACAACAAGGACCGGGCGACGATCACCACCCACAACCTGCCGCCGCGGGGCGTGACCGAGACCTCGATCGAGAACCACCGCCGGCGGCTGGCCCGCGAGGCGATCCACGCCATCGGCCACCTCTGGGACCTGCACCACTGCTACGACGCGCGCTGCGCCATGCACCCCTCCTGGTCGACGTCGCTCGCGCCGAACCCCGAGATGGATCTCTGCGCCTTCTGCCGCGAGAAGAGCGAGCGGAAGATCCGGCTCGCGAAGACCTAGCCGCGCCGTGGGGTCGGACCGGAAGACCCCGGGGACCGGGACGACCAGCGACCTCATCCGGCGCGCCGCCACCCACCCGTTCCGCGCCAGCCGCGACCACCTCCGCGCCGCCCGGCGGCTGGCCCGGGACTCCTGGCAGCGCCGTCCGCCGGCCCGCCGCGCGGTGGCGATCCTCTTCGCCCTGGCGGGGGTGGCCGCCGGGGTGACCTCGACCGCCTGGCAGTCGTCGCTGCGCGCCCGCCTCCCTTCGCCCCTCGACTGGGACGCGCTCCGGGCGCTGCTCGAGCGCGACGCCCGGCCCGGCGACGCGCTGGTGCCGGCGCCTGCCTGGGCGGAGCGGGTGAGGCTCCTCGCCCCGCCGGCCGCGCCGGTGGCGAGCTACGAGGGCGGGACGGCCGAGGACCTGCCCGGCGTCCGGCGGGTCTGGCTGGCGGCGCTCCCCGCGCTGCCGCGCTTCTCCTGGGGCACGGAGCTGGGGCTGCTCGCCCGCTCGTCCGGGAGCGAGCCCACCCTGGCCCTCGGCGCCCTCGAGGTGACGCGCTTCCAGCTCGCCGCCCCGCAGCTCCCCATGGCCTTCCTGCCCGACCTCCTCGGGCAGGCGGAGGTCAAGCTCGGGGACCAGCCCTGCCTCCCCGAGCAGGAGGGGGTCCTGCGCTGCGCCGACGGCGGCGAGGTGGCGCGCTCCGTGCGCGAGGTCGGGGGCCGGCCGCGGCCCTGCCTGGTCGTGCACCCCGACGCGGCGGCCGGCGCGCCGCTCGCCCTCACCTTCCGGGGCGTGCCGCTGGGCCGGGCCTTCCACGGCCACGCCGGGGTGGCCGGAGATCCCGGGGCGACGGCCCCCGTCCGGCTCTCGGTCCACGTGGACGACGAGGAGGCGGGCGAGGTCGAGCTCGCGAGCCCGGGCTGGCAGGCCTTCGACGTCGACACCGCCCGGTTCGCCGGCCACGCCCGCGACGTCACCCTGGTCCTCACCTCGGCCGCGCGCCCCGGGCCGCTCTGCCTCGACGCGGTCACCGTCCCATGAGCCGCGCCGCCCCGCCCTCCCCCTCCGCCCCGCGCCGCCGACGCCGGATCGCGCTCGCCTGGGGCGCGGTCACCTTCCTGGCGCTGGCGGCGCTCTCGACCGGCCCCGGGATCTCCCGGGACGAGGCGGTCGCGATCGACGCGGCAGAGCGGGCGGCGGCGTTCTGGAGCGACCTCCCCGCCCACCCGCTCGCGGAGCTCGGCCGGCTCGATCGGGCCCTCGGGGGCGCCCACCCGCCCGCGCCTCTCGGGCCGGCGCTCGCCGCCGCGACCCACGCGGCCGCGGCCCGGGCCGGGCTGCCCCACCGGATCGGCTTCCGGCTCGCCACCGCCCTGGCGGGCGCCCTCCTCTCGGCCCTCCTCGCCCTGCTCGCCCACGACCTGGCCGGCGACGGCGGCGCCCTGCTCGCGCCGGCGCTCTACTGGCTCGCCCCGCGCCAGCTCCAGCTCGGCGCCGTCGCCACCCCCGACACCCTGGCGACCGCCTTCTGGCTCGCGACCGCCATGGCCTACCGGCGGTCCGGCGAGACCCCCCGGGCCCGCGAGCGCGTCGGGTACGGCCTCCTCGCCGGCCTGGCCTTCGGGGGCGCGCTCGCCGCCCGGCTCGACTCCTGGGTGCTCCTCCCCGCCCTGGCGGTGCACGCCGGCCTCCTCCGGCGGGCCCACCGGCGCCCGCCCAGCTCCGGCCCGGCCCGGGCCCGCGGCGTCCCGCCGGCGATCGGCGCCATGCTGGTGCTCGGCCCGCTGGTCCTGGCCGCGCTCTGGCCGTGGCTCTGGGCCCACCCGCTCCGCCGGCTCGCCGCCGCGGCCACGCCGCCGCAGGCCGCCTGGGACTACCTCGGCGCGCGCCTGTCGGGCACCCGCCCTCCCCTCCTCTACCCGCTCGCCGTCACCGCCCTCTCCGCCCCGGCCGCGCTCCTCCTCGCCTGGTCCGGGGGGCTCGCCCACGCCGCCGCCCGGCTCGTCTGGCCGGCGAGCGGCGAGCGGGCCGAGCCGGCCGACGACGCCCTCCTCCTCGCCGGCGCCGCCGCGCCCCTCGTGGCGGCCGCGGCCGGGCTGGCGCCGCTCCTCGGCGGGATCCGCCCCTGGCTCCCGGCCTTCCCGTTCCTGGCGGTGGCGGGCGCCCGCGCGGTGGCCACCGCGGCCCGGTCCGCCTGGCCGGCGAGATCGGGCGCGCTCGGCCTGGTCCTCTCGGCGGCCCTCCTCTGGCCGGGGGCCTGGCAGGTGGCCCGCTGCTGGCCCGAGGCCGCCGCCTCCTGGGGCGAGCTCGCCGGAGGCGCCCCGGGCGCCGCCTCCCTGGGGATGCAGCGCCAGGACGGGGGCGAGGGCGCGGCCGCGCTGCTCGCGGAGCTCGACGCCCGGGCCCGGCCGGGGGCGCGCGTCCTCTTCGTGGGTCCCGCCGCCTCCGCCCTCCGGGTCGAGGCCAGCGACGGCCGGCTCCGGCCCGACCTCGCCCTGGCCGTCGACCCTGCCGGCGCGGACCTGGCGGTGGTGGCGCTCGACGGGGGCTCCCGCGACGCGGAGTACCAGGTCTGGGCCGCCTTTCGCAGCGACCGCCCGGTGGCGGGCGCCTTCCTCGACGAGGTGCCGCTGGCTTTCGTCTACGCCCGCGCCGGCGCCTGGCGCTGAGCGCCCGGCGCGCACCGGGCGTTCGGGTTGACACCCCCCGGACCTGGACTTAGTCCAAGGGTGGAATGAAGGCCGGGCTCGCCGACCACCTCCGCCGTCACGGCGTCCAGCCGTCCGCGCAGCGGCTGGCGGTGGCCGACTTCGTCCTGGACACCGACGCCCACCCCTCCGCCGACCAGGTGCTGGCGCGGGTCCGGGAGCGGTTTCCCATGATCTCCCGGGCCACCGTCTACAACACGCTCAACCTGCTGGTGGAGAAGGGGCTCCTCCGCGAGCTGGTGCTCTCCGAGGGCAAGGTGGTCTTCGACCCGAACGTCGCCCCCCACCACCACTTCGTGGACGACGAGGACGGCGAGATCGTCGACGTCCCGTGGGACGCGCTCGACGTCAAGCGGGTGGAGTCGCTCAAGGGCGTGCAGATCCGCGAGTACCAGGTGGTGCTGCACGGCCGCCGCGCCGGCCGGGCGCGCCGCTGACCTCCGCCCGCCCGGGGCGGGGGGCCGATTTTCGGTTGCCGCCGCTTTAGACGATGTCTAGATCTGGTCGCGATCCCAACCTTGCCCACAGGAGAGAACGGAATGAAGAGCCTCAGCGGAACCAAGACCCACCAGAACCTGAAGGACGCCTTCGCCGGCGAGTCGCAGGCCAACCGCCGCTACCTGTACTTCGCCAAGGTGGCGGACGTGGAGGGCTACCCCGAGGTGGCCGCGAACTTCCGCGAGACGGCGGAGGGTGAGACCGGCCACGCCCACGGCCACCTGGACTTCCTCAAGGTGGTGGGCGACCCGGCCACCGGCCTGCCCATGGGCGACAGCACCCTGAACCTCAAGGCGGCCATCGCGGGGGAGACGCACGAGTACACCGACATGTACCCGGGCATGGCCAAGACCGCGCGGACGGAGGGGTTCGCGGAGGTGGCCGACTGGTTCGAGACCCTGGCCAAGGCGGAGAAGTCCCACGCCGGCCGCTTCCAGAAGATGCTCGACAGCATCCGCTGAGCGCGCGGGTGGCACGCCCGCCGGTCGCCGGGAGAGGCGGCCGGCGGTGCGTGCCGGGTAGGAGCGCCGCGGCGCCGCGCGGGCTGGCTCCATCGACGCGTGACAAGAGCGCGCACCGCGCCCCGACCGCCCCCGCCCCCGGCGCGTGACGCCCGGAGCGACCCGGGCGACAATGCGGGCCATGAACGTGGCCCCCGCGCCGACCGCCGCCGGCGGCGACAAGCGCCTCAAGATGCTCGACGCCGCCATCCGGCGGCAGCAGGCCCAGCCCGACGCGCTCCTCGAGGTGCTGCACTCCGCCCAGGAGCTGTACGGCTTCCTCGCCGACGACGTGCTCGTCCACGTGGGCCGGAGCCTCAAGCTCCCGCTCTCCCGGGTCTACGGCGTCGCCACCTTCTACAACCACTTCACCCTCGCCCCGAAGGGCGAGCACACCTGCACCGTCTGCCTCGGGACCGCCTGCTACGTGAAGGGGGCGGGCGAGATCCTGCGCGCCGCCAGGCGGGAGCTGGGCGTGGCCGAGGGCCAGACCACCGCGGACGGCAAGGTCTCGCTGGTGGTGGCCCGCTGCGTGGGCGCCTGCGGGATCGCCCCGGCGGTGGTGTTCGACCAGGAGATGGCGGGCAAGCAGACGCCCGAGGCGGTGCTCGCCCGGGTGAAGGGGTGGACGCGATGAACCGCGAGGAGCTGGAGCAGATCGCGGAGCGCTGGCGGTCCGACCGCGCCCGGCGCCGCTGCCGGATCTCGGTCTGCTGCGGGTCGGGCTGCCAGTCGGTGGGCGCCGACGCGACCCTGGAGCGGATCCGCGGCCGGGTGCGGGAGGCGGGGCTCGAGGGAGAGGCGCTGGTCCACGGGTCCGGCTGCATCGGCCTCTGCCAGGCCGGCCCCATCGTGGAGGTGGAGGCGGGGACGCCCGAGGCGCCCACCGGCCACCTCTACCTCACCGTCGATGACGCCACCGCCGACCGGATCGTCTCCAGCCACCTGGTGGACGGGCAGCCGGCCGGCGGGGAGCACGCCCGCGCCCAGGACCCGTTCTTCGCCCGGCAGGTCCAGGTGGTCCTGGAGAACGCCGGCCGGATCGACCCTGAGGACATCGAGAGCTGCATCGCCGCCGGGGCGTACGGCGCCCTGGAGAAGGCCCTCACCGAGCTGACGCCGCAGGAGGTGATCCAGGAGATCACCACCAGCGGCCTGCGCGGGCGCGGCGGAGCCGGCTACCCGACCGGCCTCAAGTGGAGCACGGTATCCAAGTCCCCCGGCCCGAGGAAGTTCGTGATCTGCAACGGGGACGAGGGCGACCCGGGCGCGTTCATGGACCGGGCGGTGATGGAGGGCGACCCCCACAAGGTGCTCGAGGGGATGGCGATCGCCGCCTACGCGGTGGGCGCCGACCGGGGCTACGTCTACGTCCGCGCCGAGTACCCCCTGGCGGTGAAGCGGCTCAAGACCGCCATCAAGCAGGCGGAGAAGCTCCAGCTCCTCGGGAACCGGATCTTCGACACCGGCTTCAACTTCCGGGTCGACCTGCGGATCGGGGCGGGCGCCTTCGTCTGCGGGGAGGAGACCGCCCTGATCGCCTCGGTGGAGGGGAAGCGCGGCACCCCGCGCCCCCGGCCGCCCTACCCGGCCGTGTCCGGCCTGTGGGGCGCCCCCACCCTGATCAACAACGTCGAGACCCTGGCCAACGTCCCCACCATCGTGCGGCGCGGCGGGGCCTGGCTCGCCGGCATCGGCACGGCGAGGTCGAAGGGGACCAAGGTCTTCGCCCTGGCCGGCAAGGTGATGAACACGGGCCTCATCGAGGTCCCGATGGGGATCACCCTCCGCCAGATCATCTTCGACATCGGCGGCGGCATCCCCGGAGGGAAGAAGTTCAAGGCGGCCCAGACCGGCGGCCCCTCCGGCGGCTGCATCCCCGCCGAGCACCTCGACCTCCCGGTGGACTACGACTCGCTCGCCCAGGTCGGCACGATCATGGGGTCGGGCGGCCTGATCGTGATGGACGAGTCCTCCTGCATGGTGGACGTGGCCAAGTACTTCATCGACTTCTGCCGGGCCGAGTCCTGCGGCAAGTGCATCCCCTGCCGGGCGGGGACGGTGCAGATGCACGAGCTCCTCTCCCGGATCACCCGGGGCGAGGGGACCTGGGACGACGTCTCCCGCCTCGAGGAGCTGGCCGACCTGGTGCGGGCCACAAGCCTCTGCGGCCTCGGGCAGAGCGCGCCCAACCCGGTGGTCTCCACCCTCCGCTACTTCCGGGACGAGTACGGGGCCCACGTCGCCGAGAAGCGCTGCCCGGCCGGCGTGTGCCAGATGACCGCCGCCGCGCGGCAGGGGGTGCCTGCGTGAGCGTCAAGACCCTCCTCCTCGACGGCAAGCCGGTCTCGGCGGCGCCGGACGAGACCATCCTCGACCTGTGCCGGGAGCACGGCGTCCCCCTCCCCACCCTCTGCCACCTCGACGGGCTCGGCGACATCGGCGCCTGCCGCCTCTGCCTGGTGGAGGTGAAGGGCTCGGCGAAGCTCTTCCCCGCCTGCACCACCCTGGCCGACGAGGGGATGGAGATCACCACCGACTCCCCGCGACTGCGCGGCTACCGGCGGCAGATCGTGGAGCTGCTCTTCGCCGAGCGGAACCACGTCTGCGCGGTCTGCGTCGTGAACGGGAGCTGCGAGCTGCAGGAGGTCGCCTACGCGGTGGGGATGGACCACGTGCGGTTCGAGTACCGCCATCCGGCCACCTCGCTCGACGCCTCCCACCCGCGCTTCATGCTCGACCACGGCCGCTGCATCCTCTGCACCCGCTGCGTCCGGGTCTGCGACGAGATCGAGGGGGCGCACACCTGGGACGTGGCCGGGCGCGGCGCCGAGTGCCGGGTGATCACCGACCTGAACCAGCCCTGGGGCGCCTCCCAGTCCTGCACCAGCTGCGGCAAGTGCGTGCAGGCCTGCCCCACCGGCGCCCTCTTCGAGAAGACCCGGACGGCGGGCGGCATGGTGAAGAACCGCGACTTCCTCACCTTCATCAAGAACGCGCGGGAGAAGAAGCAATGGATCCGCTGAAGCCCTCCGGCGCCGGGCGCGCCCGGGTGGCCACCGCCTGGCTGGGCGGCTGCTCCGGCTGCCACATGTCGTTCCTCGACCTCGACGAGCGGCTCATCGCCCTGGCCGCCCGCATCGAGCTGGTCTACAGCCCCATCGCCGACGTGAAGACCTTCCCCGAGGCGGTGGACGTCACCCTGGTCGAGGGGGCGGTGGCGAACGAGGAGCACCTCGAGACCGCCCGCACCATCCGGGCCCGGAGCCGGGTGCTGGTGGCCTTCGGCGACTGCGCCGTCACCGGGAACGTGACCGCGATCCGCAACGCCCTGGGGAGCGCGCTCCCGGTGCTGGAGCGCGCCTACCACGATCCGCTCGAGCCCTCCGCCCGGATCCCCCAGGCGCCGGGGATCGTGCCCCGCCTCCTCGACCGGGTCCTCCCCCTCCACCAGGTCGTCCCGGTGGACGCCTTCCTGCCCGGGTGCCCGCCGCACCCCGACCTGATCCACGGCGTGCTGCTGGACGTGCTCGAGGGCCGGCCTCCCGACCTCGCCGGCCGGCTCCGCTTCGGGTGACCCCATGGCCCAGCGCATCGTCATCGACCCGGTCACCCGCATCGAGGGGCACGCCAAGATCACCATCCACCTCGACGACGCCGGGGAGGTGCAGGACGCCCGCTTCCACGTGACCGAGTTCCGCGGGTTCGAGAAGTTCTGCGAGGGACGGAGCTTCCGCGAGATGCCGGTGATCACCGCCCGGATCTGCGGGATCTGCCCGATCTCGCACCTCCTCGCCTCCGCCAAGGCCACCGACGCCCTCCTGGCGGTGGAGATCCCCGAGACCGCCCGCAAGCTGCGGAAGCTCGTGAACCTGGCCCAGCTGGTCCAGTCGCACGCCCTCTCCTTCTTCCACCTCTCCTCCCCGGACCTCTTCCTCGGCTACGACGCCGCGCCGGCCCGCCGGAACCTGCTCGCCATGGCGGAGGAGAAGCCGGAGCTGGCGCGGGACGGGATCCGGCTGCGGAAGTGGGGCCAGGAGGTGATCGAGGCCCTCGCCGGCCGCCGCATCCACCCGCAGTGGGCGGTCCCCGGCGGCGTGGCCAGCCCCCTCTCCGCCGAGGGGCGGGACCGGATCCTGGCCGGCCTCCCCGAGGCCCTGGCCATCGCCCAGCGGACCCTGCGCGCCTGGAAGCGCGCCCTGGCCGATCACCAGGAGGAGGCCCGGACCTTCGGGAACTTCCCCAGCCTGTTCATGGCGATGGTGGCCGAGGACGGGACGCTCGAGTACACCGACGGGAAGCTCCGCTTCGTGGACGAGACCGGCGAGATCCTGCGCGACCAGATCGATCCGGCCCAGTACGACCACTGGATCGGGGAGACCACCGAGCCGGACTCGTACCTCAAGTCACCATACTTCCGCCCCCGCGGCTACCCCGGCGGGATGTACCGGGTCGGGCCCCTCGCCCGCCTCAACGTCGCCAAGCGCTGCGGCACCCCGCTCGCCGACGTGGAGCTGGCGGAGTTCCGGCAGCTCGGCCGCGGTGCGGTCCTTTCGTCCTTCCACTATCACTACGCCCGGCTCGTGGAGATCCTGCACGCCGTGGAGAAGATCCGGGACCTGCTGGAGGACGCCGACATCCTCGGCGAGGACGTCGAGGCGGTGGCGATGCGCAACCGCCTGCGGGGCGTGGGCTGCTGCGAGGCGCCCCGGGGAACGCTCTTCCACGACTACGAGGTGGTGCGGGGAGGGATCCTGAAGCGGGTGAACCTCCTCATCGCCACCGGGCAGAACAACCTGGCGATGAACCGGGCGGTGGCCCAGGTGGCGAGCCACTTCGTCTCGGGCAAGACCATCCAGGAGGGGATGCTGAACCGGGTGGAGGCCGGGATCCGGGCCTTCGATCCCTGCCTCTCCTGCTCCACCCACGCCTCCGGCCGGATGCCCCTCCGCGTCGAGCTGGTGGCCGCGGACGGCGCCCTCCTCGACGTGGCGGAGCGGGGCTAGCGCGTGCGGATCCTGGCGCTCGCCCTCGGGACCCCCCTGCGCGGCGACGACGGCGCCGGGCTCGCGCTCGCCCGCGGCCTGGACGCGCTGGTGGCCGGGCTTGAGGTCATCGAGGCCCAGGAGCTCCTCCCCGAGCACGCCGACGCGGTGGCGGGCGCGGACGGGGTCCTGTTCCTCGACGCCTCGGTCGCCGGCGCACCCGGCGAGGTGCAGGCGGCGCGGCTCCTGCCGCGGACCGCGCGCGCCGCGGTGATCCACGCCCTCACGCCCGAGGAGGTCCTCGGCCTGGCCCGCGCCCTCCACGGCCGGGCCCCTCCCGCGGCCATGGTGACGGTGGCGGGCCGGGACTTCGCCTTCGGCGAGGGGCTCTCGCCCGAGGTGGAGGCCGCCCTCCCGCTGGCGCGCGAGCGGGCCCGCGAGATGGTCCTCGGCTTCACGCCCTGAGCGCGCCAGGCCGGGGAGCGGCGCCCTCCCTCCGCGTCAGCCCTCCCCGCCCCCGGCCTCGCGGATGGCGCGGTCGAGGAGCTCGAGCGGGTGGGCGAACTCGATCGCCTCTCCGCGCTCCGCCAGGTACTTCCGGATCTGGAGCGTGCAGCCGGGGTTGGCGCTCGCCACCCGGCGGGCCCCGGTGGCCAGGACGCTGGCCGCCTTCCGCCGCCCGATCTCGGCCGCGCTCTCCGGCTGCACCAGGTTGTAGAAGCCGGCCGACCCGCAGCACTGGTCGCCGTCGGGGATCTCGACCAGCTCCAGCCCGGGGATGGTGCGGAGCAGGCGCCGCGGCTCCTCCACCAGCTTCTGGGCGTGCCCGACGTGGCAAGGGGAGTGGTAGGCCACCCGCTCCGGGAGCGGGGCCCGCGGGGCCCGCGGCGGCAGGCCGGCGAGGAGCTCGGTGGCGTCCTTCACCCGGGCGGCGAAGGCGCGGGCCCGCGGCAGGAAGGCGTCGCCCTCGAACAGGTGGGCCACGTCCTTGAGGTGCGAACCGCAGCCGGCGGCGTTCACCACCACCACGTCCAGCTCCTCCGCCTCGAAGCGCTCGATGAGCGCCCGGGCGAGCCGCCGCGCCTCCTCCACCCGGCCGGCGTGGACCGAGAGCGAGCCGCAGCACCCCTGCCCGCGGGGGACCACCACCTCCACCCCCTCGGCGGCCAGGACCCGGACGGTGGCGCCGTTCACCCCGGGGAAGAAGACCCGCTGCACGCAGCCGGCCACCAGGCCCGCCCGGAGCCGCCGTTCCCCCCGCGCCACGGTGCGCGCCGGGAGGGAGGCGGCCAGCTCGGGGAGGCCGAGCGCCGGCGCCAGCCCCTCCAGCTTCTCGAGCCGCCGCGAGAGGCGGAGGAGGCCCAGCCGGCGGGCCAGCCAGCGGAGGCCGCTCACCCGCCAGAGCCAGAGCAGCACCGCCGCCACCCGCAGCCGCCCCGGGTGCGGGAAGAGGGCGAAGACGAGGCCGCGGTGGAGCCGGTCGGCGAGCGGGCGGCGATGCTCCTGCTCCACCCGGATCCGCGCCGCCTCGATCACGTGGTCGTAGCGGACGCCCGAGGGGCAGGCGCCCAGGCAGGCCATGCAGCCCAGGCAGCGGTCGAAGTGAGCCACCGCCTCGGGCGTGAGCGCGGCCCGGCCGTCCGCCAGAGCCTTGAAGAGGTCGATCCGGCCGCGGGGCGAGTCCATCTCCTCCTGCCAGCTCTGCCAGGTCGGGCAGGCCGGGAGGCAGAAGCCGCAGTGGACGCAGTCGTCGGCAGGGGTGCGGGCGGGGGCGGCCGGGGCGTCCATCGCTAGAGCCCTCCTGCGAAGCGGCCCGGGGCGAGCCGGGCGTCCGGGTCGAGCTCGCCCTTGAGCCGGCGCATGATCTCCAGCGCCGGCGGGGGCGCGCCCCAGGGGTCGGCGAGCGCGCGGAGGGCCGGCGGCGCGGCGGCGAGGACGGCCGAGCCGTTCCTCGGCCGGAGCGCCACCCGGGCCGCCTCGAGGGCGGCGGCGGCCCGCGCCGGCTCGGCGAGCGCGCCGGAGAGGACCGCGATCCCCAGGGTCGGGTGGAGGACCAGGGCGCCCCGGCCGAGCGCGGCGGCGAGCGGCCGGAGGGCGGCCGCCGCGGCGGCGAGGCCCGAGGGGAGGAAGGCCGCCTTGACCCGGACGTCGCCGGCGCGCACCAGGGCGTCGTGCCCGGCCCAGAGGGCCGCCTCGTCCTTCCCCTCCAGCACCTCCCGCCCGCCTGCCGCGGCCGGGAGGGCGAGGAGCCGCTCGACCTGGTCGCGCACCCCTGGCCCGAAGCCCTCGAACCGGACCGCCAGCCGGAACCGCTCGCCGTCCGGGAGCGCCGCGACCGCCACCGGCTCGAGGCGGGCCTCCAGGGCGGCGAGCGTGGCCGCCCGCACCGCCTCGGGCGCGAGGCCCGGGATGGCCACCGTGGCCGACGCCTCCGGGAGCGGGTGGAGCCGGAAGACCACCTCCGCCACGAGCCCCAGCGTCCCGAGCGAGCCGCAGAGGAGCCGGGGCAGGTCGAAGCCGGCCACGTTCTTCACCACCTTGCCGCCGCCGCGGGCGACCGTCCCGTCGGCCCGCACCACGGTGACCCCGATGACCAGGTCCCGGACCGGCCCGAAGCGCGCCCGCCGGGGCCCGAAGGCGTTCGCCGCCACGATCCCGCCCACGGTGGCCTCCTCGGGGAGCGGCGGGTCGAGCGCCAGCCGCTGGCCGTGGGGGGCGAGGTGGCGCTGGAGGGCGCCGAGCGTCATCCCCGCCTCGACGGCGACGATCTGGTCCGAGGGGGCGTGCTCCCGGACGCGGGCGAGGCGGCGCGTCCGCAGCGCCGCGTCGAGGCGGGCGGGAGGCGTCCCGAGGCCGAGGTCGGTCCCCCCGCCGAGGAAGGCGACCGCGAGGCGATCGGCGGCCAGGGCCCGCATCGCCTCGGCCGCCTCCTCGAGCGTGGCCGGCTCGATCGCGAGGCGCGGCGCGACCCCGAGGATCGCGTCCTCCGGCGCGCCCGGGCGTGGGGCGGCGCTCACCAGCGCTCCGCCAGCCCGGCCACCTCGGCGGGGTGGGGGCGATAGGGGCCGGGCCGCTCGCCGCAGAGCCGCGGCGTGGGGAAGACCTTGCCCGGGTTCATCAGGGCGGCGCCGTCGAAGGCGCAGCGGACGCGCTGCATGGTCTCCAGGTCGTCGGCCGAGAACTGCTCCGCCATGAAGGAGGCCTTCTCCGCCCCGACGCCGTGCTCGCCGGTGATCGAGCCGCCCGAGCGGATGCAGAGGCGGAGGATCTCCGCGCCCAGGGCGACGGCGCGCGCCTCCTCCCCCGGGTTCCGGGCGTCGTAGAGCACGAGCGGGTGGAGGTTCCCGTCCCCGGCGTGGAAGACGTTGGCCACCCGGAGGCCCGCCTCGCCCGCCAGCCGCTCGATCTCCCGGAGCACCCGGGCGATCTCCGAGCGCGGGATGACGCCGTCCTCGACCAGGTAGCTCGGGCTGATCCGCCCGACCGCGGCGAAGGCGCACTTGCGCCCCTTCCACATGAGCTGGCGCTCGGCCTCGTCCCGGGGGAGCCGGATCTCGAGCGCCCCCGAAGCGCGGGCGATCTCCACCGCCCGGGCGGAGACGTGCTCCACCTCGGCCCGGGTGCCGTCCGCGTCCATGAGGAGGGCCGCCCCCACGTCCGGCCAGTCGAGCCCGGTGGCCGCCTTGGCCGCCACGATCGCCAGCCGGTCCATCATCTCGATGGCGGCGGGCAGGATCCCGGCGGCGATGATCCCCGAGACCGCCGCCCCCGCCTCGTCGGTGGAGGGGAAGGTGGCGAAGAAGGTCCGGGTGGCCTCCGGGCGGCGCAGGAGCCGGAGGGTCGCCTCGACCGTGATCCCGAGCATCCCCTCGCTCCCCACCAGGGCGGCGAGGAGGTCGTAGCCCGGCGCGTCGGCGGCCGGGCCGCCCAGGTCCACCACGCTCCCGTCGGAGAGGACCACGCGCGCCGCGAGGACGTGGTGGGTGGTGAAGCCGTACTTGAGGCAGTGCGCGCCGCCGGAGTTCTCGGCCACGTTGCCGCCGATCGAGCAGACCGACTGCGAGGAGGGATCGGGGGCGTAGTACCAGCCCGCCCCGGCCACCGCCTTGGTGACGTCGAGGTTGATCACCCCCGGCTCGACCCGCGCCCAGCCGTTCTCCAGGTCGAGCTCCAGGATCCGGCGCATCCGGGCGAGGGAGACGACCACCGACCCGGGCACCGGCCGCGCCCCGCCCGAGAGCCCGGTGCCGGCGCCGCGGGGGACGAGCGGCACCCCCGCCTCGCGCGCCAGCCGGACCACCTCGACCACCTCCGCGGTCGAACCGGGCAGGACGACGAGGTCGGGCCGCGTCCGCCCGTGGACCAGCCCGTCGCACTCGTAGACGAGCAGCTCCTCCGGCTCGGTGACCACGTTCCGGTCACCCACCACCGTGGCCATCCGCCGGGCGAGCGGGCTGCGCGAGGTGGCGGCAGGGTCCACGGTCGGAGGCTCCGGGCTGGGGGTCAGCGTCCTTTCTGGCACCCGGCTCCCGCCCTGGCAACCGAATCGGGCCGCCCGGGGCGGGGGCAACGGAGGCAGGCGTCCCCGGACGGGCCTCTGCCAGCGGGGGAACCCGCGAACCCACACTGTCGGTGACCGGCCGATGACAGCGCCTCGGTACTTCGGGGCACGATGCGCGCGCTCCTCGTGCAGGCGGTGTCCCCCCCGACGTACTGGGGCTACCAACGCAGCCTCCCCTTCGCCGGCAAGATCGCGACGCTCCCGCCGCTCGGCCTGGCCACGCTGGCGGCGCTCCTCCCGGAGTCGTGGGAGGTCCGGATCTGCGACGAGCACCTCGGCCCGGTGCCGGACGAGGACCTCCGCTGGGCGGACGCGGTGCTCGTCTCGGGCATGCTGGTCCAGGCGGACGCCATGCGGGCGCTGCTCCACCGGGCGCGGGCCCTGGGGCGCGTCACGGCGGTCGGGGGACCGGCGGCGAGCACCAGCCCGGACGCCTTCCCGCAGGCCACCTACGTCTTCCGGGGAGAGGCCGAGGGGCGGCTCGGGAGGCTGGTGGAGGCGCTCGAGCACCCGGGCAGCGTGCCGCCCGGGGTGGTCTCGCCGTGCGGCGACGAGCGGCCGGACCTGTCGCTCGCCCGCGTGCCGCGCTTCGACCTGCTCGAGCTCGACGCCTACGCGTCCCTCTCGATCCAGGTGTCGCGCGGCTGCCCCTTCACCTGCGAGTTCTGCGACATCATCGAGATCTTCGGGCGCGTCCCGCGGGTCAAGGCGGCCGAGCAGGTGCTGGCCGAGCTGGAGGCGCTCCACCGGCTCGGGGTCCGCGGCCCGCTCTTCATCGTGGACGACAACTTCATCGGGAACCGCCGGGCGGCGGCCCGGCTGCTGGGTGACCTGGCCGCCTGGCAGCGCACCCGAGGGCAGCCCTTCGACCTCTGCACCGAGGCGAGCCTGGACCTCGCCGCCGAGCCGGCGATCGTGAAGGGGATGATCGACGCCGGGTTCACCTGCGTCTTCGTCGGGCTCGAGACCCCGGACCCCGAGACCCTGAAGGCCACCAAGAAGTCGCAGAACCTGAAGGTCGATCCCGGCGAGGCGGTCGCCATCCTCACGCGCGCCGGGCTGGAGGTCTTCGCCGGGTTCATCGTCGGGTTCGACGGGGACGACGCGGACGCGGTCGAGCGCCAGCGGGCCTTCGTCTCCTCGCAGCCCATCCCCCGGGCGATGGTGGGGATCCTCACCGCGCTGCCCGGCACCCAGCTCTGGCGGCGGCTCGAGCGCGAGGGGCGGCTGCGCCGGGAGACGAGCGGCGACCAGTTCGATCGACCCAACTTCGAGCCGACCATGGGGGACGAGGCGCTCGTGGCCGGCTACCGGAACCTGCTCGCGGCGCTCTTCTCCGCCGAGGGCTACTTCGGCCGCGTCGAGCGCTACCTCCGGATGGCCCCGGCCAAGCCGACGGCGCTCCGGCCCGGGTCGATGGCAGCCTTCGGGCGGGCCGTCTGGAAGCTCGGCGTCCTCGGCCACCGGCGCCGGTGGTTCTGGCGGCTGCTGCGGATCGGGCTCTCGCAGGGGCTCGCCGGAGTGCCCCGGGCGGTGACGCACGCGATCCTGGCGGAGCACTTCGTGCTCTACACCGCCGAGGAGGTGCTGCCGCGGCTCGATCGCCGGCTGGCGGAGATCCGGAGCGAGGCGCGGGCGCGCCCGGCGGAGCGGGCGCCGGAGCCGGCCGCGGCCCGTCCGGCCTGGACGCCGGCGGCGGTCCGGGGCGGCGAGGTGCCCGGGGTGGGCGTCGCGGCCGACCGGAGGGTGTGAGGGAGGGGCGGAGCCTTCTGCAGCCCGTGGTCGCCGCGCGGCCTGCGCCGGAGGCCGCCCGGCCTTGCGCGTCGCGCGGGTCGTCAGGGCGCGAGGACGAACCTCGCGATGGCCTCGACCACCTCGGGCTCGATCCCGTTGTAGCCGTGGTGGGCCTTCGCCCCGCAGGGATCGCCCTCGTCCTCGCCTCCGTCGAAGGCGATCACCTGGTGGCGGGGCGTGTTGCGGATCTGGCGCTCGAGGCGCGGCAGATCCCCGTAGGGGCAGGCCGGGCAGCCGTCGGCCCGGTGGTGGACGACGAGCACCGGCAGGAAGAGGCGGTCGAGGTGCTCGTCCGGGACCGGCCGCTCGCTCCGGTCGCGGAGGATGCTCGAGGTGAGCACCAGCCCGTCGGGCGCCTCCCGCCCGCCCGACAGCTCCACCGCCACCGCGGCCGCGGACTGCGTCCCACGGCTCGTGCCCACGAGCCAGACCGGGACCTGGGCCTCACGCCGGAGCCAGGCCACCACGGCGCCGACGTCCGCGGCGTGTTCCCGGCTCATCCGGAAGCCCTGGAGGAAGGGCTCTCGCTGGCGATCGGAGGGGGCGTCGATGACGACGGCGAGCAGCCCGTGCTCGGCGAAGAGGCGGCGCGAGCGGACGAGGAAGTTGCCCGCGCCCCACCCGAAGCGACCCTCGGGCGTGAGCTGGAGGCCGCCGTGGCCGCCGGCGAAGAGGATGACCGCCGCCTTCGGCGGGCCTTCCGGGGCGACGATCAGCAGCCGCTCGGTCACGCCGGGGCGGGTGGGGACGTCGACGACGCGCTCGACGGGAGGGGGTGGAGGAGGCTGGGCGACGGGCGGGGAAGCGGCTTCGGGCGCGGAGAGCGGAGCGGCGGAGCCCTCGTCGCCTCCGGCGGCGGAGGCGCGGGGCGGGGACGCCGACGCCAGCAGAAGGGCGGCGAGGGCGGCGAGCTGGGTCGATCGGAGCACCGGTCCTCCTCGAGCCCGGCTTTCGTACCGCAGTCCTGCGGGGATCGCACGTTTGGTGCAGGAGGGCTCGCCCGTTCGGACGTCAGGAGGCCGGGCGACCGCGGGCGTGCTATGGTGAGGTCGCCGCTTGACGAAGGCGGCAGCGGCCTTATGAAAGGGCCGTACGTTCGGCCACTTGGGGGCGAACTGGTTTCGACGGAGGACGGAAGGCGTCTGGTGCGCGCCGAGGTTGGTCAGCTGGCCTCGTAAAAAGCCGACCAAGCAGAACCGCGAACGAGCCCATGGCTCTCGCGGCCTAACTAAAGGCCGCGCGTTCCCCCGGAAGCGCCGGGTACCGGGTGTGGACGTCAGCTCCGGCTGGACCGAGGCGGGAGGCGAGCCGCCTTGCCTCGGTCGAGATCAAAGGGCGAGAACGTGAGCGGTTGCAGGCCCGGAGGTTGCCGCCCACGTATGCACTCCGGGATACGCGCGTAGGACCAGTCGTCGAAAGTCTTTCGGACCCGGGTTCGATTCCCGGCGCCTCCACTTGAAGTTGCTGGGTTTTTCGGACGCCGCCCACAAGAGGCCCACAAGGCCGTGTAGGCGGCGGCCTGCTGCGGATCCACGCTAGAGC
>Ga0335076_10002661_pt1 | contig 17819 bp, 8 predicted proteins | sample Lox_Sample_25_FD_206717 | JGI IMG/M metagenome (GOLD analysis project Ga0335076, IMG submission 206717) | Soil microbial communities from Loxahatchee National Wildlife Refuge, Florida, United States - Lox_Sample_2.5 | ecosystem: Environmental > Terrestrial > Soil > Wetlands | place: USA: Florida... | reverse complement strand
AAAGGGGAAGAGTGAGTACCTCAGGCTCGCAAGGCATGATCTGGAGAGACCAGCAAATCTGGCGCAGATCGACACCATGTACTTCTGCGGAGGCGGTATGAATTCCTTCGCAATTAATGCGTGGGGAGAGGTCGGCATTTGCGTGATTTCGCAGCAAGATACGTTCGGCGTTCGTGATGCGAGCGTAAGGGCAGTGTGGGAAGAGTCGCTGCTGCAGTTGCGAAACCGCAAAAGAACGCGAATGACAAAGTGCGTCCGATGCCGCATTCAGTCGATGTGCGGGATGTGCCCTGCAAATGGTGAGATGGAAAATGGCGATCGCGAGAGTCCTGTGGAGTTCCTCTGTCATGTGGCGCACTTGCGAGCGGCAGTCGTGGGGGTCGAGGTTCCGGCACACGGCAATTGCGAGTTCTGCGCCGGTGGCGGCGAGCATGGCGAGCTACTGGAGTCAGCGCGACGAATAGTAAGCAACGAAGTAGATCTAGAGGCTCGGGTCGAGATACAACAGGCTTTCCCGATTTTGAACAACGCAACCTTGGCGGTGGGAGGCTGTGCGAATTGCGAACATCACTAGCGTGACAGCAAGCTGGAGGCTGAATGATTCAAGAACAAAAGAAAGCCGACGGCAGAAAGCCCTATGAGCCACCGCAACTAGCTCAGATCAGCTTGCGACCAGAGGAGGCGGTTTTGGGGCACTGCAAGACTGCGACTGGCGGTGGCGCTCAGATCGGTTGCCAATTTTTCACCTGTAGCTCTGTCGGGTCATAAATAGCTATGAGCATCGCTTTTGCGGGCGTCTGCGCCGGCCTCGAGCAGTCAGGGACGTGCTGTTCGAGCGCATTCTGCATTGGCAACATAACCATCGAAATCCGAGGTCTGTGCACAGAGGACGTGGCGCTAGTGCCCGCGCTTGAGCCCTTTCAGGTGTCGCCCTCTGATGCTGACATCAATCTTCAGATCGAGTGGGTACAGAAATTGTTTCCGATCGACCGTCCTCCCCTTTTCGATTCGGGCACGACATGGAGACTTTATCAGGAAGACAGCGGATTCATTTTTGACTTTACCGCGCCGCGGTTCGGCGAGGCACCTTATCGAAAACTATTCCTAGACTCGTCTTTTCGTTGCGGACTCGTTCGCATGAGTGAGCAGAGCCTAACCTATGCTCGCTCCCAACCTTCTGTAGCGGTCGATGCCCATTCCCTGTCCCCCCTGGAGTATCCCCTCGACGAGCTGCTCATCATGCACCGCCTCACCCAGGAAAAAGCGATCGAACTGCATGGCTGCGGCATCGTTCGCGCCGACGGAACCGGCAATCTTTTCGTAGGACACTCCGGAGCAGGGAAGAGCACTACGACTCGACTCTGGACTGGCTGTGAAGACGTGGAAGTGTTGAGTGATGACCGGATTATCGTGCGCCGGGATGAGGGGCGTGAAAAGCAGGTTCCTCACCGGCGCTATGCGCCGGTTCGGAATGACAACGCAAAGCAGGTTCCTCACCTCCGCTTGGCGGAGGTTCGGAATGACAGTCCAAAACACACGATGCGCATGTATGGCACGCCCTGGCATGGCGAGGCCATGTATGCGTCGCCGAATAGCGCGGCCTTGACTCGAATCTTCGTTCTCGAACATGGGCGAGGCAACCTGCTGACGTCGCTTTCTCCCAGCCTGGCAGTTGCCGAATTGTTTGCCCGCAGCTTTGTACCGTTTCATCGGCATGAGTATGTCGATTCGGCGCTCGCGTTTCTGCAGGAACTTGTCGACGCGGTTCCTGTTTACCGCTATTCGTTTGAGCCCGACCAGCGCGCCGTAGACACGATTCGCAATTTCCATGACTAATAGCGGGGCCGACTCGAAGGTCTTTGAAGAGGTCCTCCGCGGATTGCTGACGCAAGGCATGAGCGTGCGCTTCCAGGCGCGCGGGGCCAGTATGTCTCCGGCAATTCGTGACGGAGAGGTGGTCGAGGTTACTCCCGTAATCGTGAGCAAATTACGAAAGGACGATATTGTCTTAGCAAAGTCTAAGAATGGCTTTCGGTTGCACCGGATTGTAATGGCAGATCCCGCAAGCGATCTCTTCATTACCAGGGGCGATTGCGGACAGCAAAATGATCCGGCCCTCACCGGAAACCAGATTCTCGGCCTTGCTCAGGCCAAGGAAGTGCGGGTAGGCAGAAAAGTGGCGCATGCTAGGTTCAGAGGCGTAGGCGGTTGTGCGGTCCGGTGCGTCGCGCGAGTTCAGGCGATCGCCGGGAAACTCGTCGGCCAGCGCTCCAGCCATACCATTAAGCAATTGCGCGTTCGTGTCGGACTCACCAGTCTCTTGCTTTTCTTGTTGGCCTCTCTCGCCAGCGGCCAAGTCACGGTTGACGCCACGGCCTCCGGAAAAAACGAATTCACGGGCGCTGGCACTTTCACTCTGAGTTTCAATCACACCACGGCGGCGACGAACAATCGGCTTCTGATCGTGGGAGTGTCGATGAATATCACGAACTCCACGAGCAGCAGCGTCGCCAGCGTTACTTACAATGGCACCGCCCTGACCTTCCTTGGCGCGCACAACGACGCGGGCAATACTCGCCGCGTGGAAATGTGGTATCTGCTGAATCCTGGAGCCGGTACCAATATTCCTGTTCGCGTTTCAGTGACCATTCCTGGCGCTGGGGCCATTGTCGGCGTTGTGGCAGGGGCGACGACATTGACGGGAGTCGATCAGACAGTACCGTTGAGCGGGTTTGTATCGTCAGACGGCGCAGCCAGCACCAACTCGCAAATGGATGTCCCAAGCGTTGTGAATGGGATGATCCTCGATACATTGGCTACTGGCGGCAATCGAACCGTTACGGTTTACGGGCCGCAGGTGCAGCAATGGAATGCGACCACGGCCTCTGGGACCGATCCGCCTGGAGTTACTGGCACGGGCAGCAGCCGTGCGGGAGCTCCGAGCGTACCGATCGCCGAGACCTTCAGCGGGGCGTCGAATTGGTCGCTGGGAGCCGTGTCGATCAATCCAACCACAGCTGATATCGGCGTATCGACCAGCGTGAGTGCTGTGCCTCTCGGCCAGAATTCTACGTACAACATCACGATTACGAACAACGGTACGTCGGCTGCGAACAATGTCACCCTGACCGACACCTACGCGGCGACAGGTTTATCGGTCGTGTCAGTAACGCCAAGTGCCGGAACGAACTGCACAACCGGTACGACGATCAACTGTACTTTGCCGACGCCTTTCGCCAGCGGTGCGGCAGCAACCGTCGCGGTTGTTGTTTCTACCACATCGGCGGGGTTCTATCCCAACACCGCGACCGTTTCAGATTCCGGCACGCCTCCTGATCCGAACACCGGGAACAACACCTACGTATCCCTCGCGCCAGTGGTGAGCATTGTATGTTCAGGCACTACGCTGAGCGCGGGTGGGACCCTCAACACGCAGCTCAACACCTACTATCCGGGCAACGGCACGGTTGCTGCCGGAGCAACCTCGATTCCGGTTGGCGCCGCTCGAGGCGGTGGCGGAGCGATTGCGGCGGGAAGCTTGTTGCTCGTGATTCAGATGCAGGACGCCAGCATCAACACATCCAACACGGTCGCCTACGGAAATGGAAGCACTGGCTCCGGCTTCACAACGATCAACAATGCGGGTAATTACGAATACGTCAAGGCGACTGGGCCCGTGGCCGGTGGTTCAGTGCCGATTTCTGGCGCTGGTGCGGGCGGCGGCTTAGTGTTCGGGTACACGAATGCGGCTGCCACGGCGACAAAAGGAATCAGCACCTTTCAAGTGGTGCTCGTGCCGCAGTACACGTCGGCGACTTTGGGAGCCGCGACTGCGTTGGCGTGGAATGGCAGAAGTGGCGGTATCATCGCGGTCGATATTGCCGGACAGTTGAATCTAGGCAACGCCACCGTGTCGGTCGACGGCATGGGTTTCCGCGGCGGCGCCGGCATGCAGCTGAGCGGAAACAACGCAGGTTCGAACACAGACTATCAATTTCCGGGGCCTACCAATTATACGGGCGCATCCGAAGCAGGAGTCGATGCGGCAAAAGGTGAAGGAGTCGCTGGCACCCCGAAATATGTCGAGTCGGGGAACACCTACCTGAGAACGATCGCAGGAGTGGGCTATCCGAGCGGAACCGCAAACACCGATGGCAGCATGGCGCAGGGCGCGCCGGGCAATGGCGGAGGTGGAGGCACCGACGCAGATCCAGCAAACAACGACGAAAATGCGGGCGGCGGAGGTGGCAGCAACGGGGGTACCGGAGGGTACGGCGGAGATTCGTGGAACTCGAACCTCAGTACGGGAGGTGATGGTGGAAGCGTTTTCCCTGCCACGATTGACCGCATCGGCATGGGTGGTGGAGGCGGAGCCGGAACGCGCAACAATTCCGACAACGACAATCAGGCCAGTAGCGGCTCTGCTGGCGGCGGAATCATTTTCATCCGAGCTGGCAGCCTGAGCGGAACGGCAACCCTGACCGCAAACGGCATGAATGCCTACATCGGTACGGCGAATGATGCTGGCGGCGGAGCTGGTGCCGGCGGAACCATTGTGGTGCTGGCCGCAGATGGTGGTGAGAGTGGCCTTACTCTGCAAGCCAATGGCGGGCGTGGGGGCGATGCCTGGGACACTCAAGCTTACAGTCTGGCAAATCGCCACGGCCCCGGCGGAGGAGGCGGTGGCGGCGTCGTTTTTGTATCTGGTGCGCCTGCCAGCGTCAGCGTAAACGGTGGTGCGAATGGAACTACGCTCAGTCCGGGTGTCGCCTACGGAGCAACTTCCGGTACGGCGGGAACGCAAGCAACGAATGCAGCCCTTGGGCAGGTAACAGGCATTCAGTCAGCCTCGCTGTGCACTCCGGACATGACACTCGGCAAGAGCCATGTTGGGAACTTTACCCGCGGCAGCGCGGCTAGCTACACGATCCCCGTTTCCAATGTCAGCCCATACGGCTCGACGAGCAGCCTGGTTACGATTAATGACACGCTCCCGCTCGGCATAACTCCAGTGAGTGCCAGCGGTACTGGGTGGACATGCTCCGTCTCAGGTCAGACCGTGAGTTGCACGCGTTCCGACACGCTAGGCGCTGCAAGCAGTTATCCGTCGATTACGCTAAATGCGAACGTCTCTCAATCGGCTCCGGCGACGCTAACCAATCCGGCATCGGTGGGCGGGGGTGGGGAAGCCAACCTCGTCAACGATACGGCAACCGATGTTGCCAATGTCGTCTCGACGGCGGACCTGAGCGTGACCGATAGCGCATCGCCGAACCCTGTATCAGCGGGAAGCAATATCACGTATACGCAGGTCGTCACAAACAGCGGTCCTAGCGCGGCCGACAATGCGACCGTCGTAACCTCTGTTCCAGCCAACACCACGTTTGTTTCGATGGCTGCTCCGGCCGGGTGGGCCTGCGTGACGCCGACGCAGAACAACACAGGAAACATCGTTTGTAGCGAGGTCAACATGCCGGGGCTGACCTCTGGAACTTTCACCTTAGTGGTGAAGGTGAACACCGGCGTCGCGAACGGGACCGTAATTACGAATACAGTTTCTGCGACTTCGTCAACTTCCGATTCGAATTCCGGTAATAACTCAGCCACGGCGACCACCATCGTGGGGACTACCTCGCCTGATTTGACGGTGACCAACACGGCATCACCGAATCCCGTACAAGATCTCAGCAACATTACCTACACGCAGGTTGTTACAAATACGGGGACGTCCGCGGCAACTGGAGCGACATTCACCGAGAACACTCCTGCGAACACAACCTTCGTTTCAATTACTCCTCCGGCTGGATGGACCTGCACTGCATTCCCGCCGACCTGCACAAATGCGAGCGTGGCTGGGGGCTCGAGCGGGACATTCACCGTTGTCTACAAAGTGAATAACGGGGTGCCGGCCGGAACCATCATTGCGGACACCGTCACCGTCAATGCGACGAATCAAGCTTTCGGCGCGAGTTCTGCGACCGCGACTGATGTCGTTGCCACCGCCGCGCAGGCTGACCTGGCTCTGACCACGGCAGCCTCGCCGCTCCAGGTTTATTCCGGCAACAACATCACCTATACGCAGACGGTCACTAACAAAGGTCCGGCCAACGCCTCTTCTGTCACCTTTACAGAGGCGACTCCGACCAGTACCACATTCCAATCTGTCCTGGCTCCCGCGGGTTGGACGTGCACCTCGCCGGCTGTAGGAGCGACCGGTACAGTGACTTGTAGCGATCCATCGCTGGCCGCCGGATCATCGGCCGACATTATTGTCGTGGTCAATGTACCGACTACGGTGGCAACGGGAACAATCACGGCCAATTCGTCAGTGAGTGCGACGACGAGCGATCCGCTCTCGTCGAACAACAGCACGACTGTCACAACCCAGGTCATCCAGGAATGCGATCTGCAGGTCACAAACACAGGGAGTCCGAGCCCAGTGCAGGCGGGCGGCAATATCACCTACACGCAAGTTGTGACAAACATCGGACCGAGCGTTTGCAGCGCAGCCACGTTGAGCGAGGCCACCCCTGCGAATACCACGTTCGTCTCGGTGGGAGTGGTGACCACGGGCGGTGGGACCTGGACTTGCCCGAACTCAGCGCCGGTCTCTTGTACGAATCCGAGTGTGCCGCCAGGGTCCACCGGAACGGTCACGGCAGTTTACAAAGTGAACGCAGGGACAGCGGCGGGAACCATCATCACCGACACGGCGACGGTAGCGACCACGACGAAAGATACAAATGTAAACAACAACACAGCTACTTCAAACATAGCCGTGGCTGCAAATAATCAGGCCGATTTGAGCATCACAAATTCTGGCAGCCCGAATCCCGTGGCAGCCGGGAGCAATATTACCTTCTCGCAAACCGTGACCAACGGTGGACCCACAACGGCGAATGCGCCCGTCGTCACAGAGACCCTTCCAACGAACACTACATTCGTATCTCTGATTGGCCCTGCAGGATGGAATTGCACCGCGACCGCGCCCTATACCTGCACGGACACCGCAAACATGGCGGGGAACACCAACGCGACCTTCACGTTTGTGGTGAAGGTCAATACTACGGTGGCATCTGGCACCATGATTGCGGATACCGCTTCGGTTGCGTCGACGACGAACGATCCGAACAGCGGCAACAACAGCGCAACGGCTAATGTGCAAGTTAGCGGCTCTGTCGATCTCTCGATCACAAATTCCGCGAGCCCTGTGCCTGTGCAGGCGGGCAACAACATTACTTATACGCAGGTCGTGACAAACAATGGGCCGAGCGCTGCGACAAACGTGAGCATGACAGAGACGGTCCCGGCTAATACGACGTTCCAGTCGATCACAACTCCTGCTGGCTGGTTTTGCGTCAAGCCGCCTGTCAATGGCACCGGAACGATCAACTGTACCGATCCCAGTTTGGCCCCCGGCTCAACCACCTTCACCCTGGTTGTGAAGGTCAACGTTGGTACAGCTGCAGGTACGCCAATCAACGACACCGACACTGTGAATTCGTCGACGCCGGACTCGAATTCCAGCAATAACAGCGCGACTGCAGCAGATGTGGTCGCCGGAGCCACCCAGGCAGACCTGGTGGTGACGAATTCGGCTGCGCCGACTTCCGTGGCCGCGGGAAGCAACGTCACCTACACGCAATCCGTAATGAACAACGGTCCGGCGGCCGCGACGACACTGACCTTTAGCGAGAATACCCCGCCCAACACAACTTTCCAATCGATCACAGTTCCGACCGGCTGGACTTGCGGCACACAGCCCGCTGTGGGTGGAACCGGGACTATCAGCTGCACCGCGACGACGCTCAACTCCGGCAGCAGTTCCACTTTCACGCTGGTGCTGCAGGTTGTTTCAGGAACGCCGTCGGGAACGAACATCACAGACACTGCCACCGCGACCGCGAGCAACATCGTGCCCAGCATCACGAGCAATACTGCAAGTGCTACTGTGCTTGTTGCCAATGCGAACAGCGCGGATGTTGCGATTGTCAAAACTGGAAGCCCGAACCCGGTTACAGAGGGATCGCCTCTCACTTACACGCTGACGGTCACGAACAACGGTCCGTCTTCTGCTACGACGGTCACTGTCACCGACACCGTGCCGTCGGGGATGACCTATCTTTCGTCGAATACGACGCAGGGAAGTTGCTCGGAAGCCGGAGGAACGGTTACATGCCTGCTCGGCACAATGGCGAATGCCGGTACGGCGACGATCTCGATCTTAACCTTGCCGACCGCCGCAGGGATGATCCCCAACACCGCGAGCGTAACCGCGGACCAGACTGATCCGAATACTGCGAACAATACTTCCACCTGGACGGAAACCGTCACACAGCCGACTGCGGTCAAGTTGCAATCGTTTTCGGCTCACCTGGGCGTCGACAAGAGTGGAGCGAGCAGAGTGGTGCTCGCATGGAAGACCGGAGGTGAAGCCAACAATCTTGGGTTCAATGTGTACCGCGAGTCGAGTGGAAACCGCGTCCGCATGAATCCGTCGATGATCGCCGGTTCCGCGCTGCTCATGACTGGCGCGCTGCCGAAGCATTCCGGACGAACCTATAACTGGATTGATCCATCCGCGGAAGTTAATGGTGCCACGTACTGGCTGGAAGACGTTGACGTGAACGGCACGCGCACCATGCACGGACCGGCTAGGGTCACATCTGACTCAACCAGTGCCGGAGATGCTTCTCTCGCACAGACTCGAATGCTGAGCCAGTTAAATCAGTCGGAGGTCTCCGCGGCGGCGAGCGAACAACCTCACTTTGTCGAGACCATGCCCGCTTCGACACCCACATCGGGCCAAATTCAGAAACAGTTCGAATTAGCCGCCCATCCGGCTGTAAAGCTTCTCGTGCAGCATGAAGGCTGGTACCGGGTTGCACAGCCCGATCTGGTCAAAGCCGGGCTTGACCCCAACGTCGATCCCGACTTTTTGCATCTCTACGCTGAGGCCACGGAACAGCCGATCGAGATCACTGGCGCCACGTCTGGCCCTGGTGGCTTTGGTCCGCAAGCCGTCATCAATTTCTACGGCACCGGAATCGACACGATCTTCTCAGGCACGCGAGTGTATTGGCTCGCCGTGGGCGATGGCCGAGGTGTGCGCATTCAACAATCGCAGCCTTCTACCGGGTCGAATCAGCCTCCCACCAGCTATGGAGCAACGGTGGAGCTGGCTCAGCACACGACCTACTTTGCTGCGCTGCTGACCGCAAACGGCCAGAACTTCTTCGGGGCTTTGATTTCCCCGATTGCAGTGGACCAGGTGTTGGCGACTCCGCATCTGGATTTGACTTCGACCCAACCTGCCCGCCTTGAAATCGTTCTGCAAGGAATTATCGTCGCGTTCCCGCATGACGTACAGGTTGCTCTCAACGGAACGACTCTGGGAGCGGTGACTTTCACTGGACAGGCAAAAGGTACGCTCAATGTAACAATTCCCTCAGGCGTATTGCACAACTGGACGAACACGGTAACGCTGACCGCGCAAAACGGTGACTATGACACGAGCCTCGTGCAGTCGATCCGCATCACCTATCCGCATACGTATCAAACTGACTCTGATTTACTGAAGTTTACCGGGCGCGCGGGGGATCAGGTCAGCATCACTGGATTCACGAGTGTGCCGACCGTGCTTGATGTCACCGATCCGAATCAACCTGTGATACTCGCCACGCAGGTAACCACGATCGCGAGCAAGTACGCTGTGGGGCTGCAGGTTCCGTGGACGACCGCAAATCCGAAAGCTCAACTGCGCCATGTTCTGCTGGCTGTGACGAACGACCGATTCGCAAAGCCTGCCGGCTTGCATCCGAATCATCCTTCGCAGTGGCATTCAGCGCAGCCCGGGGCCGACATCGTCATGGTCACGCACGAGAACCTTGCGGCAAGCCTTAGTCCGCTGGTTCGAGCACACCAGAAGGAGGGAAAATCGTCGGCTGTCGTACCGGTCAGCGAAATCTACGACGAATTCAATTTTGGGGAACGCAGCCCGTTCGCCATCCGTCAATTCCTCCAAACCGCAAAACAGTCATGGAGAAAGTCGCCGAGCTATCTGCTGCTGAATGGCCGGGCGTCGTTCGATCCCAGAGACTACCTTGGGCTCGGGCATCTTGATCTGGTGCCAACGCGCATCCTGCCGAGCGGAACTCTCATGACCGCCACAGATGACTGGTTCTCGGACTTCACAGACAGCGGCATGCCGACCATGGCCACAGGCCGTCTGCCTGTCGACAGCAGCGACGAAGCCAAGACTGTAGTGGGCAAAATCGTTTCTTACGAGGGACAGTCCGGCACTGCCGGCCCCTGGACTTCACAAGCACTGATGGTGGCTGACAACGATGACACCGAATCGTTCAGCCAGGACAGCCAGAAAGTTCAGGCTCAGCTTCCGAAGAGTGTACAAGTCAACGACGTGTTCACCAGCACGGTAGGCGTGGCTGCCGCCCAGCAACAAATCATCAGCTCCGTGAATTCCGGTCAGTTGCTCGTGAACTATCTGGGACATGGCTCAGAAGAGCAATGGTCCGGCTCGAACTTGTTCAATACAAGTTCCGTCAGTTCGCTGACGAACGGATCGCAGCTGCCGGTCTTCCTGATCATGAACTGCCTGAACGGCTTCTTCCAGGATGTTTACGCTCAACCGCTGGGCGTCACGCTGTTGCTGGCTCCCAATGGAGGCGCAGTTGCTGTTCTGGCTTCCAGCGGGCTGAATCAGCCGGCACCACAAGTGAAACTCAATGCGCTGGTTGTGCAAAACGCCTTTGGAACGGCTCATACCACATTGGGCGAATCAATCCTCAAAGCCAAGGCTCAGGTTGCAGACAGCGATGTACGCCGCACGTTTGTTCTGTTCGGCGATCCCGCAATGACGGTCAAACAGCCTGTCTCTCCCGCCACACACCCGTAAGGCTGTTACGAAACGGCTGGTACTGCGATCGGCAGACTGGCAGTTCTCCTTAGAGGTTCGGACAATGCCTGCATGACTTTGCCGAATCCCGCGAAGTCGAGCGACTGAGGTCCATCTGATAACGCCCGCTCTGGGCACGGATGCACTTCAATAATCAGACCATCCGCTCCAACAGCAACCGCCGCACGGGAGACAGCGGCAATCAGACTCTGTTTGCCGGTCCCATGCGAAGGATCAGCGATGACTGGAAGGTGCGAGAGATCCCGCGCGAGTGCGACCGCCGCCAGATCAAAAGTATTACGCATTTCGGTTTCGAACGTTTTAATGCCTCGTTCGCATAGCACCACCTGCTGGTTTCCGCCAGAGAGAAGATATTCCGCCGCGAGCAGCCACTCTTTCACCGTTGCGGATGGTCCCCGTTTCAGAAGGATCGGTTTCTTCACCGTTGCCAACCTTCTTAGCAGCGCGAAATTCTGCATGTTGCGGGCGCCCACCTGGAGCATATCCGCATGTTCGCAGATGATGTCGATGTCCTCGGTGCTCATCACTTCGGTGACCACGGGCAGGCCGGTCTCGTCTTTTGCTTCGCGCAAAATCTTGAGCGCCTCGAGACCAAGACCCTGAAAGTCGTACGGCGAGGTGCGCGGTTTGTAGGCTCCGCCACGCAGCATAGTCGCGCCAGCGCGCTTGACCGCATGTGCCGTATCCAGCAACTGCTCTCGCGATTCAACCGAGCATGGACCGGCGATCACCACCACCTCGGGTCCTCCAATGCTGACGCCGTCGATCTTTACGATCGAACGCTCGGGCCGCACTTGCCGGCTCACAAGTTTGAACGGCTGAGCGATTGCAACAACGTTGTCGACACCGGGCGCGACTTGCAGCGCCTCGATCTCGTGGCGACGCCCGCTTCCTACCGCGGCAACAATGGTGCGCTCGGTGCCGCGGGTGACATGAGGCTGATATCCGGCCTCACGGATTCTCTCAATTACGTGATTGATTTCCTGTTCGGTAGCTTTTTCTGACATATTGACAATCATGAGCTGCGTCTCCTGTCGTGGTTTTGGCCTAAAAAGCAAAAACCGCGATCCTCGGATCGCGGCTTGCGGCTTAGCTTGTTTGGTTTAGATAGCTTCTACTTGCTTATCTTCACCCCAAGCAGCGCCGCAGCCGCCATACGAAACCAGTAATAGCGGACAAACGCGATGGTTGGGGTAAATCGTGTCATGGGAGTTGTGTGATCTGTGTGCAGGCTGTTCTGCGGTGCTACTGAAGGCTACTGGCCACGTTCGAGAATACATTATTTGCGTTCGAGCCAATCAAACGCACCGTACCAACGACGAGTACCAGGATAACCGCCAGCATCACGGCATACTCCGCAATATCTTGCCCCGCTTCTTCTGACCAAAGTGTGCGAATCAGCTTGGACATGGATTCTCCTTCAGTCCCTTCCAATGCTTTGAGAGCGAAGGATCGATCTCAAATCTGTGCCCCCAATAATGCATGCCGTCCCCGCAGGTTGTCAATCGCGAAATGCCCAACTTATTATGCAAATTCTAGTGGGTGGAATTGTCGGCGGAAGGTTGAATCGTCCCCGTATCGGCAAGACTCGAAGGAGCAGAAGATGGCTGGGACGGCAGTAAATTTCTGGCGGACTGCTGTGTGTATTGCAGAGTCCGGTTGGGCAGAATTCCCAGATAAAGAGTTGCTACAAGACAGATCGCAAGTGCCGATCCCAGTCCGAAGGTCACCGGAGATGTTGGGACCTCTTTGCGTGCCTCACGCATGTACATGACAACGATGATTCGCAAGTAGTAATAGGCGCCAATGGCGCTGTTCATCACTCCGATCAGCGTTAGCCAGACCAGGTTTGCCTTTAGCGCAGCACTAAACACATAGAATTTGGCGAAAAAACCGCCGGTCATTGGAATCCCGATCAGCGAGAGCAGAAATATAGTGAGGGTGGCAGCGAGAAATGGAGAACTGCGCCCGAGCCCTTCATAGTCTTCCAGAGTTACATAGCGCTCGCCTGCATTGGCAAAGTGGCTTACTACCGCAAAGGCGCCAACGTTCATTGCCGCGTACGCCGCGGTATAGAACATCACGGCGGAGATGCCGCCAGACGAATTCTCCGGGGTAGTCATGGCATATGCGACGAGCATGTATCCCGCGTGCGCAATTGATGAATAGGCTAATAGTCGCTTGACATTGGTCTGGACGAGTGCGCCGATGTTGCCCAAAGTCATGGACAGGGCTGCGGCGATCCAGATCAACCAGAACCGTCCAGGCGCGTTGATAGCGAAAACAACGCGCAAGAGCACCGCAAACGCAGCCGCTTTCGGCGCCGTCGACATCAAGCCAACAATTGGGGCTGGAGCGCCTTCGTATACGTCAGGTGTCCAGATGTGGAAGGGTGCGGCCGCCACCTTGAACCCCAGGCCGACAAACATCAACGACATCGCGACATATGCCAGGACCGGCACGGGTCCGGATTGAAGCCTCTGGCTTATCAGATCGATATTCGTCGATCCGGTAGCACCAAACATCAGCGCGACACCGTACAGGAAGAAAGCAGTCGCGAACGAACCGAGCAGAAAATACTTGAGAGAAGACTCGCTGCTCGATGCGTCCTGCCGGCGAAATCCCGCCAGGATATAAGTTGAGATAGAGGAGATCTCGAGGGCGATGAAGATGAGCACCAGTTCGACTGCCGACGACATCAGCGCCATCCCCACCGTGCCGAAGAGAATCAGGGCGTAGTATTCACCGGCACGAATTCGCTGCACCGCCATGTATTCGAATGAACTCAGGATCACGACCGCGGAGGTAGCGATGACGAGGACATGAAAAAACACACTGAATTTGTCGACTCGCACCATCTCCGAAAAAGCAAGACCAGGAGACTGCGCCATATACCAGGTCGAAGCCAGTCCAACAAGCGTGCCGGCGAATGCGATATACCCAAGAGTCTTCTGGCTTTTTTCCTCGTCGACCAGAGGATCGAGAACCATTACGACAATGCCGAATACAGACAGGATCAGCTCTGGCAGGATGCGAACATAATCCGCGCCTTGAGGAATTGTTTGTGCCGTCACCAACGCCAGGGGAAGGCTCATTGGCCCACCACCTTACCGATGATTTGGCTGAATGGAGTCAAAGCTGCCTGCACTGCAGGATCGATCGCCCCAAGCCACAGTATCGGGGCGACACCCATAAGAAGTGCTGCCGCAGCACAAGGCCACACCGCTGCTTTTTCAAAGCCCAACATGTCCGACAACGAATTGTTCACCGGGTGGGTTACCTTGCCGTAGAAAACGCGTTGGAACATCCAGAGCAAATAGCAGGCGCTCCAGATCACGCCGGTAGCAGCGAGGATTCCGTAAATAGATCGAGCCTGGAAAGCGCCGCTGAGCACGAGGAACTCGCCCACAAATCCGTTCAGCAAAGGCAGTCCGAGCGAAGCCAACACAATGAACAGATAAGAGGCGGCATAAACGGGCATCGGCGACGCAAGTCCACCGAACTCGGATATCTCGTAGGTGTGACGTCGTTCATGAAGGATGCCGGCTAACATGAACAGCCCGCCGGTGGAGACTCCGTGTGCCAGCATCACGAACATGGCTCCGTTCAATCCCATTTGCGTGAAGCTGAAAATGCCCAACACCACAACGCCAAGGTGGCTCACGGAAGAATAGGCGATAAGCTTCTTCATGTTGGGTTGCACCATCGCAACCAGGGCGCCGTAAATGATTCCAATGAGTGCCAGGACCATGATCCAAGGAGCGTTTTGCCGGGCCTGTTCGGGGAAGAGCCCCAGGTTGAAGCGCAGCATTCCGTAGGTGCCCATCTTCAGCAACACTCCGGCCAAAAGAACGGAGCCGGCAGTAGGTGCCTCCACGTGCGCATCAGGGAGCCAGGTGTGGAACGGAAAGAGCGGGACTTTCACCGCGAAAGCGATGAAGAACCCCAGGAACAACCACTGCGCAGCGGCAGGAAAGGCGGAAATCGAACTGGCGTGATCACGGATGTAGACAAAATCAAAACTGCCGGTGTGGGCATAGAGCCAGATGATGGCTGCCAGCATGAACATGGAGGCAATCATCGTGTACATGAAGAACTTCACCGCCGCGTAGACTTTGCGCTCATGACCGAAAACGCCGATCAATAGCGCCATCGGGATCAGCGTCGCCTCCCAGAAGAAATAGAACAGGAAGAGGTCGAGCGAGGTAAAAACGCCGATCAGCGCGGTTTCCAGAATCAGCAGCAGGATGAAGAATTCCTTCACGCGATCATGCACCGACTTCCACGAGATCAGCACGCAGAGCGGGGTCAGGAAGGTCGTCAGCACCACCAGCCACAGCGAGATTCCGTCAATCCCCATGTGGTAGTGGATGTTCGGGGTGCTGATCCATGCCTTGTCGATCTCGTATTGAAATCCCGCATGGGCGCGATGAAAGTGCACAGGAAGATGCAGCGAGATACCAAACGTCAGCAGCGAGATCACCAGCGCGAAGATGCGGATGTCACGATCACGGCGTGGCAGCAGGATCAGCAACAACGCTCCGCCGAGCGGCACGAACGTGACCAGGCTCAGGATGTAGGGGCTGAGATGGTCGATGTTCATCGTCCCACCCCCAGCCAGATCATGTAAGCAATCACGACCGCAGCCCCCGCCGCGATCCAGCCGGCATAAGAGCGCACGTTACCGGATTGCATGTGACGCACGTTGTCAGATACGTGACGCGCCCCGTCCGCCGCTTCATTGATCGAGTCGTCGATGACCTTACGATCGATTCCCTGCCAGAGAACCCGGGTTGATCCGTCTACCAGCGGCTTGACGAAGACGGAAGCATAAATTTCATCGACGTAGTACTTGTGCACGACTGCCTCGTAGAAACCTCCAAGCGAGTCTGCGATCTTCTGCGGCAAGTAGGGTCTGCTCATGTAGAGAACGTAGGCAAGGATCGCGCCCAGTAGTGCGACTGCTACAGAAATGATCTGGAAGATGAGTTCGGTGCTGCCGCCAGCTTCCGCGTGAGCGACTTCAGCCGTCCCAAACACTGGCGCAAGGAAGTGCTCGAACATATTGTGATATCCCACGAAGCCGCCAACGAAAGACAGCACTGCCAGAATCATGAGCGGGGCCAACATCACCATCGGGCTCTCATGGGGTTCACCGTGACCGTGTTCCCCGTGGCCCTGGGTGGCATGACTATGCCCATGATCATCGACCTCGATGCCGTGATAGTCCCCGAAAAATGTCATGAATAGCAGGCGGAACATGTAGAACGACGTGATGAACGCCGTGATCAGCCCAATCAGCCAATAGATCCAGTTTGCCTGGTACGCCTTCCACAAGATTTCGTCTTTGCTCCAGAACCCGGCGAATGGCCAAATGCCGGCAATCGCCAGGGTGGCGATACTCATCGTGGTGAAGGTGATCGGGATATAGGTTTTCAATCCACCCATCTTGCGCATGTCTTGCTCGCCGCCGACGGCGTGGATGACCGACCCCGCCGCAAGGAAGAGCAGACCTTTGAAGAAGGCGTGCGTCATCAGGTGGAAGATTCCCGCCGAGAACGCTCCCACGCCGCAAGCCATGAACATGTATCCGAGCTGAGATACAGTGGAGTAAGCGAGAACCTTCTTGATGTCTGTCTGTGCGATGCCGATCGTGGCAGCGAAGAATGCCGTGAGTGTGCCAATGATCGCTACGACAGTCAGAGCAATCGGTGCCTTCTCAAAGATCAGATGCGAGCGCGAAACCATGTACACGCCCGCGGTCACCATCGTAGCGGCGTGAATTAGCGCTGAAACCGGAGTTGGGCCCTCCATCGCATCGGGCAGCCATACGTAAAGAGGAATCTGCGCCGATTTCCCGCAGGCGCCGACCATCAGCAGAATGCTGATCGCGGTGAGGAGTCCTGCCCCTGAAGTCTCTCGCGTCATGGGGGCGACTTGGTTGAAGACTTGCGTGAAATTCAGCGAGTGGAAGTGCTGAATAATGAGAAAGAGTCCGATCAGAAATCCGAAGTCGCCAATACGATTGACGATGAAAGCTTTTTTCCCCGCCGACGCTGCCGAATCCTTCGTGAACCAGAATCCAATCAACAGATATGATGCCAGCCCGACGCCCTCCCAACCGATGAACATGAGCAAGTAGTTGTTAGCCAGCACCAGCGTCAGCATGAAAAACATGAACAGATTCAGGTAAGAGAAAAAGCGGTAATAGCTGGGGTCATCCCAAATGTAACCGATGGAGTAAATATGGATGAGAAATCCAACGCCGGTAACGACTAGCAGCATGACCAAAGAAAGCTGGTCGAGATAGAAAGAAAAATCGACAGCAAAATTGCCGGAGCGGATCCAATGGGCGACGTACTCCTGGTAGGGAAGGACGAGGGACAGGCTCCGCCACGCAACAATCAGAGCCCACAGGAACGCCGCACCGGGAAAAACAAGACCGACGGTCGTGACTGCAGTGCGCGAGGACTTCTTTCCAAGAAATCCATTGATGGCCGCGCCCGCCAGCGGCAGCACCGGGATCAGCCAGAGACTCAGATTCTGGTTCATAGCTTGAGCAGGTTTACCTGATCGATGTTGAGGGTTTCACGCGTGCGATAAACAGCGATGATGATGGCGAGGCCGACAGCCGTTTCTGCCGCCGCTACCACCATGACAAAGAAAACGAAAACCTGACCGGCCAAGACGTGCCAGTGAGCGGCAAACGCGACGAACGACAGGTTCACGCCGTTGAGCATCAACTCGATCGACATGAAAATGGTAATGATGTTGCGCTTGATCAGGAATCCGGTTACGCCACATGCAAACAGGATTCCGCTTAGCACGAGGTAGTACGACAGCGGCACCATCAGTCGTTCACCTTATATTCCTGCACTGTCTT
>Ga0335076_10002660_pt1 | contig 17820 bp, 10 predicted proteins | sample Lox_Sample_25_FD_206717 | JGI IMG/M metagenome (GOLD analysis project Ga0335076, IMG submission 206717) | Soil microbial communities from Loxahatchee National Wildlife Refuge, Florida, United States - Lox_Sample_2.5 | ecosystem: Environmental > Terrestrial > Soil > Wetlands | place: USA... | reverse complement strand
GAACATTCCCAACCTGCCTCCGTGGGGCACGGTATTCAACATCGAGCCTTCGCACTTCGAGGCGGGAGCGGCTTACATCACCGTGGATCTGCAGCAGGTCGGCAACTACGATCCATTCGTTTACAAGACCAGCGACTACGGCCAAAGCTGGAAGCTGATCACCAACGGTGTGTCGAAGTCAGTCTCGAGCTTCGCGCATTGCGTAAAAGAAGATCCGGTGCGCAAGGGCATGCTCTACCTTGGCACCGACAACGCGCTCTACGTCTCATGGGACGACGGCGGCAAGTGGACTCGCCTGCGCGGTAACCTGCCTCCCGCGCCGGTGTACTGGATTGAGGTTCAACCGCATTTCCACGATTTAGTTCTTGGCACGTACGGCCGCGGTTTCTACGTGCTCGACGACATCACTCCCCTGCGCACCTGGGAGCAGACCCAAAGCGCTGACGTGCACTTCTTTGCTCCGCGTCCAGCATATCGCCTCCGCGCCAAGCAGGATCTGCGCGGCCGCGATGCCAATAGCGCGGTGGTCGGCGAGAATCCGCCGTATGGGGCCGACATCACCTTCTATGCAAAGACAGCGCCCAAGCAGATCGAAATTCAGATTCTCGGGCCCAACAACGAAGTGGTTCGAACTATGAAGTCGGCGTCCGAACTCAAACCGGGCGAAGAGGATGATCCTGCCGACAAAGCCATCGATCCGGCGCCCATCAAAGCCAGCGCGGGATTCAACCGCGTCTGGTGGGACCTGCGCTACGACCCGCTCATGCCAGTTCGCATGCGCGTCAGCCCGCCGGGAGAGCCGTGGGTGAAGAACGGTCCTAAGGGCTATCGCCGGCTCATCTGGTGGACGCCATCCTCCGCCGCGCCGCGCGTCGCCCCCGGCAAGTACACGGTGAAGCTCACCGTGGACGGCAAGTCGTACACCCAGCCGCTGGAGGTGCTGCGCGATTCGCACTCCCTTGGCAGCGAACAAGACCTGCAAAAGCAACTCGAGTTCCTGCGCGGGATGGTCAAGCAGCTCAATGAGGCCGCCGGTATGATCAACCAACTCGAGTGGGTGAGGCTGGATGTCGAACATTCCCGTGAGCGCTTGGCCGGCAGCGGCAAGGCCGACGCCAAGGCCGATCTCGCCAAGCAGGCCGCGGAAGCCGAGAACAAGCTGGTGGACATCTATCTCACCGGCCGCGTGGAAGACTCATTCCGCCATCCCATGGGCCTATACGAACGCATGACCAACCTGATGGGCCAGCTCGCCGAGGACGGGGCCGACCTGCCGCCGACGGAGTCTCAGGTCGCGGTGAACGAGGTATTCAAGCAGCGACTGGCGGAGGCCCGTGCCGCGTATGAGAAAGTCATGCAGTCGGTGAAGTCGACGGGAGAATAATCGTAGTGAGTCTCTCAGTCTTTCAGTCGCTCAGTCTTTCAGTTGGAGTTCACGAAAACTGACAAGCTGAAGGACTGAGAGACTGAAAGACTTTCTCAGCCGCTTCAAAACGTCATGCACATTAAGGAAATCCGCGCCTACCGCGTCGAGCTTCCGCTGCACGAAGGCGCCTACAAGTGGTCGGGCGGCAACGTCGTGACGGTGTTCGACTCGACCATCGTCGCCATCGACACCGACGAGGGCGTCATTGGCTACGGTGAAGTCTGCCCGCTCGGACCAGCCTACCTGCCTGCCTACGCCGCCGGAGCGCGTACCGGCATCGCTGAACTGGCGCCACACTTGATCGGCGCCGACCCAACGCAAATCGGCCCGCTGAACAAGAAGATGGATCAGGCCATGCGCGGGCACCCGTACGTGAAGTCGGCGATTGATGTGGCCTGCTGGGACATCCTCGGCAAGGTAAGCGGCATGCCCGCGGCCGAGCTGCTGGGAGGGCGCTATGGCAACGACTTCCCGCTTTACCGCGCGATCTCACAGGACAAGCCCGCTGCCATGGCCAAGATGGTCGGCAAGTATCGCAGCGAGGGATACACGAAGTTCCAACTCAAGGTCGGCGGCGATCCCGAAACCGATATCGAGCGAGTGAAGGCCTGCGCTGACCGCTTGGAGCGAGGAGACGTGCTCATCGCCGACGCCAATACTGGCTGGACGCAGCACCAGGCGCTGCGCGTCGCCGCTGGTGTTAAAGATATTGATGTCTATATCGAGCAGCCCTGCATGACCTACGAGGAGTGCCTGGTCGTCCGCCGCCACACCGACCGGCCATTCGTGCTCGACGAGGTCGTGGACAGCCTCGGCATGGTGGTGCGCGGCGCTGCCGATCAGGCGATGGACGTCATCAATCTGAAAATCTCCAAAGTCGGCGGCCTCACCAAAGCTCGCCAGATTCGCGATCTGTGCGTGAACCTCGGCATCGCGCTCACCATCGAGGACACCTGGGGCGGCGACATTGCGACCGCCGCCATCGCGCACCTGGCGCACAGCACCCCGCCGGAGATGCTCTTCACTACCACCGACTTCAACAGCTACGTGACCGTGAGCACGGCGGAAGGCGCTCCGCAGCGCAAGAAGGGCCGGATGTCTGCCCCGTTGACCCCAGGGCTGGGGATTGAGCCGCGGATGAAGGTGTTGGGGAAGCCGGTGCTGAAAATTTCGTGAGACTTCAAAAAAAGAAAAACCACTGAGGCACAGAGACTCAGAGAAGTTCTAGTTTCTACTCTCTGAGTCTCAGTGTTTTTGATTTGAACCAAGCTTCGCGTTTCACGACAGGGCCGTCGCGTCAGTCCGCCGTCGATGTCTCCGCGCTCGGCTCCAGCGGGTTGTCCCGCGCTTTCTTCGCCTCCGCTACTGCTGACTTCAACAACATCGCCGCGGTATAGAGCACCACGCAGACCACCAGCCAGCGCACGGCTGACAGCGGCAGCGATTTCACCAGGAACGCGGCCAGCAGCACTCCGGGAATTCCCCCCAAAGCCAACCCCACAGCCGCCTTCATGTTGTAGCGTCCGCTGCGAATGAACCGCAGACCGCCGATCGGCATGAGGAATGCGCACGAGCCCATCATGATGGGAAATGCGGCGGTTGGCGTCATACCGAGCAGGTAAATAAGAATCATGCACGGGGCATACAGCCCGATGCCCAGCGTCATCAGCGCGCCGAGCATGAAGTTGCCGGCGACGCCCAGCCAGAAGCGAATGCCCTCGAGCCCGATCGCAGTCCCGCCGCCGGGCAGCAGCTTGAGCTGCGTCATCATCATCAAGACGGCGGCGCCGCACAGCGCCAAACCAAGGCCGATCTGCACTTTCCGGCGCGACCATGACGAAATCACGCCCGCGCCGAGCCAGGCGCCGAGCACCGACGCGACGATCAGTGCGACCAGCGTCTTCATGTCTACTTCTAAAATGGCGACGAAGATGAACGCTTCGACGATGGTCGGGATCGCGTGTCCCACGTTTAGCGTGCCGGGAATGTCCTCGTCCTGCACGAGGTGGCGGAGCTTGTACGCCGAACTGGTGGTGGCGAAGGACCCGATGCCGAGGGTATCGAGAAAGTTCGCGCCGAATCCGATGATCAGATCCAGCAGACGCGGCTTCCCGGTCGTTCCCGGCGCCGCATGCCCTGGCCGGCGAGCGAGAATGGTCCAGCCGACCACGTAACCAGCGGTTACCACGCCCAGCAATAAAAGCAGCAGATTCTTGGTCATTTACGCCGTCCCGGCGAAGGTGTGTGGGCGTATTGTATACGATTCATTACCCCCTTATCCCCGGCGTCACTGCGCCGTGTGATATACTGTTTCAGTCGCTAGTAGCCACGGTTCGCTTGTGGTGCGGCAGTCCGATCTGACACCCGGCCTGAGATTCCTTCCGCGTTCTTGCTCTCCGTTCTCCAGCGCAAATCAAAATGTTTGAGTGGCCTTCGTGTATCCGTGTATCGCGCTGCAAATGCGCTCGGAAGAACGCCCCTCCATGGAAAGTACGTTTCGAATGACAAGTTTCAATGAATTGCCTATCTCCCCTGCCTTGCAGCAGAGACTGGCGCAAAACCAATTTCACACCCCCACGCCGATCCAGTCGGCCGCAATCCCGCACGCTTTAGCGGGCAAAGACCTGATGGCCACCGCCCAGACCGGCACCGGCAAGACACTCGCCTTCGTGGTGCCCATCCTCGAGCGCCTATTGCAAGCGCCACGTTCGCGCATGGTGGACGCCCTGGTGCTGGTCCCGACCCGCGAGCTCGCCATGCAGGTGCACGAGCAATTCGAAAAACTACGCGGAAAAGGCATTCCCCCTGCCGCCTTGATCATTGGCGGGTTGCCCGAGCGGCGTCAGCTCCAGGCCCTGCACTCCGGCGCGCGCGTGCTGGTCGCCACTCCCGGCCGTCTCGAAGATTTCCTCGGGCGCAAGCTTGTAGACCTGCGTCACGTGCAGGTGCTGGTGCTCGATGAAGCGGACCGCATGCTCGACATGGGCTTCCTGCCCGCGATCCGCCGCATCGTCTCGATGCTTCCGCGTACTCGCCAGAGCATGTGCTTTTCCGCCACCCTCGAAGCGTCCGTAGCCGGGCTGGTCCACGATTATCTTCGCGAGCCGGTTCGCATTGCGCTTGGTTCGACTCTCAAGCCGGCGGCCAGCGTGGAACTGCACGCCTACGAAGTACCGCAGCAGGAGAAGTTTGACGCTCTCTGTCATCTCTTGCGCTCTGTTTCCGGGCAGACGCTGGTCTTTGCCCGCACCAAGCGCGGCACCGAGCGGCTTGCCCGGCAACTGGTCCGCGACGGCTTCTCCGCCGCCATGATCCACGGAGACCGCACCCAGGGGCAGCGCACCGGCGCCTTGAACGGATTCGAACAGGGACAGTACAAGGTACTGGTTGCTACCGACGTAGCCTCTCGCGGCATCGATGTGCGCGATGTGGCTCATGTGGTTAACTACGATCTTCCCACTCTGGCGGAAGACTTCATCCACCGGGTGGGACGCACTGGCCGTAATGGCGCCACCGGTCTCGCCTCAACTCTGGTCTCGCCGGCGGAAGCACTTGAGCTTCGCAGTATGGAGCGCACGCTGAAGTTGCGCCTCGAGCGTAAGGAGATTCGCAACCATATAGCTTTGGCAAGAAACTCGCGCCAGAACACGCTGGCCAGCCGCACCCTGCAACGCTTGCCCGGGGAAGTCTTCGCCTAAGAAGAGTTCGCATAAGAAGCAGCTCGAGGTTGCCCCACCCTTTCGGCCTCTATTGCCGAAGGGTGGGGATTTACACGTTTCCGCCAGAACTCTCGCGCACCATTAACTCCTCCCCAATCTGTTATCCTTCGCCTCCGCGTCTTTGCTGGAGGTGGCAATGCTACGCTTGCTCCTGCTCTCGCTCCTGCTGAACATCTCGCTGTTTGCGCAGCAGCCAACGGTTCCGGAGATCCCCTACCGCTCCGTTCCTGACTTTCTCAAGCTGCCGCCCGATCTCTACCTCGGCGAAGTCAGCGGCGTGGCGGTCAACTCCAAGGGACACGTCTTCGTCTTCTCGCGCGGCAGCACCACCGGCCCAGCCTACGGCGCGGCTGCCGCCCAGCTGCTCGAGTTCGCGCCCGACGGCCGCTACCTGCGCGAGATCGGCCACAATCTATATGCGTGGTCGTTCGCTCACACGGTGAAGGTCGATCACCAGGACAACATCTGGGTGACGGACAAGGGTTCGGACATGGTGATCCGCTTCAATCCAGAGGGCCGCGTCACCATGGTGTTTGGGCGCAAGCAAGAGGCATCGGACGAAGGTACCGCGCCGCTGAAGCATCCCAAGCCACCGCTGCCGCCGGTGGATGGCATGTTCCGCCAGGTCACCGACATTGCCTGGGACAGCGTCGGAAACGGCTTCATCAGCGACGGCTACATCAACTCGCGCATCGCCAAGGTGGACAAGAACGGAGTATGGCTGAAGTCGTGGGGAGAGCCAGGAGATCAACCCGGCCAATTCAACACGCCGCACAGCATCGCCACCGACGCCGAAGGGCACGTGTACGTCGCCGACCGGGGCAATCGCAGAATCCAGGTGTTTGACGGAGACGGTAAATTCATTCGCCAATTCAGCATCGACGTGCCGGCGCCGCCCGATGCCCGCCCAGCCATCGGCAACAAGCCGACGCAGACGACCGGCACCATGGCGCCGGGAGCGCCGTGGGCGATCTGCATCACGCCGGGACCGAACCAGGTGATGTTTGTGTCGGACGCGTTCCCCGGCCGGATCTACAAGCTCACGCTCGACGGAAATGTAGTCGGTATGCTGGGCGAGTCAGGGAAGCAGCCCAAGCAGTTCGGCTGGATCCACGAGATCGCATGCCCGTCCTCCCATGAGCTGTATGTGGCGGAGTTGCTGAACTGGCGGGTGCAGAAGCTGATCCTCGAACCGGGACACTAAGGCGTCGCGATCGAAGCGGGGCTTCGCCCCGCCCGGACGGGTCAGAGACCCGTCCCCACACAAACATGCGTTCACTCTTCCCGCAGCGCGGCCATGGGCTCCAGGCCGGCGGCACGCCGCGCTGGCAAGAAGCTCGCCGCGATGGCCACCACTCCCAGCGTCAGCACTGCCACCGCGAGCGTGAAAGGATCGTAGGGCTTCAATCCATAGAGCAGCGCCTTGGCAGTCTGGGCCGCGGCGGCTGCCAGCAATGTGCCGACCGCCACCCCGATCAGCAACAGCCGCATCGCTTCGCGTAGCACCATGCTCAAGACGTTGGCCGGAGTAGCGCCCAGCGCCATACGGATTCCAATCTCGCTGGTGCGCCGCGCCACCATGTAGGAGATCACGCCGTAGAGGCCGATGGTCGCCAGCACCCCGGCGAGCAGGCCAAAGAAGCCCGAGAGCGTGGCCATCAGGCGCTCTTTCAGCATGCCATCGCGAATCCAGGTTGTGAGGACGTGAAATTCAATGCTGATCGCTGGGCTGATCTCCTCGAAGCCGTGCCGCAACGCGCCCATCAGCGCCGATCCCGACATCGACGACCGGACCACCACGTCGGTGAACTCGTCGGGCTGGCGGTCCTGCGCCTCCGGGAAGAACGCGGTCGGCTCGAAGTCGCTTCGCAGGTCGTAATACTTGCTGTCGCGGACGATGCCGACGATTTCGATAGCTGGGTCGGGCTCGCCTACGCCCACATCGATATGAAACGTCTTGCCGATGGGATTGCCGCCGATGTACTTCTTCGCGAATAACTCGTTCACGATGGCGGTCTTCGGCGAGTTGGGTGTGTCCTGGTCTCCGAAATCGCGACCGGCCAGCAGCGGCGTCCCCATGGTCTTGAAGTAGCCGGGGCTGACGCGGTTCATCAGCGAGTCGCCCTTCTTCTGCCCGTCAAGCACCACCTGCTGGTTCCAGCCGTTGCCGCTCATGGGCACAATGGAAACCGTGGCCGCGGACTCGACGCCGGGCACGCCACGCAAGCGATCCAGCAACTGGCGCTTGTAATCGAAGCGCTGCTCTTTGGGGATCTTGAGCTTGCTGAAGTCCACATCTACGACCATGACGCCGGTCTGGTTGAAGCCGGCGTCCACGCTGAGCAGGTTGCGCAAGCTGAAAACGAAGAGCAGAGCGCCGGCCACCAGCACCAGCGAGAGCGCGATCTGCGTGATCACCAGCACGCGGCGCACTCCGAAGCGCTCGCGCGTGGCCGTCAGACCACGGCCGCTGGCGTTCATCACCAGCGCCGGCGACATGCGGGTAGCGCGCAGCGCCGGCGTAAGCCCAAACAGGATGCACGTCAGCATTGCCAGGGCGGCTGTGAAGCCTAGCAGTCGCCAATCCAATCCGAGATTGACCACAATGGTGTGGCCTTCGGTGGTGATGAGTCTTATCAGGAAGCGGCTGACGAACTGCGCCAGCAGCACGCCGCCGAGCGCTCCCAGCACCGCCAGCAGCATGCTCTCCGCCAGCAGTTGCCGAATCAGGCGAGGCCGCGACGCGCCCAGCGCCAGCCGCACCGAAATCTCGCGCTCGCGCGCGCTGGCTCGTGCCAGGATCAAATTGGCGAGGTTGGCGCAAGCGATCAGCAGCACCAGGCCGGCAATTCCCAGCAGCAACCACAACGGACTCTCGTATTGCTTCCGCAGTTGCGAAACGCCGTTCGCCGCGGGGAAGGCTCCGAGTTTGTAGGCGAGGAAGTGCTTGATCCCTTCGGGGCCGTATTGCGGCGGCAGCGTGGCCTGAAACACCGCGGCGGAAATAGCCTGTAGTTGCGCGGTTGCCCGCTCAAGCGGCATGCCCGGCTTCAGGCGTCCGCCGGCCGAAAGCCACCAGTAGTTGCGCTTGTCCAGATAGCTGTACTCGCCCCGCAGCACCGGCTCGACGCAGATGGGAATGGCTACGTCGTACGACTTGCCCACATCGATTCCGTGGAAGTTCGCCGGCGTGACGCCGACGATCTCGAACGGGTGGGATTCCAGGGTGAGCGTCTTGCCGATGGCCGAGGGATCGCCGCCATAGCTTCGCTGCCAGAAGGAGTAACTGATGACTGCGCCGGCGGTGGAGCAGCCGCGCTGGTCGTCGGCCTGAGTGAAGACGCGTCCCAGCAACGGCGGAACGCCGAGAACATTGAAAAAGCCGCCGCTGACCCACATCACCTCAGCGTTTTTGGCTTCCCCTCCGCGCGCCAGGTTCAGGCGCTCGCCGCCGAAGGCAAATACGCCCGAGAACCCCTGTTGCTGCTGGCGAATCTGCTCCCACATCGGGTTCGTGAGCTGCGAGTAGTAGCCGTTAAAGCTGCCGGAGGCCCAGTTCCGATCGGCGATGCGGATGAAGGCCAGGTCCTGCGGATCCTGCACCGGCAATGAGCGCATGCGCACCGCATCGAGCAGTTGGAAGATGGCGGTGTTCGCACCGATGCCCAGCGCCAGCGAGAGGATGGCAACGGCGGTGAAACCGGGGTTGGCGCGCAGCAACCGCGCTCCGTAGCGCAAGTCTTGCCACAGGGTATCGAGCCAGGGGATTTTCATCCACACGCCTCCGTCCATTGGTATAGACGGAGGGACGACCGGTTTGTCACTTGCCTAGAATTGCAAACATTTAATGCTTCACCACAGTAATGTTGAGCTGTGACGGGTACTGCCTGGAGTGGTGCACGGCATTGTGCGCCACTATACCCTGCGTCTCGTCGTAGTTGTTGCCGCCGGTATTGAGGTTGCGATCGAAGCGCGGGAAGTTGCTGCTCGACACCTCAATCCGAATGCGATGCCCGGCGGGAAAGTAATTGCTGGTGTTCAGGGGCGAGAGCGTGACCTTGTACACCTTTCCGGGGTCCATCCAGGCCAGGGGTTTATCGTAGCCGTCCCGATAGCGCAGGCGCTGGATGGTCTCATCCAGGTTGTAGGCGGTGCCGTCGGGGTACACGTCGAGGAATTTCACCGTGACGTCGGTGTCCTTGGCATCGGAAGAGACGTATAGGGTGGCCTCGATCGGGCCGCTTACCTCGGTATCTTCTTTCAGCGGATCGCTGGTGTACACCAGGATGTCGTTGCGGGCTTCCATTTTCCGCTGGTCGAAAGCACCTGCGGAAACGGCCGTTCCAGTGCAGCAGACATTGCCGCCATAGGATGGAACTGGATTCATGGGGTCATAGACGAAGCCGTCCGGTGCATCGGTCGCAGGCGAAGCCGCCGCCAGTTTGCCATCGCCATTGAGGGTGTTCGCCTTGCCGCCGCTCGACAGATAGAACGTCATCGGCTGAGCGCCCTGCGGCGGCCAGGTGCTGGAGGTCTGCCACTTGTTGAGGCCCATGGTGTAGTAGCGCACCTTGGGCATGTTATCGAGAGCGTGGCCCTCGCCCTTGAGGAAGTAGTCGAAGAAGCCGTAGGTGAGCTCATCGTAATTGAGACGGGCGTCGCCCATGCTGCGCTCGCCGACCACCGTGTCTTCGGTCGCGCGCTTATAGCCGCAATGGCCTGTCGGCGCGATGACCGCGTACTGATGATCGGCAATTTCCGGTCGGGCAGTCTTGCGGACGTAGTTGTAGGTTGCCAGGTTCGGCCCGATCGAGACGTCGTACCACGACATGAACCAGAAGCCAGGGACGTTGATCGGTTCTTCGTCGTTCCACAAGCCGCCGCGGTACCACGCGGGATCGTTGGGCGCGCGCTTGATCATGGCGCCGCCGGTGGGTACCGGCATCTCGTCGGCGAAAATGCCCTGGGGACCGTCCACTGCTTTGATGATGTCCATCTCCGGCAGGTGCCAGAGCGCCTTGGACCAGTCCACCGGCGGCAACTGCTGCGCCAAATCGAACGCCTTGGAGGCGCGAATCAGGTCGTTTTGCGAGGTGTCCGGCGCGAACATGGGACGCACCTGGTTCTGCTCCCCGTAGAGCCAGGTGATGAACAGCATCTGTACGGCGCCGCCGCGATACCAGTTCCCCTGCTCGTAGAACGGCTTCACCCGCCCCACGCCCGCGCCAAAGCCCATGGGGACCATGGCCGCGTAGGCCGGATGATTCATGGCCGCGATGCCCATCTGCCATTCCGCCGTCGATGAGCAGCCGATGGTGCCCACCTTGCCGTTCGACCACGGCTGCGACGACATCCAGGTGAACTCGTCATAGCCGTCCTCGCGCGGAGGACCGAGAATGTCGTAGTTGCCCTCGGAAAAGAAGTGCCCGCGCTCGTTCATCTCCACATACGCGTAGCCGCGCTTGACGGCGTCGAGTTCGGTGGAGAGGTCGCGCGGAACGCCGTTGCGCACATCCCAGTAGTTGAAGTTGTAAGGAGTGCGCACGAAGATGATGGGATATTTCTTCGAGGCATCCTTCGGCCGGTACACGTCGGCCGCCATGCGCTTGCCGTCGCGCATGGGGACCATCAGCTTGCGCTCGATCACCGCTACCGACTCCAGTTCTTTCTCGACCGACTTGCGCTTGGCGATCTGCTCGGCGCTGAGGCCGCTGCCCGGACCTTGGGCGAGTAGAGGCATGGCTACGGCGAACGCAAGACATAGGACAGCAAACGACCGGATGCGAAGACTTGGCATGGATCGGCTCCAGTTCAAGGGCAAAAGGCGATTAAGAGCTTGACGAGCTATCGGCATTTTGGGAGGAACGGCGAGTGCAGCGTTTTATATCGAGAGAGGCAGGATTAGCAACGGAATTTGCACTGCTTTACGCGGGAGAGCTTGGAAAGTAAAGGAGCCAGCCACAAGGGCTGGCACCTTAACGCACTTTCATGTCTGGAGACCGGTCGCCCCGGCCGGCACATCCTCCCTGCAGCTAATCCGCCGCGAACCGATCCGCCTCCGGCTTTCCGGACAGCTCGACGAGCGGACACTCGCCTAGGATCGGCCGGCAAGCCGGATCTTCCCCGACCGGCATGGCTTTGACCGGGCGCTTCACCTCGGCGAATTGTTCCTCTTCGGTCGAGCCGCGCAGAGCCGTCGTGGACGAGGTGCCCGCAGAAACCGTGTTGGCGATCAGGTCGAAGTAGCCCGTTCCGGCAAAGCGCTGATGCTTGACCGCGGTGTAACCGTGAGTGGTTTCGCGGCTGAATTCCTTCTCCTGCAGGCGAACGTAAGCCGTCATTCCGGACTGGCGATAGGCCCGCGCCAGTTCGAACATGCTCAGGTTCAGCGCGTGGAAGCCGGCCAGCGTGATGAACTGGAACTTGTATCCCATGGCGGCCAGTTCACGCTGGAAGCGGGCGATGGTGGCGTCGTCGAGCTTCTTCCGCCAATTGAATGAAGGCGAGCAGTTGTAGGCCAGCAGCTTGCCCGGATAGCGCGCGTGAATCGCTTCGGCGAAGACCCGTGCCTCCTCCAGGTTCGGCTCTGACGTCTCCCACCAGATCAGGTCCGCGTAAGGCGCATAAGCCAGGCCGCGGGCGATCGCCAGCGCCACGCCGTCATCCTTGAGCCGGAAAAATCCTTCCACCGTGCGTTCGCCGGTGCAGAACTCGCGGTCGGCTGGGTCGATGTCGCTGGTCAGCAACCGCGCGCTGTGTCCGTCGGTGCGAGCCATCAGCAGCGTCGGAACACCCATCACGTCGGCGGCCAGGCGCGCGGCAATCAACTTTTGGACAGCCTCCGACGTCGGCACCAGCACCTTGCCGCCGAGGTGCCCGCACTTCTTGGCGGACGAAAGCTGGTCTTCAAAGTGGACGCAGGCCGCGCCCGCCTCGATCATAGCTTTCATTAACTCGTAGGCGTTCAGTGTTCCGCCGAAGCCGGCTTCGGCGTCGGCGATGAGCGGCGCAAACCAGTTGATGCCGTTCTTCCCTTCCGAGTGATGGATCTGGTCCGCGCGCAGCAGCCCGTTGTTGAGGCGACGCACCAGGTTTGGAACGCTGTCCGCCGGATACAGGCTCTGATCAGGATAGATCTGGCCGGCATCATTCGCGTCCGCTGCCGCCTGCCAGCCGCTCACGTAAATAGCCTTCAGTCCGGCGCTCACCATCTGCACGGCCTGGTTGCCGGTCAGTGCACCCAAGGCAGCAACGTACGAGTCCGATTGCAGCATCTCCCACAGCCTCTCGGCGCCGAGGCGAGCCAGGGTGTATTCGATCTGCAGCGTTCCCCGCAGCCGCTTCACTTCCTCGGCGGTATAAGGGCGGGTAATCCCGTTCCAGCGGGCATCGGTGCTCCAGGTTTCGGTGAGGTCGTGGGTGAATTTGGCTGCCGACATCGCGCTCTCCTCTTTCATTAGCTTCGCCGGTTCTGAATGTTTACCGGTGCGACGCCCATAAGATGCGGCCAACCGCATTTTGTGGCAAACTGTGTGGGACATTCCGGACTACTTGTCCGATTTGGGCCAGTCATGGCGAAGCAACCGAAACAACCCGCTCAGGATTCAGCAAAAGCCGCTGACGGCGGCGTTCCGTCGTACCTGCTGGAGCAGCTGGCTGCCAACCTGGCCCACCGCCGTGTGAACGACGGCATCTCCTGCCTGGAGAAACACGCTGCCCTGATCGAGGAATTGCGTCCCGAACACCCTCTGGCCGCGTCTTTCGCCGACTACCTGGCCCAGTGGGTGGACATAGGCTTCGGCCGCACGGCCCTGGTCCAGCGGGTGCTGGAGCGATTCACTAAGACAGCGCAGCGCGACCTGCCCTTCAGCGAGTACATCCACCTGCGCATGGCACAGGGCATGGCGGCCATGGCGGAAGAGGAGGCGGACGAAGCCATTCGCCACCTCGACTTCGTGCTGAGCTCCGCCGACGAACTGCAGCAGATGGAAACGCTGGCGATCGCCAACTTCTGGAAGGGCCGCTGCCTGCGCAAAAAGGGCGAGTACGACGAGGCTATGACCTACACGCTGCACGGCCGGCGGCTGGCCTTGCAGCTCGGCTATCCCAGGATGGCGGCGGTCATGCGCGTGCTCGAAAGCTGGCTGCTGTTCCAGAAAGGCCGCTCAAAGGAGGCGCAAACCATCCTGCAGCAAGCCGAGGAGGTGCTGAGCGAGACCGACGACCACCTCACGCTGGGCAACATTTACTCGTCCTACGGACGCATCGCCCGCCGTGAATGCCGCTACGAGCAAGCCATCGAGCACTTCACCAGGGCCATCGCGGAATACCGCAAGCGCGACCGCCAGCATCGCAACCTCGGGCGGTCGCTGATCAACATCGCCATCGTCAAGCGGTACATCTGCCTGCAAATGAGCGAGACCATCGACGCCGCCGCGGAACGGCGTCGCGAAGCCGTCGCCAAGGGCGCAGAGCGCAGAACGCGCAGCCGCAGCGCCCAGACGCGCGACCGGCTGCTGCAGCTTCGCCAGGAGGCGTTCGCCGAACTGGAAGAAGCGAAGAAGATCTACACGCTGTACCCGAATCACCATGGCCTCGGCAGCGTTCACCTGAACTGCGGCTACCTGCACCTCGACAATGGGGATTTCGAGCAAGCCGCGGAAGCTGCGCTGCAAAGCTTCCAAGTGGCGCAGGAGAAGACCGACCTCATCCTGATGGCCCGCGCCCGCCTGCTGCAATGCATGGTCGATAATGCTCGGCTCGAAGAGGAGGTCGGAGAAGGTCCCACCCCAGGCAGTCATGCGCGCCGCGCGCTGGAGTTCGCCCGCGAAGCCGTGGATCTGGCGCGCCGCACTCAGAACCGCCGCGTCCTGGCCACGGCGTTGATCTGGCAAGGGCTGACGGAGAGCAACAGCTTCGTGAACGACTTCGAGGCCGCGCAGCACTCCTATGATCAGGCGACCGCGGCACTGAAGGGCGAGTCTCCCGGCAATCTCTGGGACGATCTCAAGACCCTACGCGCTCGCGTGTTCCGCACCGGCAGCGTCGATCCGCAGTTGCGCGCCTGGACCCAGGGGTTGGTAGGCGCAAAGTCCTTTCAGCAGATCGTGGAAGACTTCGCCGACCTGGTAATTCCGAAAGTATGGGAGCGAGAGAACAGGAAAGTTTCGCGTGTGGCCAGGCGGCTTTCGATGTCACCGAAGAAGGTGCGGCGCATTCTGGCCCGCACCGTGCGACGGGCCAGCCGCAAAGCGTAGCTGGCATACTCACGAACTAGCCTGAGAACACGCGCGTCAGGGCACGACTTCAATCGCGCCGAATCAGCCCTTCTACACTGCCAATCCTCGGGGGCTTCAGCCCCACGGGAATCCAACCCGAAGTCAGACTCACTATCTCTTCGAAGCTCCCTCCATCGCCTCCGCCATCTCCAGCATCTTGTTCACGCTGTTCCAGTTCCTGCTGGTGCCCGCCTTCTTCAGTACCTTCTCGATGTGCGGCCACGATTTAGACCGCCCCAGCCCAGCCTGAAAATAGATGAACACCTCGCGCCCCTTGATTCGCAACACGTCGGGCGCAATCTTTAGCGCCAGCAGCAGCTTGCTCGTCTCGCCGTCAACCTCGGCGGGCAGGAAGGTCACCAGCAGCCGGTCGGGCTCCAGTCCTTCATCTTTTGCGAAGGGATTGGCAGCAATCGCTCGGCCCATCTCTTCCGAGGTGCGCACGATCACCTCGGGCTTGAAGCCGCAGCCGCGCTCAATGCACGCTTGCAGCATGGTCGCCAGCTTCTCCGGCTTTTTCTCATCGCTGCCAAAGATCACGTTGCCGCTCTGCACGTAGGTCTGCGGATCGCGCAGCTTGAGCGCCTTGCACATCGTCTTCAGGTCGTCCATCTTGATCTTGTTATGGCCGCCGACGTTCACGCCGCGCAGCATTGCGATGTATACGGGCATGGCGGGAGTATAACCCCCTATGGCATGTCCGGTTCTCGTCGATTCCTGAGCGACTAGCGCGACCAAATCCCCGGCTGATGTATCTAAACAGGGAGTTTGGGCGGTCCTGTTCCAAGATCCTTCCCCGGGGCGAAAAAGCATGTCGAAACCAATTTTGCTTAGCGTGGATGACGACTCCGCCGTTTTGCGCACCATCGAGCGCGATCTTCGCTCGCACTACGGCGCCGAGTACCGGGTGATCGGCAGCGATTCTCCCGAAGCCGCCCTCGAACTGCTGCGCCAGCTCAAGCTGCGCAACGACAGCGTGGCGCTGCTGCTGGCCGACCAACGCATGCCGCGACTCGATGGCGTGGGATTCCTGCAGCAAGGAATGCAGATCTTCCCCGACGCCAAGCGGGCTTTACTTACCGCCTACGCCGACACCAATGCGGCCATCAGCGCCATCAACCAGGCCAGCATTCACTACTTCTTCATGAAGCCGTGGGATCCCCCGGCGGAGCACCTCTATCCGCAGTTGGATGACCTGCTGGAAGACTGGAAGGCGTCGTACAGTCCGACGTTTCAGGGCATTCGCGTGCTGGGTACGCGCTGGTCGCCGCGATGTTACGAGCTGCGCGATTTTCTCGCCCGCAACCATGTTCCCTACCAGTGGATCGACGTCGAGCTCTCCGCCAATGACTCTGAGACCAAGCAGCTGCTGGAAGCGCTGGGACCGGAGGCGGAACAGTTGCCAGTAGTGCTCTTCCCTGACGGAACCAAGCTGTTGGAGAGCGCGCCGGCGGCAGTGGCCAGCAAGGTAGGGCTTAGGACCCGCGCCCAGACCAGCTTCTACGATCTCGCCATTATCGGCGGTGGGCCCGCGGGCCTTGCCGCTGCGGTGTACGGCGCGTCGGAGGGACTGAAGACGGTGATCATCGAGCGCGAGGCCCCCGGGGGGCAGGCCGGCATGAGTTCGCGCATCGAGAACTATCTTGGATTTCCCAGCGGGCTCAGCGGAGGCGACCTGGCGCGCCGGGCGGTGGTTCAGGCGCAGCGCTTTGGTGTGGAGATCCTCGCCCCGCAGGAAGCGGTGGCAGTCCGCACTGAGGGCTCTTATCGCATCCTCAAGCTTGCCAACGGCGACGAGATATCCTGCCACGCGTTGATGGTTGCGACCGGCGTGCAGTGGCGGCGGTTGGAGGCCCCGGGCATTTCACGGCTGCAAGGAGCGGGGGTTTACTACGGCGGGGGCGCGACGGAAGCCCTCTCGTGCAAAGATGAGATCGTGTATGTGATCGGTGGCGCCAACTCCGCCGGCCAGGCGGCCATGAACTTTTCCAAGTACGCACAGCGGGTGGTGATCCTGGTGCGCGGTGAGTCTCTTTCCGCCACCATGTCGCAGTACCTCATCGATCAGATCAAGGAGCGACCCAACATTCAGCTCTGGACGCACGCCAGTGTGGCCGAGGTTCACGGAAATGGCCATTTGGAGGAAATTTCAGTCCTGTGTTCCGATACGCAGAAGATTGAACGCGTGCCTGCGGGCTCCATGTACATTTTCATCGGCGCTCTACCGCGTACCGACTGGCTCGGCGATATGATCGAGCGCGATGAGCGCGGCTTTATCCTGACGGGACCCGATCTCATCCGCGAGGGGCAAAGGCCCAAAGGGTGGACCCTGGATCGCGATCCGTTTCTGCTCGAGACCAACGTGCCGGGCCTGTTCGCGGTTGGTGATGTCCGCCATGGATCGGTAAAGCGCGTAGCCTCGGGGGTTGGGGAAGGATCGGTAGCGGTGCAGTTCATTCATCAATACTTGAGCAAAGTCTAATGACCGAAGCAGCAGAGTTGTTGCGTATTTCGGCGTTCGCCGATTTGCCGCCTGACCAAATCGCCTGGTTCCTGAGCCAGGCCAAGGAAGTGCACTTCCAGCCGGGCGACAACTATATCCGCAACGGTGATCCCGCCGACATCATGGTCGTCCTCCTCGAAGGGGATTTCCAGATGCGCGGCGAGATCGGCGGCGAAAATGTCGTGATTAGCGTGCCGGCGGGCAGCGTAACCGGCGCCCTGCCGTTTTCGCGCATGACCCACTTTTCGGTTTCCGGACGGGCGATGACGGAAGGCCGCGCGCTTCTCTTCCCCACCTCACAGTTTCCGGAGCTGGTGCAGAAGATGCCCGAGCTGACCAAGCGGCTGGTCGGGTTGATGTCGGACCGCATCCGCGAGGCCACGCGCCTGGAGCAGCAGCGCGACCGCCTGGCTGCGCTGGGCAAGCTTTCCGCCGGCTTGGCGCACGAACTCAATAATCCTGCGTCAGCCGCCAAGCGCGCGACCAGCCAGCTGCGCGAGATCCTGATCCGCGTGCGCAACGCCAGCCTCGAGCTAGGCAGGCGCGTACTAAACCCGGCCCAGCGGGCTGAGATCGAGAAGCTGGAAGCCTCTTTCTCGCAGCACGATGGCCATCCGCCCGACGCGCTGACCGTCTCCGACCTGGAAGATCAGCTCGACTCCCTGCTCCGCAGCCACGGACAGAATGACCTGTGGCAACTGGCGGCCGACCTGGCGCGCAAGGAGGTTCGTCCTGAGACGCTGGAGTCGTTATTCGCCATTCTCGATCCGGATACCGCCCGCGCAGCTTTGGTGAGAATCGCGGCCTCGGTCGAAATTGCCAATTTGCTGAATGAAATCGAGAGTAGCGCCACGCGAATTTCGGACCTGGTCGGCGCGATCAAGGAATACACCT
>Ga0335076_10002658_pt1 | contig 17821 bp, 14 predicted proteins | sample Lox_Sample_25_FD_206717 | JGI IMG/M metagenome (GOLD analysis project Ga0335076, IMG submission 206717) | Soil microbial communities from Loxahatchee National Wildlife Refuge, Florida, United States - Lox_Sample_2.5 | ecosystem: Environmental > Terrestrial > Soil > Wetlands | place: USA... | reverse complement strand
TACGATGTTGGGGTATGGTGCGATGGAACTGCGCGGGGCTCCCCGCGCTCGCGACATTACAGAGGCGCAAGCAGAAACGATTCTCAATGCCGTGCTCGATGCAGGCATCAATTACATCGATACGTCGATCGATTATGGGCTTAGCGAGGAACGGATCGGCCGCTACATCGGGCATCGCCGCGGTGAATATTACCTCGCCAGCAAATGCGGGTGCCTCGTCGGCGCACCGGCGGCACCGTGGGGTCAGCGCGGTGGGCATGTGTTCACTCGCGAAAACGTCCTCGCGGGCGTCGAGCAGAGCCTCACACGAATGAAAACCGATTATCTCGACGTAGTCCAATTCCATCATTCGCCATCCCGCGACACCCTCGAGCAGCACGGCGTGCTTGAAGCCCTGTTAGAACTTAGAGCAGCGGGGAAGGTGCGGTTCATCGGGATGTCGGGAACCTTGCCCCATCTAACCGACCATATCGCCATGGGAGTGTTCGATGTTTTTCAGGTCCCCTATTCTGCCGTCGAGCGCGAACACGAGGAGACGATCGCCGCGGCTGCTCGGAGTGGCGCCGGCATCGTTATTCGCGGCGGTGCGGCAAAACGGGCTCTGACCGAAGGGAAACGGAGCGGGCTGCAGTGGGAACGCTGGGGACGGGCGCATCTCGATGATTTGCTCGCTGGCATGACCCCGATGGAGTTCATTCTGCGCTTTACGTTCTCGAATCCGGATTTGGACACGACCATCGTGGGTACGATCAGTCCGGCGCACCTGCAAACAAACCTCGCCATCTTGCAGCGAGGCCCGTTGCCGCCGGACCTTTATCAGGCAACGAAGCAGCGCCTCGCCGCGGTTGGCTTGAATCCGCAAACTGGCGGAAGCAATCGGCGCTGATCTGGGTTCTGGATTGAGCAAAACCCTCTGTTCATATGGACCACGGCGCGGCAGCGCCCTGGTCAGTGAAGCTCGATGCGCACCACATCACGGACGCTGCGGCCGCCATGGCGGTCGCCTGGAACGACCAGACGCAGCGCATTGCCCTTGATCGGCTGGCCGTCGCGGCGGTACGCCAGCAGGACGTGCTTGCCCTCGAAATCCGGATCGATTTCGGCGAGCGCCAGCACGGCGGAATAGCCGTCCCGGCCCGTCACCACGATGGTGCGGCGCAGGCGCGCCCGGCGATCACCGCCCAATATTTCCGCGTGGTCGAGCACCGACCAGAGCAGGGCACCGGCATAGGTCGCCTGCTCGGGTCCATGCTCGGTCAGAAACGATATCTTCTCCTCGACCGCCGGCAACTTTTCGACCATTGCCGGATCGATGGTATGGGTCTGCTCGACTGACGTTGCGACAAGGATGCTTTGATCGGCCGCGATCGCGAGATTTGCAGCAAACGCGAGCGATGCAGCGATCAGCACCGCCGCGAGGAGAGGCGGAGAACGCACTATTTGGCGACCATGACGTCGGAAGCCTTGATTACCGCCGTAGCATCGTCACCGACCTGGAGGGCGAGATCGTCGATGGCCTCGTTGGTGATCGAAGATGTGATGATGACCCCGTTGCCGATGTCGATGCGCACATGGCCGGTCGTCTGGCCCTTTTGCACACCGACGATTTTCCCCTTGATCTGATTGCGCGCGCTGAGCCTCATTTCTCTCGTCTCCGTTTTCGGTCAAGCGGTTCTATATAGACGGGCTGGATACAACGGTCATCCCATCGACGGATTAATGGCTCGCGGCCATTCGCCGGTTCCACGGGGTGGTGTTCCGACCTCGTTGACATCGATATATCCACTCGGATATGCCGCATCCGCTACATCCGTGAGCTCGCGAGCAGGGCCTCCCGCTCTGATCGCAAAATCTCTTACGCTTATGGGGGTCTCTCGTGAACGCACGCGCCTTATTCGCCGCCTCGCTCATGATCGGTCTTGGCAGTTCTCCGCTGTACGCTTCGTGTCCCGGCGGAACGTCAAATTCCTTCACGGTCTCCGGTGAGGTGAAGAACCCACAGTCTTTTAATCTCGGCAGCCTCGAGCCGTTTTCGCCAGCGCAGGCGAACGTGACCTATTTTGCGGCGGGAGCGGTCGTGTCCCAATCCTTTACCGGCGTCCTGCTCTGGGATTTGTTGAACAATTCGCCGGTCGGCGGCATCGTGACCGACCCGTCGATAAAAAACGACATCTTGCACAAGATCGTCATCGTCACCGGCACCGACTGTTACCAATCGGTGTTTGGCGCGGGTGAGTTCGACCCATTTTTTGGCGGCAGTCAAATCATGGTCGCCTACGCCTCCAATGGACAACCGCTCGGCTCCGCCGGATTTGCGCGGATCGTTGTTCCCGGCGACAAAGCCGGCGGTCGGTTTGTCTCGAATATCGCCAATATCGATGTCGAGGACGCCAGCAACTACCCGATTACACCGCCCGGCAAGCCTAAGTGGTGAAGCCGATTGCTCGGTGGAATCTCCTCCCATGGTCGGTCTAACACCGGCGGACGCCACAGGCGGGATTTTCCTGCGCTCGGGTCCTTGATCGGATCGAGATAGGTGGCTGAAACAGCGAGAGTTCGAGCACATGGTTCGTGAGAACGAGATACGGGAAGCAGAGGTCGCGGTGACGATGCCGCCGGCGACCGATGCCGGCTTGCTGTTCATCGGCCGCATTCACACGCCGTGGACTTCGCGTATGGAGACACCGCGACAAGGCCGCGTTGACGGGCCGATCTGCCGGATCGACGTGTTCGAGCCCTGGGTTGCCGCGCTTGCCAGCATAGAACAGTACGAACGTATCGAGGTGCTCTATTGGCTGCACCTTTCACGCCGAGATCTCGTGCTGCAAAGCCCGGCCAATGACGGGACTTCGCGCGGTACTTTTTCACTGAGATCGCCGGCCCGGCCAAACCCGATCGGCACCGCAATCGCTCGGCTCGTCGGTATCGAAGGCGGTACCGTCGTGGTGCGCGGGCTCGATTGCTTGGACGGTACGCCACTCCTCGATCTTAAACCGGATCGAACGCTATTTTTGCCCTTAGCGCCCCCACAACGCGGCGATTTTCAAACCGGGGATCCGTAACCCAAGCCGCCTGGCGTCTCTCTCGCCGACTGCGGATTTCAAAACCGGCCGCGACCTCCCCAGTCAGCGCGGCACGGGCAGGCGCCATTAGCTACCAACCCCGTTGGCGAAATCACTCGGCATTATTGAAATCCCAGTCGAGGAGGCCGTCTCTACAGAGCCAGCCCTTGTTGTGTCAGCCGTCCGAGGGGTAAGAAACGATTTCGTTATATACGTTCGGATATTCCGATGATAGGTTTTACCCACAGCCGAGACCGCGTGGAGAAGCGCATGTCGTCGATCGCCAGCAAGGAAGCGTTGAAAGTTGTCGGCACCCGGCCGATCCGGCCGGATGGGGTGGACAAGGTTACCGGGCGGGCCAATTTCGGCGCTGACATGGCGCTGCCTGGCATGCTGTGGGCCAAGATCAAGCGCAGCCCTCATGCCCATGCTCGGATCGTGCGTATCGACGGCAGCAAAGCATTGGCGCTGCCGGGCGTGCGCGCGGTCGTCAGCGCCGCCGATTTCCCCGAGATCCGCGCCGAAGAGGCTTTTGTCGGCGAAGGGCCGATGAATTTCCGCGACCTTTCGCGCAACGTCATGGCGCGCGACAAGGTGCTTTACGAAGGGCACGCGGTCGCTGCTGTTGCGGCAATCTCGCCAATTATCGCGGCCGAGGCGCTCGAACTGATCGACGTCGAATACGAAGTGCTGCCGCACGTCATCGATGTCGAAGCGGCAATGCAGTCTGATGCCCCGCTGTTGCATGACGACCTCTTCACGCAAGGTACCGAGCCGAAGCCGGAGCGGCCGTCCAACATCGCCAAGCGCGTTGTTTTTGCAAAAGGCGATGCCGAGGCGGGTTTCCGCCAAGCGGATGTGATCATCGCTCGCCGTTACACGACGCAGCCGGTGCACCAGGCCTATATCGAGCCCCATGCCTGCGTGGTCTCCGTCGCGGCCGATGGGCAGGTGCAAATCTGGGCATCGAGCCAGGGGCAATTCATGATCCGAGCCTATTGCGCGAAATTGCTGGGCATCGACATCGCCAGCATCCGCGTGATGCCCGCCGAGATCGGTGGTGGGTTTGGCGGCAAGACCCTGATCTATCTCGAACCGGTGGCGCTTGCTCTGTCGCGAAAGACGGGCCGGCCAGTAAAGATTGTGATGACGCGCGAAGAGGTGTTCCGCGCCACCGGCCCAACCTCGGCCGGGGTCATCGAAGTCAAACTCGGGGCGAAGCGCGACGGTACCATCGTTGCCGCCGACCTCGTGCTTAAATACCAAGCCGGCGCCTTTCCCGGCTCGCCGGTCCAGCCGGGCTGCATGTGCGCTTTTGCGATGTACGACCTGCCCAACGTCAATATCATCGGCTATGACGTCGTCTCGAACCGGCCAAAGGTGGCGGCCTACCGCGCGCCGGGCGCGCCGATCTCGTCATTCGGGGTCGAGAGTTGCCTCGACGAACTTGCCTGCGAACTGCGCATTGATCCACTGGTCTTGCGCGAAATGAACGCGGCAAAAGAGGGCACGAAAGCGGTGCACGGACCGACCTGGACCAATATCGGCTATGCCGACACGATCGAGGCCGCAAAAAACCATCCGAACTACCGGATCCCCCTCGGCCCCAATCAGGGACGCGGTATTGCCTGCGGTTTCTGGTTCAATGTCGGCGGCGAGTCGAGTGCCGCGGTGCATGTCAACGAGGACGGCTCGGTCAGCGTCGCCTCGGGCAGTCCCGACATCGGCGGCTCGCGCGCCTCGATGGCGATGATGGCGGCCGAAACGCTTGGCATCCCGATCGAGCGGGTCAAGCCGATTGTCGCCGACACTGCTTCGATCGGCTTCACCCATGTCACGGGCGGCAGCCGGGTTACGTTTGCGACCGGCATGGCGACGGTGCAGGCGGCAGAGAAGGTCGTCGACCAGTTGAAGCGCCGTGCCGCGATGATCTGGGACATCAGCCCGGAGGCGGTCGACTGGCGCGACGGTTGCGCCTACCCGGCGGGCGCTAATGCCGGCAGCTTCGACCCGCTGTCCTTGGCCGAGATCGCGTTGAAGGCGGCGCGCACCGGCGGCCCGATCGGGGCCGAGGTTCAGCTCAACGCCCAGGGCGCCGGCCCGGCCTTTGCAACCCATGTCTGCGATGTCGAGGTCGATCCCGAGACTGGTCACGTGACGGTTCTTCGGTATACCGCGACACAGGATGTCGGACGCGCGATCCACCCCTCCTATGTCGAGGGCCAGATCCAGGGCGGCGTCGCTCAAGGGATCGGCTGGGCGCTCAGCGAGGAATACATCTACGACAAGCAGGGGCGAATGGATAACCCTGGTTTTCTCGACTATCGGGTTCCGGTTGCCTCCGACATGCCGATGATCGACGCCGTCATCGTCGAGGTCCCGAACCCGCGTCACCCGTTTGGCGTGCGCGGCGTCGGCGAGGTGCCGATCGTGCCGCCAATGGCGGCGGTCGCCAACGCCATTCACGCCGCGACCGGCGCGCGGCTGCGCGACCTGCCGATGGCGCCGCCCAAGGTCCTTGCCGCTCTTGATCGCGAGGAGCCGCAACGGCTTGCCGCCGAGTGACGGGTTAGCGAAATTGGTCGGATGAAGGGTGCTGCGTGCCGCGACCAAAGACAGTCGGCCGTCAGGTCAGGCTCAGGGTCAGCCGGCGCGTCTTGCGTCCGGATGTTGGGCGCGGCGCATCGCCCCTCTCGGCCAGGGTCGCGGCCAGCGCTTCTATATGAGCGGCACCGGCTGTCTGTGCCGCGGCTTCGAGCGCGCGGTAATGCTCGACGATGGCGCGGCCGAATGCGGTCAACGAAGCGCCACCGCCATGCTGGCCGCCGGTTTGCGACGCGACGACCTGGCTGCGAAAGCAATGGTTCAGATTGTCGACGAGAAGCCAGGCGCGGCGGTACGACATCCCCATGTGGCGGCCGGCCTCGGAAATCGAACCGTGTTTGTCGATCAGTTCCAGGAGCTTGATCTTGCCCGGGCCGATCGCGCGGTCTTCATCAAAATCGATGCGTAATGTGAGCCTGGGCATGGTTTGACTTTGCGCCAATTGGCCGGCGGCGGCGGAATCGTGATAACCGCCGCCGTCCCGGTCTAGGCTGTCTTGATCCAGACCGCCTTGACGTTCAAGTACTCTTCCATCTGCTGGATGCCGCTTTCACGGCCATAGCCACTCATTTTGTAGCCGCCGAACGGCACCGCCGGATCCATCGCCTGATAGCAGTTGATCCATACCGAGCCGGCCCGCAGACCCCTGGCGAGACGGTGCGCTTTGCTGACATCGCGCGTCCACACGCCGCTGCCGAGCCCGAAGGTCGTGGCGTTGCCGCGGCGGATGACCTCGTCGACATCGGTGAACGGGATCGCCGAGATCACCGGTCCAAAGATTTCCTCCTGGGCGATGCGCATGTCATCGCGGACATCGGCGAACACTGTCGGCGGCACGAAATACCCTTTGGCGAACGGACCCTCGGTCAATTGCTCGCCGCCGGTCAATGGTCTGGCACCTTCCTGCCGGCCGGTGCTGAGATATCCGGTAACGCGTTGGAGCTGCTGTTCGGAAACCAACGGGCCGATCTGCGTGTCGGGATCAATGCCGTTGCCGACCTTAAGCGCCTTGCCGAATTCGGCGACGCGGCCGGTGAATTCGTCATAAATTTTGCGCTCGACAAAAAGCCGCGTGCCGGCGCTGCAAATCTGGCCGGAATTAGCAAACACCGCCATCCCGGCGCCCGGCACCGCGGTCTCGAGATCGGCATCGGCAAACACGACATCGGGCGACTTGCCGCCGAGCTCGAGCGATACGCGCTTGAGGTTGCCGGCCGAAGCCTGCACGATCAGCTGGCCGGTCAGGTGCGACCCGGTGAAGGCGACCTTATCGACACCGGGATGGGCAGCGAGAGCGGCGCCGGCGGTCTCGCCATAACCGGGCACGATGTTGACCACTCCCGGCGGGACGCCCGCATCCATCAGCAATTCGCCGAGCCGCAACGATGTCAGTGGCGCCTCTTCCGCGGGTTTCAGAATGACGGTGCACCCGGTGGCGAGCGCCGGCCCGATTTTCCAAATGCAGGCACCGAGCGGGCCATTCCACGGGATGATCGCACCAACGACGCCGACCGGCTCTTTCAGCGTGTAGGAAAAGATCTCCCCCGGCAGTGAATTCTCGATTGTCTCGCCATGGATCGAGGTGGCCATCCCGGCATACCATCGCAGCATGCCCAGCACCCGCTGTTTGGTGCCGCGGGTACGGCTGATCGGCGCACCCATATCGAGCGTATCGAGCGTGCTGAGCTCGTCGTAGTGCTTTTCGACTGTCTCGGCGATTTTGAGCAGCAGTGCCTGCCGTTCATAAGGCTTGAACTTGCTCCATGGCCCTTCAAAGGCAGCGCGTGCCGCGGCTGCGGCGCGGTTGATATCCTCCTTGTCGCCCTCGGCTACGGTCGCCAGCAGTTCGCCGGTTGCCGGGTTGCGGCTCTCGAAGGTCTTGCCAGATGCTGCACGCACCCATTCACCGTTGATCAGCATTCTCTTGATATCGCTGCCGGACGTGAATGGGTGCCGTACGGCTTCGATTGTTTGTGGCATTGCCATTTGTCTCAGCTCCTTTGGCTGATTGTTTTGGTCATTGGGAACAACAGTGCGCCGCGCTGGCGCGCGGCGGGGTTTACGGAGCGCTATAGCAATATTTCTTAAGCGTGGTGATCATCGGTGAATCCGGCGATGGCGACGTCGTAAAGTCCGTCATAAATGCGACAAAGGCCGCTAGTTCAGTGTCCTGGGCCGATGTACGACGGTTGTTAATCGCTATGCCGCCTTGAGTAAGAGGATTATAATTATTTACGAGCTTTCCGGTTGTTGGATCAGTTTCAATAGGAAAATAAGCTAAAGCACTCGTTCCCTGTGTCGGATAAGTCCCATTGGAACAGATCGCCGACATCGCTACGAATCCGACAGGGTTTGTGTTATTGAGAACGGCGTTGAGAGCTGCGGTGATGTTGGGATATTCGACGACAGATGGGTTGCTCGAAAGAGGAGCCATAAGACCATACCTGCCGGTCAACACCGTCTGAGCCGCAACGCCATAAGGCGCAAGGTCCGGGTTAGCGATCGCAACTGTCGAATAAACTTTGGGATCATAACCGCAGGTGCCGCCGGCATCGCAGGTGACATCCGCGCCAGGTGTGTTGCTCAAAAACGCAAGGACGCCCGTTGCATAATTAAAAAGGTATAATGGCGGCGTAAACGAAATTAAACCATTGCCTGATGGAGGTAAGTTCAAGGAAAAACCCGGCGAGTTATACGAGGAGACCAGTCTAAAATAATTTTGGTATAAATCCAAGGGAGTAGCGGTGTCCGCTGCCAAAAACAGATCTACCTTTGCCTTGTTGCCGTTGATGATGTTCGCCTCGAGCGTCGCGGTCGCACCATTATCAACCACGGTGACAGTATAGTTAGGGTTAGCGGTCACGAATGCGTTAATGATATCGGTGATCGCGCTGTTTGATGGAGGCACCCCGTAAAAATTTGATGCCACGGCAAGGTTGATATTTGTAGTCCGTCCGCTGGGTGGGTAATTTGAATTCCCTGCTTTGGCGGCAAATGGAGCCATCATTAAACTCGCCGCCGCTGTTGCGGCTATGATCAGATGCTTAGCTTTGATGAACATGGTTCATCTCCTTCGTGGATTTCGATTTAACTTTGGCGCAGCGAGCGGTCAGAGCGCCGCCGCCACTGCTTTCACTTCGGTGTAGAGCTCGATCGCCTCGTAACCCATTTCGCGGCCCCAGCCCGATTGCTTGAAACCGCCAAAGGGCAGTGCCGGGTCGCCGAAATTATGGGTGTTGATCCACACCGTGCCCGCCTTGATGCAGCGCGCGAGCTTGTGGGCGATGCCGAGATCGCGGGTCCAGATGCTGGCGGCAAGGCCGTAGCCGGTGTCGTTTGCGGTGCGCGCGATGCGATCGAGATCGTCGTCATCGAACGGCATTGCGCACACGACCGGGCCAAAGATCTCCTCGCGTACGACCGACATGTCGGGTCTGGTGTTGGCCAGAACCGTGGGCTGCACAAAATACCCGGCATCGCCGACGCGCTCGCCACCGGTAACGACCCGCGCCCCTTGCTGTCGGCCGGCGGCAAGGTAGCCGGTCACCCGGCGGAACTGCTCGTCGGAGACGAGGGGGCCGAGTTGGGTCTCGGGGTCGAGGCCATGACCGACTTTGATCTTCCCGGCATTCTCGGCCAGACCTTGCATCAGCCGATCGAACACCCGCCGATGCGCATAAAGCCGCGAACCGGCGGTGCAGCACTGCCCCATGTTGAAAAAGATGGCACTCGACGTGCCGCGGATCGCGACATCCATATCGGCATCGGGGAACACGATTGCCGGTGACTTGCCGCCGAGCTCCAGCGACACCTTTTTGAGATTCCCAGCCGCGGCTTGGACGATCAGCTTTCCGACTTCGGTCGAGCCAGTGAACGCGACCTTGTCGACCTCAGGATGAGCGGCGAGTGCGGCGCCGGCGGTCTCGCCAAACCCTGTCAGGATGTTGACGACGCCATCCGGAAACCCGGCTTCTTGGATCAACTGACCGAGACGGATTGCCGAAAGCGGCGTCTGCTCGGCCGGCTTCAGCACGATTGTGCAGCCGGCCGCCAATGCCGGGGCAATTTTCCACGCCGCCATCATCAGCGGGAAATTCCACGGAATGATCTGGCCGACGACGCCGATCGGCTCGCGCAAGGTGTAGGCATGCCAATCGCCGGGAGCCGAGACGGTGATCGTGTCACCATTGATCTTGGTCGCCCAGCCGGCCATGTAGCGCAGGATCTCGTAGGACCCCGGCAGATCGACATGGCGCGCGTCGCGGATCGGCTTGCCGTTGTCGAGCGCTTCGATCTCGGCGATCTCATCGGCGTGGGCTTCGAGGAGATCGGCGAGCTTCCAGATCAGCTTGCTGCGCGCCTGCGGCGAGATCTTCGACCAGCGGCCTTCCTCGAAGGCGCGGCGCGCCGCTTTGACCGCTTCATTGACATCGGCGGCGTCGGCCTCGGCGACAGCGGCGATCGCCTGACCCGTCGCCGGATCGAACACATCAAAGCGTTTGCCGGATTTGGCCTCGACCCATTTGCCGTCGATCAGCAACTGGTGTTTGCCGGCGAGGAAGCTCGAGGCGGCGTTGCTGAGCCGGGCATGTGCCGTTGCGACATCCATAGTTTCCTCCTGCGGTGTAGTCATACAGACATAACGATGAGCATTATTCGGCAGCGCGGCACGATAGCTTTTAGGCTGCCGATTTTGCCTGCTGGATTGCTTGCCAGACGCAGTGCGGGGTGGCCGGCATGTTGATGTGGCGGATGCCGTATTGCGACAACGCGTCGACGACCGCGTTCATGACCGCCGGCAACGAGCCCGCACAGCCGGCCTCACCGCACCCTTTCGCGCCGAGCGAATTAGTTTTGGCAGGAACCGGATATGAATCAATCGCGAACAGCACCGCATCTGTCGCCCGCGGCAAGGCGTAATCGGTGAACGCCCCAGTCAGGAACTGCCCATTTTCGTCAAAGACGGTGCGCTCCATCAGCGCCTGCCCGATGCCCTGGACGACCCCGCCATGGGCCTGGCCGGCCACCAGCAGCGGGTTCACGATCACCCCGAAATCGTTGACCATCGTGTATTTGACGACCGAAACGACCCCGGTTTCGGGATCGATCTCGACTTCGGCGATGTGAACGCCGTTCGGAAAGGCTGAGGGCGAACTTTCATGGATGTGCTGGACATCGAGCGATTGCGGGAGTTCCGGCGGCAACGGCAATCCGCGCCGCAGCATCGTCGCCAATTCCATGAGGTCGATGAACCGATCGGTGCCGACGATGACAAACCGGCCACCCACAAACTCGATGTCCGCGACCGCGGCTTCGAGCACATGCGCCGCCATCTCGCGGCCTTTCGCGATGACTTTTTCGCTTGCGCCGATGATCGCGGCGCCGCTCGCCATCAGCGATTTCGAACCGCCGGTGCCGCCGCCGGCGATCAACTCGTCGCTGTCACCCTGCAATAACCGGATGCGCTCGAACGGGACGCCGAGCTTCTGATGCAGGATTTGGGCAAAGGGCGTCCAGTGCCCCTGGCCGTAATCGAGCGTCCCGGTGATGATCGTAACATCGCCATCGGGCTCGAAACGGATGCCGCCCATCTCCTGCGCCGGCGGTCCGGTGACTTCGAGATAGTCGCCGATGCCGCGGCCGCGCAGCAGCCCGCGACTGCGGCTCTCTGCCTTGCGCGCGGCAAACCCGTCCCAATCGGCGTTGTGCAAGGCTTGATCGAGAACCGCGGTGAATTCACCGCTGTCGTAAGTGGTGCCGTTGGGCGCCTTGTAGGGCATCGCCTCGGGCCGGATGTGGTTCTTGCGGCGCAGTTCGACCCGATCGATGCCCATTTCGGCAGCGGCGGTATCCACCAGCCGCTCCATGTAGTAATTGCCCTCGGGACGGCCGGCGCCGCGATAAGCGCCGACCGGCGGCGTGTTAGTGACGACGAGCTTGGTCCACACTTCGAGCAATGGCGTGCGATAGACGCCGATCGTGTTTTTGACCGCATTGGCGGTCGGCGGGATCGGCGTGCCACGGCCGACATAGGCGCCGAGATTGCCGTAGCCCGTCACCCGCACCGCGAGGAAATTGCCTTCGGCATCGAGCGCCAATTCCGCGCTCATCTCGTGGTCGCGCCCATGACTGTCGGAGACAAAGCTTTCGGAGCGCTCGTCGGTCCATTTGACCGGCCGTCCGAGAATCCGCGCCGCGTGAAACAAGGCGAGGTACTCGGGATAAACGGCAGACTTCATGCCAAACGAACCGCCGACATTCCCGGTCAATACCCGTACCTTGTCGCGCTCGACGCCGAGCACATTCGCGAGCCCGTTTCTGAGGCCGAAGACACCCTGGCAACCGACGTGCAAAGTCCAGCGGTCAGCCTCCGGATCGTATTCGGCGACCGCCGAGCGCGGCTCCATCGGGCAGACGACGATGCGGTTGCTCGGAATGTCGAGCCGGGTGATATACGCAGCATCGGCAAAAGCGGCGGCCACCTTGTCGGCGTCGCCATAATGGAACTCGGCTGAGACATTGCCGGGCACGCCATCGTGCAATTGCGGGGCACCTGGCGCCGCCGCGGCGCTCGGCTGAGTTACGGCAGGCAAAGGGTTGATATCGAGCAGAACCGATTCGGCTGCGTCTTTTGCCGCGGCCGCGGTCTCGGCGACGACGATCGCAACCGGGTCGCCGACATAACGCACTTTGTCGCTGGTCAGCGCCGGGCAGGGCGGGCGATGCATCGGGCTGCCATCGCGCGTTGGTATCACCTGGCCGAGCGGCATCGGCTTGATCCCGGCAGCGGTCAGGTCGGGACCGGTGTAGATGCCGAGCACACCGGGCATCGACAACGCATCTTCGATATCGATCGCGTTGATGACACCATGCGCATACCCGCTGCGGACAATGACCGCGTAAGCCTGACCGGGGAGATTGACATCGTCGGTATAGCGGCCCTGGCCACGCAGCAAGGTGGGGTCCTCGTTGCGCGGCACCGGCTGGCCAATCGCGAATTTGCTGAAGGCCAAAGCATCGAGAGCGGTATTGATGTCACCGTCCATTATTCGAACTCTGATTGCGAGGCAGCGGCGTTGTCAGTGACTGGGCCTGGGCAACGCCACCGGTGCAAAACCGTGATCGGCGAAAATTTGCTGGCCTGACGGAGACAGCATGAACAGGGCGAAATCGGCGGTGCGAGGATCGGCCCCTTTCAGGATCGCCAGACCATATTCCGGGCCAGTGGCGACGGCGTCCGGAACAGCCACGATCTGCAGCCCGGAGACCTGCGCCAGCAGCCGTTTGCTGCCGCTGCAATAGCCGATAAAGAGATCGACCCGTCCCGTAGCGAGCGCCGCTGCGGCGGGGTCCTTGCCGCCGACCGGGACGTTATTGGTCGGGCCCCCGACAATCTGCTGCGCCTTGTTGTCGAGGATAACGTAGCTGCCGGGACGCAACGCATCGATCTTATGAAACATCGCCCAGGTGTAGTCGCCGGCCGGGTCGGCCTTTGGCGTCGAGGTGCCGAGCCTGACGGTAGGATCGAGCAGCCGGTCGATAAAATTGGCGGACGTCAGCCCAACCCTCGGCACCGCGATTCCGCACAATTTGTTGCGGGTGAACATCGCGACCCGGGTCGCAAGCCCCTCCTTCTGGAGCGCGAGCGGATGTCCGACATCGGCCGACGCAAACAGATCGGCATGCTCGCCCTTTTCGATCCGCTGCCGCAAAATCCCCGACGGGCCAAAATCGGTGGTCACTTCGACGCCGGTGGCCTTGCGGTACTGGCCGTCGATCTCGCCCAACACCTCGCGCAAGCTGCCGGCGGCGAACACATGCAATTGTTCGGCTTTCGCTGAACTGACTATCGCGAGCAGGCAAAGCGCGGCTGCAGGCAAAGCGCGGAGCGGCATCGGCGATCAGTCCTTTGTATTGCAGAGCGCAGGGTCTCTTAGGGCAGCGAAGAACGGCGCCAGGCCAGCGCTGCGCAACGGCACAAACGGTTTGCCGGCTTGCTGACAGAGCCGCTTGACCAGCGACATCGAGGCGTGACTGACGCAATCGACCGGAAACAGGACCGCGTCGGCACGGCTGACCAGGCCCGGCAACAAGCCACCCCGTTCCTCGATGCCGCCGTCGTGATGGAGAAATTCTGCGCCGCGGCGTTCGGCCAGCGCGCGCAAATGCGCGATTTGAGCTGGCCGCCCGCCGACATAGAGCAGTGTCGCATTTAATGTGCTGACGCTGTCCAGGTCTGCGCCACTCTCGACCTCACCAGCGTTTACAAGGCTGGCTTCGAGCGCCTCGACCTCACGGCGAAGCTCGATTTGGCACCGCTCTGCAGCGCTGCGGGCGGCGCATTCGGCGCTTAAGGCGGAACGGGCGTCGGCAAGTTGTCGTTCGAGCCGCTCTCGGCGGCTTTCCGACCGGGTAAGGCGACATTTTAGGTCGGCAGCGAGCGCCGTCCACGCCGCATCATTTTGGATCGGCGTGTCCACGGGTTCAGTGGGGCGGCTCTGCCCGATCCTGTTTTCCAGCGCTTGGCTGAGCTCACGGATGGTCGTGTCGCGCGAGACGATAGCGTCACGCAACCGCTGCTGTTGCTGCCCGACTTTGGCCTGCAACGCGGCATTTTCGGCTTCGAGTTGGCGCAGCCGCCGGATGTCGGCGCGGTTCGCCGCACCGACCAGATGCGACAGCATATGCACCTCGGCGAAAATCTCGCGTACCAGGATGTCGTTGGTCGCCGGGTGGGTCAGCGCCGCCCAATAGGCGCCTGGGATCTCGCCGCGCTGCACCGCCTCCCGCCACAAGGCGCGGACCTCGCAAATGGTCTCGGCCCGGGCGAATTGGTTGATGGCGACGCGATGCTTCCGGTCGAGCGCTCTTTGCACCAGCTTGGCACCGCCATGGCGCTTCCCGGCCAGCAGCACACCACTCGCATGCACATCATGCTCTGTGGCGTTCTCGGCTTGCGGTAATCCGAGCTTACCGAGAGCATGGCGCAACTCAGCGTTGGCCAAGCACGTTCCGATGATCGAGCAGTGCAGATTGCCGTCGAACTCCCAGATCTTGCGCCGGCCATGCGATGGCGGCGCCAAAATCTTCTGTATGCTGGCCGATAATTCGCGCTCCGCCAATTGCGGCAACGACCTCAACTTGAACGGGAGAGTTGCCGGCGCGGAATTCGGGGCATCCGGGAACGTGAAAGCGGCGAGATCTTGGGCGAGATCCGAAGCGATCTGTTGAGACATAGCGAGGCGGCCAGACCATCGTAATTTCCTGATGGATATAACGATGGTCGCAGAGATCGGCGCCATGCGCAAGAGGCCGAGCGCAGCAGAGTCATTGTGGGCTTGCCGACCAACCGCAGCCGCGAAGCCGGCAACCGTGCGCATATCGAAGGGGATTACCGTGGCCAGACACGCACCGCGTAGGGATCGATATCGAGGCGGCATGGCGATCCGATGACCCAATCCGAGCGGCTTTGGAAGCTCGTAATGTCGGCATCGCCGAGGCGAAGCTTGACCCGGCAGCCATTGCCCAACGGGACGACACTCTCGATGCGGACCTGGTAGCGGCCGTTGCTGCAGATCCGAACACCATTCGACGGGATTGCCCAGCCAACCCGATGATTGATCGGCAGAGCCGGCCCGGTGATGTCGAGGATCACACCTTCGCCGATCGCAATCTGACGGTCACCGATCGCCAGGCCTTCAGCCGCGTTCTCGGTGCCGAGCAAGCGCGCGACGGTTTCACCGGCAGGCCGCGCGAACACTTGCCCTGTCGGACCCGACTGCAAAACTCGGCCGTCCTCGAGCACAAGAAGCTCATCGGCAAGAAGGGCGGCTTCGTCAGGGTCGTGGGTGACGAGGATTGTCGTCGCCTGGATGTCACGCTGCAAATCCAGCAATTCGAAGCGCAGCCGTGCGCGCAGAGGAGCGTCGAGCGCCGAAAACGGTTCGTCAAGCAACAGGAGCCACGCTGGGCCCACCAACGCTCGCGCCAACGCTACGCGCTGCTGCTGGCCAAGCGACAATTCGGCCGGATAGCGCTGTTCGAGACCCGCAAGGCCGAGACGCTCGATCCAGCGCCGGGCGGCGGTAGGATCGGCACCGCGTGGGAAGTGCAGTTGCTCGGCTACCGTCAGGTGCGGAAAGAGCCCGTAATTCTGTGGGACATAAGCGACGTCCCGTTCGGCGGCGGCGAGATGCGTCATTTCTCTCCCGCCCACGGTGATCAACGCCTGATCGGCCTCGTCGAGACCGGCAATCAGACGCAAGGTCAGCGACTTTCCCGAGCCGGAGGGGCCGACGATCGCCAGACGACGCGATTGCGGCGCCCAATCGAGCGTAAGCCGGAAATTGCCGAGGTGCTTTGACAACCTCAAGGTCAGCCCCGGCTTGCTCTGCATCGGCTTGGCGGGTGCGGTGCGAAGCGAGTAGCTGGCAGTTTGCGTGAATCGCCGCAAACGCGATCGAACCGATGGGTGCGGCTGGCGGGCCAGGATTTGGCTCAGCGCCAGCGCCAAGACCGCCAACAGCAGGGTCGGCAGAAGGATCGGCAGCATCGCCGGCAGACCCTGCGCACCAAAAGCAACATAGGTGTAAACTGGAAGTGAATAGGGGTGGTAAGCGACCATAACGGTCGCGCCGAACTCGCCAAAAGCGCGCAACCACGACAGCAGCAGCCCGGAAGCAATCGCCGGCCGAGCGATCGGCAGGCTGACGCGAAAGAACGTCTCGATCGGCCCGCGTCCGAGAGTAGCGGCCACACCTTCGAGAACCGTATCCATCGCGGCAAAAGACGATCGCGCCGCAATGATCAGAAAAGGTGCAGCGACAAAGACTTCGGAGAGGACAATGCCGACAAATGAGTCGGTCAGCGCGCCGCCGAACAAACGACCAAGCCAGCCGTCATAGCCGACGAGAAACAGCAGCAGAATGCCGCTCGTCAGCGGCGGCAAGGCCAACGGCAATTGTACCAGAAAACCGACGATCGCCGTTGCGCGTCCCGGCAGCCGTGCGAGCAGATAGCCGAGCGGAATGCCGCCGACTGCAATGACCGCGGTCGCGGCGGTCGCACTGCCGAGCGAGGTGGCGCAGGCGCGACCCAGCGAAGCGAGGTCGACCGAGCGCCAATCGGCAAACCACACCTGTTCGATGCCAGCCGCCAGTGGCGCCACAAGGTAGATCGCCAGCAGACCCGCGAGCCACGGCAGTGGCGCTGGGACGCGTCGCGTCAATTGTTCTGATCGACCACCGCGCGGATCTGCGACGGCACAGCGGTGATGGTTCCGGCAAGAACCGGTTTTTCAACATCGAGCCCGTTTTCGGTCATCACGGTCTTGCCCTGCGGACCGAGCAAAAAGCTGACAAAGCCGGCCGCACCTTCCGGGTTGGGCGCATCGCGGAGAGTGGTTGCTGTGTAGACCGCCTTTGGAGTGATCGCCGCCGGCAACCGCACCGCGGGAATCTTCGCGCTGGCGGTCTCGGTCGAGTAGAAGAAACCCACATCAAGCTGGCCCGACTGCAGCCGGCCAATCAAGGTTTCCTCGGGCAGAACCTGCGCCGGATTATCGGGTGCCCCGAGCACGCGCTGTACCAGGTCCGGGACTTTGTAATAGACCGCGGCCTTGTTCATCAGCGCCACGGTCAGCGCTCCCTTGGGATCGAGCTTTGGATCGGTGCGCCCGATCCGGATCCCCGGCTCGGCCAGAACCTGATACCAGGGCTTTGCTTTGAAATCGGCGGCAAACCGGCTCGTCGGGTTGTAGCCGAGGACCAGCGGCGAGTGAGCAAAGCTGACATACCAGCTAACCCAATCGCCGTTCGCTGGGCCCATCAACGACCCGTTCACGGCGGGGACGGCGCTGATAAAGACATCGCCTTGACGGAGCTTGCCCTTGATCTGGTTGGCAAGCAGCTTGGAACCGCCGGCATAACCCTGAAACTGGTCGCCGCTCGCCTTGTCAAAGGCCGGGCCGATGCCGTGCTCCATCAAATTCACCAGCGACCCGGCGTAAAGCACGCTGACGGTGCCCGCCGCGAGCGCAACGGGTGCCCAGGTCATCGCGACGACGACAACAGCCATCGCCAAGCCTCGCGAAAGCTGCCGGCGATGCCGCATCTTGGGTCTCTCAAAGCCTTTTATTGCCAAGCGAATCCCATCTC
>Ga0335076_10002655_pt1 | contig 17830 bp, 17 predicted proteins | sample Lox_Sample_25_FD_206717 | JGI IMG/M metagenome (GOLD analysis project Ga0335076, IMG submission 206717) | Soil microbial communities from Loxahatchee National Wildlife Refuge, Florida, United States - Lox_Sample_2.5 | ecosystem: Environmental > Terrestrial > Soil > Wetlands | place: USA... | reverse complement strand
AGTAAGGAACCGGGCAACTCTGCCGCATAGCTGGACGTGACGCCAGCCAAGAAGGTGGCGATACTGGCAAATTGCAATTGCCCTTGGACTCTCTGACTTTGGCGCCCAAACTGCCGATAGCTATTAATCAAGCTGCCGAATTTTAACGAGTGACTGCCGACTGAATACATAAGATCGTCGCTGAAACTGAGAATGTTTTGCGTCTGGGTAGAAGTGAAGTTAATGGCTGGTCCGAACGGCCCGGTGACACCTCCGACGATGATCTGGCCCAAAGCCTGACCCGCCACCAGCGAGTATTGCGGACCAGAAAAAGGACTGGGGGATAGCCGCGTACTCGCGGTACGACTAAATGAAACCCGAAAATCGTTCAGGAGCGACGCGGAAAGGATGTGGGTCTCTGACAACGTCGCATACTGATGGCGAGTGTTGCGGTCGACTACGAAGTATTGCGGATAACTGTTCCCTAATACCTGGTCGTCGTCGTCAATCGTATATCGCCCGAACACTGAGTCCTTGTCAGAAAAGACATGGTCCACCCGGATTTGACCATACACGTCTCTATCGGGCTGAGTAAATGGCGTGGTGTACCCATTGTTGGGCAGATTGGGCAGAGGATATAGAGCCAGCAGCGGGGCGACGACTGGCGCAATCGTCACCGATGGGGTTGAACCCAGCTGCGGGCATGCTGTGTTCGTGATTACTGCGCCAGCCTCACCATGACACCCTGGTGCCATGACTGTGTTATTGACCGTAGTTCCCAGACGCTCTTCCACGCCTTCAAACGTCGTGAAAAAGAACGTTTTGTTTTTTTGAATCGGACCGCCAAACGCGCCGCCATAATTGTTGCGCTTGTAAGCCGGCAGACGCCGAAAATTATTTGCGACTGTCGGGCGATCGAAGTAGTTGGCAGCGTCCAAAGCGCTGTTCCGCAGATATTCAAACACGCTGCCATGGAATTGATTGGTCCCGCTTTTGCTTACCATGACGGTCTGACTTCCAGCCAGCAGTCCGTACTCCGCGCTGAACGAACTGGTGATTACCCGATACTCCTGGATGCCATCGAGTCCAAGCGTTCTTCCAGAAAAGTTGGCGGTGGAACCTCCGTTAGCGTCCTGCATGATGGCCCCATCCAGCATGAAGTTGTTCGAGCGCATGGTGGCCCCATTGCTGCTATACCAAGTTCCGTTATAGGTGCCGCCCGGCGTTATATTCGGGCTAGGCGCAATCCCGGGTTGCAGTAGTGTCAGGTTAATGTAGTTCCGGCCGTTCAGTGGCATGTTTGCTATCTCGTCCGCCTGCACCAAGCCGCCAAGCGAACTGCTCGTTGTGTTGACCAGGGCCGCCCCTCCCGCGACCGTTACAGTCTGGTCTATGGCGCCAATTTGAAGCTCAACATTTTCGGAAATGTCGTCAGCTACGTGGAGGTCAATGTTGGGCTTGACGATACTCTGGAAACCAGCCTTCTGTACCGTGAGTGAATACCTCCCGGGAGGGAGGCTCGATAAGCTGTAAAAACCTGCATCGTTTGTGGCGGCTGGGTAAGTGACACTTGTGGATATATTAGTCAACTCCACATTTGCGCCGACTACAACAAGGCCGGTAGGATCCGTCACTTTCCCGCGCACAGTCGCAGAGCCAGACTGCCCGAAGGTTAACGCAGAAAACCCAATCATTACGAAAGGTAGCACGGCTATTTTCTTGCATGCACGCAGCATCACCCCGCCCCTTGGATGCTTGAGCATTCCGGCTGGCCGCCGCATTCTCCCACCAAACCATTGTCTCGGTCACGGGAAATAACCCTTCCCCGGTACTTTCTTATCGAGACCTCCAGCGCAAAGCGTCCGGATGTCGTTTCCCGGCGCCTCGATCAGCCAAACGCACCCGGAGGAAAGGTCATCAACCCCTTCACCACCCCTGTGCCCTCCACCGCGCAAGGCAATCTCGGCCGCAATGCCCTCCGCGGCTTCGCCGCCACCCAGTGGGACTTGACCCTGCGCCGCCAGTTCCACTTCACCGAACGCGTCGCTCTTCAGGCGAGAGGCGATTTCTTCAACATCCTGAACCACCCGAACTTCGGCAACCCGATCAATTATCTGAGTTCTCCGCAATTCGGCCAGTCGACACAGATGCTGAACAACTACCTCGGCTCCGGTGGCCAGTCCGGCGGCCTCAACCCCCTCTACCAAATCGGCGGCCCCCGCTCCATCCAACTGGCGCTTAAGCTTCAGTTCTGAGGGGCGACCGCCCCAGGGAAAGGATGTGCGGCGCGGGACTGGGCGCCGCTCATTCTCCAGGCTTACCATCCACCGGACCATCGGATGATTGCAGAGCAGACTTGAAGTGGCGTATGCCTTCCCCCAAGCCCTTGCCCAGCTCCGGGATCTTCTTGGGACCGAACACCAATACCGCAATGCCGAGGATGACCAACAGGTGCATCGGTTGAAACAGACCTTCGAACATTTAGCTCCTCATTTCCCGAACGGTTTAAGTTTTGTTCTCCATCAACGCAGGAGACGCTTCTTCGATGGCGCTGGCCTTCACGCCGCCGGCGCAGTCTTCCGGTATCCCGATTCGCATGCCGGCTCGCCGATGCCGAGCACGATCCGCCCATTGACCTTCCCGGTCATGAGCCGCGTCAAGACCTCGTTGATGGATTCGAGCGGCTGGGTCTCGATGGTCGCCCGGACTTTGCCCTCGGCGGCGAAGGCCAGCGCCTCCTCCAGATCCAGACGCGTGCCCCGATCGAGCCCCGGATCGTGAAGCGGTTCATCACCACATCGAAGATGGAGACTGGGAACTCGCCGGGAGGCAGGCCGTTAAGCACGCAGGTCCCGCGGCGACGCAGCATGCCCATCGCCTGCTTGAACGCAATGGTGGAAACGGCCGTCACCAGCACTCCATGCGCCCCGCCGATCTGCTTCTGTATCTCGCTGGGCGGGTCTTGGGTCCTGGCGTCGATGGCGATCTCGGCCCCGAGCTTTTCGCGAGCGCCGCCTTTTCCTGCCCCGGATCGACCGCCGCAACGTGCGGCCCCATGGCCTTGGCGTACTCGATCGCGATATGGCCCAGCCCGCCAGCACCCGAGATCACCACCCACTCGCCTGGTCGGGTTGCGGTCTCTTTTGGACCTCTATATGTAGTCACGCCGGCACACAGGATGGGCGCTGCTTCCACGAACCCAAGGTTCGTTGGGATCCGCCCGAGAAAATCGGCCTGCGCCAGCGCGTATTCCGCGAAACTCCCGTTGACGGAATATCTCGAGTTCTTCTGTTCGGACACAGCGTTTCCCAGCCCGACAAGCAGAACTCACAATGCCCGCAGGTGCGGTGAAGCCAAGCGACGCCCACCCGATCGCCTTCCTTCAAGTGCGTGACCCCGGGTCCGAGCGCCACTACGACGCCGGCGCCTTCGTGTCCGGGTATGAAGGGGAGGGTCGGTTCTGCGGGCCAATCGCCGTCGGCCGCGTGCAGGTCGGTGTGGCAGACCCCAGTCTCCATGATCTTTACCAAGGCTTGGCCCGGCCCCGGCTCCGGGACGGGTACCTCTCGCACAGCCAGGGGCTCGCCGAACCGCTCGACAACTGCCGCTTTCATGGTTCTTGGGATGGTCATCCTTCGCTCCTTACTGTTTTTGCAGGTTCGTGATGCGGTCATCGAGACCCAGCGTCTTCAATACCGCTGGGTTCGTTTCTTCAATGGCGATGGGCTCGTGGCAGGCGTTGCAATCCTGCGTGATGCTCGCCTTCTTGTCGGCGGTATTGTGCGATCCGTCATGGCAGCGGAAACATCCCGTGAAGTCGGTGTGGCCGAGGTTGTTGGGATACGTGCCCCAGGTGACCTTCAAGTCCGGAAACACGTTCCGGTCGTAGATAGCGGCGATCTGGCGGCCGGCGTTGTCGACGTCCTGGGTGCGTTGCGCCAGCATTACGGGATTGCTCTGCTGATAGTAGCGGGTCAGCGCCTCCGGGATCGTGCGCGAGGCCTCGTCGTTGCTCGTGTACTTCGTTTTCAGCAGTTCCACCGCCTTCTTCTTGATGAAGGGGAGCGTCGGCGAGATCTCGCCCAGGCCCATAGCATTGTCCACGGCGCGTTCCGGAAGTTCGAAGGTGTGAGTCGGACGGTTGTGGCAGTCCACGCACTGCATCTGGTAGCGACGCAGGCCGGCAACGGACTTGGTGGTCGAGCCATCCGCCAGGAAGGTTTGCGTCTCGCCAGTAGTCCGATTCCGGTACTCCACCCAGGGGATGGTCTGGCGGTTCGCGTCGACGGCCGCGTAGTTGATCTCGACTCCGGGACCAAAGTGTTTCCCGTGAATACCGCCCAGAGTCCCGCCTCCCGTGTGCATCATTAATACAGTGCGCGTCTGCGTGTTGGCCGCGTCGTTGTTGAAATGGAAGATCACGCGTAGCTTTGCGGCGTCGAACATCTGGGGCCAGTGACACCGTTCGCAGGTCTCGCGAGCCGGGATGAGGCGGTTGCTCTCCATCGCTGATTCGATCGGGTAATGCACGCGTTTGAAGACCGTGTCCATGAACTGCCGAGTGCCGCCTTCCTTGCTTTTCACCCAGCCGACCGCCCCCGGGGCAACGTGGCATTCCACGCATTCGACCTTCGCGTGGGGCGAGTTCTGATGGGCCATGAATTCCGGCGTCATGACGTGACAGCTCTGCCCGCAGAACTGTGGCGTTTCCATGTGCTTGACCGCGCGGTAGGTGCCTTGGGTGCCGATCACGACGTTGGCGGCAGTGGTCACGGCGAAGAAGATGGCAAGCTTCCGAATGAGGGCGCGCCGGTCGCCGGCTGTCATCAGTTGCTGTTCTTCACTAACGATGCGCCGGCGGGCAAGTAATATCCCCAGCGCGATCAAGGTGAGTCCCAGAACAAAGATGATCGGGATCAGGATGAAGACGACGATGCCGATGTAGGGATTGCTGGTGTTCCCTCGAACCTCGATGGGAAGAACGAACAGCCACGAGAAGCCGGCTGTGGTCACCAGCGCGACGCCCAGCATGCTCACCCAGTGACCGGTGAGCAGCACGAATATGGATCGTTTTGAAGTGTCGTCCATAGCCTTTCACAGACTGCGATCGGCCCGTTGAGTCGGCATTCCAACCCGAGTTCGCATCCGACGCAACTACAGGAAGCACGCACACTTCCAAACATCGTCGCTGGGCGACCACGGAAACATTGGACGCTGGAGGAGGAACTAGTGAAGACGCAGGAGTAGAGGCGCGCTCATGTCAACGTGCGGACACTGACCTGTCCATCCTGGCGCGGTTGTCAAATTGCTAGATAATCCTGGAAGAGGCGATGTAAAAGGTCCTCCTCTCTCGAATCGCACTGCGATCCAGCTAAGTCACACTCGAGGTACCCACCCCATGCAGGAAGCGGCGAAAAACTTACTCCTGGTTCTTGTGGCACTCTTCCCTATCGTGGACCCGCTGGGAGGAAGTCCCTTCTTTCTGGCGCTGACCAGGGAATACGCTCCGGAAACGCGAAAATCGCTGTCCTGGCGCATCGCCGTCGACAGCTTTTTCTTGCTGCTGGGGTCGTATTTTGTCGGAACCTACGTGCTCGCCTTCTTTGGGATATCGGTGCCGGTGGTTCAGGTCGGCGGAGGCCTGATCGTCATTGCCACTGGATGGACACTGCTGAAGCAGCGAGACGAAAAACATGATGCACAAAGGACCGTCCAACCGCAGGACGCGTTCCACCGAGCCTTCTACCCCCTGACCTTACCGCTTACCGTAGGCCCTGGATCGATCTCGGTTGCGATCACGCTGGGCGCGAACGCCGCCCACCACCACGCCTACCATCTCTTGACGATCTTGGCTGCACTCATCGGATTAATGTTGATCGCGATCAGCATCCTGCTCTGCTATCTATTTGCCGACCGGTTGGAGCGGGTCCTGGGCACAACGGGGATGACGGTGATCACCCAATTGTCATCCTTCTTCCTGGTTTGTATCGGGGTGCAAATCACCTGGAACGGGACCAAAGCGCTGCTGGAATCCCTGGCGCTGCACATGAGCTGACACTCGCGCCGGGGCGTCAGCGCGGCGAAAGTCACGCGGCCTCAACGGCCGAATCTGTGTTGCCGATGTTCGAGCCGTTTCAATAAGCCGTAGCCATAGGAAAGCTCCAGCAGAAGCCAGCCATCGGTTTGCGGGTTTCTCGAGCTCCACCCTGTGACCAACTCGACGTCCCGATCGTCGAGGGTGAGCTGAGCAAATGTGGGCAGTCGATTGCGCAGACCGTAATCAACTGGGGCGTTTACGGCGTGATTTCCCTGACGCACGTTGAACGCCCCGCCATTCACCTCTACGATGCCGATACCGTCCGAGATCAAAACATTGGGGTCGGTGAAGAGGCTGATCATCGCTTATCCTTCGCTATCTTTCAACAGATCCTGGGGAGCTGTTCCCCCGATAGCATGTCGAGCACACGATTGCCTCCGATCCGGCTGCGGAGAGTGACAATGCCAGCAGAATCCTCGTGTACTGTCCCGGCGCGCACAACACCAGTCGCAACGGGTTGTGAGCACAAGACTTCGAGAGCATGGTCGGCCTCGTTCCCGGGAACGAATGCCACGAAGCGTCCCTCGTTCGCGACATACAAAGGATCGAGGCCGAGCAACTCACAGGCTCCACGCACGACGTCGGAAACAGGGATCAGCGCCTCCTCGACTGTGATGCGAAGCCGCGCGACGGAAGCGATCTCGTTGAGGGCTGAGGAGAGTCCACCGCGCGTAAGGTCGCGCAGGCAGTGCACCTCGATGCCAGCTTCGAGCAGTGCCTCGACCGCCGGCCATAGAGGAGCGGTGTCACTCCGTACTGCGCCTTCGAACTCGAGGCCATTGCGGACAGAAAGGATCGCGATCCCGTGGGCGCCGAGGTCTCCGCTCACCAGCACTGCATCCCCGGGGCGAACGGACTCGGGGCCGACCGGCTTTGGCGCAACGACGACTCCGATCCCGGCTGTATTGAGGAACAGCCCATCCCCCTTGCCCTTGTCTACCACCTTGGTATCACCGGTGACGATCGGGACCTCGGCAGCTCGTGCCGCCTCGCGCATTGAGGCCACAATGGTGCGCAAGGTTTCCATCGGCAGCCCTTCTTCGAGAACGAAGCCGGCGCTTAAGGCCAGCGGTCTGGCGCCGCACATGGCAAGGTCGTTGACCGTGCCATTGACCGCGAGATCTCCGATCGTTCCCCCGGGGAACACCAGCGGCTGCACGACGTACGTGTCGGTCGTCATGGCAAGGTGGGCCCCATTCGCGGAGAGCACCGCGCCATCATGCCGCGACTCCAGGGCGGAGTTCGAAAAGGCGGAAAGGAACACGCTCTCGATCAGTTGATTGGTGAGCCGGCCGCCGCCCCCGTGGGCCAGCACGATCCGGTCAATCACCGGCTGCGGCAGTGGACAAGATAGGATCCCCATTTTCCTTCCGCCTTCCAAAGTGAAAGTAAGCTGCGCAGGCGCCTTCCGAGGAGACCATCGGCGCTCCCAGTGGCGTATCCGGCGTGCAGCGGGTCCCAAAAGCCGGACACTCGTACGGCTTGCGCTGGCCCTGTAGAACAAGCCCAGCTATGCATTCGCTAGATTCCTCGGCGTGGATACAATCTACCGAGAAGCGAAATTCCGCATCAAAACGACGGTACCCATCACGGAGCCGCAATCCGCTCGAGGGAATCTCGCCGATCCCGCGCCAGGCGCGGCGCGTTACTTCGAAGACGTCCGCGATTCGCTCCTGCGCTGGGCGATTGCCTGAACGGCGCACCGCTCGCGCGTACTGGTTTTCGACCTCGGCGCGCCCGCTTTCCAGCTGTGCCACGGTCATCTGTACGCCTTCGAGCAGGTCCAGCGGCTCGAATCCGGTGACCACGATCGGCACCCCGTATTTTTGGCTGATCGGCACGTATTCTTCGAAGCCCATCACCATGCACACGTGGCCAGCGGCCAGAAACGCCTGCACGCGACAGGCCGGCGAACTGAGTATCGCTTCCATGGCCGGCGGCACGAGCACATGCGACACGAGCATCGAGAAATTAGCGATGTTCTCGCGCTCCGCTTCCCATACCGCCATGGCATTGGCCGGGGCGGTTGTCTCAAACCCGACCGCGAAGAAAACAATCTCGCGCTTCGGATTAGAACGGGCGAGGTTTAAAGCATCCAGCGGCGAATACACGATGCGCACGTCTGCGCCCGACGCTTTGGCATCGAAAAGACTTTGCGCCGAGCCGGGAACGCGCAGCATGTCGCCGAACGAGCAGAGGATCACGTCTGAACGCTGCGCGATCGCGACCGCGCGGTCGATCATGTCTACAGGCGTAACGCATACTGGACAGCCGGGGCCGTGGACAAGCGTGATCTCTTTGGGAAGCAGCTCCTGGAGTCCTGTTTTGACGATGGTGTGGGTCTGGCCGCCGCAGACTTCCATCAGCGTCCAAGGGCGCGTGGTGCTACGACGGATCGCCTTCGCCATCTGCTGGACCGCTTTGTAATCGCGGTACTCATCGAGAAACCTCATGGCGTGCTCTCCTGTAGCTCGTCTAGTTGATCGAGCTCCCGCAGCGCTTCGAAGACCCGTTGCGCCTCTTGTTCATCCACCACACTCAGGGCGAAACCTACGTGAACCAGAACGTAATCTCCGACGCGAGCCTCGGGTGTGTAGTCCAGGCAGACTTCCTTGCGGATACCGCAGAAATCCACCTTGCCGCGGCGCAAGCCAAGGTTCTCATCCTCGAGGACGGCCGCGATCTTTCCAGGCACAGCCAGACACATTGCTCCACCTCAGCTTCCGAACTGCCCAGCAAGAACAGCTTGGCCGAGCGAAATTCCGCCATCATTCGCCGGCACTTGATGGTGCGTGAACACGCGGAACCCGTGCTCTTCCAGCAGCTCACTCGTCCGCGCGGTCAGATAAGCGTTCTGGAAAACGCCTCCACTCAGCACCACATTCCGCACCTCCGCACTATGCGCGACGGCCACGATCCAATCGGCGAGGGCATTGTGGAACTTGGCGGCGATACGGCCCACATCGATACCCGCTTTCCTGTCCGACAGCAGCGCCTCGATCAGAGAAGCCCAATCACCCACGCCGTTTCGAATGTCGATCTCGTAACTCTCACGGGTGCGCGTATCTCCGATCGCACGTTCCAGGCACATCGCCGCTTGTCCTTCGAAGTGGTTCCTTTCGGAGACCCCGCTCAGATAGGCCACAGCATCGAACAGCCGGCCGACACTGGACGTCAGAGGAGCATTGATCTTGCGCTCCAGCATGGTGCGAGTGTTGGCGTCGACAATGGACCCGGCGCCGCCGGCGCCAAACGTTTCCCAGACCAGACTGGCGGCAGGACGCGAACAGTCTTGGATCGCAGCTTCGCCGCCGGGAAGAGCGAATGGCCGGAGGTGCGCAATGCGCTCGAATCCCTTGGGCCTCACCACAAAAGACTCGCCGCCCCAGATGCTCCCGTCCAGGCCAAAGCCAGTCCCGTCCCATGCCACGCCAAGATAATTCGTCTGGATCCCATTCTCGGCGGCGCAGGCGGCTACGTGCGCGTGGTGATGCTGCACCTGGACCACCGGCAGGCCGGAGGCAGCGGCCCACTGCGTCGATGCATAATCGGGATGTAGATCGCAGGCGACCGATTTTGGCTCGAAGCGATATAAGCGGCAGAGATCTTCGATCGCGCGCTCGAAGGCCTGGCGCGACTCAGCGGAATCGAGATCCCCCACGTGCTGGCTCAAGAACACTTGCCGTCCCAGGGCGATCGCGACCGTGTTCTTCAAGTGTCCGCCGACTGCCAGCACCGGTGGAAGGTCGCGCGGCGTGACAACGGGCAGTGGAGCGTATCCACGTGCCCGGCGGAGGATCTGCGCACGCCCGCCAGAGACGCGCGCGACAGAATCATCGCATGGACGCGCGATCGGTCGGTTGTGCAGAACGAACACATCGGCAATGTCTTTTAGGCGCTCGAGGGCCTCATCATTCTCGATGGCAATGGGCTCATCGGAGCGATTGCCGCTCGTGGCAACTACCGGGAACGGATACTGCGCCATGAGCAGATGGTGCAGCGGAGAATAGGGGAGCATCACGCCCAGGTAGGGTGAGGATTTCGCCACTTCCGGAGCCAGATCGCAGCTCTCCTTGGGCCGAAGCAGAACGATCGGCGCCGCCGGCGAGACCAACAGCTCTTCATCCGCCGCGTTTGTCACACAGTACTGGCGAACACCCTCAAGGGAAGACATGAGCAGCGCGAACGGCTTCTCTTCCCGGTGCTTGCGTTCACGCAAACGCGCGACCGCCTCCGGATCACGGGCGTCCGCCAGGAGCTGGAATCCGCCGACTCCCTTGAGTGCCACGATCTCTCCTCGCGCTAGCGCTTGGGCGGCGTGGGTAAGCACACTGACGCCGTCTGCTGGCGACGGCACCGACCAGAGGAGCGGGCCACAGACGGGGCACGCGTTCGGCTGGGCGTGAAATCGGCGATCGTGCGGCGATTCATATTCCCGGCGACAAGCCGGGCACAGAGCGAAATCCCGCATCGTCGTGTGGGGACGGTCATACGGAATATCGCGGAGGATGGTGTAGCGTGGTCCGCAGAGTGTGCAGTTCGTGAACGCGTACCCGAAACGCCGATCAGCCGGATCGCGCAAATCACACAGGCACTCCGGACAGGTGGCAAGATCCGGCAACACCGCAGCGGTCTTGGCCGCGTTAGGGTCGCTCGGAAGGATCTCGAACCAGGCGGATCCAACAGGCGCGATCCGAGAAACCTCTTCCGTGGTCACGACTGCCGCGCGCGGCCGCTCCGTCTTCAGCTTCTGCAAGAAATCATCGAGTTGCTCCGAACTGCCCTCGACCTCGATCTCAAGCCCGGCGCTTGAATTCCTCACCCAGCCTGCAAGGCGCAGCTTCTCTGCCAGCCGATAGACCGTCGGACGAAAACCCACGCCCTGTACGGCTCCGCGCAACACCACGCGCAGGCGCTCGCTGCGGATTGGAGTAGTGGTTGCCAGGTCTATGTCCTCGCCGCGGCCGCGATGGTGCGGGATGCGATCGCGTCTTGCAGCCATGTGATCCAGGCCTCGAGACCCGTTCCGGTCCTGCACGAGACCGGGAATACCGTGGCCATCGGATTCACTTCCCTTACGTTGGTCTCCAGTTCTCTGAGGTCGACTCCCGATGCCGCTGCCAGGTCCGTCTTGTTCAGCAGCACGACATCCGTTTTGTGGAACATCACGGGATACTTCTTCGGCTTCTCCGGCCCTTCCGCCACACTACAGATCACGACGCGCAGGCCTTCGCCGAGATCGTAGGAAGCGGGGCAGATGAGGTTTCCCACATTCTCGATGACGAGCAGGTCGAGCCCTTGCACGGGAAATTCAGCTAGGGCGCGGGCGATCATTCGTGCATCCAGATGGCAGACAGTCCCGGTCGTGATCTGGTGAGAGCGCGTGCCTAGAGCTCGGATCCGTTGCGCGTCCAAATCGGTCTGCAGGTCGCCCTCGATCACCGCGAGCCGGTAGCGATCCCGCAGGCCCCGTATGGTGGCTTCGAGCAGCGACGTTTTGCCTGCGCCCGGTGCAGACATCAAGTTGATGACCAGCATTCCCTCTCTTTCAAACAAACGGCGGTTTTCTGTCGCGGCTTCCTGGTTGGCCTTCAAAACATTGGTTTGAACCGCTATGCGATCCATCACACGCTCCTCGCTACCGATTCCGCTTCGATGTACTCCACCTGGAGTTCCTCCCCCGAAATGACTTCCAGCGGCAGCCCGCATTGCGGGCATATCAGACAAACGTCCCGCACCGGATCCGTTACCGTCCCGCATGCCACGCAGTGCACGACCATGGGCACGCTCTCGATCTCCAGCCTGGCGTTCTCGGCGAGGGTTCCCCGGCGAGCGATCTCGAATGCGAAGTCCAGGGCCTCGGGGACAACCGTCGTGAACTCCCCGAGTCGGATCTTGACCGTTTGAATGCACTGAACTTTTCTCTCGCGAGCGTTCGCCTCGGCAATCTCGACGATGCTTTGCGCGATTGAGAGTTCATGCATAAAGGAACAAGCTATCTACTAAGTTCTTCCTAATGGCTTCACATTCATGCCGATACAACTTCAGATCGGTCACCGGGCAGCCACCAGAGGTTCGGTTGGAGCTGCGCATGGCGGCGCCGGCAATCGACACCACGCTCTCGCAGCAAGGCTGCGAGGAGATGGACGGCGACCGAGGACTTGCTGAGCACAGCGGCGCTAATGCCGGCGCCGAAGGCGCACGACTCGGGAACCATACCGACGATGATCAGTTCGGACGGGGCGTGACCCACAATCCTCAACTGCGCGAGAGACTCCTGAAGCCCTGGATCATGGGCCGTCAGACGAAGCTGGACCTGATGAGACAGAAGGTCAGCTTCGCGATAGGTGCGCAACGTTCCCGGTGTATTTTCCGCTTCGACAGCATCCGCGACTATGACCAGGTCCTTACCGTACAAGTACGGCGCCAGATCCAACCCCGGTGTGCCCAGGTCAAGGACCTCGACGTTCGGGGCACATTCGTACTCGCAACGGAACGTTTCCACCGCCAAGGAGCCGAAACCGTCATCCCCCATCAGCACGTTCCCCAATCCGATCACGCAGACATGCCTCGGAGGCAGCAGGGGGTTGCATCGCTTCATGTTCATAAGACTTTCACCTGAGCGATCTGGCGCCCGCTGGCATCGAGCGTGTGACATGCACACGCCATGCAGGGGTCGAACGAGTGCACTGTGCGGAGCACTTCCAGTGGCTTCTCCGGATCGACCACCGGGTTTGCCAGGAGCGAGCTCTCGTATGGCCCGGGAACGCCTTGCTGGTCGCGGGGACTGGCATTCCAAGTGGTCGGCACAACCGCCTGGTAGTTGGAAAACGCCCCCTTGTCGATGACCACCCAGTGGGTAAGCGTTCCTCGGGGAGCCTCATGCATCCCGACACCCTCACATTCATGCGCGGGGAATTGGGGCGGATTGTAAGTGGCGTCGTCGCCCTTGAGAATGTTGTCAGCCAGCAACTTCCAGTGCTCGAGTGCGAGGTCGGAAAGCATGGCCGAGCGGATGGCTCGGGCAAGATAACGCCCCATGGTCGATTGCAGATCTTCCGGCGCCAACCTCGAGCCATTGACCGAGGAAATCTTCTTGAGGGCGGCATCCATCCATTTGCGCGTGAGCGGATGGCCGGAGGCGTAGCCGATGAGAACATTCGCAAGCGGACCGACCTGCATCGGACGACCGTCGTAGCGGGGCGCCTTCACCCACGAATACTTTCCGTCGTCCCGGAAGTCCGTATAGTCGGGGTTGGTTTCGCCTTTCCAGGGTTGCTGTGCGCCCTTTCCCTGGTACCACGCATGCGTGACATCCTCGGCGACCGCCGCGCGGATAGGCTGGTCGTGCCAATCCTGGATCGGCCGCACGGAACCAAGATTTCCATTCATGATGAGGCCGCCGGGAAGATCGAACCTCGTCGCCTTCGCATCCACGGGAAGGTCGGGGACAGCAAGGTAGTTTGCGACCCCGCGCCCATAGCGGAACCACTCGGGGTAGGAGGCGGCGAGCAGGCAGGCATCCACGAAATAGGCCTGCTGCACGAACGGGATCAGGTCCTGAAGCAGAGATTGCAACGTCCCCAGGCGATCCATGTTGAAGGTGGCGAGGCTGTTCAGGTTAATCGCGTTCATCACGCCGCCGACCGCCAGGTTTTGGATGTGGGGGGTTTTTCCTCCAAGGATCCCGACGACCTGATTGGACTTGCGCTGAAATTCCAGGGCCTGCAGATAGTGAGCAAACAGGATCAAATTCATTTCCGGGCTCAGGCGCATTGCCGGATGACCCCAGTAGCCGTGAGAGAAGATGCCGAGCTGGCCGCTCCCGATCAAACCCTTGACCTTGTTCTGGACCGCTTCTAGTTCGCGACGGGAATTCCCCGGCCAAGTGCTGATACCGTCCGCGATGGAGGCCGCGCCCGCGGGATCCGCCTTGGGGATTGTGGTGATGTCCACCCAGTCCAGTGCGGACAAATGATAGAAGTGCACGATGTGGTCGTGCAGTGCGTGCCCTATAAGAATAAGGTTACGGATATATTGCGCATTCGCCGGGATTTCGAGCTGCAGCGCGTCCTCCACGGCACGGACCGAGGCCATGGCGTGGACCGTGGTACAGACTCCGCAGAAGCGCTGGGCGAATAGCCATCCCTCGCGGGGATCCCGCCCGCGCAAGATTGTCTCGATGCCGCGCCACATGGTGCAGCTTGCCCACGCTTTTTGCACGCTGCCGCCGTCGACCTCGACATCGATGCGCAGGTGCCCTTCGATGCGGGTTACGGGGTCGATAGAGATGCGGGCCATGGTTTTTCTCCTCCTGAAATAGCCGCCGCGCGACGCTGGCGCACCAGTCTGAACATGTGATTCCAATCCTTGATCTCGCCCGGCAGCACGGCGAAGTACTTGACCGCGAGGCTGAAAGCCGCGATCCCCAGCGCCATGTACCCGACGGTCATGAGCAACTCGGGCGTGCTTGGAAAATAGCTCGAGCTCGACGCGGGGAAGAACGCGATGGTGGTGGGGATGAAACGGTAGAACAGTCCCCCCAAACAAGCGAACGTGGCCATCTTCAGCAGGGTTCGCGGTGTCTCGCGCATGCTCCTGCTGCGGAGGGCGACAGCGGGGACCAGGATAAGCGCAGTCTCCATGAGGAACAGGAGGCTCATCTTGTCCAGCGCGAAGGCCGTCCCCAGCTGTTTCCGCCAAACGAGGTCCCCGAAGCGGACGGCGAGGAAGAGGAAACACGCGTACGACAGCAGACTGCCTAACTCTCCCAGTATCCCAGCGTCGAGCGGCCGCGAGTAGCGAAGACATGCCATGAGGAGAAGGAAGGTCACGAAACCCAACCCGCACAGATTTGCCGCCAGCAGATAAAGGAGCGGCAGAAATGGCGATTGCCAGAGAGGGTGAATCTTGTCACCGGCGAGAAGCAGTAGTCCCCCCAGCGAGGACTGGTGCATGAGGGGCAGCACATACGCGCCCGTGATCACAAAGGGATAGATCCGACGCAGGGCGGGCGCCCATCGCAGAAGGAATGCCTTGGTCGCATCGCTGCCCGTGTAGTAGAAGCGCTCCAGGACCATGGGAAGGTTCTCAAAGCCCAGAAACATGGCACAGTAGAGCGGCATACAGATTGCGACTTCGAGCATGGCGGAGTGGACGTTCCAGCGCCATGGCATCAGAACGTTGTAGAAATTCCAGGCACGCCCCACATCGAATCCCAAGGCGATCAGGCCGGTCGCGTAGAACAGGAACCCCGACACCAGGGCTGTCCGCATCACGGCGTGCAGCTGTTGCCGGTTGAAGACCCAGGCCGCCATGCCTACGGCAAGCGGACCAGAACCCAGCGCGGTCAGGGTCATGACATTGAAGCTCTTCCATATCCCCCAGGCGTAAGCGTCGTTCATCCCGGAGAACGGGGCGAGAGGAGAGAAGAAGCGCGCCGCCGCCAGAATGAGGCCGATCGCGGCAAGACCCGCGAAAAACATCAGCGTACGCGTCAACACCGGCTCGCGATAGACTGGAACGCCTCGCTGCCAGTGGTTTACGAGAGTGGAACCAGTGGAGTTGTGCACATTCATAGCTGATCCCTGAGGCCTGTTTCTTTTTCGCGTTTCGGTCGCTCCGTCTCATGGCGATTCCAGTTGCGCTTGATCACCGCTCCGAGAACGCCGGCAATAAGGACCGGTCCGGAGAGCCACTGGTAGAGCACCGACGTCACCTTGGTCGCGTAGTGACCCAGCGACGTTGACTTCAGCTTGGGCAGTCCTATCTTGTCGAAGGGGACCTTGGAGAGATAAAGCACCTGGGTTCCACCTGCCTCGTACTCCCCGTAGACCCGGTTCTCGAAGTACTTGTCCGGAGAGGCCGCGATGCGGTCTTTTGCCTTGGCCAACAGGTCCGTCCGCTTGCCGAAGATCACTGCCCCGGTGGGGCAAACCGCGGTGCAGGCAGGTTGCTGGTCCTCCTTCAAGCGGTCGTAGCAGAACTCGCACTTGACGATCTTCGGGTTCCACTTGCTCCACTCGAACTTGGGCACATCGAAGGGACAGGCCACCTCGCAGTAACGGCAACCGATGCAAAGCGAACTGTTCCAGGTGACAGCGCCCCAATCGCTCTTCTTCAGGGCCCCGAAGGGGCAGCCGGTCGCACACGCGGGATCCAGGCAATGCATGCACTGCCTCTTGACGAAAGCAAAGCCGGGCGCCTGCGGTTCCTCGTAGAGCTTGATGATGTTCTTGGTCTTTGAATTGAGGTCCGTCGGCATGTCCCACAGGCCTCCGGACAGCGTGGTGTCCGACGGCAGGCCGTTGGCCTCGTTGCACGCCGGCATGCAGGCCTTGCACCCGGTGCAGATCGTGTTGTCATAGAGCATGGCCACGGCGTCCGGCGGGGCCTTGGGGTGAGCCGGATGCTCCTCGGCAACAGCGGATGTGACCAGACCTCCAGCAACCGCGCCCCCGGCTCCGACGATCCCCTGGAGGAGCTGCCGACGGTTTATCCCCGGGTTCATGACGATGCTCTCGGTTTCTTGTCCGTGCCTCCATCCCCTTCAGGTGTTTCAGGACCAGCGGACGGACCGGAACCGGGCACGCTGTCATCGTCCTGCACCTTGGAGAACTTGCGCGAGGCAACATAGCCGGCGCCGGCGAGGGCGCCCGCCGCCAGGCCGGCCAGGCCGGTTGCGATCGGGCTCACCTGCCCCTGCGGCGAGATGATCGGCGCGTAGGTTGACGGAGGCGCTGCGATCGTATGGATAGGAATGACCTTAAACATGGGCACGCGGAACGCTATGTTTTTCTCGGTGCATCCGATGCAGGGGGCGCCGATGCCGATGGGCCATACGTCGGGGATCTCGTTAAAATGTCGCGTGGAGCATCCGGCGTGAGTATCGGGTCCCTTACAGCCCATCTCGTAGAGACACCAGCCTTCGCGATGGCCCTCGTCGCCGAATTGCTTCACGAAACGGCCGGCATCAAAGTGACCCCGGCGCGGACAATGTTCATGAATGTCGCGGTCGTAGGCGAACTTGGGCCGCCGTTCCTGGTCGAGTTCCGGCAACGTGCCGGAATCGGCGAATTGCAGCACCACACCCAGCAGGGTGTAAGGGTTGGGCGGGCAGCCGGGAAGATTGACGATCGTTTTTTGGGGCAAAAGATCGGCGACGCCAACTGCGCCGGTGGGCGCGGGATCGGCAGAGGGAATGCCACCCCAAGCCGCACATGAACCGATGGCGACGATCGCGGCAGCCTGTCCTCCCACGTCGGCAAGAACATCCATAGCAGGGCGACCGGCCAATTTCATGTAAATGCCCTGGTCCTTCGTGGGGATCGAGCCTTCGACCACGCAGACATACTTGCCGGAATATTTCTTTACCGCCTCGGCCAGCGCTTGTTCCGCCTGCTTGCCCGAACCTGCCATTAACGTCTCGTGGTATTCGAGCGAGATGACGTTCAGGATCAGGTCGCCCAGGTCCGGGTGCGAAGTCCGAAGCAGCGTCTCAGTGCAGCCGGTGCAGTCCTGAAAGTGCAGCCAGATCACGGGCGGCCGGATCACTTTGCCGAGTCCCGCAGCCACCTCTTCCGGAGTTTGCTTGTCCGTGATCGCCAAGCCGAAGGGTGCTGCGACCATCAGCAAAGAGCAAAACTGCAGGAATGAGCGGCGGCTGACGCCACACCGGATCAGGCGCTCATCGATGGTCTCGAGAGCTTTGGAGGAATTGACAAGGGCGCCAAACATCGAAGCTACCTCGGCTCT
>Ga0335076_10002654_pt1 | contig 17831 bp, 20 predicted proteins | sample Lox_Sample_25_FD_206717 | JGI IMG/M metagenome (GOLD analysis project Ga0335076, IMG submission 206717) | Soil microbial communities from Loxahatchee National Wildlife Refuge, Florida, United States - Lox_Sample_2.5 | ecosystem: Environmental > Terrestrial > Soil > Wetlands | place: USA... | reverse complement strand
AGCTCGGCGCAACCGCCGAGCGTGGTCGCGATGAGAAATGGCAAGATCGTGTACCAGGGCCGCATGATCGAGCCCTCCCGGTTGGAGAACTATTCTTTGAGCCGCAACAGAGCACGACCAGTACGCAGCTTGCGCCGGATATCGGTCGAGCAGGCGCCGCAGCGCTGACGACTACTTCGACGCAGCGTCGTTCTTGGCAAACTCTTTGGTCGCGCCAGAAGCGGTCGTCGCCGGTGCGGCCGACTTCGCCGTCGCTGTCACGGGCGTGGTCGCAGCACCCGCATAGACCGCTGAACCGGAGTCAAGGATCTCCCACTCGGCATGAGCGGAGGTGAACGATGCAAATCCAACCAGCAGGGTCGCAGCGAGCAGCATTTTCATGGTGGTCCTCCCTCGTCGATACGAAGAAGGTAGGCAGAAAACGCATAGCTGCCCCGTGACCGCGATCACCATGGGAAGCGGCCTCAGAATGACATGTGACGAGCCTCACGCCCGGCTATGGCGTGCCCATTCGGCGGACAGAAGAAAGCCCCGCTCGGCGGGAGCGCCGGGCGGGGCGAGGTTTGGCTTATCAAGGTTCAGGCAGGTCAACCCAGAGTGGCTATCCGGTGGCCTACGCGCCAGGTCCCCCTTCCGCAATCACGGCGCGACGGTTGCGCGGCTCTTTGACCCCGTCGGCGGTCGGAACCGCGAGCTCGGTTTTGCCGACGCCTCTTGCGGTGACCTCGCCCGCCGGCACGCCGGCGGCAATGAGCGCCCGGCGTACGGTGTCGGCGCGGCGTTCGGAGAGACGCTGATTGAACTCGGCAGACCCGACTGTATCGGTGTGGCCGGTGACGGTGATGTGGGCGATCGACCCCTGCTGCGCCGCGGCCGCAGCGTGCTTGATGACCTCGCGCCCCGCGGAGGTCAGCGTCGACTTGTTAAAATCGAAATACACCGTGAACTCACGCGCCGGCGCTGGCCCGGCCGCCGCGGGCGGCATCGCTTGCTGAGTCGCCGGTGGTACATTGGTGGCCGGAACGAGCGGGCCACCCGCCTGCCCGCCGGCATTGAGAGTAGATTGCGCGGCTCCCGGCTGCGCGGCCCGGCTCTCGGGTGTCGGGCCGGGCATCGGCTGCGACAACTTGTTGCCGCAGCCCGTAATCGCAAGCGCGAGCAGAGCAATGCTTGTTAACGTGAGGCCGCGTTTCATGGTCCCCTCCCCATTGAGGTTGCCAAGGTGCGCGGTGCTGCCTACTGGCTCCTGAGGTTTTATCAGGAGAGAGAGCCGGCCCGTGGCGATTGCCCGGGCCGGAGTATGACGATGAGAAATATGGAGAAACGTACACCCGATCGGCGGCCGATGCAATTTCCTCGCACGTTCGATCTCGATGAAATCGTGCGGTAGGCGCTCACTAACGGGTATCGATGGCCTGTCCGCAGTGCCGCACGACACGACAGACAGGCCGCGCGGCTCGGACTGGCAAATCGACGCGACCTTCCGAGACGGTGACGCGGATCACATTGAAGCGGCATCCGTCTCGCCCACGTGCCGCCTGTTGTTGATCACGAGGTGGACCGCCGTGGAGCAGAGGCGCCTGCGCACTGCACTCAAAATCGCCGGGCTTGCGCTGTTTGCCAGCGGCAGCTTGCTGATCGCCCGCACCGGCGCGGTACAGCATTTCGCCCCGGCTCTGCTCGATTTGTCGCGTGCGCTACACGCCTCGCCGCAGGATCTTGCCATGTCGGGCCGCCGAACCGGGGTCATGCTCGCCATTACCGGCGTCGTGGTCGCGGCGATCGGATATTTCCTGCCGGTGGAGTCCGGCCAACGCCGCATGGAACGGAACCGGCGCTACACTGATTAGCCGCCGCGCAAGCCAAGGGTCCCGAAAATTGAGCCGAGAGGCGACCGTAGCGGGTTCAAGCGTCTCAAGCTTGCGAGGGAACCGCCATGCTTCGAATGATCCTAGCGTCGGCGATCGCGCTGCTCTTCGCCGGGACGGCAACCGCACAGCCGAACACCGACGCGCAATTGAAGCGCTCGGCCGAGCTCGTCTTTTCCGAATATCTGGAGGCGTTCAACAACGCTGACGCACGCGCGCTCAAGAGCCTTTATTCGCTGCAGGCGGTTACGCTCGACCGCTTTGGCGTGAGCCCGTCGGACCAGATCGAGCAGCAGATCGACCGGATCAAGATGATGGGGACTAAACTTCAGGGCCAGGTGCAATACGTACAGCAGATCGATGCCGACACCGTGCTCTCCTACGGCAGCTATCGCTTTACCTACGAGAGCCCGCGCGAGAGCGGCGAAGGCACCTGGATGCAAGTGCTCAAGCGGCCGGGCCATGATTGGAAAATCCGTGCGATGGCTCTGGATATCACGTCAGAGCCCGGCGGCATCGCCAGCGGCAGCAGCGTCAAATAGGAAGCCGAGGGCCGCAGCCCGCTGCCGCGCTCCGTTTCCCCGGGCGCTTTTTGGCCTCATGTCGCCCGATTGAGCGGGGCGAGATGGCGACACTGAGCATCGAGGTGCTATGACGGTGCTCAGCGACCGCAAGTGAGCGGCTTCGGGTAGCGCAAGCAAGAGCCTTCGGGCTGATGGCGATGAGTCGGAAAGCTCTTTGCTATCAAGGCGTTGGATGGGTGGCCGAGCGGTTTAAGGCACCGGTCTTGAAAACCGGCGTGGGTGCAAGCTCACCGTGAGTTCGAATCTCACCCCATCCGCCACTTATATGTCCGCTTGCGCCATGCCGCGCCTCGCCCGGTCGGCGCATTCTGCCATTCGTGCGAGATCAGCCCTCAGCGCGAAGGCGTGACCGGAGTGCCAACCGGCGGCATCGAGCGCAGCCGTCGTCGACTGAGAGAGTTCATCAATTATGACAATGACTTGGCGTGCGACATCGGCAAGTTCGTTGAGCTGGGCTGCGACGCTTGCAGGCGTCGCCGACGCGGGTTTTCCCTCCATCCGCCCCCGCAATGATTCGCCTTGCTAGGGCCAATCAATTGCTCAATGACTTAGCAATTGCTCGATAGCATGTCAGCTCCGGGGCGGATTGCAATACCCAATTCACGCGAAAACATGGTTGTGCCGCTCGACCCATCTCGCCGGGCCGCGCTGGGCGCGGACGCTGCGGCCGGAGAGGATCGGTTGAACGGCCGTCGCGAAGCGACCAGATGCTTCCCCAGCGCCACAAGACGAAGGGCGTGACGATGACCATCGGAATCAATGGAATGGCCCACGTCATACTGACGGTGAGCCGCTTTGATCTTGCCCGCGCGTTCTATCGTCGCCTCTTGCCGGAATTCGGGATGACGGTGGTGTCCGACAGCGACCGGTTCTTTTACTGCGTCGGGGCACGGACTGCGATTGGCATCGAACCATGCGATCCGGCGCGGGCGGGCGAGCGCTTCGTGCAGCAGCGGGTCGGCCTGCACCATCTCTGCCTCCGCGCCCGCTCGCGTGAGGATGTGGACAAATGCGCTGCCCTGCTCCGCGAGATGCGCGCGACCATCGTTCGCGGCCCCGCCGAAGACACCTGGGCGCCGGGCTACTACTCCGTTTTATTCGAGGATCCGGACGGCATCAGACTGGAGGTAAACTTCGTTCCGGGCGGCGGACTGCTTGCCGAGGGGACGCAATTTCGCCCCGGCGCCGAATATAGCTGACTATATCTGAGTAGCGTCGCCCATATGGTCCGCGCCGCCGAGCCGCGGCTCTAGATGCGCGTGCCGACACTGCGGGCGTGCAGCCGCCCCGAAGCCGAAGTTGCGGCGAGGCTCATTACTTTCTCAGCCGCACGCCCGCGCCGCCACCGTTCTCATCGAAGAACGCGACGCCCGCTGCCTCGAAGGCGCGCCGCAATGCCGAGAGATTATCGGGAGTCGGCTGACGGTGCCCTCTCTCAAAGTGAGCGATCGTGCTCAGGCTGACGCCGCTCTCGATCGCCAACTGCACCTGGGTCATGCCGAGCAGCCCGCGAGCTGCACGCGACTGCGCCGCCGTAATTGTCATACCTTATTGTTAACGGGGATTGATCATAAGCGTGCTTGCAAAAATCGACGTGCTGGCCGGATGAAACTAGGGGTGATCGGTGCAAGCGGCAGTGAGCGGGCGGCTGCGGTTATCAAACCCTCGAGGTCTGTTATCTAACACGCCCAGGCACGAACGCCGATGCTAGGCTCCGGGCATGGCGTTGGTCCGTTGCACGCGATGTGGGGAAGCGGGGCACGTTCGGTGGAATTGCCCGAACGCTCAGCGCCGAACCCCTCCGCCTCCGCCGTCGAGCACTCCGCTACCTCCGACGGAGCGGCCCGAGGTGACCGAAATCGGGGCATCACCCAAAAGGAGGGGACGGCATCGACCGGCCGAGCTGCTTGCTCCCCCTGGACAGTGCGCGTTCTGCGATCGCCGGCGCGAGCGTAGCCGGACGGGCATGGCGTCGCTGAGGGCGGTAAGGAGAACGAAGCGCGATCAAGCGGCGGAGTGACGCCTCCGGGCGCCGGGATCGCCGGATCGGAACCGGCTCGCCGGCCGCTCTGTTGCCATCTAATGAGCGGCGATGACGACCAGGACGTTCGGCAGTTTGCGCGCGCCATGATTTACGCGAACGGCGCCCCTGACGCCCTATCGATCGCGCGGCGCGCGGCTGAGTTCCAGCGTGAGCGCGGCCGGTCCGACCGCGTTGCCTGGTGGCTGCGTATTGTCGATGCGATCGAGAGGTTTCGCTAAGCCGCGCACAGGCCTGCCCAGACCGTGAGTTGGTTCCCGTCCAACGCCCGCAGCCAATCGGGCACAGCGCCGCTCCAGGCCGCCACAACCACGACCGCGCAACGGCTCGCCATCGGAACGTTCCGGCTCGCGGTGATCGTCGTCACACGCCGTTTTCAGATGGCGGACACCGTGTGATCCCACTCACGGGTCAGCCATGCATTTTCTGCGTACCCTCCTCCTGTCGACGAGTTCCACTGAGGGAGGACCACCATGAAATTCCTGCTCGCCATCGCCCTGCTGTTCGGTTTCGCATCGTTCACGGCCGCCCATGCCGAGTGGGAAATCCTCGACACCGGTTCGGCGGTCTATGCAGGTGCGGCGACCACGCCCGCAACCGAGACGGCGAAGTCTACCGCACCGGCGACGACGGCGCCGACCACGTCCAGTACGACCAAAGAGGTTGCCAAGAACAACGCGCCGTCGAAGTAGCGCTGTTCAGCGTCTGATCCCGTAAGCCCCGTCGCCGCCGACGGGGCTTTCGTTTTTACCAAGCGGCTGCACCCCATCCATCGGAATGGTAACGATATCAGCCGCCAGCCATCGTTCCGCGGATGGAACAAACCGAGCAATTGCCCCGTTTGCGCCGGGCATCATTTTGAGGGGAACATCATGAGATCGATCGCTCTCACATTGTCTGCCATCAGCCTGACGGCGATTGCCATCGCCGGTTGTGCGAACAAATTGGATCAGCCGCTGCCCGGCCCGACGCCCACCGCCGCCACCAGTCCCGCCCCCGGTACCGCAGGCTCCGCGCTCGTGCCGGGCACCACGCCGGGCGCCGCCAGTACGACGCCGGTCGAGCCGGCCAATCAGCCGGGAGGCGAGCCGCTGACGTCGCCCACGAGCAACGTACGCTGACGGCATCGCCAATCTCCGCGGTCGCATCGCCGCACGCTCGGCTCGACGTCAGCCGCGCGGCATCGCTGCGCGGCTGGGCGTTTTTGCTGTGCTGCCTGGCGCTCATCACGGCCGCGGCGCCGGCGCGCGCCGACCCGCAATGGCTGACGCTGCCGCCGACCCCGACTCTGCCGAAGCCTGAGCGCTCGGGCTATGCGCCGGTGAATGGCGTCCGCCTCTGGTACGCCGTGTTCGGCCGCGGCGAGCCCGTCATCCTCCTGCATGGCGGGCTCGCCAACGCGAATTACTGGGGCAATCAGGTACCGGCTCTGGCGCAGCGCTACCGCGTCATCGTCATGGACAGCCGCGGCCACGGCCGCAGCACCCGCAACGCTGAGCCCTATGGCTATGACCTCATGGCCGACGACGTGCTCGGCCTCATGGATTTTCTCAAGCTCCGCAAGGCGGCGATCGTCGGCTGGAGCGACGGCGCGATCCTCGGCCTCGACATCGCGCTGCGCCATCCCGAGCGGCTGACGAAGCTCTTCGCCTTCGCCGCCAATTCCGACCCGAGCGGCGTCGCCGATATCAGCAAGAGCCCGGTCTTCACCGCCTTCATCGCCCGGGCCGAGAAGGAGTATCGGGCGCTGTCGCCGACGCCGACGGAATACCAGGCGTTCCTCGCGCAGATCGAGAAGATGTGGGCGACGCAGCCGAATTGGACGCAAGCGCAGCTGCAGCAGATCACGGTGCCGGTGTGGATCGTCGACGCCGACCATGACGAGGCGATCAAGCGCGAGAACACCGAGTTCATGGCCAGAGCGATCCCCGGCGCCGGCTTGCTGATTCAGCCGGAGGTCAGCCACTTCTCCTTCCTGCAGGATCCCCAGCAATTCACCAACGACGTGCTTCACTTCCTCGAGCACGTCAAAGCCCAGTAAGTGCGCGCGCTCGTGCCCGCGAAGGCGGAAAAAAGCTTCACCACGGAGGCACGAAGAATCTCCGTGTCCTCCGGGCCTCTGTGGTGAATCGATATTTGATCGCCCTGTCGCTGGCGCGGCGGGCGCTAGTGCCACTCCGACAGCTCGACCACCACACCCTCGGGACCGTCGAGAAAAACCAGCTTCCGTTCATGGAAGTCCAGTATCCCGCTGCGCGCCTCGAAGCCGTTCGCGCGCATGGTGCGAAGCTCGGCTTCGAGGTCATCGGTCGCGAAGCAGATGTGGTTGAGGCCGATCTTGTCGAGGTCGCGGATATGCGGATCGGACAAGGCCTCGGGATGGCGGTAGTGGAGCAGCTGGATTTCGGTGCGCGGGCTCGCATTCTCCAGCACCAAGGTCACGTGATCGGCCTCGATCTCCGGTACGCCCATATAGGAGGCAAAAGGCTCGCCGGCGATGACCACGGACATCGCCTCGGTGAAGCCCAGCAGCCCGAAGAAGCGGCGCGCTCTGTCGAGATCGCGCACCGCGATGGTCAGGTGGTCAAAACGCCGTACGGTCATCGCCCTCCCCTTCCATTGATCCGTTTCTCCGTTCGCTCTCCGGTTGACATTCGATCAAGACAGCGATTGAGTGTGATGTCACGCAACTGTCATCTCTGCACCTTCGGCACAGCCCGTTCCTTGACCGTGGAGCTTATCCCCTCTCCGCCAGGGATGCTCCGCGTCGCTTCCTGCAACCGCGAGGGACGGTATGATGCGCTCACGACACACGGCCCTGGCCATTCTCCTCGTCGCGACACTCGGCGGCTGCGCCGAGAACCCCACGCCGACCGACGCCAGGTCGAGCTGCTATTACCGGCCGACCGCGGGCAGCTGGGGCGACAATATCGATCTCTCGCAGGTCTCGATGCTGCCGCACAATCCCTATTGGGTAACCTATGTGCCGGCCAATTCGGCCGATCTCTCGGTCTCCACGGACAATCCCTGCGCCGGGCAGCCCGGTCATGTGCTGTTCGCGGTCGATCGCTCGGCGGCGCCATTGCCCATCGCCGTCGCCGACTACTGAACTCCCGCTCCCGGTTGCGGCGGCGTTCGTCAAACCGCGAGCGCCGCTGGCGCGGCCCCGACATGAAAGCGCATAATGGGGCGCGCGGGAGGTCGTAACCATGGCCCAGGGACAGACGGGAGGACCGGGATCGGACAGCAAGAGCAGCGCCGCCGCGTCCGAGAAGAAAGCGTCGGCTCAAGTCGAAGCGGCGCCCACGGGGCTGGTTCCGCGTTTGCCGCCGGGCGAGTACAGCGACGGCCATCCGTTGGACGAGGTCAACTACCTCGAATGCAAGCTGATCCTGAAGCCTGATCGCTTCACCGCCGCTCAGGCTTTTCTCGAGTATGGCGCGCTGATGCGCAGCGTGGCGAAGAAATGCGGCATTGCCTTGGACGGCGCGAGCGTACCCCTGAAGCCGCAGATCCGGGAAGTGCTGTTCCTCGATACGCCCGATTTCCAGCTCTACAAGAATGCCTTCATCCTGCGCCGACGGATCCGTTATGACCTGGGCTTTCCCGCCGGCGAGCCGGAGATCGTCTTCAAGTTCCGACATCCCGAAGCTCAGACGGCCGCAACGCTCGACGTGCGGCCGAACATCGCCGGCAAGTACCGGGTCAAGTTCAAGTCCGAGGCACTGCCGCTCAAAGGCGAGGTCGGCGGCTACCGGCTGCTGTTCTCGCACAATGTTCAGCTGGGACTGAGCCAGCTGCCGGACGGCGAACGGACGTCGCTGGCGAGCTTGGCGAAAATCTTTCCGTGCCTCGCGCCACTGAAGAAGTCGCGGGACTACGTCCAGCTGGTCAATCAGACCATCGTCGAAGAGGTGCTGCAGGATCTCGGCACGCTCGATTTCGGCAAGGGCGTCACGGCGAATGCGAACATCGCCCTGTGGCGCGAGCGCGGCATGCATCGCCCGCTCTGCGGCGAGTTTGCTTTCCAGGCGAAGTTCAAGCGCCGCGACGATCTGCACGACAAGGCCCAGGAGCGGGTGCGCGCATTCTTCGTCGCGCTGCAGCAAGCCGATCGCAACGGCCTCGATCTCACCACCACCAAGACCGGCATGGTGTATCGCCTGCACGGCGAGCCGCACCAGGCGCTCGAATAGGGAGCCAACCCGTGCCCGACCGGCGGCGATGAAGCTGCTCGCACGTTTTCACGAGGACAATCTGCTCGGCGTGCGCTTCGCTCTCAATGTCTTCGTCGGCGCGAGCCTGTTGTGGATGCTGCTGCGCTTGCTCGCCGACGCGAACCCGATCTGGGCGATCGCATCGATGATCGCGGCGAGCGAGCCGGTGGTGAGGAATGCCGTGCGGATGTTCCGTGCCCGCATCATCAACGTGCTGGTCGGCTGCGCGGTCGGTCTTGCGGTTCTCGCCATCGGCGGCACGAACGAATGGAAAGTGCCGCTCGCCATCTCGATTGCCGTGCTCGTCTCGTCCTATGTCGTGCGCATCCAGACCATGTGGCGGCAGGCACCGATCAATGCCGCTCTCGTCATCGCCTCGGGCCTCGCCCAGCACTCGAAGCTGAGCGGCATCGAGGATGGCCTGCAGAAGGTCGGCGAGGTCATCTTGGGCTGCGTCGTCGGCCTGCTCGTCACCTGGCTCTTTTCGCTGCTCTGGCCGATGCGCGAGATGCCGGCGAAGCCGGAGGCGCAATCAGCAAAGGCGTGACTCAGGCCTTCGGGGCAGGGCTCTCGCCTCTGGATTCACCACAGAGACACAGAGGCACAGAGAACAATAGAATGGCGCGCGACGCGCGCCGATACCTCTTTCCTCACTGCCTCAGTGTCTCTGTGGTGAAATCCTTTTCGGCCGCAGATGCGGCGACAAATCCGCTCTAAGCGCTCCCTGCCCCTAGCTTGGTCGAGCTGCCGAGCAGGCGGATGATCTCTTCGGCGACGGATGCGGCGGTTGCTTGCACGTCGACCGTCAGCGGATCTTCGTCCGGACCCGGCTCCTCGAGTGTGTCGATCTGGCTCTGCAACAGGCTTGCCGGCATGAAGTGCCCGTGGCGGCCCGCGAGGTGCTGTGCGATGATATCCCGGCCGCCGCGAATATAGACGAGCCGCGCTTCCGGCCGGTCGCCGATGATGATCTGCCGGTAGGATCGCTTGAGCGCCGAGCAGGTGATGATCCCCGGCTGCTTCGCGGCGCGTTGACGATCGATCCACGCCGCGACCGCTTCGAGCCAAGGCAGGCGATCGGCGTCGGTCAAGGGAATGCCGGCCTGCATCTTGGCGACATTCGCCTCGGGATGAAGCGCGTCGCCCTCCTGGAAGGGCCAGCCGAGGCGCCCCGCCAGCTCTTCCGCCACCGTCGTCTTGCCGGCACCGGAGACCCCCATGATCACCAGGACGGGCGGATGGCCGCGATGGGCGCGCGCGCTGTCGAGGCGATGGACGCCGCTCTCATCGGCGACGAAGACCGGATCGGCGCGGCTGATGAAGAGGCCGCTTTCGACCACGCCGACGATGCCTCCGATGCGCTGCTCGAGCCGCGCCGGGTCGGCGATCGGACCGAACTTGCAGTCAAGAATGCGGTTGCCGCTGTCGGTGATGAACGGCCCTCCCGCCGGCGCGAGGCGCAATTTTGCGCTGGCGCCGGCCGCCTCGAGCGCCGCCCAGGTCGCTTCGAGGCCGAAGGCGACGACCTCGACGGGCACCGGCACATGCGTGCCGAGCCGATCCACCAGCTTCACGCCGTCGACGATGATGGCGAGGCGCCTGGTGGCGGCGGCAACGATCTTCTCGTGCAGCAAAGCGCCGCCCAGCCCCTTGACCAGGTTGAGCGTGCCGCGCTCCACCTCGTCCGCGCCGTCGATCGTGAGATCGATGTGCCGATGCTCGGCGAAGGACGTCAGCGGAATCCCCGCTTCCCGCGCCTGAGCGGCGGTGCGGTCGGACGTGGGAATGCCGAGAAAGCGCAAGCCCTGCCCGTGACGACGGGCCAGCGCCTCGACGGCGAAGGCGGCCGTCGAGCCGGTGCCAAGCCCGACCACCATGCCGTCCTCGACCAGAGCGACCGCCGCCTCGGCGGCCATGCGCTTCAGGGCGTCCCGGTCTGGTGCGCCCGGCGCGCTCATCGTTCGGCCGCGGCGGCGGCGCTGGCGCGGATCGCCGCGATCGCCGCCCGATAGTCTTTGGCGCCGAAGATCGCCGAGCCGGCCACGATCGCCGTGGCGCCCGCCGCAGCGGCCTCTCCGGCTGTCGTCACGTTCTCGCCGCCATCGACCTCGATCACCGGCGCGAGGCCGCGCTCCCGGCAGATCGCCCGAAGGCGCCGGACCTTGGGCAGCATCTCCGGCAGAAAGGCCTGCCCGCCGAAGCCGGGATTGACCGTCATCACCAGAATGATGTCGCAGAGATGGAGGACATACTCGATGAGCTCCGGCGGGCTTGCCGGATCGAGCACGACGCCCGCTTTCTTGCCGAGCTCGCGGATCCCGGTCAGCACGCGATGCAGATGGATCGTCGAACCGGGCTCCGCCTGCACCAGCAGATGATCGGCACCCGCCTTGGCAAAGTCGGCGAGATAGCGTTCCGGCTCGACGATCATCAGATGCACGTTGAGCGGCTTTGCCGTCGAACGGCGGATGGCCTCGACCACGACGGGACCGATGGTGATGTTGGGGACGAAGCGGCCATCCATCACATCGACGTGGATCCAATCGGCGCCGGCCGCATCGACGGCGCGGACCTCCTCGCCCAGGCGCGCGAAATCGGCCGACAACACCGAAGGTGCCACAAGGACCGCCGGCATGGTCATACCCTCCCCGTCACGCGGCGCCGCCGCCAGCGGCGTCGGTGGAAAAGCGAAACACCGTGGTCGAGCGAAAGCGCTCGCCCGGCCGCAGCACCGCGGAGGGAAAGCTCGGCTGATTGGGCGCGTCGGGGAAGCCCTGGGTCTCGAAGCAGAGCGCGTCACTCTGCCGATAGGTCCGGCCGGAGGGGCCGGCCAGCGCTCCGTTGAGGCTGTTGCCGGTATAGAATTGCAGGCCCGGCCGGTCGGTCAGGACCTCGAGAATACGCCCCGTCGCGGGGTCGAAGGCGCGCGCCGCCAGCCTCACCCCGCCCGCTTCCGCCCGGCGCAGGACCCAATGGTGATCGTATCCCCGGGCGAAGCGAAGCTGCTCCTCGGCAAGCCGGATGCGCTCGCCGACGGCTCTGGGCTCGCGGAAGTCGAACGGCGTGCCGCGAACCGGGCGGATTTCACCCGTCGGAATTTGCGTCGCATCGGTCGGGGTGAAGCCATCGGCTTCGATCGAGACGAGATGGCCGAGGATGTCTCCCGCCCCTTCGCCGGCGAGATTGAAATAGCTGTGATTGGTCAGGTTCAGGATCGTCGGCTTGTCGGTCCCGGCCTCATAGTCGATGCGCAATTCGTTGGTGCGGCCGAGGCTGTAGCGGACATCCACCGCGAGGTTGCCGGGATAGCCTTCCTCGCCATCGCGGCTGAGATAGCTGAGCCGCAGCGCTTCGCCCGCCCCGCCGGCCGCGCGCCATACGACCTTGTCGAACCCCTTCCGGCCGCCATGGAGCGCGTTCGGACCGTTGTTGGTTTCCAGGCGATATTCGCTGCCGTCGAGGGCAAAGCGCCCGCGCGCGATGCGATTGGCGAAACGGCCCACGACGGCGCCGAAATGCGGGCTGCGGTGCTCATAATCCGCAAGGGAGTCGAGGCCGAGCACGACATTGGCGCCGCGGCCCTGCCGGTCCGGCACCTCGATGCGGGCGATGATGCAGCCGAGCGTCAGCACCTCGACCCGCATCCCGGCATCATTCGCCAGGACGTAACGCTCGACGGTCTGGCCGTCTTCGGTCACGCCATAGGGACTCTGCTCCATCGCCGCGACCCTAGCTCTCGCCGGCGGCGGCTCGGTCGACGAACCAGAGGAGCTCGCCCACCGGCTTGACGCGCGCCGCCGGCACGTCACTGCCGCCGGCACGGATGGTGCGCAGGATGGCTGCCTTCTCCCTTCCGGCGACGAGAAAGCCGACAAAGCGGCTGCTGTCGATGACGGGATAGGTCATGGTGATGCGCACTTCCGGGCGGCCATGGGAGACGGCGGCGACCCAGCGGCGGCGCTCCTCGAGCACCGGCTCTCCCGGCAGCAGCGAGGCGGTATGGCCATCGCCGCCCAGGCCGAGCAGCGTGATATCGAAGAGCGGCCTCGCCGGATCGAGCGTTGCCGCGCCATAAGCCTGCTGCAGGGTCAGCTCGTAGCGCCGCGCCGCGTCCTCGGGCGTTCCGTCGGCCGGGACGGGATGGATATTCTCCGGCGGCACCGGCGCCTTGGCCAGCATCGCCTCGCGCGTCATGCGATAGTTGCTCTCGGGATGATCATAGGGCACGAAACGCTCATCGCCCCAATACCAATGGACGCGCGGCCAGGGAAAGCGGCTCTTGAAGCCCTCGGACGCCAGCAGCCCATAGAGCGTCTTGGGCGTCGACCCGCCCGAGAGCGAGACCCGGAACGTGCCGGCGGTCGCCACAGCGGTTGCCGTCATCCATTCCGCCACATGCCGCGCCAGTGCCAGCGGATCTGGAAATATGTCGACGCGCCCGATCGCCTTGCTCATGGTGCCGGCTAGCCCCCATAGCCGAGAACGAAACGCTCCATCGCCTTGGCGAAGCCCTCGTCATTGTAGGAATCCGTGGTGGCGGTCGCTTGCGCCTTGACCTCGTCGGAGGCATTGCCCATGGCGATGCTCAAGCCCGAGCGCTTGAACATCAGCACGTCGTTGGGCTGATCACCGATGGTGGCGATCTCGTCGGCCGGCACTTCGAGATGTTCGGAAAGATACGCCACCACCGCGCCCTTGTTGGCATCCTTGTTGGTGATGTCGAGGTAATAGGGCTGCGACCGGTTCGCCGTCGCGCGCTGCCCGAAAGCGGCCTGGGCGTCGGCTTCGGCGCGCTGGACACGGTCGTGGTCGTCGCTGACCCCGACGATCTTCGCGACATGGTCGAGCCGGTCGTCGAAATTGGCGACAAGCTTGGGCTCGAACTTGACCGTCCATGCCTCGCGCGCGACATGGGGCGCACCGGGCTTGGTGATCAGCCAGTCATTGCCGCTATAGACCCAGGCGTCGAGACCATGCTCGCGAATGAGATCGATCGCCTGACGCGCGATGTCGGGCGGCACCGTATTCTGCTTCAAGATCGCGAGATCGCGCTTCACAAACAGCCCGCCATTGAAGCCGGCGATCGGGGTCAGGAGCTCGAGCGCGTCGAACAGCATCGCCATGCCCAGCGGCGGGCGGCCGCTGGTGATGGCGAAACGGATGCCCCTCTCGTGCAGCGCCCGGACCGCGGCCTGCGCGCGCTTCGTCAGCACCTTCTCCTCGGTGACGAGCGTCCCGTCGACATCGGCCAGCACCAGCGAAATCTTGCGCTTTTCCGCCATCGCAACCTCGCCCTCCCGCGTCATGCCAGCGGCCGCCAGGCGCGGCCATCGCGCGTCAACAGCTCGTCGGCCGCGGCGGGCCCGTTCCCGCCCGCGACATAGTTCGGAAAGTCCTTGGGCGCGGTTTCCGCCCAGGCGTCCAGGATGGGCTGCACCGCCTGCCAGCCGCCCTCGACATTGTCGGCGCGCTGGAACAAGGTCGCATCGCCGATCATGCAGTCATAGAGCAGCGTCTCATACCCGGTGTTGGGCGCTGTCTTGAAAAAGCTCTCATACGCGAAATCCATGCTGACCGTGTTGAGGCGCACGGTCGGCCCCGGATGCTTGGCGGCGAATTCAAGCGCGATGCCCTCATCCGGCTGGATGCGCAAGATCATCCAGTTGGGGCTCATCCGCTCGAGATGCACGTCGCGGAACAGGGCAATGGGCGCCTGGTGGAAACGGATGGCGATCTCGGTCCAGCGGCTCTTCAGGTATTTGCCGGTGCGCAGATAGAACGGAACACCCGCCCAGCGCCAATTGTCGATCCTGAGCTTGCAGGCGATGTAGGTCTCGGTGCTGGAAGTCGAAGAGACGTCGGGCTCCTGGCGATAGGCGCGCACCGGCTTGCCCAAAACGGTGCCGGCGCCGTATTGGCCGCGCACCGCGTCGCGCAGCGCCTGCGCCGGAGTGAGCGGATGGATCGCCTGGATGACCTCAGCCTTCTTCGAGCGCACCGCATCGGCATCGAACGAAGTCGGCGGCTCCATCGCCGTCATCGCCAAGAGCTGGAAGACATGGTTGGGCACCATGTCGCGCAACGCGCCGGTCTTCTCGTAGAACTTGCCGCGGCGCTCGACGCCGACCGTCTCGGCCGCGGTGATCTGGATGTGGTCGATATGCTCGCGGTTCCACAGCGGCTCGAAGAGGCCGTTGGCGAAGCGCAGCACCATGATGTTCTGCACCGTCTCCTTGCCGAGGAAATGATCGATCCGATAGATCTGATGCTCCTGCAGCGTCTTCAGGATTTCGGCATTGAGCGCCTTGGCGGAAGCCAGATCGTGGCCGAACGGCTTTTCGATCACCACCCGGCGCCAATGCCCGTTGTCTTCTTTCACCAGGCCGGCGGCGCCCAGGGCGGCAACCACGGTGGCGAAGAATCGATCGGCGATGGCGAGATAGAAGAGGTGGTTGCCGTTGGTGCCGGCCGTCCGATCCAAGGCGGCGAGGTGCTCACCCAGCCGGCGATACATCCCCGCATCGGTGAGATCGCCGCGCAGATAGGTCATGCGGTCGGTCAGCCAACGCCAGGCGGTCTGATCAATGTGATCGGCCTCGAATTCGCCGCCGCCTTGCGTCACGAATTCGTTCATCATGTCGGTCAGGCCTTGCCGCCAGCTTTCCGCCGTCTTGTCGGCAAGATCGACGCCGACGAGCTGAAAGCCTTGCGGCAGCCGTTTGGCATTGACCAGGTTGTACAGCGCCGGCACGACCAGGCGCTTGGTGAGATCGCCGGCAGCGCCGAAGATCACCATCGCGCAAGGCGGCGCCATGACGGCACTGTCGGACTCGGTTGCGCTTCCGCGCTTCAGCTGCTCTTGTCGCCCCGCCATGGCCGCTTTACTCCCTCTCCTTAGCGCTTGCCGCTCGCGCCCGCTTTGACCCGCTCCAGAACTTCCTTCGCGACCGCGACCACCCGCTCAGGCTCGAAGCCGAATTTGCGCTGCAGCTCCTTGAGCGGCGCCGAGGCGCCGAAGGTCTTCATGCCGATGACCTCTCCGGCGGCGCCGACATAACGGTCCCAACCCAGCACGGATCCCTGCTCGATGGCGACGCGCGCCGCGACGGCGGGCGGCAGCACCTTCTCGCGATAGGCCTGCGGCTGATGCTCGAAGATCTCCCAGGACGGCATCGAGACGACGCGCGCGCGGATGCCTTCCGCGCTCAGCGCCTCATGCGCTTCGATCGCCAGTACGACCTCGCTGCCCGAGGCGATGAGAATGACCTCGGGCGTGCCGCGCGGCGGATCCGCCATGATATAGGCACCCTGAGCGACGCCGGCGGCCGAGGCGTATCGGCTGCGATCGAAGGTCGGCAGCGGCTGGCGTGACAGCGTGATCACCGCCGGCTCATGGCGCAGCTGCAGGATATAGCGATAAGCTTCGACCACCTCATTGGCATCGGCCGGCCGCAGCACGACGAGACCCGGCACCGCGCGCAGCGAGACCAGCTGCTCCACCGGCTGATGCGTCGGACCGTCCTCGCCATCCCCCATGGCGTCATGGCTGAAGATCCAGATGCACGGAATCTCCATGATCGCCGACAGGCGGATCGCCGGCCGCGCATAGTCGCTGAAGATGAAGAAGGTGGCGCCGAACGCACGCAGCTTCGAGAGCGTCAGGCCATTGACGATCGCCGCCATGGCATGCTCGCGAATGCCGAAATGGAGATTTCGGCCGCCCGGTGTTGCCGCTTCGAAATCGCCGGCGCCGGCGAATTTGAGCGCCGTCCGGTTCGAGGGAGCGAGATCCGCCGAGCCGCCCAGGAACCAGGGAATATTCTGGGCGAGCACGTTGAGCACCTGCCCCGACGCATCGCGCCCGGCAATGCCCTTGGGATTGGCGGGGAAGCTGGGCAGGTTGCGGTCCCAGCCCGCGGGCAGCTCGCGGCGCTGCATCTGCTCGATCTCGGTGGCAAGATCGGGGAACTGTGCGCGATAGGCGGCGAACAGCGTCTCCCAACGGTCGCGCGCCTCGGCGCCGCGCCGGCCGATACCGGCGGCAAAATGCTCGCGCACGCCGTCGGGCACGAGGAACTTGGCGTCCTCCGGCCAGCCATAGGCGCGTTTCGTGAGACGGACTTCCTCTTCGCCCAGGGGCTCGCCATGGGCGTCGGCCGTATCGATCTTGTGCGGCGAGCCATAGCCGATATGGCTGTCCAGGATGATCAGGGTCGGCCGGCCCTCGGTCTTGCGGAAGACGGCGAGCGCTTCCTCGATGAAGTGCAGATCATTGGCATCGCCGACGCGCAGCACGTTCCAGTGATAGCCGAGGAAGCGCGCCGCGACATCCTCGGTGAAGGTGATGTGCGTATTACCTTCGATGGTGATGTGGTTGTTGTCGTAGATCCAGCAGAGATCGTCGAGGCCGAGATGCCCGGCGAGCGAGGCCGCTTCGGAGCCGACGCCTTCCATCAGGCAGCCATCGCCGCAGATCGCATAGATGTTATAATCGAACAGCTCGAAGCCGGGCCGGTTGTAGCGGCTGGCAAGCCATTTCCGCGCGATCGCCATGCCGACGCTGTTGGCGATCCCCTGCCCCAGCGGACCGGTCGTCGTCTCGACCCCCGAGACCCAATGATATTCGGGGTGTCCCGGTGCTTTGCTCTCGAGCTGGCGGAAGTGGCGGATATCGTCGAGCGTGACCGCGGGCTTGCCGAGGCGCTCATATTCGGCATCGACCGCGACGGTCCCGGTCAGATGCAGCACCGACCAGAGCAGCATCGAGGCGTGGCCGTTGGAGAGCACGAAACGGTCGCGGTCGGGCCAGATCGGATCCTTCGGGTCGAAGCGCATGACCCGGTTCCAGATCGTGTAAACCAGCGGCGCCAGCGCCATGGGCGTGCCGGGATGCCCCGACTTCGCCTGCTGCACCGCGTCGATGGAGAGCGTGCGGATCGTGTTGATCGCCAGCTGGTCGAGCTCTTGCTCTGTCATGACTGCGACTTCTCGATATGGCCGCCGAACTCGTAGCGCATGGCCGAAAGCAGCTTGTTGGCGAAATCCGCCTCGCCGCGCGAGCTGAAGCGCTCGTACAGCGCCGCGGACAGGACGTGGGCCGGAACGCCCTCGTCGATCGCGG
>Ga0335076_10002653_pt1 | contig 17831 bp, 13 predicted proteins | sample Lox_Sample_25_FD_206717 | JGI IMG/M metagenome (GOLD analysis project Ga0335076, IMG submission 206717) | Soil microbial communities from Loxahatchee National Wildlife Refuge, Florida, United States - Lox_Sample_2.5 | ecosystem: Environmental > Terrestrial > Soil > Wetlands | place: USA... | reverse complement strand
GGAGGCGGCGGAGAGCCCCCTCGTCTCCGCCCTCGTCGTCGGGCTGGGCTACTTCGCGGGCGCCCTGGTGCCGGTGCTGCCGGTCCTCCTCGGAGCGGCCGGCATCCTGCCGACGGTCGTCGCCGCCGGAGTCACGATCGTCGTCGTCTCCGCGATCGTCGCCTTCATCTCCGGCATGAACGTGAGGCGGCGGATCCTGCTCAACCTCGCCGTAATGGCGATCGCGGTGGCCGTGACCTACGCCATCGGTCTCCTCGCGAAGGCCGTCCTGGGCATCGCCGTCTAGGACGCCGGGCCACGGTCAGGCGACCGGGAGGCAGACCCGCACGTCCAGCCCGTCCTCGGCCGGGAGCACGACCGCGCACCGCTCGGCGGGGGCGAGGATGTCGAAGGCCGTCGGGGGGCCGGCGTCGAACTCGATCTCCCGCACGGGCAGGCGGGAGAGGTTCGTGACGAGGAGGCCGGCGCGAGGGTGGACGACGTGCAGCCGCTCGAGGCCCGGGAGCCCCTCCTGGCGTCTCAGGAGGTCGATCGCCCGCAGCGAGCGGCGCACCGTCACCTCGTCCACGCCGGCCACCGCGTCGCGGACCAGGCGGGCGAGGTCGGCGAGGGGCGCCGTCTCGAGGCGCTCCCGCTCGATCGACGCGCGGGCCATCGCGACGGCGCACCCGAAGTAGGTCGCCGGGAAGCCCGGCAGCAGCCGCCGGACGTCCACCGGGCAGCTCAGGAACGCGGTCGCCTCGCTCGCGGGGGCCCACGCGGGGACGTGCTCCCTCCAGAGCCACGCCGCCACGACGTCGTTGTGCGAGAGGCGGACGGGGCAGGCCGCCTGGGCCGGGCCGAGGAGGGCGGAGAGCTCGCTCTTCGGGAAGAGCCGGCGGGTCCATCGCAGCCGGTCGCGCGGGATCTCCGGACGCCTGCCGCCGAGGAAGAGGCCGCAGGCCTCGCGCACGCCCTCCGGATCGAGGGGCGCGCCGGCTTCGCTCCCTCCGGCGGCGAGGACGCTCCGATCGAGCGCGGGCGGAGGGACGTCGCGGCCGTGGAAGACGCGCGACCAGGCCGAGAGGAGGTAGAAGTAGCTGAAGCCGTCCGCGATCGCGTGGGAGAGGCCCACGCCCAGGACCGAGCCGTCCGGAGTATGGGTCAGGCGGACGCGGGCGAGCGGCCGGCCTTCCACGGTCTCGACGGGATCCACGAACCGCTGCCGCTCGACGCTCTCGGAGAACGTCGCCGCCGACGTGTCGACCTCGAACGTGAGGCCGTCGGCGGCGGGCTCGAAGGCGTACTGGGCGCCGCACCGGACGAGCCGGCTGCCGGCGGGCGGAAAGAGGGCGAGCGTGCGCCGGAGGCTCCCGGCCAGGCGTTCCGCGTCCATCCGCCCCTCGTAGGCGAACACGAACTCGAGCGGATAGGCGCCCCGCCCCGTGAAGACGAGGTCGATGGGCGAGAGAGGGATCATCACGCGGCCGAGCGCCCCTCGGGGTCCGGCCCGTCCGGACGCGCCGCAACGAGGACCGCCCGAAGGTCCTCGAACATCCTGTAGGTGAGGCCCCAGATCACGAGGCCTTCGATGCGCAGGCACGGCAGGTCGAGGACGTTCTCCTCGTACTGGTACTGCAACGTCGAGCGGGTCTCGGGCGCGAGGAGCCTCGAGAGGGGGAGCCAGTGCAGGCTCACCACCTCGTGGCTCGGCGTGCCGTCGATCGTCCGGGACAGGCGGAAGACGAACGGCGCGATCACGAGGTCCACCGGCCGGCCCCGGGCGAGCGCCTTCACCTCGTCGAGGGCTCCGAGGGACTCGCCGTCCCGCGCCAGGTCGAGCCCCGTCTCCTCGAGGGTCTCCCGCACCGCCGTGGCCTCGGGAGAGGGATCGTCCGGCTCGGCCCGCCCGCCCGGGAAGCCCATGTGCCCGGACCAGGGGTCCTTCTCGTGCTCGGCCCGCCGGATGAAGAGGATCTCCACCCCCTCCTTTCCCTCGCGGAGGACGAGGGCCACCGCCGCCCGCGGCATTCCACCCGCGACCCGGACCGGGGCGTGGCCGCGGAGGGCCCGGCCGAGCTCGTCCCAGCCGGTCACCGGCCGGGTGCCAGAGCGAGGAGGGCCCGGGCGTGGGTCAGCCACAGGAAGCCCATGTTCGGGGCGAGCTTTCCGCCGGAGAGGAGACCGTCCACCTCGGCCGGCGAGGCGTAGCGGAGGCCCGCGATCTCGTCGGCGGGCGGCGCGAAGCCTTCGAGCGGGACGTCCGTCCGCCCGAGGTAGCTCGCGACGTGGTAGGTCACGTTCCGGATGCCGCCGCCGGGCCCGATTCGCACGTCCCGCAGGTTGAGCTGGAGCGAGACCCGGCGGAAGACCGCGTGACGCGAGAGGTCGAGAGCCGCGGCGAGCCGCTCGTACTCCGCCGCGTCGCGGCCGAGGCGCACGCGCGGCGAGGCCGGGTCGCCGAACAGCTCCTCGCCCGCCTCCCGCACCGCCGCCGCGTCGAAGTCCTCGCCCTCGTCGACGTGGCCGCCCACCGTCTTGTCCCAGCGCCCGCCGTTCTCCTTGTCCTCGGGGCGGAGCTGCAGCAGCACGTCGCCCCGCGCGTTCACGAGCAGGATGTTGATGGCGCCGACGGCGAGGCCCGAGCGCTTGGCCTCCGCGCGGGGCAGGGCGCCCGCCGGGCGGCCGTCCTCGTGGTAGACCCGGACCCTCTCGTCCTGCGGCTCCGGCACCGCCGCCTCAGGACTCGAGCAGCTGGAGCTGGCGGTGGGCTCCGCCGGCGATCAGGCCGTAGGCCAGGATGAAGGAGGCGTGGACCAGCGGGTCGAGGTGCGCCGCCCCGAGGGCCTGGAAGTGGGCGAAGATGACGTCGGCCACGCTGAGGACGAAGAACCCGCCGAGGAGGATCGCCCAGACGTCGCCGGCGTGGGAGCCGCGCAGGCGCAGGGCGATCCGCAGGAGGAGGGCGAGGGGCAGCAGGAGGACGAGGTCCAGCACCGGGTAGGCGACGTTCAGGATGCGCTCGAGGAGCGTGCCGCCGGTCGCCGCCACCGGGCGCAGGAGGGGCAGGGCCACGAGCACGCCGACCGCGCCCACCCCGGCGACGATGCCGACCCGCTCCGCCAGCGAGCCGATCGGGAAGCCCGCCTCCCGATAGGCGTTCAGGAAGACGAGGAAGGACGCGATGAGGAACGGGTAGGCGAGGACGAAGAACATGTCGGCGACCGACGGGAACGGAGTCTCCCCGTTCACCACCTGGAAGGGAGCGAGGCACAGCTGGCCGGCGAACATCGACAGCACGCCCTGGGAAAGGAGGAGCCACGCCGGCCGGGCCGGGTTGTCCGCCTCGAGGCGATCGCGGCACGCGAACGCGAACGCGGAGCCCGCGAGCAGGTACACGAGCTTCACCAGGGCGGCGATCATGAGGAGGCGGCTCGGGGGCAGCAGCCGGGCATAGAGGGCGCCCGCCGGCGCCGCGGCCCAGCCCAGGAAGAGAAGGACGGCCAGGCCCAGGACCGCCCACGGCAGGGCTCCGCGCGACCTCTTCCCGCTCATCGAGGTGCCTCCAGGGCGGCGAGCGCGGCCCGAACCTCGGCGACCACCGATGCCGCCTTGTCGCGTCCGAGGAAGATGTTGAGGCCCCCGCCCAGCTTGCCGAGCAGGGCCTCCAGCTGGTCGCGGCTCATCGTGGCCGCGATGCCGAGCCTCTGGCAGTGGGCCTCGGTGGCCGACCGCGCCATGGTGTCCCCGATGTACGGGGCCATCGCCTTCACCATCACCTCGACGGCCTCGCTCGTCGTCATCTCGAACGCGAAAGGTAAGGAACCGGCGGCCGGGTGTCAAACGCGGCACGACTTGACGGGACCGGAGGGCCCACATAGCGTAGGTTCTGCGCCTCACCGACGGCCATGAACGACCAGCTGGCTCGAGGGCTGCCCCCGATCGACGAGGCCTACCAGGGTCCTTCCTGGTGGCACCTGTCGCGTCTCGGCGACGCGAGGACCAACCCCGGCATGCGACGCATTGCCGGGATCGGGGCGCTCGTCCTGGCCGTGTCCCTGGTCACGGGGATCCTCAACGTCACCTGGGACTGGAACGGGATCCCGGTCCGGATGGGCGGGGTGGAGCTGCCCATCACCGTCTACCCGCCCTTCGTCTTGAGCCTCCTCGCCGCGGTGTGGCTGGGCCCGACCTGGGGGCTCGTGCCCGCCTACACGGCCAACCTCGCCGGCGCGCTCGTCGCGGGGATCGGTCCCTTCACGTCGCTCCTCTTCGCCCTCGCCGGCGCGCTCGAGATCCTCATCTTCTGGGGCTCGATGGTGACGCTCAACATCAACCCCGAGCTGCGGCGCTGGCGCGACGTCGCCCGGTTCGGCCTCGTGTGCCTGATCGCCCCGATCACCGCCTCCCTCGCGGTGCTGCTCTGGAACACCGCGCACGGCCTCGACACCACCCAGGGCCTCCGGGTGTGGCGGGGCTGGGTGATCGGGGACTTCCTCCAGGCGAGCCTCGTGGTGGCGCCCCTCCTGCGCTTCACGGGACCCCGGGCCCGGCCCTGGATCGACCGCCAGTTCGCGGCCCCGCCCCGCTACGAGGTCACGTACACCCGCGCGGCGATGCTGGCCGCCGTCACCTTCACCCTCATCGCGGTGCTCGTCTTCGTCGGGATCGACATGCTCCAGGAGTCCCTCGACCTCGACCCCGGCGCCCGCACCCGCAACGGCCAGCTCCTCGGGGAGCGGCTGCGCGAGATGCAGCTCTACCTCGGCGTGCTCGTCGCCGCCCTCACCGTCTCGGCGAGCGTCTTCTCGACCGTCCTCGCGCGCATGGGAGAGCGCCAGCGCAGCCTCTCGCGGCGGGAGAGCCTCACCGGCTGCTTCAACCGGCGCGCGTTCTACGAGCTCTTCCCGCGGGAGGTGGAGCGGGCGCGCCGCCTCGGCCACGGGGTCGCGGTCGTCTTCCTCGACATCGACCACTTCAAGCTCATCAACGACCGTCGCGGCCACGAGACGGGGGACCGGGTCCTCCAGCAGCTCTCGGCGCGCCTGCAGGGCATCATCCGGGAAACCGACCTCCTCTTCCGCTGGGGCGGCGAGGAGTTCGCGATCCTCCTTCCCCACACGGGAGAAGGTGAGGCGGCGGCGCTCGGCGAGCGCATCCGGGTGGCCGTCGCCGAGCGGCCCTTCGCGGCGAGCGAGACCCATCCCGCCGTCGCAGTGACCGTGAGCGTGGGCGTGGCGGGCACGGGCGAAGGGCCGGCGGATCCCGACGCGCTCCTCGCCCGGGCCGACGCCGCATGCTACCGGGCCAAGGAGGCCGGCCGCAACCGCGTCGAGGCCGAGCCTCCCGCCTGAGCCGTCCGCAATCGCCAGCCTCGCCGGTCGCCGATCGACTGAGGGCCGCTCGACGCCGGGCCCCGGACGGGCGGATGATGGCGGGGCCGGCCTGGCCAGACCAGGCGCCAAGACGGAGGGCGCGGAGCGAATCGCCCCTCGAGGAGAACACGATGAACCGGCCCGCCCTCTTCCTCGCGATCGGTCTCGCCGTCCTGTCCCCCGCCCGACCGTCGCTCGCCGCTGCCTCCGCCGAGGGCCTCGTCGTGCCGGTCGGCGGGGGGCACCTGCAGGTCGCCTTCTGCGCCGACGACGTGGTCCGGGTGGCCTTCGCCCGCGACCCCGCCTTCTTCGGCCGGCCGAGCCTGGCCGCGGGGGGACGTCGCTGCGCGGCGGTCGTCGCCGAGAGGAGGGACGACCAGGGCCGGGCGACGCTCTCCACGTCGAAGATGAAGGTGCAGGTCGACCTCGGAACGGGGCAAGTCGCCTTCCTCGACGCGCGGGGCGAGCCGGTCCTCGTCGAGAAGAAGGGGGGACGCTCGCTCGAGCCCGCCGAGGTCCAGGGGGAGAAGACGTCCCACCTCCGCCAGGAGTGGGACGAGAACGACGGCGAGGCCCTCTACGGCCTCGGCCAGCAGCAGCTCGGGCTCCTCGACCTCAAGGGCTACGACCTCGACCTGTGGCAGCGCAACGCCACGGTCGTCGTGCCCTTCCTCGTCTCGAGCCGCGGCTACGGCGTCCTCTGGGACAACACCTCGTACACCCGTTTCGGCGACCTGCGGCCGTGGGACCCCATCCCTCCCTCCCGCCTCAGCGACGCGACCGGGCGGGCGGGCGGCCTCACCGGCTCGTACTACGCCGGCGCCTTCGAGTCGCTCGTGGCGACCCGCGTCGACCCCGCGATCGCCATCGCCGTGCCCTCGGCGGCGAAGCAGCCCAACCGGCGCATCCACGACGCGCTGCCGCCCGAGGGCCCGATCAGCGTGAGGTGGGAGGGGGCGGTCGAGGCGACCGAGAAGGGCGATCACCTCTTCCAGCTCTACTCCAACGGCGGCATCCGCATGTGGGTGGACGACCGCCTCGTGGCCGACCACTGGCGGCAGGGCTGGCTGCCCTGGATCGACCTCGCCAAGGTGCCGCTCGAGAAGGGCCGTCATCGCCTGAAGGTCGAGTGGTCGAAGGACCAGGGGATGGAGACCGTGCGCCTCCTCTGGAAGACGCCGGCTCCGGCGCGCTCGACGTCACTCTGGTCCGAGGTCGGAGACGGCGTCGACTACTACTTCGTCTACGGCCCCTCGCTCGACCGCGTGCTCGCCGGCTACAGACGGCTCACCGGCGAGGCGCCCATGATGCCCCGCTGGGCCTTCGGCCTCTGGCAGAGCCGGCAGCGCTACGAGACGCAGCAGCAGAGCCTCGACGTGGTGGACGGCTTCCGCTCCCGTCGCATCCCCTTCGACACGATCGTGCAGGACTGGTTCTACTGGCGGGAGGCCGAGTGGGGGTCGCACCGCTTCGACCCCGCGCGCTTTCCGGACCCCAACGGCTGGATCAAGGCCATCCACGAGAGGAACGCGCGCCTCATGATCTCGGTCTGGGGCAAGTTCTACCCCGGCACGGAGAACTTCGAGGGGATGCGCTCGCGAGGCTTCCTCTACGAGACGACCCTGCGCTCCGGCTTCCGGGACTGGGTCGGCCCCGGCTACCCCTACGCCTTCTACGACGCCTTCAACCCCGAGGCGCGGAGGCTCTTCTGGGCGCAGGTGGAGCGCGACCTCTTCCACCGCGGCATCGACGCCTGGTGGATGGACGCGACCGAGCCCGACCTCCTTCCGACGCCCGACCTCGACGCCCAGCGCGCACACGTGAACCCGACGGCGATGGGCACGGGCTCGCGGATGCTGAACGCCTATCCCCTCGTCAACAGCCAGGGCGTCTACGAGGGCCAGCGGAGGGCGGCGCCCGACCAGCGCGTCTTCGTGCTCACGCGCTCCGCTTTCGCCGGGCAGCAGCGCTACGCGGCGGCCACCTGGTCCGGCGACATCACCTCGACCTGGACCGCCCTCCGCCAGCAGATCCCGGCCGGGCTCAACTTCTCGATCTCCGGGATCCCCTACTGGACGGTGGACACGGGCGGCTTCTCGGTGCCCGGCCGCTTCTCGGCGAGGGACCCGAAGCCCGAGGACGCCGAGGAGTGGCGCGAGCTCAACGCGCGCTGGTTCGAGTACGCGACCTTCCTGCCCCTGACCCGCGTCCACGGCGAGGCGCCCAAACGGGAGATGTGGGAGATGGGCGGGGAGTCGCACCCGGCGTACCAGGCCATCCTGAAGTTCGACCGCCTGCGGTACCGGATGCTTCCCTATGTCTACTCGCTCGCGGGCGCGGTGACGCACGAGGCGGGCACGTTCCTGCGGCCGCTGGTCATGGACTTCCCGCGGGACGGCGAATCGCTCCGGGTGACCGACCAGTTCCTCTTCGGCCCCGCACTCCTGGTGAGCCCCGTGACGGAATACAGGGCGCGGAGCCGCTCGATCCGGCTTCCCCTCGGCGCCGAGTGGTACGACTTCTGGACGGGGGCGAGAGTCGCCGGAGGACGGACGATCGCCGTCGACGCACCCTACGACTCGATCCCCGTCCACGTACGGGCGGGGTCGATCGTGCCCTTCGGGCCGGAGATCCAATGGACGGGTGAGAAGCCGGCCGACCCCGTCACCGTCTTCGTCTACGCCGGGGCCGACGGGGCGTTCACGCTCTACGAGGACGACGGGCTCACCTACGGCTACGAGAAGGGGGCCTTCGCCCGCATCCCGATCCGCTGGGACGACGCGCGGGGCACACTGACGATCGGGAAGCGCGAGGGCTCTTTCCCCGGGATGCTCGACTCGCGGACGTTCGAGGTGGTCTTCGTGACGAAGGACAAGCCCGTCGCCTTCTCGTTCGTGCCGAAGGCCGATCGCGCCGTCCGCTACGACGGGGCGGCGGTCGAGGTCGACGTCGGGAGCACGCCCCGGTAGGCTGGGCCGCTTCCCAACCGTTCGAACTCGGGCATGGCGGCCCGCGTACTGGATAGTGCAGGCGCCTTGCGCCCGCGGGAGGGGGCCATGCCGAGGAGACTGACCCGCGACACGCAGCACGCGGTCCTGGGTGGTGTCGCCGCCGGGTTCGGCGTGTATCTGGACGTCGACCCCGTGCTGGTCCGCCTGGCGTTCGTCCTCCTGGCCTTCGTGAACGGCCTGGGGATCCTGTTCTACCTGGCCAGTTGGTTCCTGATGCCCCGCGGGGAGGTGGTCGCGGCCGGAGCGGCTCCCGCTTCTCCCACGGCCGGCTCCGGCTTCGAGACGCTGCGCGATGCCGGCACGCGGCTCGCGGCCGAGGTCCGCCAGGGCGCCCCCGACCCGGCCGCCGCCCAGCTCGCGATCGGCTCGGTCCTCATCGCCGGCGGCGCCCTGCTGCTGGCCCACAATCTCGGCTGGCTGCACTGGCCGCACTGGATGCGGTTCGAGACCCTGTGGCCGCTGCTCCTCGTGGCCCTGGGGGTCGGCCTCGTCGTGAAGTCCCGGCGGCCGGCCTCGGCATAGCCGTCCCGGGGGACTCCGCCGGGTCGGTTCCGGGCGATCGCGCGGCCCGCGGGTCGTCGTCGCCGGGCGAGCGTGGACTTTGCTCGGGACGGCGGGATAATGCCGACCTGACCCCCGCGGAGGACCCATGGCCATGATCGAGGAAGGAAAGAAGGCGCCGGACTTCGCGCTGGCCTCGTCCGAGGGTGGCGAGGTCAGCCTGAAGGACCTCAAGGGCAGGACGGTCGTCCTCTACTTCTACCCGAAGGACGACACCCCGGGCTGCACGCGCGAGGCCTGCGCCTTCCGCGACTCCCAGGCCGCGCTCAAGAAGAAGGGCGTCGTCGTGCTCGGGGTGAGCGGCGACTCCCTCGCCTCCCACGAGAAGTTCAGGGCGAAGTACAAGCTCAACTTTCCCCTCCTCTCCGACCCCGACAAGGCCGTGGCGAAGAAGTACGGGGCGTGGGGGGAAAAGGTCCTCTACGGAAAGAAGACGGTGGGGATGATCCGCTCGACCTTCGTCATCGACGGCGGGGGCGTCGTGCGCAAGGTCTTTCCGAGGGTCAAGGTCGACGGCCACGCCGAGAAGGTCCTCGAGGCCGTTTCGGCGCTCTGAGCCTGCCCGTCTCCACCCCGGACGCGAAGTAGAATCGCGCCGCCGATCCTTACGCCCGGAGGTGCACATGCGGCGCGCGGCGGCGCTTCTCGCCTCCTTCCTCGGAGCCTGCTGGCCGGCGGTCGCCTACGGCGATCCTCCGCGTCCCGCAGTCGTCGCCTACGTCTTCCCCCGCGACCGCGTCCTCGATCCCGCGGACATCCGGGCGGAGAAGCTGACCCACGTCAACTACGCCTTCGCGAACGTCGAGGGCGGACGGGTCGTCGAGGGCTCTCCCGGAGACGCCTCCAACCTGAAGGTGCTGACCGGCCTGCGGCGGGACCACCCGCACCTGAAGGTGCTCGTCTCGGTCGGCGGGTGGACATGGTCGAGGGGTTTCTCGGACGCCGCGCTCACTGCGAAGAGCCGTCGCGCGTTCGTGGCGAGCGCGCTCGACTTCGTGCGCCGGCACGACCTCGACGGCTTCGACGTGGACTGGGAGTACCCGGGGCTCGCCGGCGACGGCAACCCGCACCGGCCGGAGGACGGGGCGAACTTCACCGCCCTCATGGCCGAGCTGCGGGCGGCCCTCGACCGCGAGGGCGCGCGGCGAGGCCTGCACTTCCTGCTCACGTTCGCCGCCGGCGCCTTCCCCGACTTCCTCGCCCACACCGAGATGGCGAAGGTCCAGGCTTCGGTCGACCTCGTGAACCTCATGACGTACGACTTCCGCGAGGCCGACGGCGCGGAGCCGGCCGGCCACCACGCGAACCTCTACCCGCACCCCGCCGACCCCCGCCAGCAGTCCGCGGACGGCGCGGTGAGGGACTTCCTCGCCGCCGGCGTGCCGGCCCGGAAGCTCGTGCTCGGCGTGCCGTTCTACGGGCGGGCCTGGGGCGGGGTGAGCTCGCCCGAACGGCTCTACCGGGAGGGAAAGCCGCCCGGCCAACGGATCGACACCTCGTACGCGTCCCTCGCGGGGCTCGCCGGCCGCGAGGGATGGGTCAGGGACTGGGACTCCGGGGCGCAGGCAGCCTTCCTCTGGAACGAGGGGCGGCGGACGTTCGTGAGCTACGAGGACGAGGCCTCGCTGCGCCTCAAGAGCCGCTACGTCCGGGAGAAGGGCCTCGCGGGCGTGATGTTCTGGGAGTACTTCGCCGACCGCACCGGCGCGCTCCTCGACACGCTCGACGCCGCGCTCCGGGGCGAGGACGTGATCCCGCTCTCCGGCGTCTGGCGCTTCGAGACGGACCCCGGCGACCAGGGGCTCGTCTCCTTCTGGGAGAACCGGACTCTCGCCGAGCGGATCCGCCTTCCCGGAGCCTTGCAGGCCCAAGGCTTCGGGGAGGACGTCACCGTCGACACGAGGTGGACGGGCCAGATCGTGGACCGGTCGTTCTTCACGTCGCCGCGGTACGCGCCCTACCGGCAGCCGGGGAGCGTCAAGGTGCCGTTCTGGCTGCAGCCGGACAAGCACTACGTCGGCGCGGCCTGGTACGAGCGGGACCTCGTCGTGCCCTCGGAGTGGAAGGGCCGAAGGGTCGTCCTCCACCTTGAGCGGCCGCACTGGCAGACGATTGCCTGGCTCGACGGCCGGATCGTGGGGTCGAACGACAGCCTCTCGACGCCTCACGAACACGACCTCGGTCCGGTCGAGCCGGGCCCGCACCGGCTGACCCTCCGCGTCGACAATCGGCTGGTGGTGGACGTCGGGGAGAACTCCCACAGCGTGACCGACCACACGCAGGGCAACTGGAACGGCATCGTGGGCCGGATCGAGCTGCGGCCGACCGCCCCGGTCTGGATCGACGACCTCCAGGTCTTCCCGCACGTCGAGGCGCGGACGGTGTCGGTGCGGGGAACCGTCGGCAATGCCACGGGGCGGCCAGGCTTCGGCTCGTTGCGGCTCGCCGCTGAGCTGTCGAGCGGCGCCGCGATCGGTGCCGGGACCGTCGACGTGTCGTGGGACGGCACCGGGGGAAGTTTCGAGGTCCAGATCCCGCTCGCCACGAGCGTGCCCCTCTGGGACGAGTTCTCCCCGGCGCTCCAGGTCCTGCGCGCGGACCTCCAGACGCCCCACGGCCGAGACGTGCGGACGGTTCGCTTCGGGATGCGGGAGGTCGGCACTCAGGGCACCCAGTTCGTGATGAACGGCCGGAAGACCTTCTTCCGGGGCACCCTCGAGTGCGCAGTCTTCCCGAAGACCGGTCATCCCCCGACGGATGTCGACTCGTGGCGGAGGATCGTCCGCATCGCGAAGGCGCACGGCCTCAACACCATCCGCTTCCACTCCTGGTGCCCGCCCGAGGCCGCCTTTGCCGCCGCCGACGAGGAGGGCTTCTACTACCAGGTCGAGGTCGCCTCGTGGGCGAACGGCTCCACCCGGCTCGGGGCCGGCCTCCCGATCGACGATTGGCTCTACCGCGAGACGGCGCGGATCCTGAAGGCCTACGGCAACCACCCGTCGTTCGTCCTCCTTCCCTACGGCAACGAGCCCGCCGGCCGCGACGCCGAGTTCCTCGGCCGATGGGTCGAGCACTGGAAGGCCCGCGACCCGCGCCGGCTCTACACGAGCGCCTCGGGCTGGCCGCAGATCCCGGAGAACCAGTTCCACGTGACCCCGGACCCGCGCATCCAGGCCTGGGGGGCCGGGCTCACCTCCCGCGTGAACGCCAGGCCCCCGGAGACGCGCACCGACTACCGCGACTACGTGAGCGCGAGGAAGGTGCCGGTCATCAGCCACGAGATCGGCCAGTGGTGCGTCTACCCGAACCTGGCCGAGCGCGCGAAGTACACCGGCTACCTGAAGGCGAAGAACTTCGACATCTTCGCCGACACGCTCGCCGCGAACGGCATGGCCGACCAGGCCGCCGACTTCCTCCACGCCTCCGGGAAGCTCCAGACGCTCCTCTACAAGGAGGACATCGAGTCCGCTCTCCGCACGCCGGGGATGGGCGGCTTCGAACTGCTCGACCTGCACGACTTCCCGGGCCAGGGCACCGCCCTCGTCGGCGTCCTCGACGCCTTCTGGGACCCGAAGGGCTACGTCACGGCCGACGAGTTCCGACGATTCGCCGGGGACACCGTGCCCCTCGCCCGACTCGACCGGCGGGTCTTCACGACGGCGGAGACGCTCGAGGCCGACGTCGAGGTCGCGCACTTCGGCCCTCGGCCTCTGGCCGGGGCGAAGGCGTCGTGGCGGCTCGTGGACGAGAACGGGAAGGCCGTGGCCCGCGGCGCGCTACCGCGCCGGGACGTGCCGGTCGACAACGGCATCGCCCTCGGGCGGTTGACCCTCCGGCTCTCGGGTCTGAAGGCGCCCCGCCGCTACCGACTCGTGGTGGGCCTCGATGGGACGCCCTTCGAGAACGACTGGAACGTGTGGGTCTACCCGCCGCGCGCCGACACCGCGGCGCCGGCCGGGGTGACGGTGGTACGGGCGCTCGACGCCGCGGCCGAGGAGCGCCTTCGCGAGGGCGGTCGCGTCGTCCTCCTCCTCCCTCCCGACCGCTCCCGCGGCGACGCACTCGGCAAGGTGGAGCTGGGCTTCTCGAGCATCTTCTGGAACACGGCCTGGACGGGCCGCCAGGCGCCTCACACCCTCGGCGTCCTCGTCGACCCGAGGCACCCGGCGCTCGCGGATTTCCCGACCGAGGGCCACAGCGACTGGCAGTGGTGGTATCTCGTCAGCCGGGCGGGGGCGATGATCCTCGACGGCCTGCCGCAGACGCTCCGGCCGACGGTGCAGGTGATCGACGACTGGGTCACGAACCGACGGCTCGGGCTCGTGTTCGAGGCGCGGGTGGGGAAGGGCCGGCTGCTCGTGTCGAGCATCGACCTCGAGCGGGACCTGGAGGTGAACCCCGTGGTCCGGCAGCTCCGCTACAGCCTGCTGCGCTACGCGGCGAGCGACCGCTTCGCGCCGGCGGTCGAGCTGACCGCCGGCGCGGTGCGAGAGCTGGCCGTGCCGTGAGTCCGGGAGCTGGAGGAGGCGGAGCGCCGGACCGATCTGGCGCCCCGCCCCTCGCGCCGACGCGGGTGTGCGGGCGACGACTTCGTCAGGCCTTGACCGCCGCCAGCAGCGCCGTTCCCTTCGGGCTTCCCCAGCCGGTGCAGGCGTCCCATCCCGTCCCGGCGGCGTACTTCTTCGACGACGGGAAGGCCCCGTTGTCGCCGGACACGATGTCGCGGAAGCAGGTGGCGTTGTTGGGCGACTGGTAGAGGAGCGGGTTGATGAACCCGACCGGCTTCCCGAGGCCCTGGTTGAGGAGGGCGACGAGGCCCGACCACAGGGGGGCCACCGCGCTCGTGCCGCCCGAGGGCCCTTCGGTCCCGTCCACGCGGACGATGTACCCCGTGTCCGCGTCGGCGTCGCCCGAGACGTCGGGCACTCCCCGCCCGACCTTGCCCCCGGGGTTGGCCGAGTTGGGAACGTGGGCGCTCGCCTGCCACGCAGGCAAGGGGAAGACCTCGCTCACCCCGCCGCCCGTAGCCCACCCGTCGTGGGTGTTCCACACCGTCTCGGCGGAGATCGAGCCGTTCGAGGCCTCGAGGTGGGTGCCCCCGCAAGACAGGACGTGCGGGCTCGACGAGGGGAAGTCCACGTTGGCCCGACGCGAAGGCTGGGGCGTGTCGTCGGTCCCGTGGTCTCCGGCGGCGCAGCAGATGGTCACCCCCATGAGGGCGGCCTCCTGGCACACCGCGTCGTAGTCTTGGATCGACTGCGGCGTGGACTCGGCCTCGGGGCCGCCCCAGCTGATCGACACCACAGACGGCCGGCGCTGCGCGTCGTGGACGGCCGCCCGCAGGGCGTCGATGAACCCGTCGTCGGTGTTCGGGGCGAAGTAGACCGCGATCCTGGCCTTGGGAGCGACGGCCCCCGCGACCTCGATGTCGAGCATCACCTCGCCGTCGGGCCCGTTGGGGTTGCCGGTGGGGTGGTTGTGGCCGCCGTCGACCGAGACGGCGCTGACGTTGGGAGTCGGGATGCCGAGCTTGGCGAAGTACTTCTTGAGGTCGGTCGTCTTGTAGCCGCCGCCGAACTCCAGGATGGCGATGCACTGGCCGCTGCCGTCGAGGCCGGGCGGGAAGCCGTAGAGCTTCGCCACTTGGACCGGGGTGAAGGCTCTGGCCGCGGCGGCCCGAGGCTGCCGGCCCTTGGCCGGCTTGAAGCGGAAGTGCGGGCGCACAGCGGGGCGGCTGTCGAGGCCGAAGACACCTTCCACGACCGATGCGAGGTCTTTCGGGATCCGGATGGCGCCCGTCCGGTGTCGGAAGCGCACCTTGTTGTGGACCATGGCCTTGACCCGGACGCCGAAGGCCTCCTGCATGGCCTGGACAGTGCCGGAGAGCCGGATCGTGCGCTGGGCCGCGCTCCGGCTCACGACGTCGAGGCCGTGCTCGTGAGCGAACTGCTCCACCCGGTCCAGGTCGTCCGGAGCGGCGCCGAACCGGGAGGCGAACTCCTCACGGCTGAGCGGCCTTCGTCTCGAGGGCGGGGTCGAAGCGAGGGCCGCGAGGTCCGCGGCGCGGTCGGCGCCCTCTCGGGCTCTCACCCTCACCGTCACCTCGAACCGCTCCCCCGGATCGATCTTGCCTGCCGACTTGGCGCCACGGAGCGGAGACTTCTGGCTCCCGGCTAGGACGACACGGGGCGTCGCTCGGCTTGCCATCCTCTTCTCCCTTCAACGAGTCGACTCGAAGCGGGCTCGCGCCGGCTCCGATCGAAGAATCGCCGGACCCTCCGGCTTTGCCTCATGTTCCTTTTTCAGGCGAATTGCGTTGCTGGACCTTAGTGGTCCGGCGCAGATCTGTCAAGAAGAGAGACGGCGAGACGCGCACTCGCTCACCCATTCGCGGCCACCGGCTCCCCCTTCGGCTCGGGCAGCAGGCGCCTGACCATGCCCTCGACGACCAGGATCCCGCCGACGCCCCCCATGACCCCGAGGAAGAAGGCCAGCGTCCGGTTGTCGCCGACGTTCAGGGAAGCCACGGTGAGCAAGCCCAAGCTCGCGGCCTGGAAGAGGAAGAGGCCGAACAGAGCGCCGGACAGGACGTTCCCGACCGCCCCGGGCTCGAGCCGCCCGTCCACGCGCGTGGGCCAGAGGATCGGGGTTCCGACACGGAAGACGTGCCGGGCCAGGCCTCCGAGCGCTCCGCCCAGGGCCGCGAGAAGGACGAGGACGTAGCCGGCCAGCGTCACCTTCACCCGGCTCAGACCCGGCTCGAGGTCGTGCTCGCCGTCCTCGGCGAGGACGACCAGCTCGGAGCCGGTGGCCACGCCGCTCAGGTCGAGATGGGCGTGGGCAGAGGCCTTCTTCGGGGCGAGCGTGACGCCGGGCGGGTCGAAGGTCACCCGCGATTTCGTGGCGGATCGGAGGTCGATCCTGTGGACGTGGTCGATCGCGTCGATCTCCACTCCCTGCTGGTCGCCCAGCCTCACCGTGAGCGGCAGCAGCGTCTGTTGGGAGAGGACCGTGGCCTGGGCCGGGTCGATGAGGATCTTCTTTGGCTCCGGCGCCTTGAACTCGACTTCCTTCGTGTCGGTCTTCCCGGTGGACGCGAGAAAGGCCGAGACCCTGACCCGCCCCGGCTCCTCCGCGGTGACGTCGATCGCGTCAGAGGCCCCGGTCTCCGCGTCGAGGACGATGTCGGCGAAGCCCTGGGTTCTCGTCCCCTTGTAGACGATCGAGGCCGCGGGGTCGGTCGTGACGCGGACGTGCCGAAGCTGCGGGTCGGCCGGCAGCGGGGGATCGAGCGTCACCCACAGCTGCGCCCGGGACCGGCCGTTGATCGGCACTCCCTCCCGGTCGGGGGGGTAGACGATCTGGAAGGCCGGCACCGGGTCCGCATAGACAGGGGGGAGGAGCACCCGGGAGAGCAGCGAGGCGAGTTTCGTGGGGATCATGACGAGCTCCTCGCCGGGCGCGAGGCCGTCCGACGTCGCCCGGATCGTCAGACGGCCGGGGACCCTCGCCGTGAAGTCGATCGGCGACGACGACCAGGCCCCCGCGGCTGACGTGACCCGGCCGGGCACGAGGTCGCCTGAGCCCACCGGGCCCGAGCCCGCGCTGCGGCTGCTCACGCTGATGCTGCGCATCCGGTCGTTGGGGACGGGACGATAGCCCTCGTCGAGGAAGTCCACCACGATCCGGGAGGTCTGGCCGACACCGAGCAACCGTCGGTCGACCCGGACCCGGAGTCGGGCCGGTGCGGCCTCGCCCTCGGACACCTGCAGGAGCGCGGCTCCCGCGGCGAGGAGACCCAGCGACGAGAGGCTTCCGACCCGGCGGAACAGGCGGCGCATGACAACCTCCCCCGGCGGCGCTTGCCGGAAGCCTCCTGCGGCCACCGGTTTGCACCCGAGATGCACGCCGCCTAATATGGGGCCCGCGACCAAGCCAATCCCAGGAAGCGTCCAGGGTTTATCCAGTTCCGGGTCACGGCCATGGAGTCCCGCTTCGGCGACTGCGTGCTCGACTCCGCGAGCCGCCAGCTGCGCCAACGGGGCGCCGTCCGCGCGCTCTCCCCCAAGGCCTACGATCTGCTCGACTTGCTGCTCGGCTGCCGGCCCCGCGCCCTCTCGAAGACGGAGCTGCTCCAGCGTCTCTGGCCCGAGACCTTCGTCGTCGAGGCGAACCTCTCGAACCTGGTCGCCGAGATCCGGGCGGCGATCGGCGACGACCCCCGGCATCCGCTCTTCATCCGGACCGTCCACGGGTTTGGCTACGCCTTCTGCGGCGTGGCCGAGCACGGCGCGGCCCCCGCTCGTGAGACCCCGCTTCTTCGAGAGAGGCGCGACAGCGTCTGCTGGCTCGTCCGGGACGGGGTGAGGGTCCAGCTCGGCGACGGCGAGAACCTCATCGGGCGTCACCCGGCCTCGATCGTGCCGATCGACTCGCCCCGCGTGTCGCGGCACCACGCCGCGATCCGCGTCGCCGGGGAAGAGGCGACGCTCGTCGACCTGGGAAGCCGCAACGGGACCTTCGTGGGTGGCCAGCGGATCGACGCTCCGGCGACCCTGAAGGACGGCGACGAGATCCAGATCGGCCCCGTGGTCCTGCGGTTCTGCGTCGCCTCGCTCGGGCCGATCACCGAGGTCGACGTCCCGCCGCGGGGGCCCGAGAGTGGTTACTAGTGGCCAGGAGCTCCGGCCCGGAATGAGCGAGGGCGTCTCCACCGCGAGCGAGAGCGCTCGCGAGGAGCTCGACCGCCTCCTGGCGTCCTCGAAGGCGCCCGGGATCCAGTACGTCGCGGTGGACTCCGGTCGGATCGTCTTCGAGCACGTCGGCGGCTGGGCCGACCTCGGCCGCGGGGCGCCGATGGGCTCGACGACCACGATGATGGCCTACTCCATGAGCAAGACCCTCA